>Ga0209123_1000201_pt1 | contig 91659 bp, 68 predicted proteins | sample BarGraIncu00431A_FD_184500 | JGI IMG/M metagenome (GOLD analysis project Ga0209123, IMG submission 184500) | Arctic peat soil microbial communities from Barrow, Alaska, USA - Barrow Graham LP Incubations 004-31A (SPAdes) (version 2) | ecosystem: Environmental > Terrestrial > Soil > Wetlands >... | reverse complement strand
GATTCTTTTCGCATCCTGAACTAAGTGCTGAAAGTCCAAATCACGTTTCGGGAAATTACGGATTACTAGATATGATTGCCGGTTTGCAATGGATTAAGAAAAATATTGCTGCCTTTGGCGGTGATCCTGATAAGGTGACCATTTTTGGAGAATCTGCAGGAGGTATTGCTGTTAGCATGTTATGCGCATCGCCAGTAGCTAAAGGTTTGTTTCAGGGTGCTATTTCGGAAAGTGGCGGTTCGTTTGGACCTTCACGCCAGACTACAACCTATCCTGGTGAAAATATGAAACGTATCAAATATGCCGAAAAAGATGGAGAAACTTACCTTAAAAGTGCAGGCGTTTCAACTATCGCTGAATTACGTAAAATCGATGCTGACAAACTCCCTGCAAGTCGAGGACTTGGTATGTCATGGCCTATTGTTGATGGCTATGTAATTCCTGATGATCAGCATAAACTTTATGAAGCTGGAAAATATAACGATATTAATATTTTAGTAGGTTATAATTCTGATGAAGGTGCAAGTTTCTCTCCACCTAAAACACCTGAAGTTTACATTGCAGGAGTTCAAAAACGTTATGGTAAATTCGCCTATGATTTGATAAAAGCCTATCCGGTAGGAGAAACTACAGTTCCAAAAACAGCTCGCGATTTAGCTCGTGATGCCGCATTTGGTTGGCAAACATGGAGTTGGGCAAGACTTCAAGCTAAAACTGGGAAATCCAAAGTCTTTTATTACTATTTCGATCAGCATCCTGATTATCCGAAAGATTCACCGCGTTACGGATATGGTTCGCCTCATGGTCAAGAAGTTGCTTATGTTTTTAATCATCTTGATGCATCGAATCCTCAAACCACTAAAAGCGATATTGAAATTTCTGATGCAATGAGTACTTATTGGACTAACTTTGCCAAATTTGGAAATCCAAATGGTGTAGGTGTTCCTCAGTGGCCTGCTTTCAATGATGCCAATCCTGTTTTGATGTATTTCAAACAAACGCCGCATACAGGACCGGTTCCGAGTGTCGAATCACTTAAAGTGTTGGATACTTACTTCAAGTGGAGAATAACTCCTGAAGGAGAAGCTTGGGCTAAATAGCAGTTTGATTGACAAATAACAAAAGTTTTTGTTCGCAGAATAAGAAATAAAATAATTTTATGTAAATATGAAAACCAAAATCGTTCTATTATTTTTAGTTTTAATGGGTCAATATCTTCAAGCAGATGATGGGCATAATTTGTGGCTTCGAAGTAAAAATTCTGTGCCTGTCAACATAGTTTGTAAAGCAAGCTCTCCCACACTTGATATAGCCAAACAAGAATTAAAACAAGGTTGGCAAGGAAAGACAGGAGCTGCAATTGTCCTTTTAGTGAAAAATGATAAAGCAATTAAAAACGATGGCTTTAAGTTGACTCTCAACGGAGTTCAGGCAAATAACGATTTTGGCGTTTTGTACGGTGTTTATGAACTTTTGCGTCGTCAGGCAACAGGGGAAATAATTAAGGCCGAAATTTGCAATCCATCGTATGAACACAGGGTTTTGAATCACTGGGATAACATGGATGGATCTATCGAAAGAGGCTATGCAGGTCATTCTATTTTCTGGCGCAGAGGTGCAGATGCTTTTGTTGTAACTGAAAAGGATAAGATTTTGTGGCAAGAGTACGCACGTGCAAATGCATCTGTTGGAATTAATGGTGCTGTTCTCAATAACGTGAATTCCAACCCAAACATGCTGAAAACAGAAACTTTGAAAAGAGTAAAGGATATTGCTGACGTTCTACGCCCTTATGGTGTAAAAGTTTATATCTCAGCAAAATTCTCTTCTCCAACAGCTATGGGAGGTTTAAAATCTTCCGATCCTTTGAATCCTGAAGTGATTAAATGGTGGCAGGACAAAGCTAAAGAGATATACAGCATGATACCAGATTTTGGTGGTTTTTTGGTTAAAGCTAACAGCGAAGGACAAGCTGGTCCTCAGGATTATGGACGTACTCATGCCGATGGAGCTAACGTGATGGCTGATGCAATTAAGCCTTATGGCGGTATCGTTATGTGGCGTGCCTTTGTATATTCCACTTCTAACGAAGACCGTGCTAAACAAGCATATAACGAATTTATGCCTCTAGATGGGAAATTCCATGATAACGTTATCATTCAGGTAAAGAATGGGCCGATTGATTTTCAGCCGCGCGAACCTTTCAGTCCGCTTTTTGGAGCAATGAAAAAAACGTCGATAATGCCCGAAGTCCAGATTACTCAAGAATATCTTGGACATTCAATTGACTTAGTTTATTTATCAACCATGTGGGAAGAATTTCTTAAAAGCGATACCTATCAGGAAGGAAAAGGAAGTACTGTTGCACGCTGCACGGATGGAAGTATTTTTCCACAAAAGCATACTGCCATTGCTGGCGTATCGAATGTTGGTTTAGATGCCAATTGGTGTGGTCATCTTTTTGCTCAATCTAATTGGTATGCTTTTGGTCGTTTGGCTTGGAATAATCAGATGACAAGTGAACAAATAGCTGATGAATGGATAAAACTTACTTTTGATAAAGTTTCAACGGATAAAAATCCTCTTTCAAATGATTGGACAGATAATTTTCTGAAGCCTGTAAAAAAAATAATGATGGATAGCCGCGAAGCTGCAGTTAATTACTCGATGCCGCTTGGACTTCATCATATTATGTCGGCAAACGAGCACTATGGTCCAGGACCTTGGTGGGCCCCTGCCCGAATGAGAAAAGACTGGACACCACCTTATTTCCATCAAGCCGATAGTTTAGGAATTGGATTTAATCGCACAAAAACGGGTAGTAATGCTGTAAGTCAATACCATGAGCCATTAGCTTCAATTTTTAATGACGTGAATACTTGCCCAGAAATTTACTTGTTGTGGTTCCATCATTTACCATGGGATTATAAAATGAAAAACGGACATACACTTTGGGATGAAATCTGCTATCATTATAACACCGGTTTACACCAAGTTCAGCAATTCCAAAAAACATGGGATAAAGTTCAACCCTATGTGGATGCTGAAAGATTTGAGAATGTAAAAGAAAGACTGAGTATGCAAGTAAAAAATGCTCAGCTTTGGAATGATGGTTGTGTGCTTTATTTTCAGAAATTCAGTAAGAAGCCAATTCCAAGCGATATTGAACAACCGGTAGGTAAATTGGAGGATATAATTAACAATGATTTGAAGAGACCTATGCCTTGGGCAAAACGGTAAACTTTGGAATTAAATTTTATTATTCAACACATCAAATTGTCATTATTCTAAAATATAAAAATTAAATATCATGAAAACTAAATCAGTCTTTATTTTGGTAATTGGGTTTTTTCTTATAAACCTAAGTGCTTTCTCTCAAAACAAAAAGTTTTACATCTATTTATGCATTGGGCAATCAAACATGGAGGGCAATGCACGATTCGAACCTCAGGACACTATTGTTGATAGTCGTTTTAAAGTAATGGAAGCTGTTGATTGTCCAAACTTGAATAGAATAAAAGGAAACTGGTATACTGCAGTTCCTCCATTATGCAGATGCCACACAGGTCTTACTCCTGTAGATTATTTTGGTAAAACTATGGTTGCTAATCTCCCAAAAGATATAACTGTTGGTGTTATTAACGTTGCAGTAGGTGGTTGTAAAATAGAATTATTTGATAAGGATAATTTTCAATCGTATGTTGCTACTGCCCCTGATTGGTTGAAAAATATGGTGAAAGAATATGATGGAAATCCTTATGCTCGCCTTGTAGAAATGGCAAAATTGGCTCAAAAAGATGGAGTTATAAAAGGCATATTGTTGCATCAGGGAGAATCAAATCCAAATGATTCACTATGGACAAAAAAAGTGAAAGGCGTGTATGATAATCTGATGAAAGATTTAAAACTAAATCCTAAGAAAACGCCACTTTTGGCTGGTGAAACAGTAAACGCAGATCAGAAGGGTGCTTGTGCAGGCATGAATAAGATTATAGCAACTTTACCAAAAATGGTTCCAAATTCTTATGTTATATCTTCTGCTGGTTGTCCTCAAAAAGGTGATGGTTTGCATTTTACTGTTGCCGGTTACAGAGAATTGGGCACACGTTATGGTGAAAAAATGCTTTCTATTCTGGGTTATAAAATAAACGAATCAAAATAAAAAATATTTATGAAAAGGATTAATCATGTCTCTTTTTTGATTTCTTGTCTTTTATTTGTGTGCATGACTATTCATGCCCAAGATAAATTATACCCCAATGAATTTCCGATTGGAGATGTAAAATTGCTTGACGGTCCGTTCAAGCATGCTCGGGATTTGAATATTGAAACGCTTCTAAAATACGATGTAGATAGACTTTTGGCTGGATACAGAAAAGAAGCCGGATTACCTGAAAAAGCAAAAAGCTATCCTAACTGGGATGGCTTGGACGGTCATATTGGTGGTCATTATTTATCGGCTTTAGCAATAAATTATGCGGAAACTGGTAATCTCGAATGCAAAAAACGCATGGAATACATGATTGCCGAGCTAAAAGCTTGCCAGGATGCAAATACGGCCAATTATCCCGACTGGGGAAAAGGTTATGTGGGTGCTGTACCTAACAGTAAAAATATATGGAAAACATTTCAGACGGGCGATTTTGCGGCTTTTCACTCTGCATGGGTTCCGTGGTACAATGTACATAAAATGTATGCTGGATTGAGGGATGCATGGTTATATGACGGAAACGAAGAAGCAAAAACAATATTTTTAAAGTTTTGCGACTGGGCAATCATTATTACTTCCCAACTATCAGATAGTCAAATGCAATCAATGCTTGACACCGAGCAAGGAGGGATGAACGAAATATTGGCAGATGCGTACCAAATGACAGGAGATAAAAAATACTTAACTGCAGCAGAACGTTTTTCGCACAAAATGTTGCTTATTCCGATGTCAGAAGGCAAGGATAATTTGGACAACAAACATGCAAATACCCAAGTACCTAAAGCTATTGGTTTTGAAAGGATAGGGGAACTGAGTCATAATGCTGAATACGGCAGAGCAGGAAGTTTCTTCTGGGAAACCGTAACAACAAATCGTTCGCTTGCATTCGGAGGTAACAGCCGAAGGGAATTTTTTCCAAGCGTTGCATCTTGCACCGATTTTGTAAACGATGTAGAAGGTCCCGAAACCTGCAATTCGTATAATATGTTGAAACTGACTGAGGATTTGTTTCGTGTTCATCCTTCTGCCAAATATGCTGATTATTATGAACGGACAATGTTTAATCACATATTATCTACTCAAAATCCGGATAATGGCGGTTACGTTTACTTTACACCGGCTCGCCCACGTCATTACAGAGTTTATTCGTCGCCCAACGAAGGCATGTGGTGTTGTGTCGGAAGTGGAATGGAAAATCACGGCAAATACGGACAATTTATTTATACACATTCAGAAGATTCGTTGTTCCTTAATCTTTTTATCGCTTCTGAACTTAACTGGCAGAACAAGAAAATTAAAATCAGACAGGAAACCAATTTTCCTGATGAAGAACAAACTAAGCTCACCATAACTAATGGCTCTGCCCGGTTTAAACTAATGATTCGTTATCCATATTGGGTGAGCGATGGAGCTTTGAAAGTTTTGGTTAATGGAAAGAATATTTCAGTTACTGCTCATCCTTCATCTTACGTTTGTATCGAACGAGAATGGAAAAAAGGTGATGTGCTTGTTGTTAAATTACCAATGCACAACAGAATTGTACGTTTACCGAATGTGTCCAACTACATTGCGTTTATGCATGGGCCCATTTTGTTAAGTGCAAAGACAGGAACTGAAGATTTGAAAGGACTATTTGCAGATGATAGTCGATGGGGGCATATTGCTAGTGGTAAAAAATTACCGTTAAACGAAGCGCCTATTATTGTTGAGGATGATGTTAACTCCCTGGCAAATAAAATAGTTCCGGTAGCAGGAAAACCGTTCACCTTTACATTTGCACAAGATGTTAAAATATTTAATGCTGCTAATTTAGTACTTGAGCCATTTTATAAGATTCATGATGCCAGATACGAAATGTACTGGATGACTTTATCCAATAACGATTATCACTCTTACCTCGATTCGCTTTCTGTGATTGAAAAAAAGAAGAATGAACTACAGAAACGAACTATCGATTTTGTTGCGCCTGGAGAACAGCAACCAGAGGCAGACCATTTTATTCAAAAAGAAAACTCGAATACAGGCAATAAATTTAATGAATTTTGGCGTGATGCTCGTAACGGTGGTTTTTTTAGCTATATAATGTCTACTAATTCTGAAACCAACTTATCGTTAGTTGTTCGCTATTGTGGTGCAGAACAAGGAGGTAGAAAGTTTGATATTTATATTGACGATGAAAAATTAGTCACAGAAGACAATACTGGACGTTGGAGTCAAGCTAAATTTCAAGATGTAGAATATGCCATTCCAAATGCTATGATTAAAGGCAAAACAAACTTTAGAATTAAATTTCAAGCTTTGCCTGGAAACGTCGCAGGAGGAGTTTATTATGTTCGTTTGGTCAGAAAGAAAGCAGAATGAATAGATAAGTTATTTTTTTAATATAACTTATTTTAGTAAACTGAGCTTACTGATAAATTTACAGAAGCTGGTTTTAATAAAAAGAACCAGCTTCTTTAGATATTTTTATAATTCATAAATTTAATGCTACATAGATTTATTGTAAAAGGACTGAAAATAATGATTAATGCTAACTATATAAGTTGGAGCTCAATATAAATATGATGGAAGAATTATTTGCAGGGAAAAGCTTTCAATGCCGGTTTAGACAGATAATTATCATGGGATTATGTATAATTATATCTGCTACAACTTTGGCGCAAACTCCAAAGGGAGGAAAAAAAATCAGCTCCGATTTATTCGGTCTATTTTTCGAAGACATCAATTATTCTGCCGATGGCGGACTTTATGCCGAACTGGTACAAAACCGTTCATTCGAGTATAATCCTACTGAACGAAAGGATTGGAATCCTTTTTCTTATTGGGAGTACGTTTCTACCGGATATTCATATGGTCGAATTAGTGTGGAAACCAAGTCTCCAATCCATCCAAACAACCCCCATTACATGGTTATCGACATTGAGCATGTGGGTAAAGAAGCTAAGTTTACCGGCGAAGCGGGTGTAGGTTTAAAAAATCAAGGGTTCGACGGCATAGTTGTATGTTCTGGTGAGAAATATGACTTTTCATTGTTTGCTCAGCAGTTGTCTGACGCTCCAATTGTATTGTCGGTAAGCTTGCAAAATAAACAAGGAGAAGTGCTTGCTTCAAGTTCGATATCTACATCTTCGAAAACATGGCAAAAATATACTTCTACGTTAACTGCTACTGCAAGTTGCGATACTGCTAACTTAGTAATACTTGCCAAAACAGAAGGTAAAATCGCCTTAGATGTAGTTTCTCTTTTTCCTGAAAAGACTTTTAAAAATCGTCCCAATGGACTACGTGCCGATCTGGCTCAAATGCTAGCGGATATGAAGCCGCATTTCATTCGTTTCCCGGGTGGATGTCTTGCACATGGCGATGGCTTGGGTAATATGTACCGTTGGAAAAATACTATTGGTCCAATCGAAGAGCGTAAAGAGCAACGTAATATCTGGGGTTATAACCAAACTGCAGGTTTGGGATATTTCGAATATTTTCAGTTTTGTGAAGACATAGGTGCTAAGCCCCTTCCTATATTGCCTGCTGCAGTTAGTTGTCAGAATTCTGGTAACACATGGAAAATTGGAGGAACCGGACAAAGGGCACTACCTATGGAAGAAATGAAGGATTACATTCAGGAAGTATTGGATCTGGTTGAATGGGCCAACGGTCCTGTAACTTCCATTTGGGGAGCTAAACGTGCTGCTGCCGGACATCCTGCCTCTTTTCAACTGCAATATGTTGGAATTGGCAATGAGGATAAGATTACCCCTGAATTTGAAGAACGTTTCAAAATGATTTTTGATGCGGTAAAAGCGAAACACCCTGAAATTACTGTTGTGGGTACTGTAGGTCCATCACCCGACGGTGATGATTTCACCAAAGGTTGGAAAATAGCCAATGACCTGAAAGTTCCGGTTGTTGACGAACACTATTATACCAGCCCCGAATGGTTTATTTCTAATCAACACCGCTACGATAAATATGCCCGCAATGCAACCCAGGTTTATTTAGGCGAATATGCTTCGTGGGGAAACAAATTGCGTAATGCTATTGCAGAAGCTGCATACATGACCTCCCTTGAGCGTAATGGAGATGTAGTACGAATGGCATCATATGCCCCTTTATTAGCTAAAAAGAATTTTACGCAATGGAATACCGATATGATATTTTTCGATAATGTGAAAATTTGTCTTACACCAAATTATTATGTGCAGAAAATGTTTTCGGTCAATCAGGGTAATGTTTATTTCGACAAGGTAATCTCGAAAAATGAAAAAGATTCTACCTTAGCTGCTTCGTGCGTGCAAGATTCCAAAACGGGGGATATTATTCTGAAAATGGTGAATTTTGGAAAAGTATCCAAATCATTGAAGGTTGATTTAAGCAATTTCAAAAAAAATGGATCTGTGGCTGAACAAACCGTTCTTGCCGGAAATGGAGATGACGAAAATACATTTGAAAATCCAAAGCATGTAATTCCTACTGAGACAACTATTAAAATAGTAAAAACATTCAATTATTCAGCTCCGGCAATGTCGCTGACAGTCATTCGAATTAAATAAGAATACTGTCTGCTCTACTTAATTTTTAGATTGTAATCAATCTTTGTATTTATAGTTTTTTGTTTTGAAAACAGGGCTGATTCATTTTACAATGAAATTTCTGTATTGATTGGAAAAGTTACAAGCAAATAAAGATTTCAGTTGAGAAAAAGATAATATTATCAATAATTAAAAATAATGAATAAACCATTATAGCTTTATTTAGTCAAAGCTAAGATGAAAAAGATTTATATCGTTAATAGTAGTCAAAATAATAGACTGTTTTTTGAAAATAATAGGTTTGTTTTTAGCTAACCAATGTATCAAAAAATATTTGTTTGATAGTTAAATGTAATTTAAAAAATTTACATTCCTCTGGAGTGGTTATATGATAATAAATCTGTTATGTAACAGTGTTATTAAGAATCTAATAAAAATAAATAAAATAATCAATGAAGAAAATCTATTCAATCGTAGCTCTACTCATCGTATCTGCATGCTTTATGATACTCCCTGCTCAGACTAAGCTAGCTCAAAATCCAATTATTTACGCAGATGTTCCCGATATGTCGATGATTCGCTTAGGTGATACTTATTATATGAGTAGCACCACTATGCACATGAACCCGGGTGTTCCTATTATGAAATCGAAAGATTTGATAAATTGGGAAATAGTGAATTATGCCTATAACACTCTTGGTGATATGGACGAGCTAAATCTGAATAACGGTAAGAATAACTATGGAAGAGGATCATGGGCGAGTAGTATTCGTTTCCATAATGGATTATTCTATATTTCAACATTTTCACAAACAACAGGCAAAACATACATTTTCACAACAAAAAATATTGAAAAAGGTACTTGGGTTGAACATTCATTCAAACCTTCATATCATGATAATTCTTTGTTTTTTGATGATGATGGACGCATTTATTTAGTTACGGGTGCTGGAAGGCTCAAAATTTTTGAAGTGAAAGAAGATTTATCAGGTGTAAAAGAAGGAACTGAAAGGGTACTAATTGAAAATGCAAGTGCACCAGCTGGAAATATGATGCTTCAAGCCGAAGGATCCCAGTTATTCAAACATGATGGCAAATACTATTTGTATAATATCTGCTGGCCAAGGGGTGGTATGCGAACTGTTCTTGTTCACAGGGCTGATAAGATTACCGGACCATGGGAAGGAAAAGTTGCATTTCAGGATCAGGGCGTTGCTCAGGGCGGAATGATAGATACACCTGATGGAAGATGGTTTGCCTATTTGTTTCAAGATCACGGCTCAGTAGGCCGCATTCCTTATATTGTTCCAATGAAATGGGAAGATGGTTGGCCGGTTATTGGTGTTAATGGAAAACTTCCTGAATATCTGGATCTTCCTGCAAGTAAAGGCTTAATGCCGGGTATTGTGGCTTCAGATGAATTCAATCGCAAAAAAGGTGAAGCAGCGTTACCACTTGTTTGGCAATGGAATCATAATCCTGATAACAAGCTTTGGTCGGTTACTCAGCGGAAAGGTTATCTGCGCTTAACAACCGGGCGTATTGATACAATGTTCCTTCAGGCCAGAAATACATTGACTCAGCGTACATTTGGTCCGGTATCTTCGGGTATTACTGCTATCGATGTTACTAACATGAAAGAAGGTGATTTTGCAGGACTTTCACTTTTGCAGAAAAAATTTGGACAGGTAGGAGTTAAGTTTATGGATGGAGTAAAATCAATTGTAATGGTAACTGGTGAAGGTCGCAGACCGGTTGAGGCTCAAAGTGTTCCATTAAATCAGAAAACCGTTTATTTGAAAGCTGAATGCGATTTTAGAAATAAAACTGATATTGCGTATTTTTTCTACAGTCTTGATGGTAAATCATGGATGCCTATAGGTTCTCAACTTAAAATGGAATATTCAATGCCGCATTTTATGGGTTATCGTTTTGGTTTGTTTAATTATGCCACCAAAAATGTAGGTGGTTTTGCAGATTTTGATTATTTCCGAATTGAAGATAAGATTTCCAAAAATTAAATTTTATAATATAGTTAATAGACTGAATAATAAAATCTAATAGCTAAATTTAATACATTGTAAAATGAAAGATCACAAATATTATTTCTTATGGAGTATTGCAATTATATTGTCTTTACATAGTGTCAATGCTCAAAATCCAATTATTAGAAACCAGTTTACCGCTGATCCGACTGCAAGAGTTTTTAATGGGAAAGTTTATCTATATCCATCGCACGACATTGTTGTTCCAAAAGATAAAAACTTAAGGAAGGACTGGTTTTGTATGGAAGATTACCATGTGTTTTCTTCCGAAAATCTTACCGATTGGACTGATCATGGTGTCATTGTTACGCAAACTAAAGTTCCATGGCTCACTAAGACCAACTATGATATGTGGGCTCCTGATTGTGTTTTCAAAAATGGTAAATACTACTTTTATTTTCCTGTTGGCGGTAAAATAGGCGTAGCCACAGCTGACAAACCTGAAGGCCCTTATACTGTGTTGGATAAACCTCTAACTGGTATAGGAGGTATTGACCCATGCGTACTTTTGGACAAAGATGGTTCGGCATATATTTTTGTCGCTAGAGGGCGTATTAGTGTTGCTAAACTCAAAGACAACATGATTGAAGTTGATGGTGATGTTCAAACGATTGCCAATCTTCCGACCAAAGGACTTATTGAAGGACCGTTTGCCTTCCAATTCAATGGAAAGTATTATCTCACTTATCCTCATGTTGAAAATAAAATCGAACGTTTGGAATATTCCATGAGCGATAGCCCCATGGGACCATACAAACAGGTTGGTGTGATTATGGACGAATCGGCATCGGGTTGCTGGACTAATCATCAATCCATCGTTCAATACAAAGGGCAGTGGTATCTTTTTTATCACGACAATGATTACTCACCTAAGTTCGATAAAAACCGTTCGGTAAAAGTTGACAGTTTGTTTTTTAATGCTGATGGGACTATCAAGAAAGTAATAGCTACTCACAGAGGTGTTGGGTTAACGTCTGCCAATAAAGAAATCCAACTTGATAGATATAGTAAATTGAGCAAAACAGGAGCTTCTATTGCTTTGCTTGATACTATCAATACTTTTGCAGGTTGGAAAACTATTTTGGCGCCTGATGCATGGGTTCAATACAACTCGGTTCAATTCAATAAATCTTCATCTAAAAAAATAGTAGCAAAAGTTCAGTCTCAATCGGATGGAATCTTGGAAATTCGACTAGATAAACTAGACAGCCCGGTTATTGCAAGTATAAAAATAACAAATGTATCGGGTTGGCAAACGATAGAAGCTGCTGTAAAATCGATTAAATCTGGAAACCACAATTTATTCGTTGCTCTTAAAGGAAGTGGAAGCATTGAGGTTGACTGGATTACTTTCAAATAATTTTATCAATACAACTTTTTTAATAAATCTATAAATTAAATACGAGTAAACATAATTTAAAAAGGAGATTATCACAATGAATTACAAATTATTAGCTGTTTTTGTAGTGGCTGTATCTACCAGCTTATTCGGTTTAGCTCAGACTAACCAGACTACAATTGTTGAAGACTTCAAGTCTTCTTCTGTAAATCAACCGGGACAAGAGTACCCGAAAGTCAATTCACAAGGTTTCGCGCGTTTTCGTGTGTTAGCTCCTCAGGCACAAAGTATTGTAGTAAGCCTTGGACTTGGTGGCACCAGAGGCGGAACTCCTCTCACAAAAGTCGAGGATGGTACTTGGATGGGAACTACTGCAGGACCAATGGAAGAAGGTTTTCATTATTACCACTTAACCATTGATGGAGGTGTATTTAATGATCCGGGTACTTTAAATTTCTACGGTTCTACTCGTTGGGAAAGCGGAATAGAAATTCCTGCTCACGATCAGGATTTTTATGCACTTAAAAATGTGCCTCACGGAAATGTTCAACAGGTTCTTTTCCCTTCAAAGAGTACAAATACCTCACGCAGAGCTTTTATTTATACACCTCCGGGATATGAAAAAGATGCTATAAATCGCTATCCTGTTTTATATTTACAACATGGATGGGGGGAAGATGAAACAGCTTGGAGTAACCAAGGACATGCTAATCTTATCATGGACAACATGATTGCCGAAGGCAAGATTAAACCTTTTATAATTGTGATGACCTACGGAATGACTAATGATGCCAAACCTGGTACTATCAAAAGTTTTAGTGTTAACCCTTTTCAGACCGTTCTGGTTGATGAATTGATTCCTTATGTTGATGCTAATTTCCGCACAATTGCAGATCAAGCACATCGTGCAATGGGTGGTCTTTCTATGGGTGGTATGGAAACTCATGCTATCACACTTGCCAGACCTGAAGTTTTCTCATACTACGCTCTGTTGAGTGGAGGTACTTATGCTCCTGCCGAAATCAAAGACAAGTCTAAAGTCAAACTTATTTTTATGGGTTGTGGTAGCTTTGAAAACCCTGATGGTATCAATAAAGCAGCAGCTACATTGAAAGATGCAGGTTTCAATGCTGTATCCTATGTTTCAGAGAATACTCGTCACGAATTCCAAACATGGCGTAGAAGTTTACAAGTGCTTGCGCCACTTCTTTTCAAATAAATATAATTCAACTTTATCTAATATAAATCAATTATCATGAAATACAAATCATTAGCTGTGCTGTTGCTATCAGCTTCAACAAGCTTCGTCTGTATGGCTCAGACGACAGCCGTAGTAGAAGACTTCAAAACAACGCCAACTACTCAACTAGAAAAGAAATATCCTCAGGTAAATTCTGAGGGTCGTGTACGAGTTAGCATTTCTGCTCCCCAGGCATTGAAAGTGCAACTGGATATTGGTGCTGTTAAATACGACTTAGTGAAAGACGATAAAGGAGTGTGGACAGGTGAGTCTGCTCCACAAGATGTAGGTTTCCACTATTACCAACTTAATATTGATGGAGCTTCAGTTCCTGATCCGGGAAGTTTGTATTATTACGGAGCCAGCCGTTGGGGTAGTGGTATTGAAATTCCTGCCAAAGATCAGGATTTTTACGCACTAAAGAATGTTCCTCACGGTCAGTTGCGCGAAAATCAATACTTCTCAAAAACGTCTAATAGTGTTCGTCGCGTTTATATATATACACCGCCGGGATATGACAATGATGCCAAAAAATACCCGGTATTGTATCTTCAACATGGGATGGGCGAAAACGAAACCGGATGGGGTAATCAAGGACGTACAGCTATGATTATGGATAACCTGATTGCTGAAGGCAAGTCACTTCCTTTCATCATTGTTATGGAAAATAGCAGTATAAATCTTGGTGGCGCACCACGTGGCCCAAGACCTAATGGCGCAGCTCCACAAGGTGCACCAACAGTTGCACCTCCTGCAGCTCCTGCTCCAGGACAAGCTGCTCCACGTTTTGGAGGTATGGGTGGAATGAATTTTTCAGGACAGTTTGAACGGATTCTTTTTGACGATTTAATTCCTTATATCGAATCTAATTTTAGAGTTATTCCAGATCAGGCTCATCGTGCAATGGCTGGATTATCAATGGGTGGTATGCAAACTCATTCTATCGTAGTTGCTAATCCTGATAAGTTCTCGTATGTAGGCATGTTTAGTAGTGGAACTTTTTCTCCAACTGAAATTAAAGATATAGATTCATTCAAAAAGAAAGTGAAAGTAGTGTTTATGAGTTTTGGTGGTCGCGAAGGTGGCTCAGTTAAAATTGCTGCTGCAGCAGAAGAATGGAATAATGTAGGAATTAAAGGTGTTTCATATATTTCACCTGAAACGGCTCACGAATGGCAATCATGGAGAAGAAGTTTGCATGAATTTGCTCCACTTCTTTTTAAATGATTAAATAAAATTCAAGAATGAATATTAAACATGCAATTATATTACTTGTAGCAGCTGTAACAAGTCAATTCTGTTTTGCACAGGCGGTGGTTGAAGACTTCAAACCATCGTCTGTGAATCAGGTAGGAAGCCAATATCCTCAGGTTAATTCAGAAGGACGGGTTCGTACCCGAATTTCAGCTCCTTGGGCTTTGCGCGTTCAACTTGATATTGGTGGTGTGAAATACGATCTGAAAAGGGATGAAAAAGGTGTCTGGATAGGAGAATCGGCTCCACAGGTTGAAGGATTTCACTATTATCAATTGAGTATTGACGGGGCTTCTGTTCCTGACCCGGGAAGTCTGTACTTTTACGGTGCAAGTCGTTGGGGAAGTGCTATTGAAATTCCGGCACCCGATCAGGACATTTATGCACAGAAAGATGTACCTCATGGTCTGGTCAGTCAGAAAATGTATTTCTCAAAGGTTACTAACTCATGGCGTCGTTGCTTTGTTTATACACCGGCTGAATACGAAAAAAATTCAACAAAACGTTATCCGGTGCTTTATTTGCAACATGGAAGTGGCGAAGATGAAACAGGTTGGGCAACTCAAGGAAAAGCGAATTTGATTCTTGATAACCTTATTGCCGTAAAGAAAGCAGTTCCTATGATCATCGTTATGGACAATGGTTATGCAACCAAAGCATCTAAGACTTTGGCGCAGAAGAGCACTCAAGCTAAAGGTGTTTTTCCATTTGAAGAGGTTATAATTAATGAAATTATCCCGATGATTGATGGTTCATTCCGCACACTGAAAGATCGCGATCACAGAGCTATGGCCGGACTTTCAATGGGAGCAAATCAGACTATCACCATTACGATGAATAATCTGGATAAGTTCTCTTATATTGCAGGCTTCAGCGGAACATCAAACTATCCGAGTACCGATGCCATTGATCCTGCAACATTCATGGGTGGTAAATTCAAAGATGGTGCGGCTCTCAATAAACAAATCAAACTTTTTTGGTTGGGTTTAGGTACTAAAGAACCTAGTCCGTTTCCTGGTTCGGTTGGTGCTTTTCGTGCCATGTTGGAAAAACAAGGTGTAAAATATACCTTTTATGAATCTCAGGGAACAGCACATGAATGGCTTACATGGAGAAGAGATCTTAATCAATTTGCGAGTTTAATTTTTAAATAAAAATGAATAGATGAAGAAAATTTTAATAGCAATGCTAACATTAGCACTCAGTACTGTTAGTTTTGCTCAAAGTAATAATTTACCAACCGATTCAAAACCTGCATCGACCAATAATGTGGGTGCAGAATATCCACGTGTTGATGCCAAGCGCAGGGTGATTTTCCGTATGAAAGGTGGTGATGATGCACAAACTGTTTCTGTAAGTCTGGGAAATACGCCTCTTACCAAAGATAGTGACGGTTTCTGGACAGGTATCACTCCTCCTCAGGACCCTGGTTTTCACTATTATACATTGAAAATAAATGGTACAGATGTGGCTGATCCTGCTAGCGAATCGTTCTTCGGAATGAGTAAAATTGTAAGTGGTATTGAAATACCTGAAGAAGGAGTTGATTTTTATGATATAAAAAAAGTGCCTCATGGCGAGGTTCGTTCAATTTGGTATTTTTCTGCATCAACCGGCGAAAACAGGCATGCTTATGTATACACTCCAGCCGATTATGATAAAAATACTGCAAATCGTTATCCGGTACTTTATCTCCAACATGGAATGGGTGAAGATCGTCGCGCTTGGTCAAATCAGGGTCGTGCCAATTTCATTTTCGATAATCTTATTGCCGAAGGTAAGGCCAAGCCAATGATTATTGTGATGGAAGATGGTGGTATTGCCGCTGGTATGGGTGGTGCTCGTCATCCAGCGGGTCAACGTCCTCAGGGAGCTACTGCTGCTCCTCAAGGACATGCTCCACATGGTGCTGGTGGTGCCCCCGGTGGAATGGTATCTTTCTGGGATGGTTTTGGAAGTGTGATTATAAAAGATCTTATACCAATGATTGATGCCAAATACCGTACACTTACTGATCGTGAGCATCGTGCTATTGCCGGTCTTTCTCTTGGAGGAACACAAACTTACGGAATTTCACAAGCTAACCTTGACAAGTTTGCTTCTATTGGTATTTTTAGTGCACCATTTGGATTCCCCGGTGTAGAAACAGGTTACAATGGGTTGTTAGCTAAACCTGCTGAATTCAATAAACTAGTGAAAGTATTTTTTGTTAGTATGGGTTCAAAAGAAGGTGGAAATTCTGGTCGTGATATTCACATGGCACTCGATAAAGCGGGCATCAAGAACGTGTATTATGAAGCTCCGGGTACTGCACATGAATTCCAAACTTGGCGCAAAAGCTTGTATGGATTTGCACAATTGCTTTTTCAAACAAAATAAATGATTTGAGTATTTAGCAATACCGACACGGACGATAATTGATTTTGCCCGTGTCGGTTATTTAATAATTCAGCCATGAGAAATAAACAAAATTCAATAGTAAGCTTGTTTTATTTAATAGCTTTTTGTATACTTCCTTTTACTGCTGCTAAAGCACAACTTGTTGAAAAATCGCAGCCAGCTTCAACAAACATAAGTCAAACAAATTGTCCTTGTGTTTTAGAAAATCTGAGCGTAGTTTTTAAGGTGAAAGCACAAGGCGCAAGCAAAGTACAAATTGATTTAGGCAAGCTGTACGACATGACTAAAGATGATCAAGGAATGTGGAGCGTTACTACCGCTCCTCAGGTTCCCGGCTTTCATTATTATTCGCTGGTGATTGATGGAGTTAAAGTTGTTGATCCGGCCAGTGAAGCATTTTATGGGATGGGAAGAATGGCTTGTGCCATTGAGATTCCAGAACAGGGTATTGATTTCTATCAAATTAAAAACGTTCCCCACGGAGCTTTGAGTTCTAAGTATTATTTTTCAAATGTTACCAAAAGCTGGCGAAGATTATTTGTTTATACGCCTCCTGGATACGATATCAATACGAAAGTAAAATATCCTGTTATTTATATCCAACACGGTGGAGGTGAAGACGAACGAGGTTGGGCGGTACAGGGCAAAACGGATATTATACTCGATAATTTGATTGCCGAAGGCAAAGCTAAACCGATGATTGTAGTTATTTCTAATGGAAATGTATCTACAGGTGGAGGTTATACTAGTACGGCAATGGCGGCATTTAAAGATGAAATGACCAAAAATATTGTTCCTTTCGTTGATAAAAACTACCGTACGTTAGTTAATGTACAAGCCCGTGCATTATGCGGGCTCTCAATGGGAGGCGGGCAATCTTTTTATGCTGGATTGGGGAGCCTTGACTACTTTGCATCTGTGGGTGTATTCAGTTCTGGTATATTTGGTGGAATTGCCAGCCCTGCAGGAAAAGAATTTGATGCCGAAAAGGAAATTCCAGGTTTGTTGAGTAAATCTCATTCATTCAATCAGAAACTAAAACTGTTTTATATCTCAGTGGGTGAGCAGGATCCTCGTTTTGAATATACTAAAAAGTCAGTAAATAAATTCAGAGATAGTGGATTGAACGTTGAATTTAATTCTTTCCCTGGAGATCATGAATGGCAGGTATGGCGAAAATCGCTTCATGACTTTGCAACGCGAGTTTTTAAATAAAAAACTTTTCGTCAATTCAGAATTTTTTTATATTAAGATTCCAATCAGAAATTTTTATTTTGTTGTTTTTTTGAAAATTGATTAGTATAATGCTATGCCACAACTTTCAAGAGAACCTAAACTCGGTATTTAAGTTAGATTAAACAATTAAAATAATAGTTTAATATCTAAAATTTAATATATAATATCTAATATTTAAAATGGGTTTGCGATATCATGTTTATATTTGTATTGTATTAGTTATACAGTCTGTTTTTTCATGATTTTTTTCAATTTGGATATTCTAAACACATAGTCATTTGATGATAATCTCAATAAAAATTATTGCTCATAAAGGTCAGTTATAGATGACCTGTCCATGTGAGCCAAAAATAAGTGATGACGACGTATAAATACTCCCTTTTTGACGATTGAAAGGGGAAGTTTGATGAGATCTAAGTCGTCAAGCGTAAGTTTCTTGAGCTAAATGGCGAAGCCTAGAACCTTTTTGCTCCATTTTCCTTTTTGTTCAAGCCAAAAAATGAAGCGGGGTTTGAGGTATAATCTCAATGATAAATAAAGAACATTGTCCAGATACACTTCCGGTGAAATAATAAAAGAATTAAAAAAATTCTTTTATTATCAATATCTTTCTGACAAATAATCAAAAATTATGCCCCTAAAATAATCAAGGATTACTAGTATAGCCTTTAAAATTAATCAGATAATTAAAATAATCAATTCATTTAAAAACAGAAATTTATGGATCGTAAATCTCAAAAAATATCAGTATTCGAAAAGGTTGGATACAGCTTGGGTGATTTAGCTGCTAACCTTGTTTTTCAAACACTTATTACCTATTTAGCCTATTTCTACACAGATATTTATGGATTAAAAAGCAACGATGCTTCGATAATTATGCTTGTTGTGGGCTTGATTGCAGCATTCGGGTTTAATCCGATAATTGGAGTATTAGCTGACAGAACTAAATCAAAATGGGGTAAATTTAGACCTTGGATTCTATTTACGGCTATTCCTTTAGGTGTTGCAGCGCTTATGGCATTTTCAACACCAAATTTTTCATACAAAGGAAAGTTAATATACGCGGCTATAACTTATACCTTTCTATTGATAATGTATGCTTCAAGTAACTTGCCTTACTCTGCCTTGAGTGGCGTAATTACAGGCGATATGAGTGAACGAAATAGTATTTCATCGTACAGGTTTGTGGCTGTTATGTTTGCCCAATTTTTTGTACAGGTATTTATGTTGCCAATTATTGAATATGCAGGTCATGGCGATAAAGCTGTTGGCATTGAATCGGTGATGACGTGGATGGCAATTGTCGGTACTGTCATGTTACTGATAACATTTTTTACCACCAAAGAACGTATTGTTCCTACAATTGAACAAAAATCATCGATAAAGGATGACCTGTCGGATCTTGTAAAGAATAAGCCTTGGTTAATAATGCTCGGGCTGACTATTTTGGTATTCATTACTCTTTCTATGAAAGGAAGTTCTTACGTGTATTATTTTAATAATTATGTGGATAAGGCTGCTTTGGCTAGCTTTATTAGTCCTGTTCTTTCAGCGTTATCTAGTATTGGCGTTAATTTTTTTGGTTCTGATCCAGTAGCTGCAGGTTTTGGTTTATTTAATGCAGGTGGCATTATATTTATGATTGTAGGAATTTCATTATCAAAAGGACTAGCGGATAAATATGGCAAACGGGATGTTTATAAATACGGTTTGCTTGTTGCTACATTCTTTATTTTCGACTTTTTCTTTTTTAAACCGGATAATGTGTTCTTAATGTTTGGATCACAAATTCTGCATGGATTTTCGTATGGTATCACTATTCCAATTCTTTGGGCTATGATTGCGGATGTTGCAGATTATTCAGAGTGGAAAACCAATCGTAGAGCAACTGCAATTATTTTTTCAGCGATGATGGTTGGGCTTAAAGCAGGACTTTCAATTGGTGGGGCTTTAGTTGCTTGGATATTAGGTATGTATGGATATATTTCAAAAGAAGGAGCGGTTGCAGGGCACGCTACTGTTCAACCTGAATCAGTAGCTGATGGAGCAAGATTACTTGTGAGTATATTTCCATCAATCACATTTCTTTTAGGTGTTGGGCTGCTCTTTTTCTACACAATTGATAAGAAAATGGAAGTAAAAATTGAAATAGACCTTAAAGCTCGAAGAGAACAGAAGCAATAGCTGTTGATAATGTATTATATAAAATATATTTCACATTAACATTAATATTCGAATGCTTTGAAATTAATATTACCAGATTGATAGATCAATCTGGTAATATTTAAAAACAACTTTTAAAAATAAAAATTGGTAATTCCAGTCAAATGGAATTTTTAGAATTAATAAAAATAAAATATTTATGTATGAGAATTAAAATTGTTTCCGGAATTACAGCTATGGTTCTTCTGACATCATTTAATGCAATGGCTCAACAAACATTAGTAAAGGCAACCAAAGGTAAATTTCTAATTGGTGTTGCTGTGAGTATGCCGCAGGTAAATGGTGTTAATCCTATTGAGACAGAGCTTATCGCTAAAGAATTCAGCACTATTGTGGCTGAAAACTGTATGAAACCACAACCAATTCATCCTGAGGAAAATAGGTATAATTGGGTAGATGCAGATAAATTTGTAGCTTTTGGTGAAAAAAATAAGCAGGTTGTAACCGGGCATTGTCTTATTTGGCATTCTCAAATTGGTAGATGGATGTTTATAGATGAAAACGGCAAGGATGTATCACCTGAAGTTTTGAAAGAGCGTATGCGTCAGCATATTTATGCTGTTGTAGGCAGATACAAAGGACGTGTAAGAGGTTGGGATGTTGTCAACGAGGCTTTTGAAGATAATGGGAAATATCGGAATAGTAAATTCTATAAAATTTTGGGAAAGGATTTTATAAAATATGCTTTCCAGTTTGCTCATGAAGCCGATCCAAATGCTGAATTGTATTATAATGATTATAATGTAGAAACTCCAGCTAAATGCGATGCAATTGTTCAACTGGTAAAAGAGCTTAAGGCTGCAGGTTGTAGAATAGATGCCGTTGGTTCTCAATCACACATGCATATGACTACACCTACGCTCGAAGCTACAGAAACTAGCTTTAAAAAGCTGAAAACGGCTGGTGTACATATTCTTATTACAGAATGGGATATTTCAATTCTTCCAAGTCCTTATGATGGAGCTAACATTTCTGCAAATTTCAGTTATTCAAAGGAAATGGATCCTTACCGAGAATCAGTACCTGACTCAGTGCAACTTAAATGGAATAAACGAATGTTAGATATGTTCGGACTCTTTCTTAAATATGACGATGTAGTTGATAGAGTAACAGTTTGGGGTTTGAGCGATGCAGGAACTTGGCTGAATGGCTTTCCAATACGTGGTAGAAAAGATTATCCATTACTCTTCGACCGTAATAATAGACGTAAACCGGTAGTTGATCAAATGATTAAACTTGCAAATAAATATAGGTCTAGAAATAAAAAATAGGTATTTTGAAGATTGTTTGCAATCATGGTTCTCTGATTTTTTCTATTCGGTAAGATACTGTATATATTGACACTCATGGTATTCTTCAACGTCGAATTTAAGAGAATGATTATTTGGATGTTTAAAAAAAATGCTTGACTTTTTAAAGTCAAGCATTTTTTTGCAATTTAATATTGAAAAATTTCAAAAATCAGGCATCCCCTTGTTTTCTCTGATATGTTTAGGCTTTTTTGTGACGATAATTTTTTATTGAATATTGTCAGGAATATATTGCTTACTGATTATAAAGTCTTAATTACAGCGAATAAAACAGTTTTAAAGTCAGCCATTTATACCACTACTTTTGAATAATAAAACCCGACCTGTTTTTCAAATATCAACAATAAAATGTATCAACAATAAAATGTATCAACAATAAAATGTGTCATCAATAAAATTTTTGATAATTGTTAGTGTTTGGAATTCATCTTTAAAAACGAAATTTAATAGGTCTATTTACTGGGGTGAAACCAATTTTGAGATAATATTGTAAGCTATTTTATTCATTTCCTCTGAACTGAGTTGTAGTTTCTGATTCCTGAAATTCATGTCTGATTCCTTACTTATTGGAATTAAATGAATGTGAGCATGAGGTACTTCGAGTCCAATAACAGCAATTCCAATTCGTTTACAAGGAATACTTGTTTCTATTGCTTTTGCAATTTTTTTTGCGAATATCATTAAATCTGCGAGTGTTGAATCGTCAAGGTTGAAAATATAGTCTTCTTCCACTTTTGGAATAACAAGTGTATGTCCTTTTGACAAAGGGTTTATGTCCAAAAAGGCAAAAAAACGATCGTCTTCGGCTATTTTATAGCAAGGAATGTCTCCAGTTACTATTTTTGTGAAAATTGTCATTTGAATAATAGGTTATTTGAAAGTACTAGTTAGAAAGTAGACATTAAATTACAAGCTAATTTCTACAACTTCAAATTCCATTATACCCGATGGAACTGAAACAGACGCTTTTTCACCTACTTTTTTCCCCAATAGTCCTTTTGCAATTGGAGTTGTAACAGAGAGTTTACCTTCTTTAAAGTTAGCTTCGCTTTCAGAAACAATCATATAAGTCATTATCTGATTAGTTTTAGTGTTTTTGATTTTTACCCTGGTTAGAATTTGTACTTGATTTGTGCTAATTTTCGATTCGTCAATCATGCGTGCCGTTGAAATTGTTTCTTTCAATATTGAAATTCTCATTTCAAGCATTCCTTGAGCTTCTTTCGCGGCGTCATATTCTGCATTTTCAGACAAATCACCTTTATCTCTGGCTTCTCCAATCTGCTTGGATATAGCAGGGCGCTGAACTCTTTCAAGTTCATTCAGGTCATCTAATAGTTTTTTATAACCTTCGGCGGTCATATAAGTTACTGCCATAGTTTTATCTTTTTTTTTAGGTTTTTGAAGTATATAACAAAAAAGAATTCCAACAATATACGTCGGAACTCTCATTCTGGTTGTTTTATTTGTAATTACGACACAAATATACAAGGTTTTCTTTAGACTTGTATCAAAAGTTTTGTGTTTAATAGCATTTTTAGTCGAAATTATTTGAGGATAATTATTCTGTAAATTCTTGAGTGAGGTATTGTCATTATATTTTTGAAATCAAATATATTCTTTTAAAGTAATTAGCCTAGTTTATACAAAAAACAATGGGTAACTTCACAGCCACCCATTGCACATTTTAACCTAAACCTTAACTATGAAAAATTTATCTGTTTGTTTACACTGCAAATGTGAGAATAATTTTTCAATCTCGCAAATGTTCAAAGCAAAATAATTTTAAAAAAATCACAAAATGTTGTGTTTTTTTTTGTCTCTAAACTGTAATGTATTCATAATTAGAGTTGTGTGCTGTAAAATGCTTAATGGTTAAAAGATGTGAAACTTCAATTCTTTCGTATTTTGATTATAAAGTGTACTTTTGTACAACTAAAATGATACACTAAAAATGAAATTAAACGAACAAGCTGGCGTTTCAACGGACTTTAAATCCGCTTTGAACGATAAAAAGCTTTTTATAGAAACCTACGGCTGCCAAATGAATGTGGCCGATAGTGAAGTTGTGGCATCGATTATGCAAATGGATGGTTTTGCTTTGACAGATAAAATCACCGAGGCAGATGCTATTTTTGTAAATACATGCTCTATTCGAGATAATGCAGAGCAGAAGGTAATAAACAGACTTAAGTATTTTGAAACGCTCAAGCGTAAAAATAAAAAACTAATTATTGGAGTAGTTGGTTGCATGGCTGAACGTGTGAAGGATGAGCTTATAAATGATTATGGAGTAAATATAGTAGTAGGACCGGATGCTTATCTTGATATTCCCAATCTGATTGGAAGCGTAGAGCAGGGCAACAAAGCCATAAATGTAAATCTTTCCACTACGGAAACTTATAGTGAAGTGTTGCCGACCCGTATTAGTAAATCAATTTCTGGTTTTATTTCTATCATGCGCGGATGCAATAATTTTTGCTCTTATTGTATTGTGCCTTATACCAGAGGCAGGGAGCGAAGTCGTGATGTTGAAAGCATATTGACAGAACTGAAGGATTTACAAGCCAAAAATTACAAAGAAGTGACTTTGCTTGGTCAGAATGTAAATTCATATCATATTGAAAAAGATGGACAAGTGATTGAATTTCCTGATTTACTCCGAATTGTAGCTGAAGCTACTCCTGAAATGCGTTTCCGTTTTTCAACGTCGCACCCAAAAGATATGTGTGACCGGACCCTCGAAACTATTGCTCAATATCCAAACCTTTGCAAATCTATTCATTTGCCGGTTCAGTCAGGTAGCAATGCTATATTGAAATTGATGAATAGAAAATATACGCGAGAATGGTATTTAGAGCGTATATCCGCAATTCGTCGGATTTTGCCGGACGCTTCTATTAGTACTGATGTGTTTTGTGGTTTCCACGATGAAACGGAGGAAGATCATCAGCAAACGCTTTCACTTTTACGCGAAGTAAACTTCGATTTGGCCTTTATGTTTAAATATTCTGAACGGCCGGGAACATTTGCAGCTAAAAATTTGCCAGATAATATTTCAGAAGAAGAAAAATTGCGTAGATTAGCCGAGATTATTGAAATTCAACGGGAATTGACAAATCAGGGAAATCAATTGGATATAGGAAAAACATTTGAAGTGTTGGTTGAAGGATTTTCAAAACGGTCTAAAGAACAGTTATTTGGACGAACATCCCAAAATAAAGTAGTTATATTTCCTCGTTTAGGGCGCCGGATTGGCGAAACCATCAATATTAAAGTGCTTAGTGCTTCATCAGCGGTATTGATTGGAGAAGTAGTTGAATAGATAATTTTAGGGTTTCGTGTTCGGAGAATTCGTGTTTTCTTATCGAGCTTAGAAGGTAAGTGCTTGTTATTTATCTGTTTATTAATTAACCAAGTCTATTAAAGAATTATTTCCGTAATTATTTGCAGCATCGGAATCAAAATACTAATTTTGTGGAACTTTTGAAAAAATGTATTTATTTCTATAAGTGACTGATTATATCGTAATTAAATTGCAAAACTACTAAATAATATAAATTAAAACAAAAATCTATGTGGTTAATTGATTCCTCTATTGGGCGAAAGCTTATTATGAGTATTTCGGGGGTTTTCCTCGTGCTTTTTTTACTGTTTCACAGTTGTATGAATATCGTGGTGATTATTTCGCCGGCCGGGTATAATGCAATTTGTGGCTTTTTGGGAGCTAACTGGTATGCACTTATTGCAACAGCAATTTTAGCCAGTGGTTTTGTGATTCACATTTTGTATGCCTTGTTTTTGACTTACCAAAACATGCGTGCACGTGGTAACGAAGGTTATGCGGTAAAGAAAAATCAAAAAGGTGTAGAGTGGTCATCGCAAAACATGTTTGTGTTGGGACTTATCGTATTTGGTTTTCTTGCTTTGCACTTGTACAATTTTTGGTACAAAATGCAGTTTGTAGAATTAACAGGAATTCATACAGGAATGTATGATGCTGCTAATGGAGCTGCTTATGTTAAGGACTTGTTTAGCAACTGGATTTATTGTGTGGTTTACATTGTTTGGTTGGTGGCTTTATGGTTTCACTTAACACATGGAGTCTGGAGCGCATTACAATCTCTTGGGTTAAACAATAAAACGTGGTTACCTCGCGTGAAAGTTATTGCAAACATTATTTCAACTATCGTGATTTTAATGTTTGGGTCAATTCCTGTGTATTATTTACTTGGACTTGGTGCTTAATTTTAAATCTTAAAATCATTAATTAAATTATGGCAAAGAAACAAGAATCTACTACGGTAGAAGGAAATAAAATAGATGCTAGAATTCCTGAGGGACCTTTAGCCGAAAAATGGAGCAATTATAAAGCACATCAAAAGCTGGTGAATCCATCTAATAAACGTCGTCTAGATGTGATTGTAGTTGGTACCGGTTTGGCGGGAGCTTCTGCCGCTGCTTCTATGGCAGAGATGGGCTTTAATGTATTGAACTTTTGTATTCAGGATTCACCTCGCCGTGCGCACTCTATTGCAGCACAAGGTGGTATTAATGCAGCAAAAAATTATCAAAATGATGGTGACTCGGTTTACCGTCTTTTCTACGATACTATTAAAGGTGGTGATTACCGCGCTCGTGAAGCCAACGTGTATCGTTTGGCCGAAGTGTCTAACGGAATCATTGACCAATGTGTGGCGCAAGGTGTTCCTTTTGCCCGCGAATACGGAGGTTTGTTAGATAACCGTTCGTTTGGTGGGGCACAGGTTTCACGTACTTTTTATGCTAAAGGACAAACAGGACAACAATTGTTGCTTGGCGCATATTCGGCATTAAGTCGTCAAATTGGAAAAGGTACTGTAAAATTATATTCACGTTACGAAATGTTAGATGTGGTTGTTATTGAAGGCCGCGCCCGTGGTATTATTGCCCGTAACCTTATATCCGGAAAAATTGAACGTTTTTTTGCTCATGCAGTAGTAGTTGGAACAGGTGGTTACGGTAATACTTTCTTCCTTTCTACCAATGCTATGGCTTCGAACGGATCGGCAGCTATTCAGATGTATAAAAAAGGAGCTTATTTTGCAAATCCTGCATATGCTCAGATTCACCCTACTTGTATTCCTGTTCACGGAGAATTTCAATCAAAACTGACTTTGATGTCAGAATCACTTCGTAATGATGGTCGTATTTGGACTCCAAAGAAAAAAGAAGATGCAGAAGCTATCCGTGCTGGAAAGAAAAAAGCAACTGATTTGAGCGAAGATGAACGCGATTATTATTTGGAACGTCGTTATCCTGCTTTTGGTAACCTGGTTCCTCGCGACGTGGCTTCACGTGCTGCTAAAGAACGTTGCGATGCCGGTTTTGGCGTTGGTAACACAGGTTTGGCAGTTTATCTTGATTTTTCTGATGCTATCAAACGTTTAGGTGAAAACGTGGTTCGTGCCCGTTATGGTAACCTTTTCCAAATGTATGAGAAAATTGTTGATGATAATCCTTACAATACTCCGATGATGATTTATCCTGCTATCCACTACACAATGGGTGGAATCTGGGTTGATTATGAATTACAAACATCTGTAAAAGGACTTTTCTGTATTGGTGAAGCTAATTTCTCTGATCACGGTGCTAATCGTTTGGGTGCTTCGGCGTTGATGCAAGGTTTAGCTGACGGATATTTCGTATTGCCATATACTATTCAAAACTATTTGGCTGATCAAATTCAAGTTCCACGTTTGAGTACTGATTTACCTGAATTCTCGGAAGCTGAAAAAGCAATCCATTCGAAGATTGAAAAAATCATGAAAATTCAAGGTGACAAATCGGTTGATACTATTCACCGTGAACTTGGTTTAATCATGTGGGATTTTGTAGGAATGGGACGTAATAAAGCCGGTTTGGAAACAGCACTTGAGAAAATAAAGGCTGTTCGCCATGAATTCTGGACTAAGGTATATGTGCCGGGTGTAAGCGCTGACTTGAACAACGAATTGGAAAAAGCACTTCGTTTGGCTGACTTTATTGAAATTGGTGAATTGATGGCTCGCGATGCTTTAATGCGAGAGGAATCATGTGGTGGACACTTCCGCGAAGAATATCAAACTCCTGAAGGAGAAGCATTACGTAATGACGAGGACTTCTCATTTGCTTCGTGCTGGAAATTTACCGGCGAAGGAAACGAACCGGAATTACTTAAAGAAACTTTGGAATATGAGTTTATTCACCGTCAACAAAGAAATTACAAATCGTAACAAAATTACCAATGGAAAAAAGTATAAATGTAACGCTAAAAATTTGGCGTCAAGCTAATCCGAAAACTAAAGGAGGTTTCGAGATTTATAAATTGGACAATGTATCTACAGATAGTTCATTTCTTGAAATGATGGACATTCTGAATGAAAAACTAATAAAAGAACGTAAAGAACCGATAGCTTTTGATCATGACTGTCGCGAAGGAATCTGCGGTATGTGCAGCATGTATATCAACGGACATCCTCACGGACCTGACGGTGAAATTACGACTTGTCAGCTTCACATGCGTAATTTTAGCGATGGACAAACAATTACTGTTGAGCCTTGGCGTTCGGCTGCTTTTCCAATCATTAAAGATTTGATGGTAGATCGTGGTGCTTACGATAAAATTATTCAGGCTGGTGGTTATGTTTCGGTAAATACAGGTGGTATTCCTGATGGAAATGCTATTCCAATTTCGAAAGTTGACGCTGACGAAGCCATGGATGCTGCTTCTTGTATTGGTTGTGGTGCTTGTGCTGCAGCTTGTAAAAACGGTTCAGCCATGTTATTTGTCGCTGCTAAAGTTAGTCAGTTGGCATTACTTCCACAAGGAAGAGTGGAAGCTGCTCACCGTGCAAAAATGATGGTTGCAAAAATGGACGAACTTGGTTTTGGTAACTGTACAAATACTGGAGCTTGCGAAGCTGAATGTCCTAAAAACGTTTCTATCTCGCACATTGCTAGAATGAATCGTGAGTTTATTGGAGCAAAATTCAAAGACTAATCGGTTGTTATAAAATGATGTTGTAAAATGATTGTTACAACGCATTTACTCATTAAACAGGCCTTATTTCAGAATGAAATAAGGCCTGTTTTGTCTTTTTTATACTTGGAAAGTGAAAATAACTCAATAAGAGTATTTGAACTTAAAAAATTGATTGTCAAAAAATTAAATAGTGAACATTCTGAATTTTGTGTTGTTATTTGAATCATGCATAGTATTTAGGAGATTATTTTATAAACTTAAAATTCATAAAATCATGAAACAAATTAGAGCAATTCTCATTCTTTTAATTTTTGCTGCATGTTATACCACTTCAGCAGCACAATCTATGAACGACATGAAAGGTATGCACATGGGTGCAAAAAATATTGTAAATAAGGCCGTCTGTGTGCTTCATCCTACTCAAGGAAACAATGTTACGGGTGTCGTTTATTTTACGAAAGTTGATGGAGGTATCAAAGTTGTAGCCGATTTAGAAGGGCTTACAGCCGGAAAGCACGGAATTCATATTCATGAATGCGGTGATTGTTCGGCAGCTGATGGAACTTCAGCCGGAGGACATTTTAACCCAATGTCTAAAAGTCATGGTTCACCCATGGAATCAATGCGTCACGAAGGTGATATGGGCAATATTGTAGCCGATAGTGATGGTAAAGCACATTTAGAATATGTTGACAAGGTGATTTCGTTTGAAGGTATGACCTCTATCATAGGTCGGTCGGTAATTGTCCATAAGAATGAAGACGATATGAAGACACAACCAACAGGGAATGCTGGTGCAAGAGTTGCTTGTGGTGTTATCGGTATAGGAAAATAAGATACAAATTTGAATAATTTAAAAAAACGGTTCGCAATTCGATCCGTTTTTTTTGTATTGTATAAAAGCGTGAAAATAATCGTAAGGACTTTTCTCTAATTCTTTTCATACTTGTATCTTTGTAGGAAAATAAATTTTGAAATTATAATTATTCAATATATAGAATTATGGCATTAATAAAATCGGTGCGGGGCTTTGATCCGCAAATAGGGCAAGATTGTTTTTTGGCTGAAAATGCCACAGTGGTAGGCGATGTGATTATGGGCGAAGGTTGCAGTGTGTGGTTTAATGCAGTATTGCGTGGGGATGTAAATTCCATTCGCATTGGAAATCACGTGAATATTCAGGATGGTTCGGTGCTTCATACTTTGTACGAAAAATCGACAGTAGAAATAGGCGATTATGTTTCTATCGGTCATAATGTAACTGTTCATGGTGCAAAAATTAATAATTACGCGTTGATAGGCATGGGAGCGATATTGCTGGATTACGCCGAAGTAGGAGAGGGAGCGATAGTAGCAGCCGGTGCGTTGGTGCTAAACAATACAAAGATTCCACCTTATACGCTTTGGGCCGGAGTTCCTGCGAAGTTTGTGAAAAACGTGGAGCCAGAGCAAACAAATGAAATGAATCGAAAAATTGCACATAATTATGCCATGTATGCCGGATGGTATAAAGAAGAATTATAGATTTCTTTAGGTCGTTTTGCCTATTGAATTTTAGAATAAGAAAAATATTTTAATAAAATTCTTTCAAAAATAATTGCCAAACAAAAACATTAATTATCTTTGCAACTTTAAGTTAACCAATAAGAGATTTTATGTTGATACAGAATTTAATTACGCAAGAATGGAAGAAAACCTTTAGAGCGCAAGGTTACTACAAAAATTTGGCTGTAAATATAATGCTCGGTTTTGTAGCTCTTTATATGGCAGTTGTTTTGTTGTTTCTGGGACTATCGTTGAATACAATTCTTGAAAAAGCGGATGCTAAACTGAATCCAATGGAATTATTCGATGGAGCTATGCTATATATTGTATTGTTTGGGTTGGCTCTTCGTTTTATAATGCAGCAACTGAATACTATTAATCTGCCTCCGTATCAGGTTTTGCCTATAAAACGGTCTGCGTTGATTAATTTTTTAATACTAAAACCGCTTGTAAGTCCTGCTAACTACCTTTTATTGTTCGTCGTAATTCCATTCGCAATTAAGTCGGTAGTTGGATATTATAGTGTTTTAATTGCAATACGGTTTGTATCGAGTTTTGTCTTTTTGGTTTGGTTCAATTCATTGACAGCGGCATTTCTGAAGCGTAAATTTGGATCGAGTTTGCTTTCAATATTAGTGTTAATCCTCGTTTTAGGAAGTATTGTAGCATTAGAGTATTTCAAGATATTTTCGCTTTTCGGAATTTCTAAATCATTATATGGGTTCATAATTCTGAAATCGTATGGCTTAATTTTACCCGTGATTTTTGTTGGTGTTGCTTATGTGCTGAATAAATGGTTTTTCGCCCAAAACTATTATCCCGAAAGGTTTAATCGCAAACTTAAAACGGATAGAACCAGTACAGCAAATCTGTCATTCCTTAATCGCTTTGGTGAAATAGGTGAACTTATTGGGCTGGAATTAAAGCTGATTCTCCGACATAAACGTACCAGAAGTCTTTTGATTATGTCTGGTGTTTTTTTGCTGTATGGTCTGATGTTTTATACAAAAAAAGAATACGCAAACAACAACGGAATGCTATTTTGTATAGCCATGTTTATAACCGGTTCGCTCATGTTGATGTTTGGCCAATGGATTATTAGTTGGGATAGTTCGCACTTTGATAGTTTGATGACTCAAAATATCCCGATCAGAACTTATATAAAAGCTAATTATTTATTATTGATATCATTTAATGTAATTTGCTTTGTTCTTACTACTCCATATTTCTATTTTGGAATGAAGATAGTGTATATGCATTTGGCAGCTCTTATTTTCAACATAGGTGTAAATGTATTCCTACTATTACTTTTTGCCACCTTTAATACCCGCAAACTTGATTTGTCCAAGGCTTCTACAATGAATTATCAGGGTACTACATATAAAAATTTCTTGTTCGTACTTCCAATTATGTTTTTGCCAATGATAATTGTGTATACATTATCAACTTTCATTTCACTTTCAGTTGCTCTTTGGGCACTTGCTTTATTAGGGTTTGCTGGAATTGTATTTCACAATCAGTTGATTACTATTTGTGTGAATCAGTTTAATCGTCGGAAATATAAACTGGCGGAAGGTTTTAGAGAAGGAGAATAATTTTTTAATGTGTCAATTTGAACCCGAATTCATTTCCATGATAATAATAAACCAATCAGCATAGTTATGATTAAAGTAAACGATTTACAAAAAGCTTACAATGGAATTACAGTATTAAATATTCCTGAGTTAACGATTCCCGTTGGCGAAAGTTTTGGCTTGGTGGGAAACAATGGTGCAGGGAAAACTACATTTTTTCGATTAATCCTTGATTTGATTGAAGCCTCTCAGGGCGAAGTCCAAATTCAAGACCAAAAAGTAATGCGGAATGATGCATGGAAAACTATGACCGGCTCGTTTTTAGATGAAGGTTTTTTGATAGAATTTCTAACAACAGAAGAGTATTTCAGCTTTGTAGGTAAATTGCATTCCAAGTCCGAAGGTGATATTACTGCGTTTCTGGATTCGATGAAAGACTTTTTCAACGACGAGATACTGGGTTCTAAAAAGCTTATTCGTGAATTTTCAAAGGGTAATCAAAAGAAAATTGGTATTGCTGCTGCGCTTATTGGTGATCCGAAAATTCTAATTTTGGATGAACCCTTTACGGCACTTGATCCTTCATCTCAGATTCGGCTAAAACGCTTCCTTACTGATTTGCAAACCCGTTTAAATATGACTATGCTCATTTCCAGTCATGATTTGAACCATGTTACCGAAGTTTGTAAGCGTATTGTAGTGCTCGAAAAGGGTAAAATGGTAAAGGATTTGAGCACAAACGACGACACATTGAAAGAGCTGGAAGCTTATTTTGCAGTATAAATAAAAAGATAATCAAAGAATTAAGAAAAAAGCGAGAAGTATTATTTCTCGCCTTTTTACTTGTTATTTCAAAATATCTTCAAATTTGAACGTTTTCTCAACCTGGTGTTTTTTATAACTGCTAACAACAGTGCAGCATTCAGTAAAAGCATCGTGCTCAAAATACAGAATCTGGTTTTTTTCAGCAGCTTCGTCGAGAAGAATTTTCTTCTCAGCCATAGCTGAAATGGGGAAAATATCATAAGATGAGATCCATGCTAATGGCACATTAGCAGCTAAAGGAATAACATCGCCCACGTAAACCAGTGTCTTTTTCCCTAAATTAATATAACTCACTAACTGCCCAACAGTATGCCCATTGAAAAGTCGAATTTCAACTTCATCGCAAACAAATTGATTTTCAGCAACTAATTTCAGTTTTCCGGCTTCCTGCACGGGTAGCATGTTTTCGGAAAAATAAGAATCACCTTCACGTACATTTGGATTTAAAAAATTATTCCACTGTGTTTCACCAACCCAATGAGTGGCATTTGGAAAAACAAGTTCCGCTTTCGTCTTATCAGAATTGTATTTGGTAGCTCCTCCACAATGATCGAAATGTAAATGGGTGAATATGACGTCAGAAATGTCAGAACAGTTATAACCCAAATTGTTGAGTTCGGTTTCGAAATTGATTACATGTTTGAAACCATAGTATTTTAGATAATCTAATTGTTTATCACCAGTTCCTGTATCAATTAGAATAAGTCTTTTGCCGGTGTCGACCAACAAACAGCGCATGGTTAATTGACAATAATTGTCGTCATCGCAAGGATAACGTTTTTTCCACACTTTTTTGGGTACGACACCAAATGCTGCGCCTCCATCTACATGGAAATTGCCTGCCTCAATTTTATATAATTGCATATTCAAATATTTAGAAAGTAAAACAGTTTGCAATGTACAAAGTTCTAAAGTGAAAAGTTATGCCTTTTTACTTAACAAACTTTAGGAACTTCCAAACTTGACGAACTTTTTAGTACATTTGCGATTGATTAATATCTCCCGCAAAAATAAGTAAAAACATTCATCTTTCAATCGTATGCAACGAGTTCATTTTATCGCCATTGGTGGGGCTGCCATGCACAATTTAGCAATTGCTATCAGCAAAAAAAATAATTTCGAAGTGACAGGTTCTGATGATGAAATCTTTGAGCCGTCACTAAGCCGATTGAAAGAAAATGGGTTGTTACCCGAAAAAATGGGCTGGTTCCCAGAACGAATTGATACTGGTTTGCAGGCTGTTATTTTAGGAATGCACGCTACCGAAGATAATCCTGAATTGATTAGGGCAAAAGAGCTGGGGTTGAAAATATTTTCTTTTCCTGAATATCTGTTCCAACAAACCCGCAGTAAAACACGCATTGTAGTCGGAGGAAGTCATGGTAAAACTACCACCACAGCCATGATCTTATTTGTTCTAAAGAAATTGAAAATTGATGCTGATTACATGGTTGGAGCTCAAATAGAAGGATTTGATAATATGGTAAAGCTTTCGTATGAATCGCGTATTGCTGTTTTTGAAGGTGATGAATATCTGACTTCACCGATTGATAGAAGACCAAAATTCCACTTGTATAAACCTCATATTGCTGTACTTACAGGCATTGCGTGGGATCATATTAATGTTTTTCCAACTTTCGAAAATTATATTGAACAGTTTCAAAAATTCACTGAATTGATGGAAGTTCAGGGAAGACTTATTTACTTTGATGGAGATGAAAACCTGAATGCCATTGCAACTAAACTCCGCAGGGATATTGTGCCTTTCCCCTATAACACGCCTAAGAACAAAGTTATTGATGGTATAACTTATTTGATAACAAAAAAAGGAGATGTTCCATTGAAAATTTTTGGTGAGCATAACCTGCAGAATATGAATGCTGCACGAATGGCGTGTAGACAAATTGGAGTAACAGATGAACAATTTTACTCGGTAATTTCTGAATTCCCAGGAGCTTCTAATCGTTTGCAAAAAATTGGAGAAACTTCAACATCTGTTGCATATAAAGATTTTGCCCATTCGCCGTCCAAACTCAAAGCTACTGTAAAAGCAGTAAAACAACAATATCCTGATAGAAAACTGGTTGCTTGCATGGAACTGCATACATTTAGCAGTTTGACTGAAGATTTTTTACCCCAATATGCAGATTGTATGAAAGAAGCTGATATTGCTTTTGTTTATTACAATCCCGAAGTAATTCAACATAAACATCTGAAAGAAATTCAACCTGAACAGGTAATAAGTGCTTTTGGTGGCGATAACCTGACTGTTTTTACTGACTCAGAGGCTTTGCAACAAAAACTCAGGGAGCTTAATTATGATAACTCAGCTTTATTACTTATGACGTCTGGAAATTTTTCGGGTGTAAACTTGATTGAATTTGCCAATGAACTCTTGAATAAGTAGTAACTGATAACCCCACAGGCAAATAAGAAAAATAATGACTGAAAAACAACAATTACTGGATAACAGATATATGCGCATGGCTCGTATTTGGGCTGAGAATTCGTATTGCGAGCGCCGTAAAGTGGGAGCTTTGCTTGTGAAAAACAAGATGATTATTTCCGACGGATATAATGGAACACCTTCCGGATTTGAAAACATTTGCGAAGACGAGAACAATATCTCAAAACCTTATGTTTTACACGCTGAAGCGAATGCTATAAGCAAAGTAGCCCGCTCTCACAATAGCAGTGATAATGCCACCTTGTATGTAACTGCCTCGCCTTGTATTGAATGTGCAAAATTAATTATTCAAGCCGGTATAAAACGTGTGATATATGGTGAAAAATACCGTATTATGGATGGTGTTGAATTATTGGAACGCGCCGGAATAGAGGTCTTTTTTTTAGAAAAAGAGTTGGAGTAAGTGCAGTATTCTTAAACAGAATGTTTTTAATAAATTATATTTGAAAGTTATCGGTTGTTGAAACGAGCATGAATACAGAGATTCATTATGTAATCTGAAAATCTGAAATGTGAGTTTCATTCGACAAAAACAATTATTTACGTATGAATAAAAAGAATTTATTACTGGTACTAATTATATTTATATCAATATTTGGAGGTGTATTACTTGGAAATTTGATTTCGAGAAGAGCGATAGGATCCGGATTTTCTAGAATGATGTCGCATAACAAGGTGGATGAATTGATGTCGATAATTAATTCTCAATATGTTGATACCGTAAACATGAAGGAGATGTCTGAAGAGTTAATGACAGATATAGCTTCGAAACTCGATCCTCACACAGTTTATATTCCAGCATCCGATTTGGCAAATGTCAATAGTGAGCTTGAAGGCAGTTTTAGTGGTATAGGCGTACAATTCAATATCCAAAATGATACGGTTATGATAGTGGCGGTTGTCAGTGGTGGCCCTTCAGAAAAAGTCGGTCTTTTAGCGGGTGACAGAATTGTGCAAGTGGATGATTCAGTTTTCGTTGGTAAAAAAATTACTAATGAAAAAGTGATGAAAAAATTAAAAGGGAAAGCAGGAACAAAAGTAAAGATTGGTGTTCGTAGACATGGAACCCGTGAAATCCTGCAATATTCCATAACCAGAGGTGAAATCCCTGTTAATTCTGTAGATATTGCTTATATGATCGAACCTCATGTTGGTTATATTAAAGTAAATAAATTTGCAGCTACAACTTACTCCGAATTTTTAGATGCAATAGCCAGTCTTCGAAGCCAGGGTGCAAAGAAATACATCATCGACCTGCGTGAAAATAGTGGCGGATTTATGGAGCAGGCTGTTAATATGGTAAATGAATTTCTGCCGGCCGGGCGCATGATTGTTTATTCTAAAGGAAAAGCTTATCCTCGTTCCGAAGCAAAATCGGATGGTAAAGGAAGTTGTATCAATTTACCAATGGTAGTTTTGATTGATGAATTCTCAGCATCAGCAAGTGAAATATTCTCAGGCGCTATTCAGGATAATGACAGAGGGTTAATTATTGGTCGACGTTCTTTCGGAAAAGGGTTGGTTCAACAGCAAATGAACTTGTCCGATGGTTCGGCAATCAGGTTGACTGTTGCTCGCTATTACACACCATCTGGACGAAGTATTCAAAAGCCATATATTAAGGGCGATGCCGAAGATTATGAAATGGATATCTTGAAGCGTTATAAGCATGGTGAGATTGACAGTAAAGACAGCATACATTTGGCTAAATCTCACAAATATAAAACATTCGGAGGACGGACAGTATACGGTGGTGGCGGAATTATGCCAGATATCTTTGTGCCGCGTGATACTAGCGAATATACTCCATATTTGAATAAAATTATTAATTATGGATATATATATCAATTTGCCTTTCAATATGCTGATAAAAACCGGGATAAACTCAAAGCAAATAAGACCTGGCAAAAGATGGATAAATACCTGGATACTCAGAATTTACTTGCTGACTTTGTACGGTTTGCTGCCACAAAAGGTGTAGCTGAGAATGAACGTCAAATTAATATTTCGAAGAGACTTTTACTTTCGCAACTAAAAGCTTATATATCAAGAAATAGTATTGGCGACTCAGGCTTTTATCCATTACTTTACAAGGATGATAAAACTGTAAAAGTGGCTTTGGAGCAGATAAACAAAATGAAGTAGAAATAAGAGTTCAGCAAAAGAGCTTGTTACAAAAGAATGTAACAAGCTCTTTTTTGTTTATATAAGATTATTTTTTTATGATTTTATGATAGCTTTTCCCATCTAAGGTCTGAACTTCAATAATATACACACCAGTACTGAAATCTTGAATATTTATCTCAGTACTGTTTACATTAGATACGACTAGTGAACCTTGCAAGTTGTAAACTTTTATACTTTTTACTGCGCTTAAAGCTGAAATATAAACCATATTAGTTGTTTCAGTAGGAAAAACAGAAGTCGTTCCTTGGATAGCAGGAGAATTTAGACCTGTTGGTAGAGTTACTTTTTTGTCAGTATAAATCAATAAATCACCAAGTTGCATTGTTATCTGCATAGCTGTGTTAGTCACATTAAGTTGTTCTCCTGTAAATAAATTATACCAAATACCTGTTGAAGGAAAATTTGTAGTTGCATTTATCGGACCTATTCCAGTAAAGTTTCCAAGTATTAGTGCACTTATGTTGCCATTTGTTAGAAGTATTCTACGGCCATTTGTCCAATCTGATGTAGTGACTTGCCAATTCCAACTGGTTGGATTTGAAAATAAATCGCTATATTGATTTCTAAAATTCATAACTTTTGAATAAACATCATGCAGAGCTAATCGACTCGGGACATTCAAAAAGTCCCAACGAGCAGGATTTGGTGACGTATTATTTGAGCCATCTGAATTTTTTGTTGGATAATTATATCCCATTTCTCCAAATTCCCACATCATTTTTGGACCAGGACTTAAGAATATAAATGGTGATATTACCGACAATTGTTTCATAGCCGTTGTTGTATCAAGCAAAGCAGTTTGCCCATAGGTGAGGACTTTGTATGCCAGTCTTTCTTCATCATGACTCTCGGCATATCCAACACGGTTTGTTCCAACCATGCCCGTGAAATCACTATTAGTTGAATATCCCATAGCAGCCTGCTGATAAGAACCAGACATGTTTCTCCACAACATAGTATTATGGTAGTTTGCCAAGGTATCTTCTTCGTCTGTGTTACAAAAGTGTTCCAGTATCGCATATCCATTCGGATTTACGGCTTTGACTGCATCTGAATATTCCTTTATATAACTTATACGAGACGCATCATAATTTGAAACAGTTGTTGTTGTACTTTGAGTTTGAGTAAACCCTTTACTCAAATCAAAACGATATCCATCTACTTTATATTCTGTAAGCCAGAATTGTAACGCACGTTTTAACCATGAACGCACAAACGAACGGCTATGATTTAAATCATTCCCAACACTATATGGGTGAGGAGCAATTGCATTATAGTAAGGGTTGGTTGTTAAAGGTCTGTTATTCACCGCATCCCAGTAAATCATACAGTAAGGACTCAATCCCCAGGTATGATTAAAAACAATATCAAGAATTACAGCCATTCCTCTTTTATGGCATTCATCTACAAATTGTTGATAATCTAACTTTGTTCCATATGCCTTATCAGAGGCAAAATAGAAATTTGGATTATATCCCCAACTATTATTACCATCAAATTCCATAATTGGCATTAATTCTACTGCATTGACACCTAAAGATTTTATATAATCCAACTTCTGAATAGCAGCTTGTACAGATCCTTGCGTAGTAAAGTCGCGTAACAGCATTTCGTAAATCATAAGTTTGTTTTGAGCAGGAGCTGTGAAATTTGTTGTTTGCCATTGATATTTTGTTGGATTAATTTGAAAACAAGAAAGAATTCCGTTCGTTTGCGAAAATGGATATGTTCTCAAATTTGGATAGATAGAGTAAATCTGATTAATATATTGATCATTATTTGGATCAAGAATTTTTTCGCAATAGGGATCACCAACTCTCATTGCAGTTGTAGCTGCCAAGCCATCTACATAGTATTGATATGCATATTCTTTACTCGGATCTAATCCGCTAATTGTCAGCCAATAAAAATTTGTATTGTAGCCATACGTTGTATTCTCTAGCTGGAGATTCATCATATACTTATTATCCAACTTAAAGTTATTAAAGTCGCCTAATAAATACACTTCAGTACTCACTGATACGGGTAAACCCCTAATCAGTGAAAAACAAAAAGTTACTGAACCATCAGAATTAATTGTTAAACCTTCTTTAAGTCCTGTTGGACGAGCAGCTGATACCTGTGTTTTGGCAACACAAACATAAGCAGTATCATTCTTTGTCAATCCATTTGATGTGGCTTGCTCGATAATATAATAATTGTCGGCCGTGTTGAAAGTATAAGTAGTAGAAAGTGTGTTAACACCTGTTCCCGATTTGATTGGAGTTGTTCCAGTTATATTAGATGTGCTGGTAGTTCCTAAATACAGATTGATATTGCAGGATTGTGAGCCGTTAGATGCATTACCTGAAATTGTGGTAGCTGTGCTTAGTGGAATTAGCGAGTTTGTAGTTGGAGTTGCTAATTTTACATTTAACCCTGGTTGATATACAGGAATGTAAAGATTGCCGCTTTGAAGTGAACCATCGGTAGTTCTAACTACAAAAGCCAATTGAGTAACAATTGTGCCGGCAGTTAGACCATAGTAGGTATTAATATCTGGTAGTGTTAACGTCCATTTGGTGGTAGTGCCAACTTGTGTGAGTTTGTTCGCTGTTGTATTTGCCAAACTGCTATTTGTACCATTAGGCCAGGGAGTTACCACATTTTTCCAATCGGAATTACTTGTACTTGCAGTTGTGATAACACCTGTGTGTGCATAAAGTGGACCTGCATTACCATTCAAAGCAGTTATGTATGAATCATCAAACGTAATAGTTATAGCTGTGCCTGTTTGTTGCACTACAATAGAAGGGTTTGTTGTAATTACCTGTGCTGACAGTAAGCTAACTGAAAATATTAGAATAATAAAAAGTAGATTCTTTTTCATTATTGTATAGGATTTTTATTTAAAGATTGAGATATTTGATGATTTGTTCGCCGTTGGAAACAATAAAGTGGAAGAAAAAAATGGAGGAAGATATAAATCAATTTCACGCACGGGCTTTGATTAATCTACCCGTGAAATTGAGTATAAGAATGATATAAATCAAAAAGAGTCCTGCCCGTATTAGGCAGAACTCTTTTAAATTATTATTTAATAAAATAGTAACAACCGTCTATATCATTAAAGCATACTGTGTAGGTACCTGCGGCGTCAGGGATATTTCCTCCAGTTGTAGAACCAATACCTGTTGGAAAGTCATTGCCACCCCAACTGATAGCCCAATTATTGTTGTTAAACTTAATACCAGCGGCAGCACTAATAGTTACTGTGGTGTACCACTGATGGTTATTTGCTGCAAGAAATGGGGAAGCCGGATTTGCAGAAGAAGACCATCCATTAAAATCTCCAGACAAAGCCATCATCGTATAGCTTTTTGCTGGTGCAGTGGCGGCTACAATTGACAGTGTATTGGCAATTGAGTTCAAGGTAATGGTGTAATAGCCATCTGAAGGAACCTTTAAGTTCTTAGAACTAGAACTACTGAATACAGGATTGTCGATACCGTCAGAACCAGTATTACCCCACTGTACATTCCATGTACCCATATCACTGGCTTTACCACTCACAATTTTGAATGTACTGGTAGCTTGAAAATACCCGGTATAGGTAAATGTTCCGTCACCTGCACTACTATATGCATTCCCTGCTACAACACTTAAAGGGAACATAGATACTCCAATGTGTGCTGCATCATAATGCCATCCACCATCTCCAAGTCCAATGATGTACCAAAGATTTGGAGACACCAACGTATATGGTTTAAGTGAAGGTAGTGGATTGATTTTGATAGTTTTTACGTTCGAATAAAGTGGGTGTGAATTATTGGCATTCGTTCCAATGGTTGTCATTACACGTACATCAAAACTAGTTTTGATACCAATAGCTGCATTTAAGGTAGCATTAGTTATAGTATTATATAACTGAACTACAGTAACCGGCAGTGAATCCGAAGTTGAATTGGTAATGGTCTGAGCATTAGCAAAATTATTTCCAGTTTTATCAATCTGCAAACTGTAGGTTACAGTTGTGTTTACTCCATAATCTGCTGCGGTTCCAGTGAATGTTTCCGCCATACCCGCGCTATCCATACTTAACACATAGGCTGTAGAGTCTGTTTTATAGGCTGTAGTTGCCATGCTGGGACTATTTAAAACCGGTGCAGCAGGATTCCCAGCAATCATCAATTTAGCGTCGTCAGCACATGCTGTAAATAACAGCACAGCAAGTAACGATATAAATATTTTTAGATTTTTCATATGATTATTTTTAATTTATTATTTAACTGAATGTTATGCAATTTCACATTCAATCAGTTTTTATTAATATCCTGTGTTTTGTTTCAAATTTGGGTTAGCATTCAAATCAGCATTTGGAAGTGGATAGTAATTACGAAAACTATCTGTTCCTTTACCAGCTTTAACGCCACCTTTCCATTGCCATGTGTAATTAGCATCAGTAAGTTTGCCAAAACGAACCAAGTCTGTACGACGGATAGCTTCCGAGAACATTTCACGTCCACGCTCTTCCAATATGAAAGGCAATGTTAATTGAGTAGAGTTAATTTCTCCATTACCTAGTGCAAAAGCACGATCTCTCAAATCATTCACATAAGTCAGTGCTTGTGAAGTTGAACCTCCTGTTCCTCCACGAAGAACTGCTTCAGCATACATTAAATAAACATCCCCTAAACGCAAGAGTGGAAAATCAGTATCAGGAAACGATGGAGCAGGATTTGGTGCAACACCTGCGCTATTTTTTTCACTATATTTCAATAATGGAGTTCCCTGTTTATACTGTGAATTATCATCAATACTTGGATGAGTAAAACCTGTATACAACATGGCATATCTCGAATCGTCAGTAATGGCATAGCTTGCACCGGTTGGAGGGTTAAAGCGTGCCACAAATTCCTGAGTAGCTCTATTTCCGCCCCATGCACCTGGTGAAGCTATTAATGCTTGATTATCACTGTTCACCATTGACGACATTAAGAACATCATACCTCCATATGAGGTGAGATTAGTTCCATCAAACACAATTGGGAAAATCATTTCCTTCGATTTATAATTGTCGGATACAAATATATTTTGATAAATAGGTTCAAGCTGATATCCAGCACTAATTACATTATTACAATTGGTGATACACTTTGTATAATAAGTATTATCTGTAGTTCCCAAATAGGTATCTGCATTCAGATATAATCTGGCCAACAATGCCCATGCTGCTGCTTTATTAGCATGACCGTATGCTGTACTGCTGAAACCTACTGTTGGAGCCATCAAATCCGTTTGACATGCAGTTAGTTCACTCTCTATAAAACTGAATATTTGTTGAGACGTTCCATAAGGTGGTGGTGTAGCAGTTCCAAGCGGACTGTCATCTGTCACTAGTGGACCGTTTCTATACATATCCAATACATTGTAATAGGCCAAAGCGCGTACAAATCTTGCTTCTGCTCTAAACTGTGTGATAGAATCTTTCAATGTAGAAGATACACCTCGTGAAGTTAATTTAGCAGCAGTAGTTTCTTGTAAAAATGCCGTAGAGATACTAATCTGATAATACAATCTTTCATAAAATGCTTCGATAAAAATATCTGAAGATGTCCATGAAAATGCATGAAAATTCTGAATGGTTTGATCGTTCCAGCAACACATCGCTTCGTCAGTAGGTAATTCCTGAAGATTCCATAACGGTCTTAGGTAACCTGCCTGACTACCACCGTCGTATCCGGTAATATCAACCTGAGAATCACCTCCCTGAAGACCTCCTGTAGCTAACCCGGCGTATAGTTTTGCAAGGTATTGTACATATGGAGCCGAGGTATTTGTAAATGTAACATTCGCTGTTGTTACAGATTTATCGAGCGGGATTACATTCAAATCGTTTGTGCAGGAATTGAACGTAATCGTTGCTAAAGCAACCACTGCTAAAATTATTATTATTTTATATTTTTTCATTGTATACTACTTTTTAAAGATTAAGTCTTAAGCCTAGCAAGAATGTCCGTGGACGTGGATAGACATTGTTATCAATACCACCATCTACCTCAGGATCTAATCCCTTATAATTAGTAATAGTGAAAACATTTTGTACTGTACCATATATACTACCAGTAATTTTCGTGGTTAACAATTTAGAGAAGTTATATCCCAATGTTATATTATCCATTTTCAGGAATGATGCATTCTGAATATAATAATCTGAAAGATATTGCGCATTAGCAAAATTTGTTGTTATACCTGAGGCAATAATGTTTTTCAAATAACCAGAAGTATCATAGGAATTATTTTGGAATTCCATGCTGGACTGAGCATTATTGTAATTGTAATTTCCGATACTAGAGCGCAATGAGAAATTAAGGTACAAATTCTTATAGGTCATTCTGGAAGATAATCCCATGATATAGTCGGGACTTGAACTGTGATCAATGTACATATTGTCGGTTGTTCCCGGAATAGTTTCAAAAGAACCCTCTATCGGTTTGCCATTGGTATCATATACTTGTTTGTAAACATAATATGAATTAACGGCAGATCCTACTTTATTCATATAAATCTTATTACCAGTACCACCACTGATTCCACCACCAGGTACGCCATAGCTTGCATTCGTTGCGCGGTTGAGCTTGGTAATCTGATTATGATTGTAGCTAATATTGTAGTTTAAATCCCATCTAAAATCTTTGGTTTGAATAGGTGTTCCTCCAATTGTTAGTTCAGCGCCAGTATTTTCAAGACTTCCAATGTTTGTCAATAGCATATTGGTAAAGTTTGAACCTGCAGGAATTGGAATTATATTTAATAGATTATCTGTAACTCGTTTATAAACATCTACACTTGCAGTTAAACGGTTATTAAATGCACCCATATCCAATCCTACGTTATAAGTAGCTGTAGTTTCCCATTTCAACCCTACATTGTAACCATCAGGACGTAATAAATGATAGAATGAATTTCCAAATTGATACATCGCATCGTTGTAATTACTAGCTGTATAGGTTGGAATATAAGTATAGTAACTGTTACCAGTAGTAATTGTTGGTGTTACATTTTGTTGTCCGGTAATACCATAGCCTAATCTCAATTTCAAATCAGTCAACCAGTTCACATCTTTCAGGAATGCTTCTTCTTTAATTTTCCATGCCAAAGCTGCCGATGGGAATAGTCCCCAACGATTATTTGGATCAAAGCGAGAAGAACCATCATTACGCATTGTTATCGTTAACAGGTATTTATCCATTAAAGAATAATTCAGGCGGCCATAGAATGAGATTAAGAAAAGTTCGTATGGATTATATTTTCTTGGAACATTCGCGATATTGTCAGTATAATTTGTTTCACTCCAATTAGTTTGATAGAAATGTTGGTAAGAATAACCACCCATTGCATCTAGTGAATGAATACCCCATTTTTTGGAATAATTCAAATAGAATTCCATCAAAGTATTGGTTTTATACTGATAATAAGGATCATATTCGCCAGCTCCATTCTTTTTAGAACCCCAAACATAGGACATAGGAGAATTTGCATTAATTGTTTTTGAACCTTTTGATTCAGACAGGTCATAAGCTAAATTCAAATGTGCTTTTAAATCGGGTAATCCATGAACTGTATAATCAAATTGCAAATTTCCCATACTTTGCGAAACCTTTGAGATATCAGTTTTTTCAGTGAGAACTGATAATGGATTTGCAGTTCCCAATGAAAGTGGTTTACCATCACTTCCTAACCACATGGTATAGCCATTTCCATAAGCACTACTTGGCATTCCATTGGCATCTAAATTATATACTGATTGAGTTGGATCATATTGTAATGCTGAACCAATTGCGCCAGTATCAGCAAAACGATTTGTTGAATAAGTTCCTTTTAGATTCAGATTGACTTTTAAATGATCTTCCAAGAAAGAAGGATTCAAATTTAAAGCTCCTGTTACACGTTGGAAGTTTGAAGTTTTTAAAATTCCATTTTGATCAGTATAACCTACTGAAACACGATAAGGAAGCTTGCCGGTATAGCCAGATACACTTACATTATGATCTTGACTGGTTGCGGTTTGATAGATTTGATCTTGCCAGTTAGTGTTGGAAGTTCCTAGTAAACCTGCCTGTGCAGAATTAGCTCCCCAATAGGATTTAATAAAATCAGCATATTGGCTTGCCGAAAGAACATTCATTTTATTTGAAATGCTGCTTATCGACACGTTACCATCGTAACTCACTGAAAATTTATCTTTCAGCGAGCCTTTTTTTGTGGTTATAAGAATGACTCCATTAGAAGCTCTCGAACCATAAATTGCAGTTGCCGAAGCATCTTTCAGTACTGTAAATGTTTCGATATCCTGAGGGTTAATAGACGAAAGTGGAGATTGTAATCCGTTCACTGTTGTTCCGTCAATGGGAATTCCATCGATAATGTAAAGTGGATCATTGCTGGCATTAAGTGAAGAACCACCCCTGATACGCACTGTGGCACCTGCACCAGGAGCACCTCCGGAAGTAGTAATGTTTACACCTGCCATTTTCCCAGCCAACATGTCGGTAAAAGTTGTGGTTAAACCTTTGTTGGTTTTGTCGGCACTGATAGCAACCACTGATCCAGTAAGGTCATTCTTTTTGACCTGACCATATCCAATTGCAACTACTTCGCCAAGTGCAATAGCGCTTTCATTTAATTGAATAACGAAAGTGGTTTTCCCATTAACAGGAATTTCTTCTGTAGTATAGCCAACATATTTGACTAATAAAGTGGCATTTGGGGCAACTGAAATGGTAAATGCCCCATCATAATTAGTGATTACACCTTTGGTGGTGCCTTTTTCAAGAATACTTGCCCCGAGAATTGCTTCTCCGGTTTTGGCATCTTTCACTATCCCGGAAACTGAAGTTTGTTGGGCATTGGCATTCATGCCAAGAACAAACAACGCTAATACGGCTACAAATGCACGCATTTTGAGCTTAAAGTGATTGTACTTCATGCATTAAGTTTTTTTTAAGGTTGAAACTAGCGATTATTTAGTTGGAAAAAACGAAAACTTATTTTTTTACTAAAACAATGACTTTGTCAATTGACGTTATACATTGCTTAATTTTTCAAACATGTTAAGCATTCTTTGTGTTGGCAAAAATAGAGTATTAATAATTATTTACAATCTTTGTTTTAAGATTATAATTAGAATTTTAAACGCAAACGATTGCGGGATATATTTAAATTAATTCTATAAATAATTTTTTATTCGGATTATCTATTCTACTTTTGTAATAGAATTTGAAACTTATTTATTTGAAAGTAGAAATAATTCACTTTCACTTTTAAATAAATATTTGAAATTCAATATAATGCCTTAAATTCTAAATTGTTCTTTTGTTTTCAACAGTAAATCATAATATATGAAAAAGACTCAAATCACAATTAAAGATATAGCCAGAGCTCTTAATATCTCTCCTTCTACAGTATCACGTGCTCTTAAAAACCATCCTGATATAAGCCAAAGCACTAAAGATAGTGTAAATAAATATGCTCAAGATTTTCATTATGTACCTAATACGTTGGCACTGAGCTTGCGAATGAGTAGAAACAATACAATAGGTGTAATTGTTCCAGAGATAGTTCATTATTTTTTTTCATCGATACTGTCTGGTATTGAACAAGTTGCTAGACAAGAGGGATTTAATGTAATAATATGTCAATCAAACGAAAAATATGATAATGAAATTGGGAATACAAAAGCCTTAATTTCAACTCGTGTCTCAGGAGTTCTAGCTTGTTTGTCTAAACATACAACAAATTATGACCATTTCCAGGATATTATTGACAACGAAATTCCATTAGTTTTTTTTGACAGAATTTGTATTGGTATAACAACTGACCGGGTAGTGGTAGATGATTATTCAGGGGCTTTGGCAGCGGTAGAATATCTTATTCAAACGGGCTGTAAACGAATTGCGTTTTATAGTTCACCGCTACATCTTGAAATTTCAAAGAATCGAAAAAATGGCTATTTAGATGCACTCCGAAAATATGGCCTCCCGGTGGATGAATCTTTGATTAGGGTGTGCGATACGCGGGAAGAAGCGATTATTATTACACCTGATATATTAGACAGACCTGACAGACCTGATGGTTTTTTTGCTATTAATGATCATTGTGCTGCTGGAATTATGTATGCTGTAAAATCGGCTAAATTACGAATACCTGAAGATGTAGCCATTTTTGGGTTTTCAGATGGTGAGCTGGCAAAAGCCTGTGATCCAATGCTGAGTACTGTGGAACAACATGGTTTTGAAATGGGAAAAAATGCTGCCGGTTTGTTATTGGATAAAATAAATGGAAAAACCCACGGTCAATTCACGAATAAGATAGTTAAAACAAATTTAATAATTAGAGGAACCACCAAATAATATCTTCATGAATACACAATCAAAAATCCTTCATTCAAAACCCAGTTTCAGTTTTTTCCAGATTCTCAGCTTGAGCATGGGTTTTATGGGAATACAATTTGGATATGCTTTACAAAATGCAAATGCAAGTAGAATTCTACAAACTTTTGGGGCTGATATTGAGCAGCTTTCGTGGTTCTGGCTTGCGGCTCCAATTACCGGCATGATAATTCAACCGATTATTGGTCATTATTCTGATCATACGTGGACTCGCTTGGGGCGCCGGCGTCCTTTTTTTCTGGTAGGCTCCATTCTTGCGGCAATTGCTTTAGTACTTATGCCTAATGCAGGAGTTTTTGCAAGTATTGTTCCGGCAATGTTTGTGGGTGCAGGATTTTTAATGATTATGGATGCTTCCTTTAATGTTGCTATGGAACCTTTCAGGGCTTTAGTGGCTGATATGCTGCCTGTTGATCAGAGTACGCTGGGATTTTCTATACAAACTTTTTTAATAGGTATAGGTGCTGTTATTGGCTCATGGCTTCCATATGTAATGGCCGAATGGTTTGGAATATCTAAAGTTGCGGCTAATGGTGCAATCCCGGATAATGTAATTTTTTCGTTTTATGTGGGTGCTGCAGTCATGATTATTACTATTCTTTGGACGGTAATTACTACTAAAGAATATTCTCCGGAACAATTAGAAAAATTTAATGCTGATAAAGTAATTGCTGTTGAAGATAGTAAATTTTCGGATATTTTCAGAGATATTATTGCCATGCCAAAAACTATGAAACAATTAGCTCCTGTTCAGTTCTTTTCGTGGATTGCGTTGTTTGGGATGTGGGTATTTACAACACCAGCCGTGGCGCAGCATGTTTATGGATTGGCAGTGACGGACGTAAAGTCGGAGCTTTACCAGGATGCAGGTAATTGGGTTGGAATTATTTTTGGAGTTTATAACGGCGTTGCGATGATATACGCATTGCTTTTACCAACCATCGCACATTTTATCGGGCGTAAATTGACTCATAGTTTTTCCTTGATGGCTGGCGCAATTGGACTAATTTCTATCTATTTTATTACAAATCCAATGACTTTAATTTTCTCAATGGTTGGAGTTGGAATAGCTTGGGGAAGTATCCTGTCGATGCCTTACGCCATTTTAGCACCAGCACTTCCAGTTCGCAAAATGGGGATTTACATGGGAATATTTAATATTTTTATTACGGTTCCACAAATTGTAAACGGGTTGTTTGGCGGAATGATTGTAAAACGAGTATTTGGTTCGCAGGCCATTTATGCGTTAATCATGTCAGGTTGTTTTTTGTTTATTGCAGCTGTAAGTGTATTGTGGGTTGAAGATAAAATAAAGCTGAAAGTTGATAATTTGTAATCAATAAAATTTCAACCAATTGAACATCAAACTTTAAATGAAATAATATGAATAAGTTTTTGCAAACAGATCCTTGGTGCATAGTGAGAGACGGTTTTCGAAGTGATCAGCAACTTGAAAGCGAAACTAATTTTAGCCTTGCAAACGGTCATATTGGGCAACGTGCTAATTTTGAAGAATATTATTCAGGGGAAACGGAGATTGGATCTTATATTTCTGGTGGTTATTATTCTGAGAAGGATTGGAATGAACTAAAAAATGATGCCGATATTTTAGAAAATTCAAAATTATTAAATGCTCCAAACTGGACTGGTATTATTGTTAGATTGAACGATGAAGTTTTGGATTTAGCAACCTGGGAAATTGTGAATTTCGCACAGGTGTTACATATGCGTGAAGGTTTATTGGAACGTAATTTTGAAGTTATTTCAATAAATGGCCATCAGATTCAGGTGGCTGTGAAGCGGTTTTTAAGTATGGCTGAAACGGAAATAGGGGCAATTACTTATTCAATAAAATCATTGAACTTTGATGGACGAATTTCATTGATGCCAATCATGGATGCTAATATAAGAAATATACAGACCGAAAATAATGAGCAATTATGGAATGTATTGCAAATTAGGACACAACAAGATGTTTCCCACCTTTGGGCAAAAGCGCGCCATGTTAATTTTCAGTTTTGTGGAGCACTTTCTTTTACTATTTATAAAAATAACGAACAACTTAAAGTTATTCCAACCAAAATAGAAAAGGAAAGAATTGCCGGATTTAGCATTGGAGCAGATGTTAGAACAGGAGACACTGTTTGTTTGAATAAATATTTTGCGATAATAGACTCTGTAAAACACCCAAATGAAGAACTGACTGAATATGCATGTACTATGGCAAGATCAGCAAAAGCGAAAGGTTGGAATCAATTATTTGAAGAACATACAGATGCCTGGGCTTCCAAATGGATTCAAACAGATCCTGTAGTTGAAACTGATATAGAAGCTCAACAAGCTATGCATTATAAGCAGTTTCGCTCAATTCAGAATACTGAAAGTAAAAAAGATGCAGTTTGAATAAAATAAAAAATGCTTTTTTGTTTTGGATGCATTATTTCTATCACTTTTTTAATCTCAATTTATAAATTTCCGCTATGATGAAACGTTTATTCCTGTTTGCAATAGTATTCTTATCTCTTGCTTTTCAGGTAGATGCTAAAGCTCTGCCTTGGATTCAGAGACTTGAACCTACTTTTTGGTGGACAGGAATGAGTCAATCGGAGTTGCAGCTTATGATTTATGGAATTGATGTTAGTAAAGCTAATATTTCCATTGATTATCCCGGAGTGAAAATAGTTCGTAAAGAGCTTACAGACAATCCAAATTATGTATTCTTGTATCTAACTATATCCAAAGAAGCATTGCCGGGACAATTCAAGATTGTTTTAAAAAAAGATAATCGAAAGCAAACTATCCTTTATGAGCTGAAGAAACGTCGGGAAGGTTCTGCCTCCCGAAAAAGTTTCACTGAAGCTGATGCGTTGTATCTATTGATGCCAGACCGTTTTGCAAATGGAAACTCGGATAATGATTCTATTTTTGGTTATCATCAAGGAGTTCATCGTGAAATTCCCGGGGCACGCCATGGTGGTGATATTGACGGAATTATATCAAAAATTCCCTATCTGGCCGATTTAGGAATTACCGCTTTGTGGACAACTCCACTTTTTGACAACAATGATACTCAATACTCTTATCATCATTACGCCTGTTCCGATTATTATAAAATTGATCCCCGATTAGGCAAGAATGAAGATTATCTCCGTCTTTCAGATGTTTGCCACTCAAATGGGTTGAAACTGATTATTGATGTTGTTCCGAATCATTGCGGTTCGTCGCATTGGTGGATGAAGGATTTACCCGCAAAAGACTGGCTGAATACCTGGCCAACATTCACTTCGTCGAATTATAGAATGACTGTCTGGACTGATCCGCATGCTTCAGAAGCTGATTTGTATCTGCTTACTCATGGTTGGTTTGCACCTAATATGCCCGATTTGAATCTTCAGAATCCATTGCTTTTCGATTATCTTCGGCAGGTTTATGTGTTTTGGATTGAATCTGCTAATATTGATGGAATGAGGGTGGACACCTATCCTTACAATGATATTAACACAGCTGCAAAATTCATTCAATCTATCCGGGCGGAATATCCGAATATGAATGTAGTGGGAGAGTGCTGGGTAAAAACACCTGCCGAAATAGCTTATTACCAGTCTGGTAATAATAACAAAGATGGTTTTGATTCGCGTTTGACAAGCGTTATGGATTTTTGTTTGAAAGATGTTTTCAGTTCTGCTTTCAATGAAACTGAAAGTTGGGATGGCGGAATGGCGAAGTTTTATTCGCTTTACGCGCAGGATTTTGTCTATCCAAATCAGAATTTGATTATGAATTTTCTTGACAATCATGATATCGATCGTTACTCTACAGCAGTAAAACGTGATGTTCTAAAATATAAAATGGCTCTGGCCATGCTAATTGCATCGCGAGGTTATCCTCAGATTTATTATGGCACTGAAATTATGTTGGACGGAATATCAGGAAGTTATGAAGGTAACCGATTTGATTTTCCGGGTGGTTGGGTGGCAGATAAACGAAATGCATTTACAGAACAAGGAAGAACAAATGTTGAAAATGATGTGTTTAATTACCTGAGAAAATTATTGAAATACCGCAAAGAAAATCCAGTGCTTCAGAATGGAAAAATGAAACAGTTCATTCCGGAAAATGGATTGTATGTGTATTTTCGGTATAATGATAAAAAGACGGTGATGATAATTGCGAACAATAACGAGCAAATTAAGGAGCTTAATTTGAATCGATTGAGCGAAATGTTGGCCGGTAAAACTGATGGATTTGAAATTACAACAGCAAAGATTTTTGCGTTACAACATTCTATAACCATTCCTGCAAAGACAGTCTTGTTGTTGGATGTCAGATAATTGTTTCTCTATTTTATTTTTTTTGTAGGTTTGAAATCATTTAAATATTCAATAGTATGAAAAAGCTGTCACTACAAACGTGGATTAATAAATTTCTATTAGTTCTGGCTCGATTTCCACTTACACTTTTGTTTATAATCGGTTTTTCGGTTCTTTGTTTTTTATCCATTCAAAGGGAGCCGGTTCATATCAATGAGAATCTTTGGGCATTTTTTGGATTGGGTGTTTTGATGAACATCAGCGTAACTTTATTGTTGGAAGAAACAAAGAAACTCAAATTCAGAATATTATTTAATATATTATCAATCGTCCTATTGGCGGTTTACTGTTTTACACTTCCAGTAAAGTTACTTGAATACCAATATTATCAGGTTGCAGCTTTTGGAACTGTATTTGTTTTAGCTGCTTTTGTAGTTTCATTTCTCAGAAAAAATAATGAAATTCTTTTTTGGAATTTTAGCAAACAGAGTATTGTTCAGCTGATTATTTCGTCAGTATTTTCGTCAGTATTGTTTGGTGGACTCAGTATTGCAATTCTATCGCTCGATAAATTATTCAGCATTCATATCGAGCGGCAAATCTATGGTGATTTATCGATTCTAAGTTTTGTGATATTTGCACCTATCTATTTTTTGTCCAACATTCCAGATGAAATAGAAAAAAGAAAGTCAGAAGTCACTTTTGACAAAGTAATCAAGATATTTGGACTCTATATCTTACTGCCTATTCTGGCCATTTACACATTGATATTGTATGTGTATTTGCTTCAGATTGTATTCAAATGGCAATTGCCAAATGGCTGGGTTTCAACACTCGTTTCAGTGCTTGGACTTGGTGGGTTTGTGTGTATGATGATTCTTTATCCACTTTATTTAAGCAAAGAAAATAAAGCTGTTAATCTATTTTCCAAACTATTTCCTGCTTTCCTGTTTCCACTTTTAATCCTTATGTCAATTGGTATTGCACGACGAATATCTGACTATGACCTAACCATAAACAGGTTATACATTTTGATTTTAAATGGTTGGTTTTACGGGATTTGCATTTATTTGTATGTAAAACAATCAAAACAGGTGAAATGGATACTTATCTCTTTTGCTATCGTTGCATTTTTAAGTTCAGTTGGGCCGTGGAGCGTTTTTTCCGTTACCAAAAAATCGCTTTCAACCCGACTGGAAAAACAACTAACACAATTACATTTGCTAAAAGACAGGAAAATAATTTTAGAACATAATAAGCTTGTGAAAAATGACAGTTTGTATGAAATGAAAACTGCAGAAACAGTTCGCTACTTGGTAAGAGTATTTGGAAATCAGTCAGTGCAAAAGTATTTTACTGAACCCTTGAAAGAAAAATCTGAATCTGAAATTTTGTCCATGTTTAAGTTGGAAAATGCACCTGTTCGGATTCAGTATTTTTCCGGACATTTAAAAAATCAGACTTTTTCATCAGACTTATTGTCGTTCCATTCATTTGTTCAGATAGACTTTGCTGAAAATGAAACATTAGCTTATAAAAACGAAAAAGTAAATATTGAATTGAATGATAATAATTTGATTGTCACACCAATAAATGCTTTTCCTTTTACAATTAGAATGACTGATAAATTGAAATCAATTATTAAAGAAAATTCGGGAATGAGTTTTAAAGCTTTTGAAAATGATAAATTGACCTTTGATGGGTCAAATTATAAATTAATAATTATCTCATTTGGTGGTAAATTTGACCAAAATCTCGACAGCATTAATTTACATACTTTCAAGGCTTACCTTTTTTATTAAACCAGTATAAATCAAACAAATTCCTTTCATATAATGAAGCAGCAATTTTTTATTTTATCATTGGCAGCCATTTTAATCACGGCATGCCAACCAAAACTAAATTTTCCAACAGATTCCGAAAACAATAAAAATCTAAATTCGTTACTAACCTTAAAAATTGGAGAAAATACCGTTTATCTACAGGATTTCGTGATGAATCCAACAGATATTGATTCAATTACAAGCTCGTCGGACAAGCTTGTTTGTAAAATTGATAGCAGTAAAATGACTGCAACACTGAATGCCTCCTCTGATATGGAACATTTTGTCAATTTTAAACTTTGGTTGAAAGGTGTTCCATATTCCATTCCTTGCCGAAAAACGGACAAAATAGATTATAAATTTACGTTCAATCCGCAGGGAAAAACCTACACCAAAGTTCAACTACTTGGACAAATGAATGATTGGACCGCTTCGCGGACTCCTGATTTAAAACTCAATGATAAAGGAATTTACGAAGTTTCGTTGAATCTAAGTCCGGGAACATATTTATATCAATTAAGTCTTGATGGCAATCAAAATTCCGATCCAACCAATCCCAAAAAAGTTGATAACGGATATGGGAAATTCAACTCCATTTTACAAGTCACCGGAAATGGTGACAAATTACCGAGGCTTTATACAGATAAATTTGGCCTTTCAAGTGTGACGCTTTCTGCTCAAAATGATGTAAAGAATGTTTTTGTTTATTGGCAAAATTACCTTCTTCCAGCCAAATTTTTGATGGTACAGCAAGGTAAAATTATGATTAGTATTCCTTCTGAAGCCGAGAAACTTGACAGGTCGTACATACGTGTTTGGGCAAGCAATGAATTCGGAGTCAGCAACGATATCTTAATTCCGCTCGAAAAGGGAGCTGTGCTAATCAATTCTAAAAAGATTACCCGAGAAGACAAGCAAGCTCAAATCATGTATTTTCTATTGGTTGACAGGTTTAAAGATGGTGATAAAACCAATGATCATCCTCTGAATCGCCCGGATGTAAATCATAAAGTCGATTATTGGGGTGGAGATTTAGCGGGCATACAACAGGAAATAGACAACGGTTATTTCTCTAAATTAGGTGTAAATACACTCTGGATTTCACCGGTTGTTCAAAACCCTACCGATCCTTGGGGATATTACGCACCAATGAAAACCAAGTTTTCCGGTTATCACGGATATTGGCCTATTTCTTCTTCAAAAGTTGATTTTAGGTTTGGAACAAATAAGGAATTTAAAGGACTGGTGGCTGACGCACATAAAAAGAACATGAATATTTTGCTCGATTATGTGGCGCACCATGTTCATATTGAACATCCATTTTACAAACAACATCCTGAATGGACAACGCCGCTTTATTTACCTGATGGAACAATGAACACTGAGAAATGGGACGAATACCGGCTTACCACCTGGTTTGACACATTTATGCCGACACTTGATTTGTCTAATCCAAAAGTAGTGGATATGATGACTGATTCTGCCATGTTTTGGATAAAGGAGTTTAATCTGGACGGTTTCCGACATGATGCCACCAAGCACATTACTGAAAAATTTTGGCGTGAGCTGACTTATAAAATTAAAAAGCAAAACCATGGAAATAAACTGTATCAGATTGGTGAAACTTACGGAAGCCCCGAGTTGATAAGCAGTTACCTTACCACCGGAATGCTTGATGGGCAATTTGATTTTAATGTATATGACATTGCCAACACAACTTTTGCAGGTGTGGGTGGAAGCAACTTACAGCAAGTTCAAACCATTTTAAATTCCAGCCTGTACCGGTATGGGAATCATAATTTGATGGGCAATATTTCCGGCAATCATGATAAACCGCGCTTTATGGCATTGGCTTCCGGCGATTTAAAGTTTGGCGAAGACTCTAAAGCGGCAGGTTGGCAGCGAACTATCGGCATTACCGATTCTACTGCTTACGACAAATTGTTTTTGATGCATGCTTTCAATCTGACAATTCCGGGTATTCCGGTTATTTTTTACGGTGATGAAATTGGATTGACCGGTGCTAATGATCCCGATTGCCGACGAATGATGAAATTTGATGGTTGGAATAACCGACAAGCTAAACTTTGGAAGCAAGTTTCGACACTGGCACATTTGCGCAGTAATAATGCTGTAATGATTTATGGTGATTTTATAAATATCCAAACCACGAATGACAGCTGGGTTTATGCACGTAAGTATTTCGACAAAGAAGCACTGGTTGTTATCAATAATTCCGCGAAATCAAAAACTATTGAAGTGGAATTGCCTGAAATAATGAAAAATGTCGATTATAAATCTACTTTTAATCATACCTTTGTGCTCAAAAATCATAAATTTAGCATCGAAATGCCTGCTTACAGTGCAGATGTTTTACTTTCAGACTTTACAATTTCAAATTAATATATGATACAAATTAAAGACAGTGTTCTTGCAGCGGCAGCCAAAAAGGGAATGGACGAATTTCTACAGGTATTTACTGATGCTTATCTCAAAGTTGTGGGTGGAAAATTGACTCCCGAAAACATGCCTTTGCTTAACGGCTACCAGCACACGTTGCTTGCTTATCGTTTTTTCTCCGACGAAATGCGTGAAGGTGGTTTTGTGCAGCTTATTCAGAATGGTTACGGAGGATATATTTTTTCTAATCCGTTTGCAAAATCTATTAAACAGTTTGGTGCAGTGGAATTGGCAAAGCTGATTTATAAAGCAAAGGAAATTTACGACCCCAACAAAGCCAAACTTGAACGTGAAACCACTGAAGAAGAATTTAATGCGATGTATGTAGAGTTTGAAGAGTTTGATGACTTGGAAGAAATCTATTTCGACATAGAAGAAAAACAAACAGCTCTGATTGCAGCGTATGTGGATGAACATATTGCTGATTTTGCTGAAATAATTGCCTGAGAGTTTGGGCAAATGAATTGAAATTTTCAAAAGCAGAACTGGTTTAGGTGAAAACTAAATTAGTTCTGTTTTTTCTTATATTAGGTTGGGTTTTACCAGAACCATTTCGCATCAAACCTAAACTAGTTCACCTCAAACCTAAACTGGTTTATTAAAAACCTAAGCAAGCTAAGTATTCTTATTGTAACAATCCTTTTACTTTTTCCAAATCTTCAGGTGTATCAATTCCAACCGTTTCTACATCGGTAAATCCTACTTTAATCCGATAGCCGTTTTCGAGCCAGCGGAGCTGTTCCAGCGATTCTGCAATTTCCAGCGGAGATTGTTCGAGCAAAGTCAGTTCCCGTAACACATCGGCTCTGTAAGCGTAAATGCCCACGTGTTTGAGGTAGGCGTGAAGCGCAATCCAGTTCCCAGTTTCAGCTCCACGTCTGTATGGAATTATCGAGCGACTAAAATACAACGCTTCGTTTTGTTTGTTAATGACCAACTTCGGGTTGTTCGGATTGTTCAGGAATTCAAAACCATCTTTTTCAGTAATTATCTTTGCTAAAGTCCCTATTTGTGTTTCAGCTTCACCGAAACATTTCTGCAATTCTACAATTTGCTCCGGTTGTATAAAAGGTTCATCACCCTGCACGTTTATCACTACATCAAACCATTCGTCTAGCTTCGAAAACGCTTCGTAACAACGGTCTGTTCCACTTTTATGTTGGTCGGATGTCATAATGGCTTTTCCCCCAAAAGCAATCACCGCATCGTAAATTCGTTGGTCGTCAGTAGCAACATAAACATCTGTCAGTGCTTTTGAAACTTGTTCGTAGACACGTTGAATCATTGTTTTCCCACCAATGTCTACCAGTGGTTTTCCCGGAAAACGGGTAGAAGCATAACGTGCGGGAATTATCCCTACAAAACGCAGTGGTTTTGGTGTTTTTGGAAGTGAACTTGTTGGCATATTTTTTTTGAACAAATGAATTATCTGCGGCGTCTGTAAATTTTTTTGCGGGTCAATGCAACCCAACTTACGCTGCGCATCAACAATAAAACAATAATAGGGAAAGCTGCAATATTAAATGATTGAGATGAAAGTGCAAAAGCTAGCAAAGCTACAAGTAGAATTACGGAATTTAAAATGAGATAGAAAAATAATGCTACCCGCAATCGTCTGATATAAAATAACACTACAACCAATAGACTGGCCGGATTGAGCCAAAGCAAATTATAATTGTGTTTTACGAGTGGATGCAATGAAAAAAACATCATGTAAAATACAATTAAACCAGCAATTCCGGTAACTGCGAATAATGCAGTGTCAAATGGTTTATAATAATATTTTCGTTTGGTATCCCAAACTGTGATAATTGAACCGGCAATCAAGAGAAGGATAGCTAAGGTCAAAGGTTTAAAAATCCAGGATGATTCGTCAACCTTTAAGTCTGATTTTTGTACCAGAATATTTCTGTCCGATACTAATTTACGGGTCGTACCATTTGGATTTACAACTTCAGCAGTTTGAAACTCGCTCATAAGTACTTCCGGCAGGAACATGCTTTCACTTTCTGTTGCATTCCTATCTGCTTCTTTCCCAAATATTACATCAATGCCAAATTTTGTCCAGGTATCATTCCCAACGTAAATTCCAATCCACTGACGAAAGGTTTTGGCATCACTCGCATTTTCAAATTTCACATAACCTTGCAAAGCTGCAAGAATTTTATCCCGTGGTCGGGTAGCGCAGTTGTCAAAAATGAAGTTGTAACGATAAGTTCTGTTTTCAGGTTGGTAATTTCGTATCAGAAAATCAATAAGATTTCTTTTTTCAGTAGGAGTTAAATCCAAAACCTGTTCAATTACCATAGAATTCCGGGCTGCATATTCAGGTAGAAAATTCCGGGTGTCATAAATCCCCAATTGATAATCTGTTTCACCTCTAATAAATTTATAGTAGAAATTATTTGTTTCAAAGCTGAAAACTCCGTAATTAAACACGATGTCTAAACCGGTTTTCGGATCAATAATACGAATTGCAGTATGTCCGAATTTGGCATATATTTCTTCACCTGGCGAGCATGTCAACAAACTTATTTTTGAAGAATCACTTATTGTAATCTGTTGTGCTTTTATGTTTGCAGTAGTAAAAAAAATAATTGCGATGAAAATGAGCTTCTTCATATGTAAGTAGTTAATGTATTTTACAAAAGTAATATTTTTTTTTATTTAAAGAAGTTTTTTCTCATATTTTTTTTTAACAGGACGATTTTAAAATTAAAAAGTATAATAGCAATTATATGAGGTTTTTATCTTTAAACTTTTGAAATTAGCTAATAATAAAAAGTTTTTTTTCTGTCTTTTTGATATATTTATCGAAAAATCACTAAATTTGTGCTTTATAACATTGTTGTCAAACATATTTCTATCAGATTTTTATGGCAAAAAAGCATGTTTCAGAACTAAAACCATTGGAAGAAATTTTAACCGTATGGGATGTATTAACGCCAGACGAACGTCAGTTTGTTCGAAGCAATTACTCTATTCACTATTTCAAAAAAAATGAATTGATTCACTGTGAAGGTGAGGTGCCTTCTCATATGATGATTTTGGCTAGTGGCAAGGTAAAAGTGTATAAAGAAGGTGTAGGAAGTCGCTCGCAAATTATCAGAATGCTTAAGCCTGGTGAACATTTCGGTTATCGCGCTATCATTGCTAACGAGCAGTATAATACCAATGTAACTGCTTTCGAGGATTCGACCGTTTATATGATAAAGGCAGATATATTCTTATCAATACTTCGTCATAACAATGCTTTTTGTTATCGTTTTCTGGAAGAAATGGCTACCGATTTAGGTGCTTCTGACGCCCGGACAGTTAATCTTACTCAGAAACATATTCGTGGTCGATTAGCTGAAGCTTTACTTATACTCCGTAAAAACTATGGATTGGAAGAAGATGGAGCTACCATTAGTATTTACCTTTCACGTGAAGATCTGGCAAATTTATCGAACATGACAACTTCCAACGCCATTCGTACACTTTCTAATTTCGTGAACGAGCATGTAATTGCTATGGACGGTCGTAAATTGAAAATTATTGATGAAGATAGACTTCGGAAAATCAGTAAAATGGGCTAACCAATTTTCAATAATAAAAATCAGTTAAGGGCTTTGAAACATTTCTCAGTAAAGAATGTTTTAAATACTGCCTAATAGTTGCATCTTCTTCCCTTTTTGTCCATATCAGAACATGTTTTTCTGTATTTTTAAATTATAAAAGTTTACTGAGAATATGAATGCAGATCAGATTCATTCTACATATAAATCTTCCTTGTACTTTCTCGCTTCGGGACAAGTAAAAAATGCTATTGACAAAACTAAGGATTTGGTAAATGAATTACAATTAGGTGAATTTTCAGACCGGTTAGTAGACTTAGAACAGAATTACCAATTTTTACTTCAATACTATGTTTCCGGCGTGGAAGATCCACAACGAAAAACCGTTTACAATAAATTGATAGCACGGTTATTTATTCTTAATCAGGACTTGAAAGAGGAACTTCTACTTAGGAATTCTTCTAATTTTGAATATGCTCAAAAACGTTATTTCCCACACACACGACGTTATAATTCTACTACCGATCTATTTAATGCACTTACTTACTATCATAATCAGTCTGATTTATTGAAGAATAGTGGTGAAAAACACGAAATTGAATTAAAGCGGTTGCGTTCGAACTATGAACTGTTATTGCCCGGTTTCTTTGGGCTGTTTTGGCTTACTACTTTGTATCAAACCGACGAGAAATTACTTTTCAATCAGATTTTGCTTAAGGAATATCCGGGAAATATTGAAAAGTCAATTATGATTTCGGCTCTTACGCTAAATTTGTGGCGTACGTTTGACGAAACCAAACTGGCTTTACTTTTCGATGCTTGCCTGATCGATAACCAGCAAATTAAACAGCGGGCTTTGGTTGGGTTGTGTTTTGTATTGGCGAAATATGACAAGTTTCTACCTTATTTCCCAACAGTGCGCAACCGGTTGGTCTTATTGGCCGACAACAATCACATTGTAGAAAACTTTCAGAATATTTTAATTCAAATTATAGCGACTGCTGAAACAGATAAAATCACTAAGAAAATGCGAGAGGAAATTTTGCCCGAGGTGATGAAAATGAGTCCAATGTTGAAAGATAAAATGGATCCGGACAGTTTATTAAATACGGATGAATGGAATGAAGAAAACCCTGAATGGCAGGAATTGCTCGAGAAAAGTGGTGTTTCTGACAAATTAAAGGAACTGAGTGAATTACAATTGGAAGGTGCAGACGTATATATGAGTACTTTTTCGTTGCTTAAAAATTTTCCGTTCTTTTCTGAATTTTCACATTGGTTTCTGCCCTTCGACCCTAAATATTCAGATATAAATGAGCTGTTCAATACAGAAGATAGAACTTTGATGTCTGCTTTTTTGAGTAATAATCTGATGTGTAATTCAGATAAGTACTCTTTCTGTTTAAGCATATTGCAAATGCCGGAATCGCAACGTGGAATGCTTAAAAATTCTTTCAAGATGGAAGCGGAGCAAATGGATGAAATGGCCAAAGATGAGGCTTTGCTTACTCCTGATTTGGTTGCAAAAAATATTTCCAAGCAGTATATTCAGGATTTATTCCGCTTTTTTAAGCTGAATACACAGCATGCAGAATTTTCAGATATGTTCGATTTCTCGCTATTCATGCACCGTTCATATCTATTTAATATACTGTCTTCTGACAATAATTTCAAATTAAATATTGCGGAATATTATTTTTTAAAAAATCATTATTCGCAGGCGTTGGAATTGTTTCAGGAAGTTCAACAAGAAGCACCTCCTACAGCTGCACTCTATCAAAAAATAGGTTATTCGTTCCAACAAATATCTCAGTTTACCAATGCCTTGGATGCGTATTTGAAAGCTGATTTTATTCGGCCGGATGATATCTGGACAGTTCGAAAAATGGCCTTGTGTTATCGTCTTTCCGGAAATTTTGAGAAAGCATTGGAGTATTATCAACATGCCGACTATCTCAGACCAAATCAAACGGGTGTTTTAATGCAAATAGGCCATTGCTATGTAGAGTTGCGTAAGTTTAAAGAAGCATTAGCTATTTACTTTAAATTGGATGCGCTTGAGGATGAAAATATAAAGGTATGGCGTGCGATTACTTGGTGCTCGTTTGTGTCTGGAAATATTGAACAGGCTCAATACTATAGTAGCAAAACATTAGGTGGCGACCCTACTGCACAGGATTATCTGAATGCCGGACATATTGCCTGGTGTCAACGGAAAATATCAGAAGCGATAAAGCTTTATCAAAAAAGTCTTGATTTTAATCAAAATAATTGGGAGTTATTTTTAGAAACTTTCAACGAAGATAAATCATTTTTGATCGCTAATGGTATTGACGCAGACGAAATTTCATTGTTAGTAGATGCAATAAAAACGGAAAAGTAATTAGCTGTAGAATTTCTAAATGCTCATACTTTCAAAACCGGTATCCCAATCCCCACTCAATAAATTCTGCCTTTTGCAGGTGAGTTTTCAATCCCAGAGAAATGAACATTTTATTATCCAACGCATATTTTAAAGTAGCGCGCGTATAGAACCAACCATCTTCGTTGTTAATGTTATAGCTATAAATAAGTGGTTTATTTAAACTTCCATTAATAGCATCTGCGTATGGAGATAGATTTTTTAAAGGATCATAAAGATATAAACCTAAATCTATACCTGCTGTTAAGCGGCCGAGAATAGCTTCATGTTGCCAGGAAATACCAACCCGAATTTTGTTTTTTAGTTCATTAGTTGTAATGTAGGTTCGTTTAAATAAGGTATTTCCATCGTATGCACCATCATAAAAAGCATCAATTGCCAACCCCGTGCGATAAAAATTTGTGATTGGGCGATACATTCCCATAACCAAAGATCCAATCGGGAATGTCTTATTGTCTAAGTAATAAAGTTGCCTGAAACCACCTGAAGCAATAACTTCAAACGTGAAACTTCGGTTCATATCCGGAAGATTTCTTCTGTTTGGACGTTTTTTTCTATTGTAATTTGGAAAGTATTTTAATCCGACAAATCCATTTAGAAGATTTAAACCGGAATTAGGAGCAACTGCACTTCCATTGGACATGTGGTTCCATGTATATTCGCCCATTAAACTAAATCCTTTGGCAATGGGAATTTCAAGACTTCCACCACCCGAAAAATAAACATTCAGGTTTGAACCTATAGCGCCATTTGTTTGGGATAAAGGCAAAATTCCACCAAGTGAATCTTTGTTTGTATTGTAATAAGTTTTAGTCAGATAGCTGGCACCGGCACCCGCTTTCAGCGATAGTTTAAATGATCTTGTACTGATTAACGGATAACTGATATAAGGATAAATAGCAAAAGCATTACCTAGTTTTTGAGGATTTCCGAGGTTTAACCAAACTGCTCCAACACCAATTACCGGAAATCCATTAAATTGTTGCCAGGGTTTTTCGCCCATGGTTTGAAATTCAACCGACAATTCTCCTCCTGTAACAGGATTTAGAATAAGCGTTTTTACATGTTCGTCATGAGCCAGAATATTTCCGTAAATTCCTTCGAGTTTGATGCTATATTGTTCTGTTGTTTGGGCTTTCAGTAAATTTACCGATAGAATCAACGCGAATATAAAAAGCTTATTTTTCATGCAAACATGGTTAATTGTTTATATTTCATTCGAATTTTTTGGTTACCTTTGACACCGCAAATGTAGTAAAAATGGATTGGAAACTTCATTTTTTCGCTAAAATTCTATTGCGATTATATTAACTCATCCATAAGTATTCATCATTTATTAGTAGTCAATTAAATGTTTTCAATTTTCAAAAAGGAATTGCGGGCTTTTTTTAGCAACGCAACAGGATATATTGTAATTGGTATTTTTTTGATTCTCACCGGACTTTTTCTGTGGGTTATTCCGGGTGAATATAATATACTGGATTCAGGTTATGCCAATGTTGATGGTCTTTTTTATTTGGCACCCTGGCTTTTTTTGTTCCTTTGTCCTGCCATAACCATGCGACTTTTTGCAGAAGAAAAACAAACCGGCACCTGGGAGTTCCTGACTACAAAACCGCTTAGTAAAATTCAAATTGTATTGGGGAAATACTTTGCCGGCTGGGTGTTGGTTACAATTGCATTATTGCCAACGTTATTGTATTATTTTTCCGTTTCATTTCTGGCAGAACCTGTTGGAAATGTAGATTCTGGAGCTTTCTGGGGTTCTTTTATAGGGCTGTTTTTTCTGTCCGGCATCTATGTTGCTATTGGAACTTTTTCATCTTCGCTTTCAAACAATCAAATCATTTCGTTTGTTGTGGCTGTAGTTCTTTCCTTCTTTTTCTACTACGGTTTTGAAGTGTTGGCAAGTTTTTTTACATCGGGACAATCCATCCAATTTCTGGAAATAATAGGAGTTCATGCGCATTATAAGTCTATGAGTCGAGGAGTTATTGATTCCCGTGATTTACTCTACTTTATTGTGCTCGGAGTTGGATTTCTATTAGCAACTGTCTGGAAAGTGAAAAAGAAGTAAGTAGTTGGTGGTACATAGAGGATTTTGTTTGAATAACTTCTAAACTAGAATGCTTTTTGGGGCTTATTTAACTGCTACTATTCAACTCAACATTTAATAATAAAAACATCTACACAAACATATGAATAAACCGCTGATATTGATTACGAATGACGATGGTCACGATGCAAGAGGAATAGAAATACTGACCAAACTAATGACTCAAATAGGCGATGTGGTAGTCGTTGCACCTGATGGACCACGCTCGGCTCAATCAAACGCATTGACAGTTACTCATCCCATTCGATTTAAAAAAACAGATGAAAGAGAAGGTCTTACGCGCTATATCTGTACCGGTACGCCTACTGATTGTGTGAAAATTGCGTTGAATGATATCGTTGACCGCAGACCGGATTTAATTGTGGCCGGCATAAATCATGGTTCCAATGCAGCCATTAATGTGCTATATTCAGGCACAATGGGAGCAGTGCTCGAAGGTTGTGAAAATGGAATTCTTTCCATTGGATTTTCTATTTGCGATCATTCGTTAGAGGCAGATTTTAGCTTTTTCGAAAAACACATTCTCCATATAACCCAAGAAGCTTTGAAAAATGGATTGCCGCACGCTACGTGCCTCAATGTGAATGCACCCTGTGGCGAGATTAAAGGAATTAAAGTTGCACGTCAGTGCGATGGCCGTTGGACCAAAGAGTTTGCAAAACGAACTGATCCCCAAGGTCGGTCTTATTATTGGTTAACCGGATATTTTGAAAATCACGAGCCAGATGCTGAAGATACTGACGAATGGGCTTTGAGCAGTGGTTATATATCTATAGTTCCAACAAAAATTGATTTGACAGCTTACCAGGCTCTGGAATCCGTTGGGAAATGGAATCTTTAGAAATAGCTTAGAAGTAGAACTAATTCTATAAATATTCCGTTATGGCTCGTTTCAATCATTTTTTGTATGGTCTTATTCCCGGATTATTACTTCCACTGGCATTTATGTGGGTATATTTAAACCGATTTTATCCGGATCATTTAAGCTTTTTCGAAACTCTGAAACAGCTTTATCCGGGAGTTCTTATGGGAAAATTACTATTACTTTCCATAATGCCAAATCTTGTATTGGTATTCATTTTTTATAAATCGGATAGTTTTAAAATTGCTACCGGGGTAATGATAGGGGGAATGCCTTATTTTATTGCAAGTATTTTTATGTTGTAACCGGCAATTTAAGGGCAAAATGCCATAATAGGATTATCATTTTATTATTCACAATTTATCTATATGAAATATTTTATCATTGCCGGAGAGGCTTCGGGCGATTTGCATGCTTCAAATTTAATGCGTGAACTAAAGCTGGCAGATTCAGAAGCTGAATTTTGTTTCCTCGGTGGCGACTTGATGCAAGCTCAGGGTGGTAAAATGGTGAAGCATTATCGGCAGATGGCTTTTATGGGATTTATTACTATTCTAAAAAATGCCCGAACGGTATTGAAAAATTTAAGCGATTGCAAACAAGCAATGCTGGATTTTAATCCTGACATATTGATATTGGTAGATTATCCAAGTTTTAATCTCCGCATGGCTCGCTTTGCCAAAGAAAACCTGAAAGCCAAGGTTTATTATTATATTTCGCCTAAAATATGGGCGTGGAAGGAATTCCGTATCAAGCAGATTAAGCGTGATGTAGATAAAATGTTCACCATTTTCCCTTTCGAAACGGAGTTCTACGCTAAGCATAAGTATAAGGTGGAATATGTGGGAAATCCCTCTGTCGATTCTGTTTGTACGCGCCCTCATCAAGACCAGCAATTTGCAGAATTTTGTACTGAAAATAATCTGCCCGATAAACCTATTATCGCTTTGCTGGCGGGTAGTAGAAAACAAGAGATTAAAGCTTGTTTGTCCAGAATGATTGATGCAGGATTAAAATTCTCCGATTATCAGGTGGTAATAGCCGGTGCTCCGGGAATTGATGCTGATTTTTATCAATCTATATTGAAAGGTAAAAATGTAAGAATTGTTTTTGGACAAACGTATGAATTGCTTCAGCAAGCCAGTGCTGCCGTTGTAAATTCAGGAACTGCCACGCTGGAAACTGCCCTGGTTGGTACTCCGCAAGTAGTTGTTTATCATGTGCCGCTTGGCAGAATCGGCAATTTTGTGAAAGACGTTTTTATACGGGTGAAATTTGTTTCGCTGGTAAATATTGTTGCCGAAAAGTTAGTTGTGAAGGAATTGTTGGCACATTTGTTTACCGTTGGGAATATTGCTGCAGAATTGGAAAACATACTGAATAATGAAACTTATCGGCAAAATATGTTGAAGGAATATGCCAACATTAAAAAATCATTGGGTGAGCCGGGAGCTGCAGAACATGCTGCTAAGAAAATGATTGAAAGTTACAGGCAGTAATTCGAACTATTCATTTCAACTCATTATACATGCCATAGCAATGCTGTAGAATTTAGAATCTATACTTTCGCTTCGTGAAGTTAGTACCACCGGTTTTTCAGTTCCCTGAAGCAATCCACACATTTCGGCACCTGCAAAAAGCGATAATCCTTTGTAGAAAGTATTAGCACATTCAAAGTTTGGAAAAATAAGGATGTCGGCATCTCCCAAAACAGGCGTTGGCACATTTTTTATGCTTCCGCGTTCGGTGTCCATGGCCAGAAAAATATCCAGCGGTCCGTCCATAATTACATCGCCAAATTCTCCTTCGCGCCACATTTGCATTATATCCAGATAATCCTGCATGTAGTGAATTTTAGGATTGGCAACTTCGGTGGCATGTATCAATGCAATTTTTGGCTTTGATATTCCAAATTTATATGCAGTATTAATCGCGTACTTTATCATGGCAGTGCGTTGCACCAAATTGGGTGAAGGAATTACCACCGGATCGGAGAAGAAAACTAATTTGTGATACAAAGGTATTTCCATGGCTGCATTAAACGTCAGCACTCTTCCGGCAGGTAATAACCCTTTTTCTTTATCCAGAATTGCCCGTAAAAGTACATCCGTATTTACCAGTCCTTTCATCAAAATATCAGCTTCACCATCTTTTACCATGCGTACAGCCTCTAAGGTAGCTTGGTGAACTTCTGGCATGTCAATAATGTGGATAAAGGGAGAAAGATTGTGCTCAAATAAACTTGGCGATTCTATAGATGCCACATCGCCAATTAAAAATGCCTCCACAATTCCCATTTCTACCGCCCGCAAAACTGCCTCCAAAGTGTGCGAATCTACAGCATTGGCAACTGCCAGACGTTTCCGGCAATTCACACTTTTAAGATGTGCAGTAAGTTCTGCAAACGATGAAATTGATTCCATTTATTGTCAATTTTGATAGATTAACCTGACAAATGTATGAATAATATTTTGTCAATACAATATAACACTTTTAAATAGAACAGTATATTTAAATAGATGTTTTACAAGTTTTTATAAAAAAATTAGAAAGCAAAATGACTGCTTTCTAATTTTAGTTTTTCATTCGTAAAACCGATAAGTTTACTTCTTTTATTCAATGTCTGATTTCAATCTGTAATAAACCGATTTTTTCTTCTGAGTTATGTTTTTTAAAGTGTGTGTGAATCTTTAACGTTTAAATATTCAGAATCATAGGGCAGGAATTAGAAATAATCTGATTTTGCCTGTAGGGTGACTTCCATCCAACTAATAGTACAGAGGTGTAACTTTATGAAATCCCGAGTACCTTTTTAATTTCAGCTTGTTTCTTCAATGCTCCTTTCTCTCTATTGACATGAGCAACATAGTCGAAAATTCCGGCTAAAGTTGTGAAATCAAATTTATAATCACCGTGTGTAAAAAAGACTTCGCAACCATCTTTATCGTTTAAAACAAAGTGGTTGTTATTTTCGGAATCTACTAATTCAAACCCAAAAAGAGCTTTCAAAATTTCGCTCTGTTCTTCTGTGGTTAATATCCTTGTAAGTATCATAATAATAAATTTGCCTCACATTAAACATTGGCAAGCGGGCTGTTAACTTGTAAATGTTGTGGGTTTAATGAGCAGCACCCACCAGGCTCCTTTTTTTTTGATTAATATTCCAGCTTTTTTATATCCGTTGCATTCGTTTTTAATGGGAAGTCTTTTTTAATTGGGATCTTTGTTTTACCTTACTTGATACCAACTAATATGAGTAATTTTAAAACAATACAGTTATTCAAATGTTCAAAAACCCCGAGACTCAGCGCATGCTTCTTGCTGTTTTATTGTTTAATTTGCACTAATATAACCTTTCGAGCAGGGCTCTCAAGTCTTCTAGCAAGCTTGGCAGGTCTTAGAGCGGGGTTCTCAGGTCTTCGAGTGGTCTTTGCAAGTCTTCGAGCAGCGTTCCTGTTTTTCTAGCAGGCTTCGCAAGTCTTCGAGCGAGCTTCTCCACCTTTCGAGCAGGGCTCTCAGGTCTTCGAGCAGCGTTCCGGATTTTTTAGCGGTCTTCGCAAGTCTTCGAGCAGGCTTATCAGGTCTTCGAGCGGTCTTTTCCACCTTTCGAGCAGGGCTCTCAGGTCTTCGAGCAGCGTTCCTGTTTTTTTAGCAGGCTTCGCAAGTCTTCGAGCGGTCTTCCGGTTTTTCGAGCAGGATTTGCTGTGTCTAAAGTTTGCTGTGCATGCTTGCCCGTTTTGATACCTTAATATTAATGTTGCGGTTCGGTGGTTTTATAGGTGTAAATTTAATTTGTTGCATACAGGAAGTCCAGATATTAAGTGATGTTAATTATGAGGCTTTAAAAGCTATAATTTTTCCCAATATGTACAAATAACTACCTAAATTTTAATTGTAACTAAAAACAAATGAACATTTATTCTAAACTAAAATTTCTTTGTATCTTTGAACAATTTTTGAAAAAAACCACTAACAAAAACGCTTTTCTAACCGTACAAAAAAATAATCAGCATTCATGAAACGATTCAAATTAATGAACAATGTCTTCGGGTGGGTAGCTTTTGCTATTGCCGCTTTGACGTATTTGCTAACCATGGAACCTACTGCCAGTTTCTGGGATTGTCCTGAGTTTATTTCATCAGCTTTTAAATTAGACGTTGGACACCCCCCCGGAGCTCCGTTGTCTATGCTTTTTGGTCATTTATTTTCATTGTTTGCCAAAGATACAAGTCATGTTGCTATCATGGTAAATTCTTTTACCGCTTTGTGTAGTGCCTTTACCATTTTGTTTTTGTTTTGGACTATCACGCATCTGGCACGCAAAGTGGTTCTTAAATCGGAAGACGATTTTACTACCGGAAACATCATTGCAGTTATTGGTGCCGGTCTGGTAGGTGCTTTGGCATATACTTTCTCCGATACGTTCTGGTTTTCGGCTGTTGAGGCCGAAGTGTATGGTTTCTCGGCTTTATTTACCGCCCTGGTATTTTGGCTTATCCTTAAATGGGAAGAACATGCCGACGAACCGGGTTCCGATCGCTGGTTGATTTTTATTGCCTACATGATGGGTCTGTCTATCGGAGTCCATTTATTGAACTTATTGGCAATTCCTGCTTTGGTAATGGTTTATTATTTTAAACGATATACTCCTAATGCTAAAGGTATCATCATTTCGTTGGTTCTGGGTGTAATACTCCTGGCAACTGTTTTATACGGTTTAATTCCCGGATTTTTGAGAGTATCGGGTTGGTTCGAATTGTTATTTGTAAATAAATTTGGCTTTGCATTTAATTCAGGTCTGATAGCATATGTTGTATTAACTGCCGGCTTATTAGCCTGGGGTATATATGAATCGTATAACAATAAAAGCATGATTCGCATTGCGGTGTCATGTATTTTGGCAGTCACCATGGAAGGTTTGCCTTTCTTCAGTGGCAATATCCTTTTCGGAATCGTATTAATTGCAGGATTGAGTACATTCTTTTATTTTAGAAAATCTAAAGTTACTGCGCGTTGGGTCAATACTGCCCTGATTATGGTTTCCATGATCTTAATCGGGTTCTCATCGTATACCACTATTGTAATTCGGTCAATGGCTAATCCTACTATGGATCAGAATAACCCAGACAATGTATTTTCACTAAAATACTATCTTGACCGGGAACAATATGGATCAACTCCGCTACTTTATGGTGCTTGCTTCAATGCCCCTGTAAAACTGAAAGTTGATGGTAATACATGCATACCTGAACAAACCCAGGGTGACCCTTCGTACGCTCAAAAACCTAAAACATCGCCAAACGATAAAGATGAATATATCATTACCGGTTATAAAACCGATTATGTGATGGACGATCGTTTCATGATGTTCTTCCCCCGCATGTACAGTAATGAGCCATCGCATATAAGTGCGTACAAAGCCTGGGGTAATATTACTGGTGAAACAATAAACTATGATTATTGCGGTCAACAAAAAAGTGATATTAAACCCACTTTCGGCGAAAATCTGCGATTCTTCCTGGATTATCAGGTGAATTTTATGTACTGGCGTTATTTCATGTGGAACTTTAGTGGCCGTCAAAATGATATTCAGGGTTATGGTGAAGTCGATCGCGGTAACTGGATTACCGGTATCGGTTTTATAGATAACATGTTGGTTGGCAATCAGAAAAACCTGCCATCAGAACTGCGCGACAATAAAGGACATAATACGTATTATTTATTACCATTGATACTCGGATTACTGGGTATGGTATTTATGATTTATGGAGGTAAACATGGTATCGAAGGATTTTGGCTGATAATGCTCCTGTTTATATTTACCGGTATTGCCATTGTGGTGTATCTCAATCAAACTCCATATCAACCCCGAGAGCGAGACTATGCTTATGCCGGGTCGTTCTATGCTTTCTGTATCTGGATAGGATTGGGAGTGCTGATGGTGTTCAAAGGATTAAATAAATATCTGCCTAAAATACCGCGCACGGTTACTGCGGCAGTGGCTACCATTATTTGTTTGGGAGTGCCTGCTTTAATGGCTCAGCAAAACTGGGACGACCACGATCGTAGCAACCGCTTTACGTGTCGCGATTTCGGAAACAATTACCTGGAATCAATTAAACCAAATGCCATTATATTTACCAACGGTGATAACGATACTTTCCCACTTTGGTACAATCAGGAAGTTGAAGGCAAAGGAACCGACAAACGTGTGTGTAACTTAAGCTACCTGCAAACCGACTGGTACATCAGCCAAATGCAGCGTGCTGCTTATAAATCTGCACCGCTGCCTATTTCATGGCAACCTAAAGATTATGCTGCCGGCAAAAATGATGTCTTGTGGGTGGAAGATTTACTCCAAAAACCATTGGACGTGAAAACTGCTTTCGACTTTATTTTAAGTCCGGATTCGTCCACTAAAATGAAAGGTGAAGCATTTATTCCAACTAAACAATTGTTTATACCAATTGATGCACAGGAAGTAATTAAAACTGGCACTTTGCCTATGTCAAGGGCATCGGAAATAATTCCTCAAATTAATATAGATCTGAAAAAACGTCTTACCAAGAGTGAGTTGATGATTATTGAGATGTTAAACCAAAATAAATGGAAACGTCCGATGTACTTTGCAGTGACGGTAGGTGACGATTATTACCTGGGACTGAACGATCACTTTGAATTGACCGGTTTGGCTTATCAAATTTTGCCAATAGGAGTAAAAGGTGCTGGCCCAAGTGTAAATGTTGATGAAACCTATGACAATATGATGAATAAGTTTAAGTATGGAAATATTGCTGATCCAAAAGTATACCTGGATGAAAATACTTTGCGCATGTGTCATACACATCGCATGATGTTTGCTTCTTTAATAGGTGCTTTAATGGAAAAAGGTGATACTGTCCGCGCTAAAAAAGCGTTAAATTATTGTAATTTAATGATTCCGGGCACAACTGTTCGTCATGATTATGTATCTACCCAGCTGGCCGATTATTATTATAAATTACATGAACCTGCTCAGGGAAATGCTATTATGGACGCTGTGGCCAAAGACTGTGTGGAATACCTGGATTGGTACTTGAGTCTGGATACTGATCAGCGTAATAGTGTGGCTAGTAGGATTGGTCATAACATGGCTGTTTTAAATCAAGTATTGCGGATATGCGATCAGGCAAAACAAAAAACGATATTGGATAAATATTTGCCTCGTTATATAGAATATACTAAAAAAGTTCAAATGTAATGAATGTACGGTTTCCGGATATAATACGACCTTTTTTGGGTAAACTGACCTGGAGAAAGAATAAATCGTCGAAAGTGATTTACATCACTTTCGACGATGGCCCGGTGCCCGAAGTGACACCGCGTGTATTGTACTTGCTGGATAAATATAATATTAAAGCTACCTTTTTTTGTGTAGGGGAGAATGTGCAGAAACATCCCGGAATATATGCAGATATCTTAAAGAGAGGACATAGAACAGGGAATCATACTTTCAACCATATGAAAGGTTACTCAGCGCCGTCAGATGAATATGTGGCTAATATTAGAAAAGCTTCAGAACATATTGACAGTAATTTGTTTCGTCCTCCATATGGACAAATAAAAAGAAGTCAGCTAAAAAAACTTCAACCCGATTATGAAATTATTATGTGGGATCTTATCTCACACGATTATAATCAAGGTTTGTCAAAAGAATCGATTTTCAACAATGTAAAACGATTTTCCCGCAACGGGTCAATTGTAGTTTTTCACGATTCTATAAAAGCGAAAAATAACATGCTGTATGTATTGCCTTTGGCCATTGAGTATTGGAATAGTCAGGGTTATTCTTTTGGAGTTCTTTAAATTGCTGACCTCTGAAGAGGAACCTTTTTGTCTTAAGTGATTGGAAATATTTATTTCAAGGGAAAGAATAAGTTGTAAATTTACTATTTAAAATCCCCTTTAGGGGTTTGGGGTTTATGAAAGAGTCTATTCTGCATTATGTTTGGCAACACAAGCTTTTTACATCTCAAAACCTCCGTACCACGGATGATGAGCAGGTGGAAATTATTGATGTGGGAAAATATAATACCGATGCGGGACCGGATTTTTTCAATGCCAAGATAAAGATAGGCGAAACACTTTGGGCCGGGAATGTTGAAATTCATACTGTTTCTTCCGATTGGAAAAAACACAATCACCATACCGATAAAGCCTACGACAGTATAATTCTGCATGTGGTTTTAAATGCCGAAAGCGAAGTTTACAGAATAGATGGAACACGAATTCCACAACTGGAACTAAAATTCCCGAAGCAAATAGAAACTAATTACGAGCTGCTTCTGAGTGAACAGAAATGGATACCGTGCTCCGATAAAATAGGTTCAGTGCCGGCAATATTCATTCGTAGCTGGAAAACGGCTTTGCTCACCGAAAGACTGGAGCAAAAAATGAATGCCATTGAGAGTTTATTGAATGATAATAACCAGCATTGGGAAGAAGCTTTTTATATTACGCTAGCCCGAAGCTTTGGGTTTGGAACAAATAGCCAGGCTTTCGAAACTTTGGCAAAGTCACTCTCACTCTCTATTTTGGGAAAACATAAAGATCAACTATTTCAGCTTGAAGCTTTGTTGTTTGGTCAGGCTGGTTTATTGAAGATTGATAAACCCGATGAATATGCTGCCCAATTAAAAAAGGAATATGATTTTCTGAGTTCAAAGTATGACCTGAACCCGATGGAGAGTTCGCAATGGAAGTTGCTTCGCCTTCGTCCTGACAATTTTCCGCATGTGCGAATTGCGCAATTCGCTTCACTTATTCATAATTCAACGAAATTATTCTCTAAAATTGTTGAAAATCTAAATCTCAATTATTTGAAGAAATTATTTGAGTGCGAACCTTCTGCTTATTGGAATACAAGTTACTTGTTTGGAAATGAAAGTTCGCAACATATCAAAAAAATAGGAACTCAATCGGTAAATGGCATTCTGATAAATACGGTTGTTCCGTTCATTTTTTGTTATGCCAGTCATAAAAAAAATGAAGAACTGAAAGAAAAAGCAATCCTTATACTGGAGCAAATTCCATTTGAACGAAATTCCATTATCACAGGTTGGCGGAATCTAGGAATAGAAGTTGAAAATGCATACGATTCACAAAGCTTATTGCAACTTAAAAAGCAATACTGCGCTGAAAAAAAATGTTTGCGTTGCCGTATCGGACACAAAGTCTTGACACTTTAGGTGCCATTTATAACTTTACATACTATCTTACTTTATAAACTCAATGAACTTCCTATCTTATAAACATATTCTTTTCTATCTGGCAGTAATACTGTTGGTATATTCCTGTGCCAATAAAGCCCAGGGGCCAACCGGTGGACCCAAAGACATTACTCCACCCAAAGTAATGAAATCATTCCCAAAAAACGGAGCGCTCAATTATACTAAAAAGCAAGTTGAAATTGATTTTGACGAAATGGTTTCGATAGAAAAGCCAGCTGATAATGTTGTAGTTTCTCCTCCTCAGCAAAAACCACAGGATGTTAAAGCTTATGGAAAAAAAGTCACCGTCAATTTTAATCAGGATTTACTTGACAGCACTACTTATTCTATCAATTTTGGGAATGCCATTGTAGATTTAAATGAAAAAAATGCAGTTAAAAACTATGTATTTTCATTTGCAACCGGTAACAAGATTGATACAATGAAAATTTCTGGGACAGTAATCGATGCGGAAAATCTGAATCCAATGCCTGGAATAATTGTTGGAATTTATCAGGAAACGGATGATTCTGTTTTTGCACTTAAACCTTTTTTGCGAATAGCAAAAACCGATGAAAATGGTCGCTTCTCTATCGATAATGTAAAGAAAGGGAAATATAAGATTTTTGCTTTAGGAGATGTTAACAGAGATTATTTTTACCAACCCGGCGAGGGCTTGGCACTATGTGATTCAATAGTTACTCCTACCTCTAGAATAGAACAAATGAAAGATACAGTTTGGGCTGATTCAGTAACTGTTGATAGTGTGCGAACCTATATGGGAACACATTTTCTCCCTGATAACCTTGTACTGCGCTATTTCAAGGAGAATAAAAAGAGACAATATTTTATAAAGGCAGAACGCAAAGAACCTTTTGTTTTTAATCTGTATTTCAATGCTCCTCAAGCTACTTTGCCAGAATTGAAACCGCTGAATTTTAAATTGGAGGGAAAGTATTTATTGCAAAAGAATGCTAGTCTGGACAGTTTGACTTATTGGATTACGGATTCTACGCTCTGGAAAATGGATACTTTAAAGATGACCATGACTTATTTGAAGACAGATTCCACGTTTCAGCTTAAATCTGTAACTGACACTTTGAATATCGCCTTGCGAAAGGCCAATGTAAGTAAAAAAATGAAAAAATTGAGTTCTTCAAAAATAGAAGCTTTGAAATACACGAGCAATCTTGGCTCCACATTCGAAGTGTATAATCCTATATTATTTAACTTTGAAGCTCCACTAGATAAAATTGATTTGTCTAAAATTAAATTGACTCAAAAGATTGATACTATTTTTAAGGTAATCCCTTTTAAATGGCGACAGCTGGATTCCATTCATATAAAATTTGCCCTGGATTACAAATGGGTTTCAGAAATGTCATATCGGATTGAAATCGATTCTGCTGCATTTACAAGCATTTACAATAAAGTGAGTAAAAAGAATAAGAGTGATTTTAAAATCCGTTCGTTAGACGAATATTCCAGTGTAAAACTATTATTGGCTGATTATGATCCAAAAGTAGTTTTACAGATTCTTGATACAAAAGATAATTTGCTTGCGTCAAAGCCTGCTGCAGTAAAAGGGACTGTTTTTGAATACCTGAGACCAGGTGATTATTATGTTCGCATGTTTATAGATGAAAATGGAAACGGTAAGTGGGATCCTGGAGATTTTTCGACAAGGCGTCAGCCGGAAGAAGTCTATTATTATCCAAAGAAATTGACTTTAATGGCTAACTGGGAATTTGAAGAAACCTGGGATTACAAACAGGTTCCATTACTTAAGCAAAAACCGATTGAACTTACAAAACCTCTTAGTACCAAGAAACAAGATGGTGCGAATGCTAATTCTAATTCTAATGCTAATCAAAGCAAGAATATAAACACAAATATTAAAAGAACTCAAAACCGAAATTAGTATTAGAGTATGATTCGAAATTCTAATATAGTGTTCTGATATTATAAAAAAGAGCAAACTCAAGTCTAGTATAACTTGAGTTTGGTCTTTTTTATTTCAATGATATATCGTTTTGTTTGATTAATTTTTTGTCTAATTTGGAAATAAATTTCGGTTCCTGATTTGTTTTTTGAAAAATAACAATTACATTTGCATTTCGTAGTTCCAATATTGTTAAGAATGCGGCAGTAGCTCAGTTGGTAGAGCATCAGCTTCCCAAGCTGAGGGTCGCGGGTTCGAGTCCCGTTTGCCGCTCAAGTTGTTTCAATTTAGCTTAACTTGTTTAGTATGTGGAAAGATTTCTTTTATTTTTCCAAAGGTCAGCGTATCGGTATTATAGTTCTGATATCGTTAATCTTAATTGTGTTAGCTGCTAACTATTCGTTGCCGTTATTCTTCCCGGTGAAAGAAACTGATGGATCTGCTTTTTTGAAAGAGGCAGAAAACTTCAAAAAGTCATTGGTTTCAAGAGATAGTCTTAGACAAGCCGATTGGGAAAGCAAATACGCGGAGAGACAACAACTGTATGAAGAAAAATACAAAAAATATCATAATTACTCTCTAAGCAAGGTTTTCGATAATAAACCTTCCTATTCTCTTTTTCTATTCGACCCGAATACAGCTGATTCAACAACTTTTGTACGACTTGGTTTAAAACCTTTTATAGCGTCCATTATTCTGAGGTACAGAAAAAGTGGTGGCATGTATCGTGTTCCAACTGATTTTTCCAAGACTTACGGTATCTCTGCTGAGAAGTTTAAAGAGCTTGAATCGTATATTAAAATTGCCGAGCTTAAAACTGTAAAGATTGAAAATGTTATAGCAAAACGTTCAGATATAATTGTTGATTTGAATTCTGCTGATACTACGCTTCTAATGCAGGTGAAAGGAATAGGTCGTGGTTATGCTAAAGGTATAGTTCGCTTCCGACAACACACCGGTGGCTTCGTAAGTGTGGATCAGTTAGGTGAAATTTATGGCATGAAGCCTGAAAGTATGGAGCGCATTCGACCTTTCTGTAAAGTGAATCTTGATTTAGTTCAGAAGATTAAAATAAATACTGCCAGTGTTGAACGGTTAAAAACTCACCCATATATCAATTTCTATCAAGCTAAAGCACTTTATGAACTCCGACGCAAGAAAGGAAAGCTAAAAGATTTCAATGAACTGAAAGTATTAACTGAATTTACCTCAGAAGCGTTGTTTAAACTGAAACCGTATCTGAGCTTCGAATGAAAGATAAAAAATCCCTTGCAACTAAATGTTACAAGGGATTTTTAAATTTTATGTTGGTCAGCTTATTTTACTGAATCCATATGTGCGATTAAATCCAACACTTTGTTTGAATAACCCCACTCATTGTCATACCAGCTAACTAGTTTTACGAAGTTACCGTTCAATGCGATACCAGCACCTGCATCAAATACAGAAGTACGAGTTTCGTGGATAAAGTCAGAAGAAACAACTGAATCTTCAGTGTATCCTAAAATACCTTTCATAGTAGTTTCAGAAGCTAATTTCATAGCAGCTTTGATCTCATCGTAAGAAGCAGCTTTTTCTAAACGTACTGTTAAGTCAACAACTGAAACGTCTGCAGTTGGAACACGGAAAGCCATACCAGTTAATTTGCCGTTCAAAGCAGGAATTACTTTACCTACAGCTTTAGCAGCACCGGTAGAAGAAGGGATAATGTTTCCTAAGATAGAACGACCACCACGCCAGTCTTTTGCTGAAGGAGCATCTACTGTTTTTTGAGTGTTAGTAGCAGCGTGAACTGTTGTCATCAAACCTTCAACAATTCCGAAGTTGTCATTGATAACTTTAGCCATTGGAGCCAAACAGTTAGTAGTACAAGATGCGTTAGATACAACATCCATGTCTTTAGTATAAGTTTCTAAGTTTACACCACAAACGAACATAGGAGCATCGTTAGAAGGAGCAGAGATAATAACTTTTTTTGCACCACCTTTTAAGTGAAGACCAGCTTTTTCGATTGTTGTGAAAACACCAGTTGATTCTACTACATAGTCAGCACCTGCAGAACCCCAAGCAATGCTTGCTGGATCTTTTTCAGCAAAGAAAGCAACTTCAACATCGTTGATAAATAATTTACCACCTTTGTGTTCAATTTTGCCTTGGAATCTACCATGTACTGTGTCGTATTGCAACATATACACTAAATAATCGATGTCCAAAAATGGATCATTAACTGCAACGATTTGAACATCGTTTCTTTCTTGGGCTGCGCGGAAAACCAGGCGTCCGATACGGCCGAAACCATTAATACCTACTTTAATCATTTTATTTGTTGTTTAAAATTGAGTTTTTTTAATTTCGCCACAAAAGTACGAAATTCTGTCTGATTGACAAAGTTATAAGGGATTTTAATTACACTTTTTTTGTAATTGTAAAGCAGAGATGGCAAAGTGTCAGCTAATTGCTCATATTGAGTGTTGTAAACAGAAATTAATTCCAGCTACTCTGAGGATAATTTTATATTTATGCAAAATAAGTGTATGAAATGACGTCGATTGAAAGCTCTTTTTAGGAAAAAAGTAATCTGATAGTTAAATTGACAAATTGATTTATTCTATCTCGATTATTCTTACTTTTCTTCGTTTTTTAATGAACTGATTCCAAAAATTGTATAAATAGGGCAAAAGCTGATTAAGCTTGTGAGGGTTAATATTAAAGCTGCGATCAATGCTATAATTCCAAATGTTCCTATTAAAACGTCTTTATAATATAGTATGATTAATACAATTGCAATTCCCAGACGAATTAATTTGTCGTATGATCCCATGTTTTTTTTCATAAAAGTATTGTTTAAGAGTTAGTTTTTTGGTTTAATTAAAACAAAGTTTATCGTAAATTTGTTCATACGCTTTTCTTTTCTAATAATTTCCTTTTAAGTAATATCTTGATGCTAACTGATAGTAATTTTAAATTTAGTTGAGTTAGTTGATTTTTTTGGATTATTGAATTTTCTGTATTGTGCTTCATTTTTTCTTCATTATCTTTGTCCATCTAAAATCATATAAATAAAGAACTAGAAAATGGACATCTCAGGAAAAATTATTGCAGTTTTGCCTTTAGCAACCGGACAAGGCAAAAACGGAACATGGCGTTCGCAGGATTATGTATTGGAAACTGCCGACCAATATCCAAAAAAAGTATGTTTTAATCTCTTCAACGATAAAATTGATCAATTCCCGATAGCAATTGACGATCAGGTAAATGTAAGTTTTGATGTGGAAAGTCGTGAATACAATGGTCGCTGGTACACTACTGTTCGTGCATGGAAGATTGAAAAAGGTGCTATTAATGCTTCTCCAATAACATCTGCGCCCGTACAATCTTTTGATGCTGCTCCGGGAGCCGGTGAAGGAAGCGATTTGCCATTTTGAGTTTAGACGAATAGTTAATTAGTTTAGTAGCTAAATAGTTCGAGCAAGGTCAAACCATAACAAATTATCCAATCAACCAATCAACAAAAATATTACTTGGAATGAGTGGCGGCACCGATAGTTCGGTTGCTGCCATTCTTTTATTGGAACAAGGCTATGAAGTCGTGGGCATAACGTTTCGATTTTGGGAAGAAGGAGAAAATAAGCATTTACAAGATGCTGAAAATTTAGCCCGCCAACTTGGTATTGAGCATATAATCTACGATGCCCGGGATGTTTTCAAAAATAATATTGTCAAGTATTTTATCGATGAATATTTGTCTGGACGAACACCATTTCCGTGCGTAAAATGCAATAATGAATTGAAATGGAAGCTAATTCTGGAAGAAGCTGATAGACTCGGTTGTTCCAAAGTGGCGATGGGTCATTATGTAAACATTGTTCAGGAGAATAATCTTTACTTTGTAACGGAAGGTAAAGATCCGGATAAAGATCAGTCGTTCTTTCTATGGGGATTAACGCAAGCACAGCTATCCCGAATTGTTTTTCCACTCGGGCAGTTTCTTAAAACCGAAGTGAGAGCTATTGCAGCTGAACGAGGTTATAAGAAGGTTTCAGAGAAAAAAGATAGTCTTGGAGCATGTTTCTGTTCCGGTGATTACCGGCCATTTTTGAAGAAACAATTAGCAGAACCGGACAGGTTTATCTATCCCGGCAATTTTATAGATGAAAATGGAACAGTTTTGGGTCGTCACGAAGGTTTTCCGCTCTATACGGTTGGTCAACGACGAGGATTAATCCACTTAAATAGGAAAGTTTTTGTAAAGCAAATTCTACCCGATACGAATGAAGTTGTATTGGCTCCATTGGCAAATATGTATAAAACTCAATTTCTTATTCGGGATGTAAATGTGGTTGATAAGAGCTTATTTACAATGGAATTTGACCTGCTTTGCCGCATTCGCTATCGAAAACAAAACACATTAAGCAGGGTGATTTTTCTTGAAAACAATACTGCACGAGTAGAACTTGCTGAACCGCTCGAATCTATTGCTCCAGGACAAACTGCTGTGTTTTATAAAGATGGAAGGATATTGGGCGGTGGATTTATAAGTTGATAGTTATCAATTGACGATTAATACCGAAACATTAGGGCGTGAATATTAAATTTTTATATTCCAAATGGCCATAACATGGCAAATACTTCCACCCAATACGAATAGATGCCAAATGGCGTGCATGAATTCAATTCTTTTCATGGAATACAAGACGGCACCAACCGTGTAGAAAAGTCCCCCGGCAATTAACCACCACAGTACATTCAGGGAGTTTGAAACTGAAAGTACGTCCATAAGTGGTTTAAAAGCAATGACTACTACCCAGCCCATGGCTACGTAACAAGCCGTTTCCAGTTTGCTGGCATTCTTTAATTTCATGAAGCTTAAGAAAATGCCTGCCAGAGCAGCAACCCAAATAACGCCAAATAAGCTCCAACCCCATTCGCCTTGATTACGTAAAACAACCAATGTAAAAGGTGTGTAAGTTCCAGCAATATGAGCATAAATAGCTGCGTGGTCATATTTGCGCCGAATTTGTTTACGATTTACATCTTTATCAATATGGTAAAGGGTGGAGGTGAGGTAGGAGAAAGTCATGAAAATCGCGTAAACGGAATAACTGATAATAGCCCATATATTTTGCGAGGCAATTGCTTTTTGTATTAGAAATGTTCCGGCTATCAGCCCAAATATGATTCCAACAGCATGAGTTCTTGTATTTGCTCTCTCTTCTTTTGCTGAATATCTTTGCATTGCATTTATGTTTAAAGAGTACGTAAAACCCGCTCAATCACATTGGTTTCGAAACCGCGACTTTGAGCAAAACGGAATAGTTTCCCTTGTTTTTCGTACTCGAATTCATATTTTAATCCTACTAATTTAGTTTTAATAATCGAAGCTAACATTTCCTCATATTCTCCATCATCTATGGATGAAGCTGCGCTTGATATTAATTCTTTATCTAATCCTTTTATCTTTAATGCATAAGCAATTTTGATTTTGCCCCATTTGTTGAACCTGAATTTATCTTTTGCAAAGTGGATACAATAACGCTTTTCGTTTATAAAATCTTCTGAAATCAGACGTTCCAAAATTTTCTGTTTGTCAGTTTCTGAAACTCCCCAGGCTTTGAGTTTTTCTTCTACTTCCGAAACGCAATGTTCGGAAATGGAACAGTAGGAGGCGGCTTTGTGCAACAAATCTTCCAGGGAATATTCTTTTTTCATATCAATAGATTTACAAGTACCGGTGAAATCAACTCACAAATATAGCTATTTTTCTTGTTTTCTTGGACTCAAATTTTATGGAAAAATTATTTCTTATTTTTATGGAAAGTTTTTGAAACAAAAAACTGTTATTATTATATGGAATGTAACTTTGCTGCATTAAAGCTGTGTTTGATTAAGAGGTAAGGATGTGGAGCTGAAATATTATTTATTTTCTATTCACCAGATAAATCCCTACCAGCACTACCACCGCACCGCCTATTTCATGCAGTGTAAGTATTTCCCCTAAAATTAGCACGGAGAAAATGGCGGTAAAAACCGTCTGGCTCAGCAGACTCACCGAAGCAATGGTGGGGCGGATATGTCCCAATGCCTGATTGATAGCCAGCCAGCCGAGAAGTTGCGGAACAAGCCCCAGCGTAATCAGAGCCAGCCAGGTAGTGTGGCTAAATCCCCAAAGCGGGGTGGAGGTAAAGAGGCATATGAGTCCCAGTACCACGGTGCTCGATATCATGGAAATGGTGGTGAATGAAAAAGTGTCCAGCGAGATTCTGCCTTTCCGTACTGTAAGCAGATACGCGCCATAAAACATACTGGCAATGATAGCCAGCACATTTCCGAAATTCAGATTTGCTTCAAGAATTTGGTTTATTCCAATGATAATAGTTACTCCGAAAATAGATATGGCAGTTCCAATCCAAAATATACGCGTTGGCTTTTCTTTCATAAAAAGCATTGCTCCAAAGCCTACCCACACCGGAGCAAGGTTTGCCAACAGGGTGGAAATAGTTGCTTTTGAAAGCATGATGGAAGTGTTCCACAACGCAATGTCGCAGGCAAAGAGAATGCCGCAGATGATAGCAATTTTTACTCCCTGGCGATCTGTTATCGGTTTCTTAAAATATAGCCAAACAGGAATGATTCCAAGCGTACCAATAAACAACCGGTAAAAGCCGGACCCAAATCCGCTGATATTTGCTATTTTTACTAATATGGCTGACCAGGAAATGCACAGAACCCCAAACAATAACAAGATGTAATGGACCCACGGATGGTCTTTGTGCATTTTAAACATTGAAGCGGATATTATATATTTGAACTAAGACATTAGACAAAAGAATTCTAATCAGAAGTAAAGCTGATGACTGATAATTTTTTACTGATAACTGCCAACTGAAACTGCTCTCACCATTCGATCATTTCCCGAGATGTCTTTTCGGAGTTCTACGTCCGTGAATCCTAATTCGGTAAGTAAGTCCACGCAGGATTTTCCCGCATCACGGTGAATTTCGAAATACAGTTTTCCGTTGCTGTTTAATTGCTTTTGGGCAAAAAGTGCAATGTGCCTGTAAAAAAGCAAGGGATCTGCATCGGGTACAAACAGTGCCAGATGCGGTTCGTGGTTTAATACATTCGGCAATATTTCCGCTTTTTCCTGTTCGGGAATATAAGGTGGATTGCTAACGATGATATCCCATTTCTTGTCGAAATCTGGAGCATTCAGTATATCAACTTTAGAGAAATGCACTTCCAGATGGTTACGGTTGGCATTGCTTTGGGCTGTTTCCAGTGCTTTTTCTGAAATATCAAAAGCGTCCACGGTGGAAGTTGGGAGCAGGTGTTTTAATGAAATGGCAATACACCCGCTTCCGGTTCCAATATCCAGCATGTGTAAGTTGGCGTTGCGTTTATGCTCATGTTGGATCCAATCTACCAGTTCTTCCGTTTCGGGACGAGGTATCAAAACCGACTCATTGACGTAAAATGGTAGTCCGTAAAACTCCGTTTCACCCAAAATATACTGAATTGGAACAAATTTTTTTAATTTATCGATAAAAATATTCACCTTTTTGTGTTGTTCATCAGAAAAAAGCGTATTTTTGTTAATGTATATTTCGGTGCGTGAAAGACCGGTCAGGTTTTCAACTATCAACTGACTGAAACTTTTTATTTCAGTTTCTGGATAATACGCCTGAAGTTCCGATTGAATATGTTGAATTGCTGTTTGCATAGGGTGCAAAGATACAAAAAGCCTCTTAACCCCCGAAGTGGGAATAAATTAATTTATTTTTATGGAAGATTTTACTAAAAAGAATACCTTGTCCGGTACTTCCCCCTCGGAGGCTATGGAACTTTACATGCATCGCTGCCTGCAACTGGCTCATCATGGATCCGGACATGTAGCTCCGAACCCAATGGTAGGTGCTATATTGGTTTGCAATGATTTTATTATTGGTGAAGGTTTTCATCGGCAATATGGCGAAGCGCATGCAGAGCCCAACGCCATAAATTCCGTAAAGAACAAGGATTTATTAAACAGAGCAACGCTCTATGTGAGTCTTGAACCTTGTTCGCATTATGGCAAAACACCTCCCTGTGCCGATTTGATTGTGAAGAGTGGTATACCAAGGGTGGTTATAGGAACTTTGGACCCAAATCCGAAGGTGGCGGGGCGTGGTGTAACGATTTTACAAAATGCAGGCATAGAAGTAACTGTTGGCGTGCTGGAACCGGAATGCCGCGAACTGAACAAACGGTTTTTTACTTTTCATGAAAAAAAGCGACCTTATATTTTACTCAAATGGGCTCAAACGCAGGATGGATTTATTGATGTAATCCGAAAAGATCATACGGAATTGCCGTTAAAGATTTCCAATGCGATAACCCTGCAATTGACGCACAAAATGCGCTCCGAAAATCAATCGATTTTTGTTGGTGCTAATACTGTTTTGCTCGACAATCCTTCATTGACTGTTCGTAACTGGTCCGGTAAATCGCCCATTCGGATTGCTATAGACCGGCAAGGCAGAATCCCGGCACTTTTTAATATCCTTGATGGAGCTGTGCCAACCATTGTTTTTACAGAAACAGAGCAGGTGAATAGTCCTAATGTGGAATTTGTGAAGATTGAAAAGGATGGTCCTTTCCCTCAAAATATTATTTATAAAATTTATGAACACCATATCCACTCTGTTTTGATTGAAGGAGGTGCGGGTATTTTAAATAGCTTTATTGAGGCCGGATTGTGGGACGAAGCGAATGTAGAAGTTTCGCCTCAGCAAATTCACGAAGGAGTAAAAGCCCCGGTATTAAACATTCAGCCCATTCACCGAAGTGTTATCGAAGGTCATGACTGGCTTTTCTTTCGGAATAAATAATTCAACTCATTTCAACCAACTAATATGACACGGATTTTTACAGTAATTGTAATCGCGCTTTATATTTACACAATCATCAGTACCATTTCGGTGTTGTTGCTAGAGAATAGAAACCCTGCAAAATCATTATCATGGTTGTTGATTTTGTTGTTTATTCCGGTTGTTGGCATGTTTTTTTACTTGTTGTTAGGGCAGGATTATCGGAAGCGAAAAATCATTTCCAAAAAAAGTATCCGGCGTGTTAATGACCGTCCTGTTGCATCCTTCGATATAAATAAGCTGGATACAACCTTTATGGATGATAGTCACCTGAAACTGATAAAGCTATTGTATAAAAATAGTGAGGCTGCCGGATATGCCAACAATAAAATAGAAATCTTGTCGGATGGCGAAACTACTTTCAACGCCCTTTTTGAAGCCATCAGCAATGCAAAAGACCATATCCACATTGAATTTTTTATTTTTGGGGATGATAAAATTTCTAATCAGTTACGTGAGTTATTGATTCGTAAAACAAAAGAAGGAGTTCGTGTGCGGATGATATATGATTATTGGGGAAGTTTTGAATTATCTAAAAAATATCTGAAATCGCTGCGGGATGCCAACGTCTTTGTACGTCCTTTTTTGCCTTTTCGCTGGCGCATTTCGCGTAGTAATAAAATCAATTATCGCAATCACCGCAAGCTGGTAGTGGTGGATGGAAAGATAGGGTTTATAGGAGGCATAAATTTTGCCGACCGATATATTTACGGTAATAAGTTGGGTCAGTGGCGCGATACGTTTACTTCAATGGAAGGGGCTGCGGTGCATGGACTTCAACTGCTTTTTATGATTGATTGGTTTTTTGTAGACCAGAAGCTTATTGAAGGGCCCGAATACTTCCCCAAGCCTAAAAAGTTTGAACAAAACCTGGTGCAGATAGTAAATAGCGGCCCCGATTCCGATTGGGCTGCCATATTGCAGGGACTTACAATGGCTTTTTCATCGGCCACTAAGTACATCTATATTCACTCACCGTATTTTATGCCTACCGATGTCATTGCCACAACTATTCAGGTAGCGGCTTTGAGTGGAATTGATGTGCGCTTGATGATTCCTGTACGGTCCGATTCCAGGTTCTCGGATGCAAGTTCAAGCAGCTATTTAGGTCCGGCACTTGAAGCAGGCATACGTGTTTTCCGCTACAAGGAAGGTTTTTTGCACAGCAAAGCCATTGTAATCGACGATTTTGTTTCTATAGTAGGTTCGGCTAATATGGATGAACGTAGTTTTGTTCAAAACTTTGAGGCCAATGCTTTTATTTACGAGCACAAAACAGCCCTGCAACTGAAAGAACTATTTCTGAAAGATATAGAGCACTGCGAGGAATTGACGCTGGAGAAATGGATGAGTCGTAAGCGCAGGCAAAAACTGAAAGAATCTTTTGCACGCCTCTTTAGTCCGTTGATGTAGATGATTTCGGAGCCGGAAATCAACCCCAAAAATCAGATTCAAAAAACCGCCCGGGCATTTCATTAAAATAAAAATTTAATTACTTTTGTACTCCCCAAAAAAATGAGCGGGATGTAGCTCAGCCCGGTTTAGAGTACCCGTCTGGGGGACCAGTGGTCGCAAGTTCGAATCTTGTCATCCCGACTGCTATTTATCAAAGGTTTACGCGAAAGTGTAGACCTTTTTTATTTGTATACATTACACAAACATTACACAAAATGATACTTTAAATACAAGACTATACAATTAGAGATTACAAATAATGAATATTTGAAGTATTCTACCAAACATATTAACTCATTTCCATCCTCTACTTCTTGATTCATAGTAGATGTTTTTTCCTTGAATCAATAAATTATCTCAATACAATTAGATTAATTCACGTGTTAATTGTGTGTTTTGTTCCGTACAAACTTAAAACTTGTTAGTTGATTTTTCTTTTATCTACGAAATAGGTTTTTATTAGCTCCTCAATGCATTATTTAGCATTATTTATGCATTAATAACTATAAGCTGTTTTTTGTATTTTTGTATAATTAATTTTCTATACAAATAACTTAAACAAGCTACTATGGCCAGACAATTAGGACATGTAAAGTACGGAGGTACTATCGGCGAAATTCGCCATTTCAAGATTAAAGGTATGACAGGCAATTTTGCCGGTTTAAAAGGAGGTGCTACAGCAGAACAAATTAAGAATGACTCTGCATTTGTGAGAACACGTGAAAACATGAATGAGTTTGGCGGTTGTGCCAATGCTGGTCGTTCGGTACGTGTGGGACTGAATATGCTAATGAAACAAATGAGCGACTCTCAGCTAACAGGTAGACTTACAGGTATTATGAAGAAAATAAACTTGGAAGATCAAACTGAAGCTCGTGGTTATCGTGCCATTTTAATTTCAACTCAAGGCAAGTATTTGCAAGGTTTGCATTTCAATAAAAATTTCAGTTTTGATAGTTCATTTCTATCTCCAATAACTTTAACTAGCAATGATAATCGTGACAGCTCTGTTCTGGAAGTTGCCGCTTTTAACCCTTTAAAATCAGTTATTGCTCCAGCTGGTGCAACTCATTTCCGTTTGATTAATGCTCTATCTGTAATATCGGATTTTGCATATAATTCAACAACGAAAATTTACGAACCAATTGAACCTGCTTTGAATGAGCTCTCAAATGTTTCGTATTCTGATTATTTGGATTTAAACACTGAAATTACGGACTCAACCATTATTGAAAGTGCGCTTCCTGGTTCTCCACAACTTACAGCAAATGTAACGGTTTTGAATTCAGTTGGGATTGAGTTTTATCAAAAAGCTGGCTCAGGATTTTACTTGCTAAACACAGGCCACGCTTTGAAAATTCAAAATGTTGAAAATCCTGTTGTTGTATCTTACTAAAATCAGCATTAAATAATGATTGAAATTTGTTATTTTATAGAAAATGGGTGTTCCGCAAGGTTCACCCATTTTTAGTATAAATAAGTCTATGCTTTTTTGCATGAGTGGGCTTATATAGGGCTTATGTACGGCTTATGTATGAGTTAAGTATGGATAGCAATATTAGAATTTTAAATTGATTAGAAGCCTTTAAATCAACTTAAATTCACAGAGGTAAAAATTACTATAGTTCAAAAACTTTCATATTCCAGAAGAACTTTGAGCTACATACAAAACCAAAGGTAAACACCTCTTTCTCTTTCTTCACGCGAAGCGTAAACCATCTTATTTTTTCTTTTCTTATTATGTAGAATAATACACCTGACAGTGGTAATTTACATTATATTGCACAAAGTGCCAAACTCGTTTACAAAGAATGAAAAGCGATAAATGCCCCCTCCAAAATGGGGGCTGGGGTTTTCATTGTTTGTTATCCTCTGTCCCCTATTGGTCAAAAGCGGTTTGACAAAAACCACATTTGAAAACATACCAATTTTTGCCAAACGGCTTTTGCGGGGCATTAGAGTCAACTCGTCACATTTCTTGTTTGGTTTTATTTAAACCAAGTAAGGTATGTGTACCGCTCTGCCTATTTGAGAAATGGTTTTGATAAGCTATTCGGTTATCAATTTCATTTATAGGCGATATTGCCGGAACGGCTTTAAACGCAAGCTATGCTTGTTTTATTCTTGCATTACTGCCTATTTGGCGATTAATGGGGTGGACTCGTCGCAGTGGAAAAAATATGCCATTGGTAAGCGTGGGAAAAAGGCATGGGTGGATTAGGCGTGAAATGAAACATGTGTTTGGGGAATGAAATGGAGCTTTACTGGCTGTTTGAGTGTGGATATATTTGTGGGAGGATTACAGCCGGAAAGCGAAATGGAATGACTGCGTGGATTGTGGAATGGAACGACTAAACCACCTATGCTGTGCGGTGCTGAGGTGGGTAAAATGAAGTGAACGCAATGTAGTGAAGGGTGGACGCGTAGTGAGGCACGAACAGCGTCCCCCGAAACGAAATGAGTGAAGAGAATGAACCGACCGCAAGCACATGGAAATAAAACTCGACATATTTTTTCTTACTGCAACTGCTGAAAGGGAGGAGGGGAACTTTGTTGGTTTCAGGTTGGCGGTACGCCTAAACAACTCACCGATTAGGTGTTTTATTCTTTCCGCTCTCCCTTTAGGGGCTTATTCTTCGGGCAGCGCAGCGGGGCAAAGCGTTGATTTTGTGCGGCTATTATACATAATTAGGTTATATTTAGCCCTATTAATTTGCCGTCAGGCAAGGGCTCGAATATAACTACATGTTATGTATAATAGCTTCGGGGTTGAGTTTTTTCTGGCGCATCTTTTTGCTTCTTGTGGGTGGATTGAAACAGTGGTTTTTGTAAAAAATCACTGTGAAAGAAGGGTTGATTGCAAAAAAAGCCTGCCTTCGGCAGGCAAGTGTGACAAAAAAAACAACGAAGCGTGGATTGTGCGGAAGCCATAAAAAAGACCGTGCAAGCCATGAGGAACGAATGGTGGGGATTTTTTGTAGCTGGTGGTTGACCTGCGGAGCTGCCTGTAATAAACTTTCAGGCGAAGCCTGACCGCTACTAAAAAGTGGTTTATATCTCGCCATTATCTCGCCATTTTGGCGAGATAATGGCGAGAATAATCTAAATTATAGATTCCACTTGTAAATTCTTGAGGTTATTTGATCCTGTTTTATTCTATGATTTAATCAAATAATTCCTTTAGAGTTTGTGTTGCAATGAACATTTTTTTGCTGTCTGGAAGTTCAATAAAATCATACTTTTGGTAAAAGCCTTTAGCTTCCTCATCTATCGGGTCAACTATTATTCCAAAAGAACCAATTTCATTAGATATTCCGTAGCTTCTTTTGAGAGCATCAATCAATAGAATTTTTCCAATTCCTTTCCCTTGATATTTTTTGTCTATTGCTAATCTTCCAAGCAAGGTAGTTGGAATTGATTTATAAGATTTTGGAAGTTTTTTTTGAATTTGTTCAGAAAAGCTACTCAAAGGAATGCTGCTATTCGAAAGAGTGTAATACCCTTGAATAACTTTTGTTTCACTATCAGCCAATACGAAACAAACAGAAAGTTTGCGTTTTACGTCTTGTCCCGCCTGAGTTTTTAGATAATCATTCAAGAGTTCCTTACCGCAATCAAAATCCTTACGATTATGCTTTTTATCTAATAATTCTATCATTTCTTATTTTGAATTTGCGATAAAGGAGTTGTAATCATCCAATGCGTTCTTCAAAGTTTCAGAAGGCTTTTGTGGATTAGTTATCGCATTAAAAAAGATTTGACTATCTCTTTCAGAGGCAATTATCTGTTCTTTTTCTTTTATAATTTCTTTAGCTTTTTCTTGGACTACCCGAACTACAAAATCTGTAAGATTTCTATATCCTCCTAAAAATGCAGCCTTTTCAAAGAATTGTTTTTGTTCTTTTGGAAGTCTTGCATCAAATCTGGCTTGTTCTGCTGTTGTTGTATTCATATTTTTAGTATTTTCTGCAAATGTACGTAAAATATCCGTAAACTCAACATATTGTACTGTATTTATCCGTACAATTATATTTATTTAATACTACACACAACCTAACTTTATAACCCTCCAATAATTTTTTAAGCGATAACTAATATAAATTAATGTGAGAATACCTTAGAATAACATTCCACAGCTTGTTGACAGATCAATTTAAACATTAATTGATATGAAACTGCCCGTAATGAACTTTCAGGCGAAGCCTGACCTTTGTTTATAATAATTTGTATTGGCACACATTACAAAACTACCTCAGCTGGGGAATCAGCATTCCGAAGTGCCTCACTATAAAATAGCTGTTATTTTTAGTTAATATGCCCATATTTAGATATGTTTCTTCTAACCAATGACTTATACATGTTTTTGTGCATTCGAGCTATTATATTCTTTTCTTCCATAATGTTTTTGCTGTGGCACAAACTATATTGTTCTTTTGAGACTTAATGGTATGAATAAAAGAATTATCACTTGTATCCCTTTCTGTTAATGACAAAATTATGTCACCATATTGAGCCTCCGCAATAAACCGTCCATCAATAGAATATAAATAATAATTACTAAGCTTTCGCAAGTAGTTTAATTGATTGATATACAATAAAAAAGCAACATATTTGTTTGGTAAAGTCGCTGATAATCAGTAACTTTGTGTCGCTAAACAAAACCCAAGAAATATGTTGCGACACAAAGATACAGTAATACTTTCAGAGATAAAAGGCTTTTTTACTACAAGTGAAAAAGCAA
>Ga0209123_1000200_pt1 | contig 91773 bp, 82 predicted proteins | sample BarGraIncu00431A_FD_184500 | JGI IMG/M metagenome (GOLD analysis project Ga0209123, IMG submission 184500) | Arctic peat soil microbial communities from Barrow, Alaska, USA - Barrow Graham LP Incubations 004-31A (SPAdes) (version 2) | ecosystem: Environmental > Terrestrial > Soil > Wetlands >... | reverse complement strand
TAGGAGCCGCTATTGATTATGTCAATGGGATCGGTATGGAAAATATCAATGCCTATGAGCATAGTCTAGTTGAGTATGGTATGAAGCAACTGAGCCAAATACCAGGACTACGGCTGATTGGTACAGCAAGAGAAAAAACCAGTGTATTATCCTTTGTCATTGATGGTTTCACGACAGAAGAAATTGGCAAAACACTCAGTGCGGAAGGAATTGCTGTTCGTGCAGGACATCACTGTGCCCAACCAATTTTAAGAAGATTCGGCTTGGAATCGGCAGTAAGACCTTCATTGGCCTTTTATAACACTTTTGCGGAAATAGACCTATTAGCTTTAGTACTCCGTAGTTTGAAAAGTAGTCGTAATTTAGGTTGATTGGAAGAACCCGATACCTATTTTTATAGGGATTAATATAATGCGAAAAAGGCTATACTCCACAGTACAATGGATTATAGCCTTTTCCGTTAGCTGAGTGAGTTCGTTAACTTCTTATTCTTGTATCAGAACCAAGTCTACTGAAATATTCTCAATCTGCCCACCACTACGCAATACCTCACGAATAGCTAACATCTTTTGATCTATTTTAGTCAAGGTAATAAGATTTTCTCGTTCTTTTGCCGATGTTTTAATGACCTTATGAATGCCGCCATTTTTAATAACGATCCGTTTATCCCCCATCAATGCCAATATGGGATCATGGGTGGCCATGAGAACTATTTTCTGTTCATCAATTAATAGCCGTAGGGCTTTTTGCCGATCAATGCCCGCATTTTCAATCTCATCAATCAAGACAATGGGGGATGCACTTAGATATGCTGTATCAGCAATCATTAAGGCCCGGGACTGACCTCCACTCAGAGAAGTCACAGGGGTATCGGGTGCAAATTGTTCCCCTGCCAATTCATTGGCTTTTTCAATAATTGTCTTTGTTACATCTTGGATATTCTCTAACATTCGACTCTCGGCATGCATACTGACAAATTCCTCGACCGTTAAATCCATAATAAAATTCATATTTTGCGAAAGTTGTGCTACCAACTTATGTTCAACAGAATACCGGCATTTCATATCTGGTAATTGTCCATTAATCAGTATTTTTCGATTGGTCGGTGTATCTTGTTGAGCCACCCATTCAATATCGGCCAGCAATCGGCTTTTACCAGAGCCAGTAGGCCCCACGATGCAAACAATTTCCCCGGCCTGTATGGTTAGTTCTATATCTTCCTTTTTGCCATGTTTGTCATTACCACCGATGATGGTAATGGACTGGATTTTCATTTTATCTTCTTTTAGTTTTTCCATTTGTATCATAAAACAAAGGAACTGGTCAAGAAAGGCTTGCCGCCCTATGCCTAAATCCTGTAATGTATCTTCCTCAATCCCTGCAAAATACTCTGCAACCGAGTTGTCTTCACTTTGCTGCAGATTGGGTAGGGAAGAAAAAAAATCCATGGCGTAAGGATACACAGTAAACAATTCCTTCAATGTCATAACAGCCAAACTATCCCACATGCCACTCCCACCTTCCTGCTAGCACAATCAAATTTACTATTTTTTCTTAACTAAGATCCATTTTGCGAACATTACCCATTTGAAAATTCTGTCCGATACGGGTTTGTCCCAAACAGTAAGAGCATGTCGCCGCTGGCATGGAGAACCTTAAATGATAATCCGCCAGACCGTCCAAGTTCTGAGCCGTTTTAAACATTTGACCAATCTCCCGCGCTCCTTGCCCCGTAATGCCATTAACATGAACAATGGTAGCACTAGGATTGGCTTGTTTCACGCGAAAAGCAAAGACCTCACGCTCAGCCTGAGAAACAATATCACCTTTCGTAATAATGACAATATCAGCGAGTTTCAACATAGGCCCAACTTTTCGTGGGGTATTGACCCCGCTCAAATTGTCAATGACACAAACAGCCATAACATCACGAATATGAGGAGAACACCGATTACATAAGCCAGCGCTCTCACTAATGAGCATATCAAAATTATTTTTTTGCGCCCATGCCAGACAATCCTGGACATTACTCACAAAAAAATGGTCTGGACAAAGATTTCCCGATAGACCAATCTTAGCTTCTATGCCTTTTTTTTCATATAAAACCTGATCTTGAGTGGATAAACAATCAAACTTTACCACCCCCACTTTCACTTGTTCTTCCTGCAAAGCTTCGATGATCTTTAACAGGACTGAAGTTTTCCCTGATGAGGGCGGACCAGCAACGGTAATTAGTTGCATACGTCTTTGCCCCCAGCACGATAGGCACCCATAAAGACCTTATTCATAGTGTCCACCAGATATTTCATATCATTATTTTTAATAAAATCCCAACCCAACCATTTCAGTTTTACATGCTCAGGAAGATTGACTTTCACCTCAGCATGAGCCGCTGGGAAGTACGCTTCGGCACAAATACGGGCAATTTGAGGACCCGTCAAATAATCTGCTAATTCTTGCAGTTCTTGCATCTTATCAGCTTTTATCAGCACGGAGATGGGATAGGCTAAGATCCCCTCTTCTGGCCATACAATCCTGATATGATCAGATTCTTTCATTGTTTTGTAAAAAAAGTAGGGCATAATATGAATGGGCGGTACATCCTTGCGATTGCTGGTAAGCTCTTTAACCATTTGTGCCGGATGCAATCCATACTTTACAGATCGTCCTAATTGCTCCACGCCTGCTAGTCCGTAATCCTTATAATAATTAAGATGTACCACATCACAGAAAATATCACCATGACCACGCATCACGACTTTATTCTCATACTCAGGTTTTAATAACTCTCCCCAAGACTTTGGCATGGGGAGGCTTCCTAAACGGTTCTCATCGACTACCATGACGAGAACGTTAGCTCCAATCACTGTAAAATGTCCATCGGGGTCGATCATACCAGCCTCCGCTAAGCGAGGATTTACCGGACGATCCATCACATCAGCAAAAATGCCTTTCATAACAAACTTTTCCATGAATTTCTTGTAGAAAAATCCATAACCCGCCGTCATGATAACATCAGGAATTTCATCAGCCTCTTCAAAATGTTCTAGATAATCTTCATAATCCAAATGTTCATTAAAGAAGGATTCAATACAATAATTGAGGGGCAGATTTTTCTCTTCTCGTAAATAATCCAAGAAAAGCTTTAATTCACTCTGCATGGGAACTTTTAAAGGGCAAGGCAATAAGGACAACATATTCAAATGTTCTGAGCCATTTTCAAACACAGTCGTTGCGAGATTGTTATATCCCTCTTTTTCGGCGATTTTTTCTTCTAATAAGGACATAAAGGATGTAGGATTTATGCCTTTACTCTTTAACGCCGTTTTTAGTTTTAAAACCAATCCCAACTGCTCTATAACGGTATCATCAGCAAAAATGGGAAAACCATTATTGATAAACACCTCACGGGTTTCAGGATATTTTTTAATAATTTCAGCAATTGTTTGCGTCAGTTGTATCAATTCCATACAAATTCCTCCTCCTTTTACCTGTACAAATTTCTCGTATAATAAAAACCGACTCGAAGCGTATAACTACACCCAGTCGGTACATCATTGTACACAAAAGATTTTATTGAATTATTATATATATATTGTCATTATACATACATGTTGTGCTGGTTTCAATCTATTTATTCTATACTCGACACCCTAATGAAAAGAGATCATACGTAGCAAATCACGTATGATCTTTTTTCCCTACCATATATTTTTTAGAAGGCAGGAACGACCGCCACTCCATACTTATCCTGAATGAATTTTTTTACATCAGGAGACGTTAGAGCCTCTGCTATTTTTTTAAGTTCTGGTCGCCCTTCTTCACCTTGTCTCACGTATAAATCATTGGCGTAAGGTGAATTAGCATCTTCTCTGAAGATGGCACTTTTAGGATCGATTTTGGCCTCCAAAATAAAATTGGTATTAACGATGGCGCCATCAACATCTGGCAAAGAGCGCGTCAGCTGGGCGGCATCTACTTCAACAAATTTCAGTTTTTTAGGGTTATCAACAATATCCCGCGGCGTAGCTGAAAAATTTGCAATGCCATCTTTTAATTTAATCAATCCTTGGGCCTGTAATAATGCTAAGGATCGGTATTCATTGGAAGGATTGTTGGGAATAGCGATGGTAGAGCCTTCTTTTAGCTCATCTTTGCTCTTAATTTTCTGTGAGTAAAAGCCAATAGGTTCTACATGTACTTTCGCTGCCACAACAAATTGATAGCCCTTCTCTTTGGCTACTGATTCATAATAAGGAACGTGTTGGAAATAATTAGCATCGATTGCTTTGGTTTGCAAGGCAGGATTTAATTGAGCTTCATCATCCAGGATAACCACTTCTAAATTGATTCCTTCGGCCTTCAATTTTGGTTTTATAAAATTTAAAATTTCAGCATGAGGTACAGCCGCTGCCCCCACTTTAACGGTTACTTCCGTCTTACCACTATTGGGTGGAGTGGCAGTCTTACTTGATGAGCACCCGACAAGTAGACTGGCAGCTATGACAACGCTGACTGCCCCTAATGCCATTTTAGTAATAATACCTTTTTTAATCATTTCAATCACCCTTTTATTTTATTTTCAGTCAAACTTATACCGTTTCCGATTAATATAGCTAGCTAATAAATCACCTCCAAATTGTACCCCTTGCACCAGGATAATCAAGGTTATGACCGTAGCAATCATAATATCGTCTCGATATCTCATGTAGCCAAAACGTATGGCAAGGCTCCCCAGACCTCCTGCCCCTATGGCCCCTGCAACTGCCGTCATACCAATAATTCCTACCACTGCAATAGTCAACCCTCTAATGAGAGAAGGCAAAGCTTCAGGAATCAGTACTTTAGTAATAATTGTTAAGGGATTGGCCCCCATGGCTGTCGCTGCTTCAATTTTGCCAAAATTAACTTCCTTGAGACAGTTTTCAATTATTCTTGCAATAAATGGCGCTGCTCCAATGGATAAAGGGACAATTGCCGCTGTAGCACCCAAGGTTGTACCGACAATAAACCGGGCTAAGGGAAGTAAAATAACAATGAGAATAATAGTGGGAAAGGAACGTACTACATTAATAACTGTCCCAAAAATTTTATTGATTTTTGGAGCTTCCAGTACACTGCCTTTGTCGGTAGCCACCAATATAACACCCAAGGGCAAGCCAATAACAAAGGCAATGAGGGTAGAGAGGGCTACCATATAAACCGTTTCACCAAGACCTGTAAATAATAATTCTAATACATCATCGCTCAAATCCCACCACCTTCCGTAAACATGCGTTTAGCTTGAAATCCTTGCAAAATGCGAATAAATTGCTTTGCCGTATCACTCTCAGGATTTGAAAAAAACTTCTCAACGGGTCCACTTTCAACAATTTCGCCCTGTTCAATCACAGCCATATTATTGCAAATATGTTTCAATACATCCAATTCATGGGTAATTAGAACAATTGTTAATCCCAATTTTTCATTAATATTCTTTAGTAACTCCAATATGGAATAGGTTGTTTGGGGGTCTAAAGCCGATGTAGCTTCATCACTCAGTAGTACATCTGGTTTGTTGGAAAGAGCCCTCGCAATACCAACCCTTTGCTTTTGTCCACCACTTAATTGCAATGGATATGCTTTGGCTTTATCCGCTAAACCAACTAAATCAAGAATTTCTTCAACCCTTTGTTTGATTTGATTCTTAGGATAGCCGGAAACCTTCAAAGGAAAAGCTACATTTTCAAAAACGTTTTTCGCATCTAACAAATTAAACTGTTGAAAAATCATGCCTATTTTTCTTCTCGCTAATTTTAAATGTTGTCGATTCATGGCTGTAATATCTTGCCCTGCAATGATAATTTTACCTGAATCGGGTTCCTCTAGACGATTTAAGCACCTAATTAAGGTTGATTTACCAGCTCCACTAAAACCGATAATACCAAAAATATCACCTTTTTCAATTTGTAAATTTATATTGCTCAACGCATGTATCTTTGCATGAGGCGTAATATAATCTTTATTTAGATTCTGAATTGTAATCATTTTATCCGCCTTCCTTTAACCGTTCTAGTCGTTTAAGCAAAAAAATAAAGAGGCTATGCTCCATCCTTAAATGGAATATAGCCTCTAGTTCTTCGACCAGTCAGCAAAGTTACTCTCTTTTCAATTAATTATCATTATATCCTTACAGCCGAGTGCTGTCAATTATCATCTTTGCCAATTACTATTTTATTTGTTATTTTTGGCAATAAAATATATTACATGGAATAAACATTACAAACCAAAATACTCGGTATATAGAGCCTTAGCCTTATTTTCATCATCAATATTTTTGATAATAGCCCGTCCATCAGTAAATAAGGTTATCTCCAGCTCACCAATTTTAAGGCGCAAAATAAAACTGTTATATTGACATTCACCTAGATGGGCTAATCCCTGGGCAACATGGGCAAAATCCATTTTTCGAACTTGTCCAGGTACAATTTGCACTGCATTTTGTCCACAGAGGGACGTGGTATAAGTGCCTTTGCCATTGCCTAGATAATGATATTCATGTTTACCACACGCTGGACATTCAGGGAGAATGGGTAATTCTACACTGGTAAAAGAATTATCCCAAACATCAATACATAAGGTGGACCTTCTGATGTCAGGACTATCCACTAAGATTTTTAACGCTTCTGCCGACGCATACGAAGAAATAATCCCCGTAATCATATTCAGCACCCCTGCTGAACTACAAGTGCCACCGGTACCTATACTCGGCATTTCTGGCATAAAGCATTGATAGCATGGCGTTTTCCCAGGGATAATATTCGTAGTCAGTCCATAACTACCTAGGACAGCCCCATGTATCCACGGAATATTTTTCTTCAAGCAAATATCATTTAATAAAAAGCGCGTCTCATAATTGTCGGTGCCATCCATAACAAGGTCAACGTCTGCCAGCAACGTTTCAGCATTTGAGCCATTAAAGTCACTAATGACGGCTTCTAATTTTATGTCCGAATTGACCTTTTTTAAATACTCGACGGCGGCAATGGCTTTCGGCAAATGATTGTTAACATCATCTTCATTAAAAATTGTCTGTCGTTGCAAATTGCTTAACTCCACAAAATCACGATCAATGAGGCGTAAATATCCGACTCCCGCTCTAGCTAAATTATTGGCAATGACTGTTCCCAAGGCCCCCACGCCGACGACTGCCACTCGGCCACCTTTAATTTTTTCTTGTCCATCCGCGCCAATGCCTTGAAAAATAGCTTGCCGGGAGTATCGGTCCTGTACATTTATCATCTGAATCCTCCCTCTAACTTAATTCTTGAGAAATAGCGGCAATTGCCTGTAAGCAGGCTTCTATATCTTGGGGGGTATTAAAATACCCTGGACTGATACGGATCGTACCACCAATCATGGTTCCAAGTACCTGATGAGCGTCTGGCGCACAATGTAAACCTGACCGCAGGGCAATCGTAAAAGATTGGTCTAGAATCATACAAACTTCGGCGGCACTATTCCCCTTTATATTAAAAGACACGACGGCTGCCCGCTCCTGTCCAAGGGGTGGACCATAAAGAATGACCCCAGGTATTTTGGCCAATCCTGTCAGCAACATGGTCACGAGTTTTTCTTCATGTTCTTTAATTTTTTTCATACCTATGTCATTAATATATTGAATCCCCGCCCCTAAGCCTCCAATCCCTGGAGTATTTAAGGTACCACTCTCATATCGTTCGGGTAATTCATTGGGTTGTTCTAAGGATTCTGATTTACTTCCCGTTCCCCCTTCCCGTTGTGGTTGTAAACTAAGCCTAGAATTAATATATAATCCCCCTACCCCTTGGCATCCTAGAAGAGATTTATGCCCGGGAAAAGCCAAAAGATCAATGCCCATTTCCTCAACATTAATGGGAAAAACACCTGCAGTTTGAGCACTATCAACTAAAAAAGTAATGCCCTCAACCTTAGCCATTTGTCCGATTTCCCCAATAGGATTTAAGGTTCCCGTTATATTGGAAGCATGGGTTATGGCTATTAGTTTGGTATTTGATCGAATGGCGGCCTTAATATCCTGGGGAGCAACGCCCCTTACTGGCGACGTACTCACTTTGCTAACTTCGATACCAATTTTACGTAATGCTTCGAGGGGACGAACCATAGCATTATGTTCCATGGAGCTAGTAATAACATGATCGCCCGGCTGTAATAATCCTTTTAAAGCCAGGTTTAAAGAATCAGTGGTATTTAAAGTAAATATTACCTGGGATGGCTGGGAGATTCCAAAGAAATCCGCCACTAATCTTCTTGTCTCCTGCACAATTTCACTGGCTTCAATGGCCATCCTATGGCCTGATCTTCCAGGACTAGCACCCATATGACGCATAATCTGATCAACTTTTTGATATACCTGTTCTGGTTTTGGCCAAGAGGTGGCAGCATTATCAAGATAAATCATAAAAACTACACCTTCCAATATTTTTTATCATATACTGTACTTATATCCAGATTACTTTTTTGTAACTTACTTTACACTTATGGTACATGAACAATGGCTAAGGCATCTCTGCCTTAGCCATCAAAAAGTTCCATCAGTCAGCACTATACTACATGTGCACTTTTGTTTGATTATACCTCTGCAATAGTTGACTGTCAATATCCATAAAATATGAATATTCACCCTGTCTAGAAGCTCTGCCATGAGAGCAGGGCTTCTATTCACGATTTCAAATAACTTCGTGCTCCGTTCTTGCGATAATATCATTTTGCAAATCGGGTGATAAATCTACAAAGTAGGCACTGTAACCAGCTACCCTTACTAATAAACTGCTGAATTTTTCTGGATCGGCTTGCGCCGCGAGCAAGGTCTGTTGATTAATAATATTAAACTGTAAATGCCATAATTTTAAATCACTCCACGTGCGAATAAAAGCTACTAATTTCTCTGTTCCACTCTCTCCAGCAACGCAAGCAGGACTTAATTTAATGTTTAATAATCTGGCGGCCCGTTCTCGATAATTGTAGTTTTTCGTATGATAATTTGATAATAAAATAGCTGTCGGTCCATTACGATCAGCTCCATGGGATGCAGAAGATCCATCAGCCAGTGGTGTATAGGCTTTTCTTCCATTGGGCGTGGCACTAACAACCTTGCCAAAAGGAACATGGGACGTAAAGGGTACTAAGCGTAAATCTAGATGTACGCCTAATTCTTGGGAGTATTTCTTGGTAAATTTAAGGGCTTCTAGATCTAGCTGTTTTCCAATGGAATCGGCGTATGGGTCATTATTACCATACTTAGGAGCATGTAGTAGCAATTGGCGTATGACTTCTTTACCGGCAAAGTTACTTTGTAACGCATCAATAAGTTCTGTCATTGTTATCTTTTTGTCTTCAAAGACCAGTTTCTTAATGGCAGCCAGAGAGTCGATCACCGTACCATAACCCATAAATTCGAAATAGCCTAAATCAATACCACCTTCTATCGACGGTGAATGGAGATCCTTACAATTTTTCATACATAAATCATGAAGTGCTGACCCTAGAGGTACAGCAAAATGCTCTGGGCGCAAATTAATAATCACATGTTGTTGGACAAAAGCATGCTTTAAAAAATTAGTTTGTTGGGCCAAATAAGCCTGCCAGAATTCCTCCCAGGTGCTAAAAACGCGGGGATCGCCGGTTTTAAGTCCGATGATTTCACTACCATATAACTGCATTTCCCCATTGTATAAGGTCATTTCTACGGCTGCGGCAAAATTAATATAAGCACAAGGACTGGTATAGGTATCTTTATTAGGCATTCTACATTCAGCACATCCCGAAACGGCATAATCATTTGATTCCTCAAAATTGGCCCCTTTGGCCAAAAGCAAGGGAATGACTTCGTCATCATTGATCAGTTTGGGAAAACCAGAGCCTTCCTTAATGGTTTCGGCTACTTCATACAAATATCGCTGGGGAGCCCGGCTATGGATTCTGGCCGCTAAATCCGGATAATTTAAGGGAAATTCTCGTTTGGATTGCAAGAAAATATAAGTTAATTTATTCGCAGCATCCAGCCCGTCTGGTGTTTGTCCACCAACGGTTACAGCCTCCCAATGGGCATACCCTTCATTAAAAGCCCCACCAGTGGGTGAAATATACAAATCCATAAACTGAGCCATTGCTACCCACATACATTCTAATAGTTCCATAGCCTCCGGATCGGTAATGCGACCAGCCTCAATGTCTTGTTCATAATAGGGGTAAAAATACTGATCCATTCTACCGTTGGAAATAATCGTACCCGTTTTTTGTTCAATACGGGAAAACATTTGCGTAAACCACTGAGCCTGAACAGCTTCACGGAAGGTACGAGCAGGATTTTCTGGCACCCATCGGCAAGTGTCCGCAATTTCCTGCAATTCTAATTTCCTCTGACCATCCGTTTCTTTTTCAGCCAGTTGGGTTGCTAAATTTCCATGTCTTCTCGCCCAAATAACAATAGCGTCTGATACGGTGATTACGGCTTGTAAATATGGAGCTTTTTCCATGGTGTCCACTGGGCTTAAGGGATCAAGGGCATCTAATTGCTGTTGAGCTCCGGCTTTGATTCCTTTAAAACCGATCTTCAGTACTTTCTCATAATCATGAACCCATTGTATGGACGAACGAAAGGAAGCCGTCTCATTAACAATAAATCTTGATTTTAATGGATCCTGAGGATCATAGGTTAATTTGGCTGTTTCCTGTGGCAAGGCCTTCGTCAACCTTTCATGAAAGGTTTTCCCCTTCCAATAAGGAGCAATTTCTTCGATTACGACTTTGGCATCCTCATTGGAAATATTAAAGGGGGACTGGGCTCTCGTCGGCAATAATTCCATAGCCAGATCAAGAAAGTCTCCATCAAGTTCAGGATAAAGAATTCCATATCTGCCTGGGTAACCCGCCCGGCCGACAAGTAACTGATCTTCATCAATATAGATTGTTATATGAGTAGCGATATGATGCAAGGCTTTAGCCCATCTTAAAATCAGCGGTTCTCCTTCTGTTTCTTTAAAAGATTCGGTGAAATATTGGGCCCGTTCAATATCAATGCGCGGACGCGTGCCCTGATATGAATTCAAAATTTTGTATACTCGTTCCCGCCCACGCACATCTTTTATGCCTTGTTGTTCTTCCTGAATCCGTTGTTCATGGGATGATAAAACCGTATCTTCTATTAACATGTTTAAATTTTCCTTTCTTGTTGAAAACCCATATTTCCCTTCAATTAATGCATTATCTACAGATCTGATGGGAATTCCCTAAATACTATAAGCAAAGGGCGTTTCAACATCTGCAAAAAATTGGGTGTAAATTTCCTTACGTAGCGTTACAAAATCATAACTGTTACGATCGCGGGGACGAGGCAGATTGACAGGAATGATGGTTTTGGTCGACCCTGGTCGTTTCGACATGACAACCACTCTATCCCCTAGAAAAATAGCTTCATCAATATCATGTGTCACTAACAAAATAGTAGTCTTTTCCGTTTCCCATATGCGAAGAATTTCCTGTTGCATATTGATCCGTGTGATGGCGTCCAAAGCACCAAAAGGTTCGTCAAGGAGCAATACCTCTGGGCGATTGACAAGTGCTCTAGCAATACTCACTCGTTGTTGCATACCACCAGACAATTGATGAGGATAGGCATTGGCAAAGCTGGATAAACCAACTAGTTCTAAATGCTCAGCCACAATACGTTTCTTTTCTTCCACACTGTGCTGATTGCCAAGCCCAAAATCCACATTTTTTTCAATGGTAAGCCATGGATATAAGCGTGCTTCCTGGAAAACCATGCCTCGATTTACACTGGGACCTTTAATATGGTTATCTCCAAGGCGTATTTCTCCTGTAAATTCTTGATCTAACCCCACCACCAGTCTAAGAAGAGTACTTTTTCCACAACCGCTGGGCCCAATAATACTGATAAATTCTCCTGGCTCTACCGTTAAATTAATATCTTCTAAGACTTTCACAGAATTATTATCAATCCGAAATGTTTTACTTAAATTTGTTATTGTAAGCGTCTGAACTATTGTTTTAGCAGCACTCATCTTATCCCTCCTGACTATTCATGTAGATTTACATTCCAACGTAGCAATCTTTTCTCTAGCAGACTCAACAGTTGCTCAATAATAATTCCTGTTAACCCAATAGAAAGGACCCCCACCAACACCACATCAATTTGTGATAATTCTCGCGCATACATAATCATATACCCAATGCCCGATGATGCCGCAATCAGTTCCGCTGCCACCACACTGCGCCACGCCACATCAATTCCCACTCGCAGGCCTGTGAATATAGCGGGCAGTGCTGCTGGAAGCATGACCTGTAGTAATAGCGTCTTCCGATCTTTTTCCAAAATAGTAGCCACTTCCAAATATTTTTTATCCACATTTTTTATTCCCTGCACCACACTAATCAATACCGTCCAGAAACTACCGATAGCAATCACCGTAATCTTTGAACCTTCATCAATCCCCATCCACAAAATCAATAAGGGAATCCAAGCAAATACAGGTATTGGTCTAAGTATGCCAAACATTAAACTGACGGCAATTCGAAATTTTTTCATCAATGCCATCTGCAGACCCACTAGCACTCCCAATGTGGCCCCAATAATAAATCCCTCTGCGACCCGCAAAATACTAATTCCTAAATTTATGAAGATTTCGCCGCTCTCCATGAGCTCAACTAATGTTGCAAAGATGGCTGAAGGAGGCGGTAGAAAGGTTGCGCGCACCCATCCTAATCGACTGGCAGATTCCCAGATGACCAACAGTATAATGGGTGTCACTAGGGCCAGAATATTTTTTTTGAGCCACTCACTGATTTTTTTCATTATCATTACTCCTTATTTTAATCCACTACTAAAGAATTCTTGAGAAAAATAAAAAAAAGCTAAGAAACCCTTGGGGGTTTCTTAGCCTTCGTTTTTCGATCAGCCGGTACACTTGTTATTTTGTTATTGCTTTATGATATCATTAGTTTAAAATACTGTCAACATGCTTAGTCATTGAAAACCAGCCCGCTTATCTGATCTTTTTCAGATAACGATCATCAAATAATTCCTGAATATCAAAATCTTTTTTAAGCACCTTAGTCTCTTTAAGAAAATCTTTTACTTGCTGCAAAACGGCAATATCTTCTGGAAGAATATCCGTGGACCAATCTGAAGTTTTTACCATTCGTGAAATGGCCGACACTGGCAACTTGCTTTCTTTCGCTACCAATTCTAAGGCTTCATCTGGATGATCCTTGATGTATAAAGCGGCTTTATCATTTACCTTTAACAAACGCTCTGTATACTCAGGATACTTCTGAGCAAATTCATTCCGAGTCAGCAAAACACCAATATAACGTTTAACACCGGTGGAAGAGTCTTCCATAACTTTTCCGACCTTCGCATTTTCGAGCACTGCCGACCAAGGTTCCCAGGTAACAACAGCATCAACATTTTTACTTTCTAAGGCTACTTGATGATCACTGGCCGGCAAATTTACAACACTCACATCATTAATCGTAAGGGCATATTTTTTTAGTAACATAATTAAAAATTGATGAGCGCTAGAGCCAACTTGGACACCTATTTTTTTACCCTTCAATTCGCTAACATCTTTAAAGGTCGCATCTGAGCGAACCAGTAGTGCATTTCCCGTAGGCGTATAACCAGCACGACCTATCACCTTGACATCCACTCCTGATGATCGGGCGGATACTGGCGGCATGTCACCCGTATGGGCAAAATCCGCACGCCCCCCGGCAAAAGCTTCAATCATGGGTGGACCTGAAAGATACATATCGTATTTAATTTCAACGCCGTCTTTGGCAAACTCTTCTTCAAAAAAGCCTTTAGCCTTGGCTAACATAATGACCACACTAGAATTTTGATATGCAATATGGATTTCCTTAGGTTTTTCTTTAGTTTGTTCTGCGACTACCCCCTTATCTTTTCCCGCGCAGCCACTCGCCAAAAGCCCTAAAGCCACTACCACTAGCAGCAGTAAGTTTGTTATTATTTTCTTATTCATATTCACCACTCCCATACTTTTTTTGTCTTTGTTGCCCTGTTTGTAAAAAGTCCAGGTCTTACCATGAGACTTCTCAACCTTCAGCTCTCTGATCAGCTAGAAGTTTCTTTCATTATATTTATCATATATAAGTCACTTTGTCAGCCTAGAATAGTGAGCTACCACCACATCCTGTAAGACTTGCATCTTTTTATCATCAAGCAAGACCTCGCCCAGAGGATATTCTCTCCCTAGAGCAAGATACTTAGCTTGCCCTAGGCGGTGATAGGGCAAGAGCTCATACTGTACATTGGCTTTATCCTTGATAAAGTCAACAATGGCAGTGACATCTTCTACCGAATCATTAAATCCAGGAATGATGGGGGTTCTCACCAATATTGGTAATTCGGGAAATCGTGCGCATAGCTTTTCAAAATTTTCTAAGATCAGCTTATTAGATACGCCTGTTCCCTGTATATGCTTATGATCATCCAAACATTTTATATCATAAATAATACTGTTTAAATACTCACCGGCCTGCTCTAAAATTGACCAATCAACATAACCACTGGTTTCTATAGCCCGATCAATTCTGCGATTTTTTGCCTCCCGTAACATATTCAGGGTATATTCTGGTTGGCTGAGAGGTTCCCCCCCACTAACCGTAAGTCCCCCTCCTGATCTTGCATAAAAGGCACTATCGGCTTCCACAATGTCAAGCACTTCATTCACACTTTTACTTTTTCCGAAAACACTCAAGGCCTCTGCTGGGCAGTTATGGACACGGCAATCACATGTTAAATCGCGCTTAAGGGGCAAATCACCGCGTAAAGGACTCTGCATCACCCCATGAGAACAAGGACTTAAGCATCGGCCGCACTCACTTTCTCCAATACATTTATTGAAGTTAAAAACCAATTCCGGATAAAACTGTTGTGATTCAGGATTGCTACACCACAAACAACGTAGTGGGCAACCTTTCAGAAATACAATGGTTCTGATTCCAGGACCATCATGTACGGAAAACTGCTGAATATTAAATATACATCCGTCTTTCTGATCCAAGTTCACGCTCATGTCCTCCTCTTGCATCAGAAGCTACCATGCTCCGTTCTTGCAATAATATCCTCCTGTAAATCCGGTGACAAATCAATAAAATATGCGCTATAACCTGCAACCCTGACCAATAAATTACGGTACTTCTCAGGATCCTCTTGGGCCGCTAGTAACGTTTGCTTATTAATAATATTAAACTGCAAATGCCATAACTTCAAATCACACCAGCTTTTAATAAATGCAACAATTTTTCGACTGCCGGCTTCTCCTGCTACACACGCCGGGCTCAATTTAATATTTAACAACCTGGCGGCCCGTTCTTTATATCCTAGATTCTTAGACTTGGCATTAGACAATAATACGGCCGTTGGCCCTTTCGTATCAGCGCCATGAGATGCCGATGAACCATCGGAAAGGGCGGTACCTGCTTTTCTACCATTAGGAGTGGCATGAACTACCTTACCAAAAGGTACATGGGATGTCACCGGTACATAACGAAGGTCGAGATGTACTCCTAGGTTTTCAGAGTATTTATGTGTAAACTTCAGTGCTTCCAGATCAATATTTTTGGCAATATCGTCGGCATCCTTTTCGTCATTGCAATATTTTGGTGCTTTGGACAATAGCTGACGCACAGCTTCCTTACCCGTAAAATTTACAGCAAGGGCTTCAATCACTTCTTTAATTGTTAATATTTTTTCTTCAAATACTAGTTTCTTAATGGCCGCTAAGGAATCTACCACTGTACCATAACCGATAATATCAAAATATCCTAAATCAATGCCACCTTCAATGATAGCGGAATGTAAATCCCGATGGTTTTTCAAACATAATTCATGTAAGGCTGATCCCAAGGGTGCCGCAAAATGTTTCTCCCGTAATTTATTAATAATATGCTGTTGCTTAAAGGCTTGTTTTAGTAAAAAAGTTTGCTGCAATAGATAAGCCTGCCACAATTCTTCCCAAGTTGTAAACTGATTCACTTCACCAGTTTCCACCGTTAACAACTCATCCCCATAGATTTTCATGCGACCGTTATATAAAACCATTTCCAGGGCTGCGGCAATATTAACATAGGCGCACGGACTAGTATAAGTATCCCGATTGGGCATTCTGACCTCGGTACAACCTGATACTGCGTAAGTATTAGCTTCTTTAAAAGTAGCACCTTTTGCCAGTAGCAAAGGAATAATTTCTTCATCATTGATCAATTTAGGAAAACCTGAACCTTCTTTTATTGTCTCAGCAATCTCATACAGATAACGCTCAGGTGAACGGGCATGAATACGTGTTGCCAAATCAGGATAACTCATGGGAAATTCCCGTTTGGATTCTAACAATAAATAAGTTAATTCATTGGTGGCATCCTGGCCATTTTCATCCTGCCCACCAATTGTAACAGCTTCCCAATGGGCATACCCTTCATTGAAGCATGCGCCTGCTGGACTAATATAAAGGTCAAGGTATTGAGCCATACCAACCCACATACATTCCAGAAGTTCCTTAGCTTGTTCTTTATCAATCCGTCCTGCGGCCACATCATTTTTATAATAAGAATATAAATATTGATCCATTCTACCGTTGGAAACTGTCGCGCCTGTTTTTTGTTCCAAGCGGGAAAACATCTGCACAAACCATTGAGCCTGGACAGCTTCACGAAAAGTGCGGGCCGGGTTTTCTGGTACCCAGGCACAACTTTCGGCAATTTGCTCTAGTTCCTGTTTTCTTACTGAATTGGTCTCTTTGGCAGCCAGTTCAGCTGCGAGTAGGGCATGCCGTTTAGCCCACAATATGATGGCTTCACTCACGATAACAATGCCTTGTAAAAATGGTGCTTTATCAATGGCGTCGAGAGGATTGCAAGGATCAAGGGTTGCTAATTCCTGTTGAGCCTCTTCTTTAATATATTTAAACCCTTTGTTCAATACTTTTTCATAATCATGAACCCACTGTAATGCCGAACGCATAGAAGCCGTTTCATTAACAATATAGCGTGATTTTGATACATCCTGAGGATTGTAAGTTACTTTTAAAACATCTTCTGGCAGTGACGTTGTCAAATCTTCATAAAAAGTTTTCCCTTTCCAGTAGGGTGCAATATCCTCAATGATACATTTCACATCTTCAGCATCAATGGAAAAAGGTGATTCCACGCGTTTAGGAATTTCCTCCGCCGCCTTCTCCAGAAAACATCCATCTAGTTCAGGATAAACAAGACCATATCTGCCCGGACAACCTGCCCGGCCCGCCAATAGTTGATGTTCGTCTATGTATACGGTAATATGCTGTGCAACATGCTTTAGAGCCTTAGCCCAGCGCAATATTAGAGGCTGACCTTCTGTTGTCTTGAAGGAATCCGTAAAATATTTCGCCCTTTGGATATCAATTTTCGGTTTCTCATTTTGAATGGATGCAAAAATTTTATAGGGCCTTTCTCTTTTAAAACCCAATAGAGCCTTGGTTTCTTTTTGGTACAATCTTTCTTCCTGTGGTGATAACACTGTAGTTGTTGCCATTTATAAAACCTCCCTATAATAATTGATCCAACTTATTCTTACTCTCTGGTATACATCATGGAATACAGTCGCTAATATAATAAAGAAGTGTTATACTTTCTGATTACGCAGAAAAAGGCTAAAGAAGTTGTTGTTATCAACTTCTTTAGCCTTCAGTTTTTCTGATCAGCTCGCTCTATTCATGTTATACCGCAAACAAAATTATCTTGTAATTAATCATCCCATGAAGATCAAAAATCTTATAAATGCATCTTAGCAAAACTTAGTTCAAATGTCAACACTTTAATATTGCAACATTGCAATATTAAAGCAAAAATTTAAATATTACTTGTGTGGATAAAATTTTAGCCTTATAATAATCACTATATTAAAATATTTATGAACACAGCATTGATGAAAAAGGTGAATGATGACTATGAAATTGGACAAATCTACTCCCTTACCACTTCATTACCAGCTTACTGCTGTTTTACGGGAGAAGCTTGTGTACGAAAATTGGATAATCGGAGATTTATTTCCTACGGAAAAAGATTTAATGGCTCAATATGAACTTAGCAGTACTACCGTACGCCGCGCCTTATCTGAATTAGTCCTTGAAGGATGGTTGGAACGCAAAGCCGGCAAAGGCACCTTTGTCCGAAATCTCCCTGTACAAAAACCAATTGGACGCCTGGTTGGATTTTTCCAAGAAATGACTAGACGGGGGTTTCATCTCTCAGCACAAGTTCTTAGCTGCCGACCTGTAGAGCCCAATTCACCTGAAATAGCACTAAGTCCTTTTGCCCAATCATTTAATGGTCAACAATTATTCCTAATTGAACGGATCATAACCATCGACGGTAAACCTGCGGCTTACATCAAGAGTTACTGGGCCTATGAATACGGAAAAGACTTAACCCAATATGACATGACCACAGAAGGCTTATATGAAATAGCCGCCCGGGAACTTAATCTGATTTTATCCAAGGCCGAACAAATCATTTCGGCTAGAATCGCAGATGCACAAATTGCCTCCTTGCTGAATGTGCCAGAAGGATCACCCCTCTTGGTTACTGAGCGTCTTGCTTTCACTGATGATAGTCCCGCCGAATATTCTCTTAGCCTCTATTGTGCTGAACTTTATAACTATCAAGTTACCCTCTATCACGACACGAAAAACATTCAAGGTATAACCTTAGTCTAAATAACATCTCAAATTCATAAGAAAAAACTTGGTTTCGACCAAGTCTTCAGACGAAGGTCGAAACCTTAGTTGTTCTTACTTGGAATCAAGAAAGTGAATGCTTTCTGATTCCGTTAACAGGGCCCCCTATTGTAGTGTGCATTCTACAATAGGGGGCCCTGTTATTTTATAAAGTTAAATTCATCTTATGGCAAAATCCCACATACTACTATAGGGACATCTCTATCATTTAGATGTTGTTCGTAGGATTCATGTGATCCCGATACTGCAATAACTGGGCATAGTCTGCGGGAGTATCCACATCAATGGAGCAACCAACATCATCGACTGGAATGTATACCGTCTGTTTATCAAACTGTTGCAAGGCCATACGCAAACCACCATCACCACAAAAACGGCATATGCTTGGAAAACAGTGACGTGCAATCAACGGAGGATGTTTTTTCCGCCCGTTAAGTGTGGGAAAAACAACCCATGCATCGGTTTTCTCCATACTAGTCCGCACCCTTTTAAAGGTGTCAGTAGCAATCGCCGGCATATCCCCTGGTAGCACATAGGCGGCATCCCAGCCATCTTCTAATGTTTGTAAAGCAAGTTGGATAGATTCCAGCATATCCCCCTCCTGATAGTTAGGGTTATAGATGACCTTCACATCTTCCATGCCTGCCAGTCGCCTTGCAATTTCATCGCCACGGTGCCCCACTACAACAATAATGTGCTGAGTTCCCGCATTTTTCAGGCTTGCAACAGTGCTTTGTATCATTGTATGGGAAGCGTAGGGCAGGAGGGGTTTAAAATTGCCCATTCTCGTGGACAAACCTGCTGCCGCTACAATCCCTGCAATTTGCAGCTTCCCCTGCTTCATAAATCCACCTGCTTATTTTTTATAATACGTTTCTTTCAGGGGTAAGGATGTGCGAAATTTTCCATCAAAGCGGTAATAGGCATGTGAGCACGCTGGGGATGTGGGGATCAGGCATAACTCACCCACCCCTTTAGCACCAAAAGCATAGGGCAGTTTTTCCCCCTTAGACTGTACTAATTTAACCTGGACTAGAGGTGCATCGGGGGCACGCATCAAACCGAGAGTACCAAACTTCAGCTGAGGATAACCACCTTTGACCGGAAAATCTTCAGTCAGTGCAAAACCTAAACCCATAATGATCCCGCCTTCGATTTGACCTTCCACCGATTGGATATTCACTGGCGTACCCACATCATAGGCGGCCACCACTTTTTCCACTTTACCCTGTTGATCTAGAATAACAACCTGTGCACCATAACTGTAGCTAACATGGCTAACAGGGAACGTCTTCGATGAACCCATGGGATCCGTAATTGCTGAGAATTCACCATAAAAATCCCGCCCCTCCAGCTCTGCCAGGGTCTTGCCAGCCTGTAGCTCAATGTCCAATTTTTCCGCGGCTCGCCGTGTGGCTTCTCCTGTCACCACCGTCTGTCTTGAGGCGGTGCTTGTTCCCGTGTTAGGTGTACGCACGGTATCTGGACGTTCATGATAAATGAGAGCAGGATCAAGGCCCGTTTGCTGACAGACCATATGAGTGCACATGGTGGCAATTCCTTGTCCCATACAAGCGGCAGAGGTTTTAATATGTACGACCCCCTGCTCCACTGTAAGAGTACAGCGTCCAATATCTTTAAGACCAACACCAGTACCACTATTTTTAAAAGCGCATGCAATCCCAGCATAAGGATGGGTTTCATAAACCTCTTTGATGGCCTCTAAACATTCGACCATAGCGCAGTTAGGATCTGCAATCTGTCCATTGGGCAGTACCTGCCCAGGACGAATGGCATTTTTATAACGTATCTCCCAAGGAGAAATGCCCACCATTTCCGCCAGCAAATTAATATTATTCTCCGTAGCAAAGCAACTCTGGGTCACACCAAAACCACGGTACGCGCCACCAACTACATTGTTGGTATATACGGACATACCAACAATATCAATGTCTTGGTAGTTATATGGACCTGCTGCATGGGTACACGCTCTTTGCAGAACAGGACCACCTAATGAAGCATAAGCACCCGTATCAGCAATCAAAATTGCTTTCATACCTGTCAGGATTCCCTGTTCATCACAAGCTGTCGTAAATTCCATCTCCATAGCATGACGTTTAGTATGATAGTTGAGACTTTCCTGACGAGAAAATTTTACCTTAACTGGTTTTTTGGTATACCAAGTCATTAGCGCCGCATGATGCTGGACGGTCATGTCCTCTTTGCCACCAAAACCGCCCCCCACTAGCTTGGACTGGCAATGTACCTTTTCTTCTGAAATCCCTAACATATGAGCAATTTCATGTCGTTCGTCGTACACCGACTGGGAGCCAGTATAGAGTAGTAACCCATCGTCGCCATCCGGCATCGCAATAGCACATTCTGGTTCCATAAAAGCATGGTCGTTAAATGGAGTGTTATAGGTACGAGTCACCACATACTTAGATTTTTTAATAGCCTCATCGGCATTTCCTCGTTTGAGCACTTCCTTACGCATAATATTGCCCTGCTCGTGAATCAATGGCGCATCGTCTTTCAGAGCATCGGCCGGGCAGGTTACAGGTGTAAGTTCAGTATAGCTTACCTGAATGAGAGCCAGTACCTCGTCTAGAGTTTCCTTATGATTCGTTGCCACTAGTGCCAGTGCATCACCAATATAACGGGTGGTGCCACCTTCAGGGATCATTACATCCCAATCCATCACAATATGCCCGACCTTTTTATTGAGCACATCTTTTTCCGTCAAAATGCGTACACAGTCAGGATGAGCCAGTGCTTTGCTGACGTCAATCTTATGAATGATAGCCCGCGGATATTTGGAACGTAATGCCTTAGCATAGATCATGCCCGGTACAACGATATCATCCACAAACTCCCCTGTACCGAGAATCTTTTCTTCGGCATCGACACGTTGAAAGCGCTTGTTGAGGGGCGCTACCGTTTCACGGGCTGGAATTGGCAAATTTTCCCGAAAAAAATCTGCGGCTTTCAAAATAGCTTCCTCAATCTTAAGATAACCAGTACAACGGCAAAGATTCCCCTTGATGGCTTCCTTGACTTCCTTAAGTGTTGGATTCAAATTGGTATCTAATAAACTTTTGGCGGACATGACCATGCCTGGAATACAATAACCACATTGTACCGCACCCGCCTCAGCAAAGCAGTAGACATACACTGCTTTTTCTCGCTCCGATAGTCCATCCACCGTAAGGATGGACTTGCCCACGAGAGAAGAAATTTTTGGAATACATGCTTTTACTTTTTTCCCATTAATTAGTACCGTACAAGTACCACATGCCCCTTCACTACATCCGTCTTTTACGGAAATAATACGCAAATCATCCCTGAGAAAGGTCAGTAATTTCTTATCCTGCTGCGTTTCAATCGTCTTACCGTTCACTGTAAACGTAAACATAATAATCTCCTTAAAATTAGATTTATTTTAGGCTTTTACCGACACTTACGCTTTTAAATCACTTGCAGAAAAATTTCCATTGTACCACCGCACACCATGCCCTCAGCAGCGGCTGTATCATCAAGCAATGATAATAAATAAGTAAAGGATGTATTTTCATCTAATGCTCTAAGAGCCTGTTGCCTCGCCTCAGACTCGGTACAACCACCACCAATTGTACCTACTATACGCCCATCAGGATAAATCAGCATCTTAGTACCCGCTTTCCGCGGCGTGGAACCACGGGTGGCAATAATCGTAACTAACACAGCCTTACTCTGCTGCTCTTTGACTGCACAGATCGCCCTAATCATCACTTCATCCACTTTATCATTCCTTTCTAGCACTAAGGGGCAAACAAGTACCTTGCCGAGTCGTTGCCAAGACCTCTGCAACAATACTAAGGGCAATCTCAGCTGGGGTTTGAGCGCCAATATCTAAACCAATAGGGGCTCTGAGGCGAGCTAAGACATCTTTTGCCACACCCTCTTCCGTCAAAGTGTTAATAATTCCCTTAACCCTTCGTCGACTACCAATCATGCCCAGATAGGTGACGGGCTGGTCAAGCACGGCTCGCAAACACTCCAGATCATAACGATGTCCTCTCGTAACAATAATGATTGCTGAATACTGTCTAATATCTATATATTGTAATGCTACACCAAAATTTTCACAAATAACTTGCTCGGCCTGAGGAAATAACAGAGGGTTGGCGAATTCTAAGCGGTCATCAACAACGGTTACCGCATAATCAATCAGTGTCAGCATTTCCACTACCGGTTGGCTGATGTGCCCAGCGCCGAGGACCAAAGCTCGTGGACGTGTACACAGGCGATCCCAAAACAGACGATAATGCCCACCATATTCTATGTCTATCACCAGGGGCACATGCCATAATGTATGCTGTATCTGATACAAGACATGCTTTGTAAATTCCCTATCAATAAGTACTTGCTCTGCTTCTTGTCCACTAGTTAAGGTCAACATTTTTCCTAAAACATTTTCTTGCCCCTGCGGAACCCCTACTAAGGTTACAATATCCGTCTGTTGGTACTGTGTAATCTGCTTTAATAGGTTCACAAAAACATCCATATATAATGATTCTCCCTACAGCGTCAATGATCTAGCTGATAAATTCCGTAATACTTTGCCAGTAAGCTTTTGTTCGTAAACCCCAGAATGTAAAACAACGTTACCATTGATCACAACATATTCAATGCCTTTGGGATATTGCACCGAATCAATAAACGTCCCCTGATCCACTACCGTCTCTGGATTAAACACGACAATATCTGCAAAATTACCGATTTTGAGTACGCCACGCCGTGCAAAACCGAATACTTCTGCTGGTTTAGACGTCATTTTTTTTATGGCTTCTTCTAAGGTCAAAGCTTGCTCTTCCCGTACATACTTTCCTAAAACTCTCGGAAAAGAACCAAATACTCGGGGGTGAGGTTTACCACCAAGCAAACCATCGGTACAAACATTTTGCTCCGGTCTTGTCATAAAGCGGATGACATGTTCTTCCGTTCCATAAAAATCCACCATGCTAACTGCATTTTCTTCCTGATATAACAAATCAAAAGTAGCCTCATAGGCATTTTTGCCCCGCAGTTCACCAATTTCAAGGAGAGATTTGCCGATTACATCTGCATTGTTTGCCGTTTTTACACTGGTTACAAAAATTTGATCCAACCCCGCGAAATCAATAAAATTATCCCAACCTGGTAACCCATGTTCGATATCATAAATCATTTTTTTCCGTAACACTGCATCTTCTAACCGCCCTAATAATGCATCAGTTCCACCATCATGTACCCAGGGTGGTAAGATAACGCCAAGCATGGTACTACCTGCTACATAGGGATATTGATCAAATGAAATACGAATTCCTTCTTTTTTTCCTTCATCCAACAATTTTATAATTTCATCAATAAAACGCCAGTTTTTACGCCCACACACCTTGAAATGGGAAAAATGAACTTTTACACCCGACATACGGCCAATATAAATAATCTCTGCCATAGAGGCTAGAATACTATCGGCTTCGCTACGTTGATGTACAACAAATACGCCATCATATTCGGCGACAACTTTGCATAAGGCCACAATCTCGTCCGTATCGGCGTAGGCGCAGGGCATATAAATTAACCCTGTCGATAAACCAAAAGCCCCGGCTTCCATCTCACGCCGCGTAATCTCACACATCTTTGCCAGCTCCGCGGCTGTCGGCTTACGATTATCTAAACCCATGGCTTCCATCCGAATATTGCCATGGGGAACTAAATAACTTTCATTGAGACTAACGCCAGTCTGTTCCATCAAGGACAAATAGCCCGCCGTATCCTCATAAAACCAGTCAATCTTATCGCTATCCCCATCAAGTCCAGCCAGATTCTTGCGCCAGGGAGAGATATATTCTTTGGGCAGGGGCGCCATGGAGATTCCATCTTGCCCTAATACTTCTGTCGTAATACCTTGGCGAATTTTGGGTTCCAAGTGAGGATTTACCAATACCTGCAAATCTGAATGACTATGAGTATCAATAAATCCAGGGGCCACGATCAACCCCTGAGCGTCAATGATCTGATCAAATTCTTGGTCCTCAATAAGGCCCATAGCGGTAATGACTTCATCTTCCACCAAAATTCCACCTAAATAGGCTTTTTTTCCTGTACCATCAATAATCATACCATTCTTAATCAAGAGTTTCACTTATCTCACCCTCTTTGAAAAACTGACTGCAGAATCCCATAATAACCTGTGGAAGCTTTTACTAATTGATCCACTTCAATATATTCATCAATGGTATGGGCCAAGTTTTCCCGCGACGGCCCAAAACCAATTGTTTTAATACCTGCTTCTCCTGCATAATGGCTACCATTTGTGCAAAAAGAATATTGAGTCATTTGGGGTTTTAGGCCAACTGCATACAAGCCTTTAAAAGCTGTTTGAACGAAAGCATCCTCCTCTGGGTATAACCAACCAGGAAAAAATCGTTCGCCAGTAATCCTCGCCCCAGTATAACATTTTTCCTCACCAGTAGAAAAATAAGCATGGGCAACAAATTCTGGATCATTGCTATGTAACTCAGTAATGACGTCAATAATTGGTTTTAGAACAACTTCCTTCGTTTCACCCACCAATAGCCGTCTGTCATAAGTAACGCGACAGTAATCAGGGACTACGGATGCACCCGGATAGGGTGAGGATTTAATATCCGTCAATTCCAAAATTCCTTGACCCAATACTTCATGTGTAGGAGTGTTAATCCTACGAATTTTATTGATAAGCTCAGCCATTTTATAAACTGCATTAATTCCCGCTTGGGGATTTGCGGAATGTGCTGGTTTACCTTCCGTCTCCACAATAATTTCGGCGCGCCCTCGCTGACCGCGTTTTAAATTTAATTCTGAAGCCTCACCAATCACAACATAATCAGGTTTAATATGCTGACTGATTTTGCGAGCAGCGATCCCTTCAAAACACTCTTCATGAACAACACCAGCCACATAAATGTCCCCAGCAAAATCTTTCTGACAATCCTCGGCAAAATAATGAGCCGCCAGAATCATGGCACTCACGGCACCTTTCATGTCAGAAGCACCACGACCGTATATTTTACCATTTTCTAACTCCCCACCATAAGGAGCATGTTGCCACTTGGATTCATCAGGAACAGGAACTGTATCAATATGGCCATCAAATAAAATGCTTTTGCCGGGATGTTTGCCTTTAATATGACCAATAATGCTACCATAGTCGTCAACAAATACGTCATCATAACCCAGGTCTTCAAAAGCTTGTGCTAAGCACCCTGCTACCAAATTTTCTTCCCCAGAATAGCTCTTTTGCTGTATTAACTGCTGACATAATCCAATTACTTGTTCTTCCCTCTGTTTTGAAAACATGAATGAACCTCCTCTATCATAAATTTTTTATTATTTATAAGATGGATAGGCTCCATCCCAGACAATACTACGATATTTCTCCGGATCCGTATCGCCCTCCGTGCTAATTAATAGTATTTGAGAATTTTTGTCCAGTCCTAAGCTGTTTTTGCCATGGATCAAACCGCCTTTTTCTAATAACATGGCTAATAATCCAGCGGTCACAGCCCCAGACTCACCTGATATTACCCGACTGTCAGTGCCAAGAGGATTCCCCAGTAAACGCATGCCTTTTGCTGTAACCTCATCTGGGCAAGAAAAAAACAGATCACTATAATCCCTAAGTACTTCCCAGCCAATACTATTCGGTTCACCGCAGGCCAGACCAGCCATAATCGTCGGCATATCGCCAGTTACAATTCTGAACCGTTCATCATTCGCCATTACTGATTGATAGAGACAATCCGCTAAATCCGCTTCTACAATAACAGTTTTAGGTTTTTTATCGCCAAATACAGAAGCGAAGTATCCTTCAATGGCACCAGCAAACGAGCCTACACCGGCCTGCAGAAAAATATGGGTTGGTTGCTCAATACCTTGCTGATTTAATTGTGCTAACGCTTCCGCTCCAATGGTTCCATAACCTTGCATGATCCAAGTTGGAATGTCTTCATACCCTTCCCACGCCGTATCTTGCACCATTACCCAACCAAATTCTTCGGCTTTATCAGCCGCTAACCGTACAGCTTCATCATAATTAAGCTCTGTAATGGAGGCGGTGGCACCCTCGCTTCGAATATTTTCTAGGCGGGTAAGGGAAGATCCTTTCGGCATATATACTACAGCCTTTTGTTTCAATTGACGAGCTGCCCACGCCACGCCACGACCATGATTGCCATCGGTAGCTGTCACAAAAGTAATTTCGCCTAATTTTTCACGGATTGCAGGCGAAGATAAGGTTGCAAAATCAAGGTCAGCCACATCAACTTCCAGACGTTTGGCCAAATATTTGGCAATCGCAAAGGAAGCGCCTAATACTTTGAAGGCATTCAGCCCGAAGCGATAAGACTCATCTTTAACATAAATTCCGCCCACCCCAAATTGTTGGGCTAAGTTATGAAGACTGCGTAGTGGTGTTGCACAATATTCGGGGAAACTAGTATGAAAGACTTTAGCCTTCTCAATTTCAGGAGCACTAAGAAATTCTGTAGATACACCCACTGCTTTTTTCATCCGATTTTCAGTCCATAAGATTTGTTTCATAATAATATTTTCTCCCTCTTCCCTGTTTTTTTACATTATATATATTAAATAGAAATATTACTCTTTATTCCTGCCGAGTAAGCCTTACGCCGAAGATAACTGCCAGTAGGCACCTCCTGCTCTAGGATACCATCTGTTACAATCTGTCTCCCCCGTAAAAACACATGGCGAGGTTTTCCCATTTGTTCCATTCCTTCATAAAGATTATAATCCACCTTTTGCGTCTGCGTTGTTGCTGATATGATCGTTTTCACCTGTGGATCCCAGATCACAATATCCCCATCACTCCCCACCGCAATGGTCCCTTTGCGAGGAAATAGTCCAAACAGTTTGGCTGCATTGGTCGAGGTGACAGTAACAAACTGATTCAGACTTAGCTTACCACCAACAACACCTTTGCTATATAATAGCCCAAAACGATTTTCCACACCAGGTCCCCCATTGGGAATTTCGGAAAAATCCTTCTTCCCCAGCTCTTTTTGTCCCTTAAGATTAAAGGAACAGTGATCGGAACCAACCGTTGATAGGGTTCCATTATATAGTCCCGTCCATAAATCATCTTGATTCACAATCGGGCGTAGAGGTGGTGATAGTACATATTTGGCAGCACTAAACCCCTCAGCCTCATAGTAGGAATCATCCAGCAGTAAATATTGGGGACAGGTTTCACCATAGATTGGTAATCCTCGTTGTTGAGCTTCTGCTATTGTTTGCAAGGCAGCTGCCGAGCTTACATGTACCACATACAGTGGTGCCCCAGCAATCTCTGCTAAACAAATAGCCCGGCCAGTTGCTTCTCGTTCAACGGCTATTGGCCGCGTTAGAGGATGATAACGGGGTTCACTATACCCCTTAGCCCGCGCTTCTTTGACTAATACATCAATGACATCACCATTTTCACAATGTACACAAACCAGCAGACCAAGGGTTTTAGCTAGTTGTAACACTTCTAATAAGGTACTATCATCTACCTGCAAACTATTTTTATAAGCCATATACAGTTTAATGGAAGCAACTCCAGTAGACGCAATGAGGGTCATCAATTCTTCCCTCACACTCGGAGTAAGGTCACTAACAGCAAGATGAAAACCATAATCTACATAACTTTTCCCAGCAGCCTTAGCATGCCAGTTTTCTAAGGCTTGTGCTAGACTTTCGCCCTTATTTTGTGTTGCAAAATCAATAATTGTCGTTGTACCACCTACTGCTGCTGCTTGTGTGCCACTTTGAAAATCATCCGCCGTTGTCGTTTTCCCCACAGGCAAATCAAAATGAGTATGAGGATCAATTCCACCAGGAAACAAAAAACATCCTCGAGCATCAACCTCTATATCCCCCATCTGTTGCACATGTTGACCAATGGCTACAATTTTTTCTCCCTCCATACGCACATCAGCTTGATAACAGTCGACTGCCGTTACCACGGTTCCCCCGGTCACAATCGTTGCCATTGTTATACACTCCTTTGTTGCCAAGTTCCTCACTGGGCTTCTAAAAATTTAGTATTCATGGCATACGTAATGCTTGTTGTTTGCAGCGGCTAATACATAACCCACAGCTAAAACACTTTTCTGGATCAATCCGGAGTTCTTGCCCGCGGGAAATAGCATCATAAACACAGCTCACCTCACACAGTCCGCACAATGTACATTTTTGCTGATTAACCATTGGTATAGGCAAAGCCTTGGCCCCAGATCTCGCCGCCATCTTACGAATGGCCAAACCTTTGATTTCTTCAACGGATGTATAACCATGACTATCTAAAAACTCGTCTAATTCCCTGACAATTTTCCCATAAATATTAGGTCCTTTGAGAATTGCTTCCGTACAAACTTGTACTGCAGAGGCGCCAGCCATAAACATTTCGGCTACATCCCGACCGTTGGTTACGCCTCCCACACCAATAATGGGAATGTTCACAACCCGGGCAGCATCATAGATACAACGCAGTGCCAAGGGTTTAATCGCTGCACCAGACAACCAGCCATACCCCTCTTGACTCCCCATTAATGGTAATCCGGTCTCAAGATCAATACCTAAACACGGTCCGAAGGAATTGATCATCACCAGACCATCAGCTCCCGCCGCTTCCACCGCTTTGGCAATTTCTTGAATATTAGGATGAGGACTCATTTTCATAAAAACAGGTATATCCACGGCTGCTTTAGCAGCCTTTAAGGCATTGATAATCGGTGAAATATCATTTCCTACGTAATGAGTGGATAATTCTAGCGCCGTCGCATAAGGTGCCACTAAGGGTGCTAATTCAGAAATTTGCTCAGCCGTATAACCTAGGCCAATCAAGAGGGGCAACCCGGTTTGTTGCGCTAGTTTGTATTCCGATGCTAACCATTGTTCTTTGGGCAGTTCAGACCATAGTTCCGTATTAAGAAAACCACCTTTAACTTCTGCCATACAGGGCCTTGGTACATCGGCAGGTAATACAGAAATGGTTTTGGTTACAATACCTCCCGCTCCACCTCGCGCAGCAGCCTGACACATAGCACCATCTTTGACAGGTGGTCCAGCCGCCGGCATGACCGGATTAACAAACTCAATTCCACAGATAGTAACACTTAATTTTGCCATTTTAACTCCTCCATACTCTTCTACATCTATTATTAATTTTATACATTTTCTTCAACAATGCAACTGTTTACAAATCTAACTCATCCCTTGGTACATAGTTACACCTAGCCATAGATATCTATGGCTAGGTGTGTAAGCAGCCTACTATCTAATATTCTCTTTTATAAGATCGTCGTACTAGTTTTGTTGTCTACTTTATCTACTGTATTAAGTAGGGCATTGAGGACAATAGCAACTACACTACCAACTGTAATACCACTATTTAGAATAACTTGCATCCCATCAGGCATTTTTTGATAAATATTAGGAATTGCGAGTGGAATTAGCCCCATCGCTATGCTAATTGCCACCACCATCAGATTATGATTATCTTCAAAACTGATTTTAGAAAGAGTTTTAATACCACTTGCCATTACCATACCAAACATGGCAATCCCCGCCCCCCCTAACACTGGCGTAGGTACGGAGGCTACAACTGCCGCCGCTTTAGGAAATAAGCCTAATACAACCAAGATAACCCCGGCAGAAGCCACTACATAACGACTCCTTACGCGTGTTAGACCAACAAGACCAACATTTTGCGCATAGGCAGTATAAGGAAAAGCATTTAAAATACCGCCCAATAAGGTCGAAAGACCATCGGCTCTTAGCCCACGAGTCAAATCCTCTTCACTAATTGATTTATCAACGATTTCACCAATGGCCAGGAAATCACCCGTTGTTTCCGTCATAACAACCAACATAACAAGAGTCATGGCCACAACAGAAGTAAGATCAAAGGTTGGCATACCAAAGGCAAAAGGTGTGGTCATGCCCACCCATGGAGCACTGATTACACCAGAAAAATCCACTAACCCAAGAGGAATGGCAATGATCATACCAGCGGCCAATCCCAATAATACAGCAATATTACTTAAAAATCCTGTGAAGTAACGATAGAAAAAGATGACCATTGCTAGAACAAGAAAAGCCAAACCAATAAATTGTAGATCACCGAAATTTTTAGCTCCAGGATTACCGCCTCCGACCCACCGCACAGCAACAGGTAATAAGGAAACACCAATAATAGTAATAATAGAACCCGTCACTACTGGCGGAAAAAAGCGAATGAGACGACTAAAATAGGGACTTGCTAAATAGGTTATAATACCAGCAATCATAACGGAACCATATATCCCTGTTAGGCCATGTGCCTTACCAATCAAAATCATTGGCATGACTGCTGCAAATGTTACACCTTGGATAACAGGAATCTTAATACCAATTTTCCAAAATCCTAAGGTTTGAATCAGTGTTGCAATACCACAGGTAAATAAATCTGCATTAATGAGATAAATCAGTTCTTCTTTCCCTAGACCCAAGGCATTAGCCAAAATAAAAGGTACTGCCACCGCTCCAGCATACATGGCTAATACATGTTGTAAACCATAAAAGAATAATTGACTTAAGGGTAATATTTCGTCGACAGGATGATTGCTTTTCGATACATTCATGACTTTATTCCTCCATTTTTTATATAATTTCAATTTTCCATAGTCCCCTGCTGTTCAGCATGAACTGAACAAGTTCACTACTATCACCTTCTCTTTAAAATTAAGAAAAAACTTGGTTTCGACCAAGTCTGCAGACGACGGTCGAAGCCTTAGTTGTTCTTACTTGTAACCCTAGAAAGTGTGATACTTTCTGATTACGTAAAAAAGCGCTCTAGAAAAAGAAAGTACTTTCTTTTTCTAGAGCGCCACTGCTCATCGTTATAATCCAATACAAAAACTATCGATTGGATCTCTCAAAGCAATAGTATCTCATTTTGAGACAGTTGTCTACTAGTTTTTTTAGGAATTGTACAAATTTTTGCTACCTAAGTTCATATTCTCGAATTTTACGATATAAAGTCGCACGGCTAATGCCCAACAGCTTTGCTGCTCTTTCTTTACTTCTAACATCCCCCGCCACCTCTTCTAAAGCTTTGATAATCGCCTTTTTTTCTAATTTTTCTAAATTAAGAGGTGGAGTTTGACTTTCCTTATTAACAATTGCTTCTGGTAAATTATTAGCAATCAATTCCGCCATCTTCACCAAAAACTGTAACATCCATTCTCGATTATCTAGCAGTCGCTTAGCCTGTGATGCATCAAAGCTTACTAAGCCAATCACACCTACTGGTTTATCATGTAATAAAATAGGCGAAGCCATCTCGGCAATTTCAAAACAATTCCCCTTGCGTGGACAAGGTTGGCAAAGTTCGTGATATCCTGGGTTTTCAATCACTACTGCATGACCCGTCGTCAATACATGTTGGTATACAAAGCCATCCAGCATAACATGGCCACACTGCTCTTTATAATGACCTGTACCAGCCACTCTAACAAGATTACTATCGGCAATTTCCACTTCAATTTTCAAGACATCAGAAATGGCTTCCGCTGTTCTTTGTACTGTCTGCTGTATCTCTTGTAAAAAGCTCATTTTTCCCACCTCAAAATCGTTGCCACACTTTGGTCCCTAGCTCTCTAGATTTAGCCATAATCTGTCCTTCGTCGATACCCACCATCTTGCCCTCGTCCATGACAATACGTCCGTTAATAATCGTCGTATCCACACTCCGTCCTGACATACCAAACAAAATATGACTATTGATATTACTAGCACACATGGGTGTTGGAGGATTATAGTCAACAATAATAACATCAGCATAGGCACCTGGCGTTAATTTTCCTAAGGGACGTTCAAAGTGAGCAGCAGCAATTGCACTATTGTGCTCAAATAACATGTCTGGCGCTTCCATCCATCCTACACTAGGATTTTGCTGGTGGTGTTTATGCAAGATATTGGCTACTTTGAAGGATTCAAACATATCACAGGTATAACCATCCGTGCCTAAACCTACTGTTAACCCCTGCTGTAACATGTGGAGTACAGGGGCACAACCTACAGCATTGCCCATATTAGATTCAGGATTATGCACCACATTGGTTACACTATCTTTCAACAGTGTAATTTCTTGCTCATTGACATGGACACAATGAGCAGCAATGGTCTTTCTACCTAATATGCCAAATTCATTGAGTCTTTGCACCACTCGTTTACCATAGTGTGTTTGACAGTGGTCCACATCCGCCAAAGCCTCTGCTGCATGTACGTGAAATCCTGCGTCTAAGCCTTCCGCTACGTCTCTACACTTAGTGAGTGTTTGATCACTTAAGGTAAAAGATGCATGTAAACCAAACATCCCTTTCAGCATACTATCCTTACTTTGATTGCAATAGCGAATAAACTGCCTATTTTCCTCAATACCTTGTTGGGTTACCTTTTCCCCATCCCGATCCGACACTTCATACGAGAGGCAACTGCGCACGCCCATTTTTTGCGTGGCCTGGGCAATGCGAAATAAGCTATCGCCTACAGCTCCTGGACTGGCATGATGATCAAAAATTGTTGTTGTCCCACATTTGATGGATTCAATTAATGGCACCATCCCACTATAATATACATCCTCTAAGGTGAGAACTTTATCCAATTTCCACCAGAGTTGTTCTAAAATCTCCATAAAGTTTCCTGGGGAGTTACCGGTTAAGGCCAGTCCACGAGCAAAAGTACTATACAAATGCATATGTGTATTAATTAGACCTGGCATGATAACCCGATTACATGCATTTATAAATTGTGCATCTGTATACTTTTTTTGCATTTGCGGCGTAGTACCCACTTCAACAATCAAATTATCCTGTATCACAACACAGCCATTTTCAATATAAGGCTGGGTATTATCACGAGTAATTAACTTTCCATTCCCAATCAATAACATCTCGTTCATCCCCTTTTCAATAAAATAGTACCATTTCTCATACCATTTGCCAATGCCTGCAACATTTTTTTCATATTTTCTCTGCTCCTTGAGCCACTCATTTTTCGTCTCAAAATTATAAAGTATCATTTTGAGACAAATTGTTGTTGACACAACATCTTTTCACTGTTATATTTTATATTAATTACATAACGAGGCAACGGAGCCTTAGATAAGTGTCTTGTGAGGGCTCCGTTTTTTTTATAAAACAATGGCGTCCGAGTCTATCGGACGTTTTTATTTTTTCTAAAAATCACCAGTCGATCCAACCACTTATTGTTACTCTAGTCTGTTATGCATAAAAATTTTTAGGGGGATTATACCATGAACAAAACACTATCCATGGCCTTAACGGCTTGCTTACTTTTCCCAGTTGCTAGCATCGCTAGTGCAGCGACTACAAACTCATCGGACCTACAACTTGATGGCAGTATACATACTGAGTACCGAGCCGACAAAAACAGTAATAATATCTATGGTGCTTCCGATTCCACCGCCAGTGGACTCAAATCCACTTTTTTCCTAAACGCTAATAAAAAATTGACCACCAACCTTGGTATCTATGCTCGTTTCGCCTCGCGTTATGCCGCCCATGATCTGGGTGCAAATTATGCTGGTGATTTTGCTCATGCCCGTACACAGGACTCTAGTACTGGAATTGATCAATTTGGACTGAGTTACAAAAATGCAGGCTGGAGTTATAAACTAGGTTCTCAAAATCTATCCCTTGGTGCCACCGGCCTGCTCTATGACGATACTCGTTTTTCTGGCAGAAACATGTTTACTACCGCTTTAACAGCTACTGGCAAAATTGGTACTATTGAACTAAAAACTGCGATTGCCAAAACCAACTATGACTCAGGTTATGACAATGACAAATTATACTATATTCACGGTGGCTACAGCAAGCACAAAAGTACTTATGGTTTCGGTTATGCTCGTGCCGACTACGGCAGCACCACTGCCTCCGCTCACTTATATTCAGTTGATGGTAATGCCTTAAATTATTATACTGCTGATTTCTCCTATAAATTAACTGACACCTTGCACTTTTCTTCTGAATTCATTCAATCCTCCGCCAAGGAAGAGAATCATGGGATCAATTTAGTTCTTTTCCATATCTTCAATAAAAACACGAATGGTGGAATCGCCTACTTCAAGGTAGGAGAACAAGCCAACATTCAAAATGCCTACGAAGGTGGCCTGACCTATCAATGGGGAAATGCGGAAGGTTATGGCGTCTTCTTTAACCACAAACTTTCCAAGAACATCACTCTCAACTTTGCTGACTTCCAAATGATCCCAATCAATAAATCATCATCCTCCGTTAAATCAGGTATGCGTAGTGAACAAAATACGTTACGTGCAGGGGCGACTTATAACTTTTAATTGAAATTTTTATAAAATCCATACGGAAACAGTAGATAAAAACGGCACAAATACTACTATGTATTTTATGTGCCGTTTTTATTATTAATAGCAGTCCAGCGCGTTACGATTGTCATCATTCCATTCCTGACCCAGGCTTGATATACTCTGTCAAAAAATTCTCCAATAAATTTAATGAAACAGTTTTTCGATATTTTCGATTGGAACGTTGATCATCAATGGGTTGGATTAGGGTAGAATAACCGTCCTTTACTAAGAGAAATACTTCTCTTGCTTTTGCAATACTTTTTCCTATGAGTAACCTTTCTAGCTCTGGCGCTCTTACCACTCTCGGCCCCACGGCACCAAAAGCTATTCGAACATCCTCGATCATTAAATCCGCTGTTTTTGCCATGCCAACAAAGGAAAGTTTAGAAATAGCATCGGCCTTGCGGGCCCCCACCTTTTTATATAAAAGTACATTGTAGGTATCTAATGGAATTTGAATGGCAATCAGTAATTCATTCTGTCGCAAATCCACTTTACCTGGCCCCATAATAAAGCTATGAATCGGTACCTCACGACTCTGGGCAAAGTTTTTAATCAGCATACTCGCCCCTAAGGCATATAAGGGTGGGAGGGTATCACCAGCGGGCGATGCATTACAGATATTTCCACCAATCGTACCCCTATTTCGTACGGCGGGTGATGCCATCTCCCTAACGGCCTTCTTTATTATTTCCGGTACATCAGGATGTTCTAATAAATCCCTTAACCGACAAGCAGCACCAATCGATAACATATTTCCTCTTTTTTCAATCTGTTGCAAAGTTGCAAGTTGCCCTATAAATAAAACTGAATTTTCAAACCTAGGTAATAATCCCTGATCACCATGATATCTAACCATCAGGTCGGTACCACCAGCTAATACTATAACGTCATGCTCGGCATCTTTTATTGCCAAGGCTTCCTGTAAATCATTCGGGATATATGTAGTTACCATAACCCTTCACCTGCTTTTGCCGCGTGTAGAATGGCGTCTACAATCATACTATAACCAGTACATCGACATAAATTTCCCGATAAAGCCTCACGTATTTCCTCTTCCGTTGGTACGGAGTTACCCTGTAGCAGGGCTTCAGCGGCCATCAACATACCCGGTGTACAATATCCACATTGTACGGCCCCTGCCTGAGCAAACGCATCTGCCAACACTTGGTATCTAGCGGTTTCCCTGAAACCTTCAATTGTAATAATACTAGCACTCGCGACCGTTCCTAATGGCGTAATACAAGAATTTACTAACTTACCACCAACGAGTACAGAGCACGCTCCGCACTCCCCCTCACCACAACCTTCTTTTACGCCAGTAAGTCCACAATCTTCTCGTAAAACATCAACCAATCTTTTAAGGGGATTCACAGTTAATTCCATATGATTACCATTTAAAATAAATTTAATTGTCTTTTCCATGTTCTATCACCTCCATCAAGTATTCTGGCGTAATTGGTATCCTTGCTATGTGGATATTCAGAGCCTGGGATACGGCTGCTGCATAAGCTGGTGCCGCACCAATGAGTGTAAGTTCGCCAGCCCCTTTCGCACCAAAGGGACCATTCTCGTAAGGATTATTCACAAGTTTACTATGAACTTTACTAAAATCCATGGACGTAGGAATCATATAATTCGTAAGGTTTCCCTGTCTGATTTTTCCATCATGCTGGTCCATGACTTCCAGTCCACCATAACCAAGTCCCTGTAACACACCACCCTCAATCTGTCCTTGTATAATTCTATTATCAATGGGCACACCAATATCAAATACCGTCCATACTCCGAGTACATCCACAGCAAAAGTCAGAGGATCCACTTCAACCTCAACCACATTAACGCCCCAGGAATAAGCAGGATAAGCGTCACCATGGAAATTTTTTTCATCCCATTGAATCCGTGTTGGATGCTGATATTTCTTAGTGACTTCAATCCTGCCATCCTCCAGCCAACGTTCTTTCATTTCTACGGCCGCGTCTGCTAACAACTTACCAACAATCATAATTGTCCGCGATGCCACGGTGGGGCCTGAATCAGGAACTCGATCCGTATCCGGATCTACGCAAATAATTCTTTCTAAGGATAGTCCTAGTGTGGTCCCAACTATTTTCGTCAACGTGGTCTTTAATCCTTGCCCCATATCTACATTGGCCACCAATATCTCCACATCGCCCCTAGCATCTCGCACCAATTTGACCTCGGCTTTAATATGATCCCGTTCCCCACTACCTGTAAATCCACAGCCATGAAGAAAGAGAGAAATACCTATACCTTTGCGTCCTATTTCCCGACGGGTAGCATATGCTTTGCATTTATTTGTATAACCTGACATTTCATCCACCATGGCAATCATCTCTGGCAACTTCACTTCATGAACAAAGCTGCCTCCTGTGGATGTTGTATCCCCTTGCTGTACCATGTGACGTTGTTTATACTCTAGGGATTCTACGCCACATCTCTTCGCCAAATTGTCCATATGCATCTCTACGGCAAAACACGCCTGTGGTGCACCAAAACCTCGAAAGGCTCCATTGGGCACTGTATTAGTGGCCATTACCTTACCATTAACGACAAGATTAGGAATATTATAAACTCCTGTAATATTAAACAGAGTGCGTTGCAGTACCACTGCTGACAGACCAGCATAAGCTCCACCGTCCAATATAATATCAACGGCCATGGCCTTAATATTGCCAGCTTTGTCCACGCCTGTTTTAAATTTTACAATGGATGGATGTCGTTTAGTCGTAACACACATATCTTCGCCCCGTTCGTATATAATGGCGACTGGACAACCTGTTTTTATAGCAGCAAAAGCTACATGGCCAGCAATAATGGAAGGATAATCCTCTTTACCACCAAAGGCTCCTCCCACAGTGACTTGCACGATCCTGATCCGACTTTCATCCCAGCCAAGTCCTTGGATTAGTGCATTTTTCACATAATAAGGACATTGCATGGAACCATAGATAGATACCTTCCCCTCTTGCACCACACCAATCATACCTTGTGTTTCCAAATAAGCGTGTTCTTGGTACCCAGTTCTATATTCCTCTAGGACAATATCAGCGACTGTAGGAAAAACCTCTGCGGCTGCACCTTTTGCGAAATCATACTGGGCAAAACAATTATTTTCACCAAATATTGCTCCTCCTGGGCATTGCTCAGACTCTTCTAGTACCAGGACTGGATCGATATCTCGATACACTAGAGTTATCGCCTCCAGAATTTTTTTTATTATGTGCCGATCGGGTCCCACGACCAACAAAATAGGCTCACCGATATAGTTTACCATCTGATCCGCAAAAAAAGGTTGATCATCCTCAAGATACTTCACTCGATTTTTTCCCGGAACATCATCTTTATCTACAATATAATAACCGACTGGGAGCACAGGAATGTTTACGGCTACGATTGTCGCTCTAGCCTTTGTTGAACGAAGGGTTCGCCCATATAACATACCTTCCGTTACCATATCACCAATATATTTTACCGAGCCACTTATTTTTTCCTGATTATCCACCTTATTCACAGAATCACTAATAGTAAAGTTATTCATACTTTTCCCTCCTTATCTACACTGGTGATCCATATATAAACCATTTGCTTTTTAATTTATAAAAAGTATCTATCACAAGGTCTCTATACCTTATTATCCATTATATAATCTTTATCAGAGGAAATATAACTCCTCTGGGCCTAGGTTTTTGTAACAACCTCTATCTTATAAAAAAAAAGCCCCTAAGCGATAAATCATCGCCTTGAAGCTCCATTGCTACACTTTTATACAATATTTTCAATTATCTTACAATCATCATATCTCAAATTGAGACAAAAGTCTAGTTAAATATTTATCTATCATTTTAAAGGAAGGATAACAGGTCTCTCCCTTATCTCAGAGTTTCCTTAACTAAATACTACCATGATAAAATCATTACTATTTTTATCATGGTAGTATAATTTATATAAAATATGGTTATTTTATAACTGGGGATCCTCATCTTTACTACACTAGAGTGACTGTACACAACAGAGCTCTAGTTTGTTTGTTCTTTTGCCACAATTTCGAGAATATTTTTTTAATAGCTTTCCCAAATTACAATATCTTTGAGTGGCTTGCGGGTTTCATTGTGCCTATCCGGTGACTTAGCTTCCCCAGCGGCATAACCAATACCTACAATATTAACTGGCACAATATTCTCGGGCAGATTAAATTCTTTGCGAATAACGTCAGGATCAAAATGGCACACCCATAGAGTGCCTAGTCCCAGTTCAGTAGCTGCCAAAACAATATGATCGGTAATAATACTGGCATCAATATCCACAGTATTTTTATTGTCATATGACCGTACCCACGCAGTCTCTGAATCACCGACCACAATAATGGCTAGTGGTGCACCATACACCTTTGCTCCTTTTTTAAGTTTTTCCAAACCTGTTTTTTCTCGTACCACAATCAAACGGGTAGGCTGACTATTATGGGCCGACGGCGCCACGCGCGCTACTTCTAATAATTCTTGTAATTTTTCTTCTTCCACTGGTCTGTCTTCATATTTGCGTACCGAATAACGTTTTCTCGCCAATTCTAAAAGACTCATTTTAATTCCTCCACTTTTAATATACGATACTATCATAAAAGATAGTGAACGTTTTCAATGATTCAGATAAGCTTCCAAAGCTTTTCCCGTCTTGCAATGAATTTTGAAACGCTATCTGAATTATTATCCCCAATTACGCCTGTAGCGACTATTTTCAACTCCTCAATTGCATTGTCTACGGCGAAAAATTCATCGCAGGCTTTATATAAGGGGATATCATTAAAATTATCACCAAAACCTATTATTTTGTCATAGTTATATTGCTCACGAAGATATTGTACAGCATTATACTTAGATGCCATCGTACTGTGCAGTTCTAGGTACCATAAGTTTTTTATATAAACATCACTGGATAACATAACATCAATGTCTGATAGCTGATTCAAATCAGCTATCAGGACTACTAAGTCTTTTTGCTCACCCATTAACGTAAAGTAAATAACTTCACCTTTTCCAATTACATCAGTAAAACTGGCAATTTTCTCAAAGTCTTTACCATAATTCATAACATGTTCATCATGGTAATTTTTTAAAGCAACACTCTCTAAACTTTCATAATAGATGCTTAATTTATTGTTTTCAATATTATACATAAAACCAGTACTATGATGTTTCTGCAAAATGGCCAAAATATCATAGGCTGTTTTTACTGATATCTTTTCAATTTTTATGTACTTATTGTCTAACATATTATATATCCCTACCCCATTCATTAAAATTACTGGTATGGGAAGCTGCAGTGCTGACAATATTTTTACTGCGGAGGTTGCAGTTCTAGCTGTAGCAATGGAAAAATGAATACCACTCTGTATGAGAGAATTTAGTGCTTTTCGTGTAGATTCACTAATTTTTTTATGGCTATTTAACAATGTTCCATCAAGATCTGATATATATAAATATTTATTTTTTAACATAACCTTATCCTCAATATTAATTTTATCAATAAGAAAAGATCTGATTTTGGCCAAGTCCTCAGATGCAACTAGAAGCCTTAGTTCTTCTTACTTGGAACCAAGAAAGTGTTATATGTTTTGATTCCGAAAAAAGGCCGTATCTCTCTAAATGAGATACGGCCTCTAGTTTATTTACTAGTCAGCATGATTTTACAAAGTTTCAAATTACTTAAATTTAGTATACATCTGCGATAAAATCTTGTCAATCTGTATCTTTTTGCTTATTTTTTTATCAACTTCATCGTCGTTTCGTTTAATTTTTTGTTGAGATTTTCGATAAAAACAAATAAAACAGGTATTAAAAATATCCCGATTAAAGTCGCTGCCAGCATACCGCCTACGACGGCAGTCCCCATTGAAACTCTTGCCCCGGCGCCAGCACCGGTGGCACTGGCTAAAGGAATACAACCAATAATAAAGGCCAAGGAAGTCATAATAATGGGTCGCAAACGTATTTTAGCCGCTTCAATCGCCGCTTGCACTGGATGTTTACCTGCATCCACCCTTACCTTGGCAAATTCCACGATTAAAATTGCGTTTTTAGCGGCCAAGCCAATTAACATAATCAACCCAATTTGCATATAAATATTATTTTCCAAATGACGTATATATTGAAAGAGGAATGCACCAAAAATACCTGTCGGCACGCAAAGAATAATAGCAAAAGGGATGCTCCAGCTCTCGTAAAGAGCGGCTAAGCATAAAAAAACAAATAATAAGGAAAAGCCAAATAGTAGAGGGGCTTTACCGCCTGAAATTTTTTCTTCTCGACTCTGATCCGACCATTCATAACTAAACTTTGCCGGTAAGGTTTGCTTTGCTACTTCCTCTAACACTTGAAGTGCCTGGCCAGAACTATAACCTGGCGCAGGATTACCACTAAGCTGAATTGTCCTGTAACCATTAAATCGTTGAATCACTGCAGGGCCACTAAATAGGATAGGCTTAACTAGTGTATTTAATGACACCATTGTCCCGTTTGTATTACGGACAAAAAAGAAGCGGGTATCATCTGCATTTTTTCTGAATTCTGACTTAGCCTGCATAACTACTTTATAGGTTCGACCAAAGTTATTAAAATCATTGACCTGGGCCCCACCTAGAAAAACTTGCAGAGCTGCAAAAACATCCGTAAGGGGAATGCCTAAACTTTTTACTTTATCCCGATCCACCTCATACCGATACATGGGCGTATCAATACGAAAGGTAGAATTAATATTGCCGATTTCGGGTCGTTGCCGAACTGCAGCAATAAAAGCCTTGGAAATCTGATCAATTTCTTCATCCGAACTACCGCCCTTATCTTCCAGCATCAGCGTAAAGCCACCCCGTGAGCCGACTCCTGGTAAGGAAGGAGCATTAAAAGACAATACTGTTGCTTCGGGAAAATCATTACTACTAGCAATGACTTGCTGAATTTCTTGACTGACTTGTAATGTTAGGTCTTTTCTTTCATCCCAAGGTTTAAGTTTTGTATACAAAAACGCCGAACTAGACTTATTGGCGCCAGACAGGAAGTCCGCTCCCAGCATAACTGATACTTCCTCAACACCAGGCTGAGAATGAATCTTTTCTGCTATTTGATTGGCTACCATACGAGTGCGATTCATGCTAGCAGCTTCGGGCAAACTTACCGATGTAATAAAATACCCTTGATCTTCCTGTGGTATAAAAGAGGACGGAACCGACCGTATGAGTCCACCACAGATAATGACTAAAATCACGAGGGCACCAATACCATATCTTGTTTTTTCTGTAATCTTCTGTAATGCTATTTCATATCTTATAATCATTTGATCAAACCACGCATTAAATTCTTCAAAGCAACGGCCTAAGCTTCCCGAGTGAGCATTAGGGTCATGAGGTTTCAATAATAATGCACAAAGTGCTGGTGTTAAAGATAAGGCGACAATAGCAGAAAGTCCCATGGATACAGCAATGGTCAGGGCAAATTGTTTATACAATACCCCCGATGTACCACCAAAAAAAGCTACAGGAATAAATACTGAAGCAAGGACAAAAGCAATGGCAACAACGGGGCCTGAGACTTCATTCATTGCTTTTATGGTAGCGTCCTTTGGTGAGAGACCGTTATAGCGCAAATGATATTCCACAGCTTCAATCACAACAATGGCATCATCAACGACGAGCCCAATGGCAAGGACCATGGCAAACATGGTTAAAATATTAATAGAAAATCCTAATAGTAAAAAGGCACCTAGAGTTCCGATTAAGGAAACTGGTACAGCCAATATAGGAATTAGAGTGGCACGCCAAGTCTGTAAAAATAAAAATACCACTAATAACACTAGTATGAGAGATTCTATTAAGGTAATCACTACTTCTTTCATGGATTCTCTGACAAACAGAGTATTATCGATAATGATCTTATGCCCCATATCTGGAGGAAATGCCTTCGTGCCTTTTTCAATAATTTTTCGACATGCCGTAATTGTTTCTAAAGCATTAGCATCTGTCGTCAGTTGAATTCGAAAGGTAGCGGCGGGGTGACCATCAATATCACTATTGGAAAAGTAATTTTTCCCGCCTATTTCTACCTTTGCTACATCCTTAATCCGCAGTAATGAGCCATCTGTCTTGGCTTTAATAATAATATTGGAAAAAGCTTCTGGATCTAATAAACGTCCCTGTACAATGGCTGAAATCTGAAATTCCTGATCAGAAGGAGAAGGTAACCCGCCAATGGTTCCGGCTGGTGCCTGTACATTTTGCTCAGTAATAGCCTGGGAAATATCACTGGTAGTAATTCCAAATTGAGCCATTTTATCAGGTTCTAACCAAATACGCATGCCAAAGTCTGCACCGGACTCACTCACGTTGCCTACCCCCGCAACGCGTTTTAAATCTTCTACCAAATTAATGTCGCCATAATTTTTTAAAAAAGTACTATCATAGGTTCCCTGGGGCGACCATAATACAAACACAAAGGCCGTTTCTGGGGAAACTTTACGTGTTATAATACCGCCCTGAGTGACGGCAGACGGAAGAGCTGCATTTGCCTGTGCCACGCGTTCTTCCGTCTGCACCGTCGCCATATCAGGATCTTTACCTAATTCAAATTTAATGTTTAAATTGTATGTACCATCATTTCCACTGGTAGACAGCATTGATACCATATTTTGTATTCCATTCACCTGTAATTCAATGAGTTGAGCAACCGTTTGTTCCACGACTTTAGCATTTGCGGCTTGATAGGTAGTAGAGACATTCACCTGCGCTGGCGTGATTTGTGGATATTGGGCAATCGGTAAATTAAAGGCTGAAATCACACCAACTAAGGTGATAATAATTGATAAAACAATGGCAAAAATCGGGCGCTCGATAAAAAACTTAGCCATAAAATCACTCCCTTTCGTATAACACGATAACAATTATCTATTACTTCCTACTTCTTCATTTCCAGTTCATCCGGTCCAATCATTATTACATTCACCGAATTACCTGGCTGAATCTTCAAAAATCCTTCGACGACAACACGATCATTTTCCGTTAGCCCTTCTTCTACGACCCACATCATTCCAATCTTTGGTCCCATTTTCACCCATCGACTTTCTACTTTATCGTCTTCGCCAATAACCGTTACTGTAGTTTTATCTAGCAATTGTTGCACGGCTCGTTGTGGAATTAAAAGTGCTCCTGGGCGTACTTCGCCTTGAACCACAACACGTGCAAACATACCAGGAACAAGAAACTTATTAGGATTAGGAAAAGTAGCTTTGAGAGCGAGTGTACCTGTACCTGTCGCCAAGCCATTATTGACTTGTTCAAGTTGTCCCGTTAATGGATATACTAAACCATCACTCAGAATTAGGTGCAGATCACGGCCCCATCCCATTGTATCGGATGTCCCTTGCAAGCGCACAAATTTCAAATATTCATTTTCACTCATACTAAACTTTACCATTACGGGATCAACGGAAGATATGGTCGCCATTTTTGTCGAGCCAGCTGCTACATAATTACCAATACTCAAATCACTAATATCAATGCGACCATCAATGGGTGAGACAATCAATGTATCCTGTAGGTTGGCTTCCGCCGTTTCCACACTCCCACGATAGGCATTTACCGCCGCTAAATTTTGTTGTTCGGTAGAGACTTGGGTATCGACTATTTGTTGAGAAATAGCATCTTTCTTAGACAGTTCTTCATATCGGACGGTATTGGTATGAGAATTACTGAGCAAGGCTTCTGCCTGTGCCAACTGAGCCTGGGCAGTGTGAAAGGTGGCTTCATATTGACGACTGTCAATTCGAAATAATGGTTGTCCCTTAGAAACCACAGCACCACCCATCACCATCTTTTCCACAATATTTCCTGAAACTTTAGCCTGTATGGGAACTTCATTTCTCGCCTCTACCCCTCCGGTAAATTCATATGAAATAATTGCATCTTTCTTCACAACCTGCATGGCTTTAATCTTCACAGCTTCTTGTACAGGTTTTGCTCCCTGAATGCTACGCCCATTCACTACCACGACCCCGATTAAAATAATGATTACAATAAGAGATCTCCATTTGTTCTTTGTACTGATATGCACCATATTTTTACCTCCTCAATGATTGACTATCCTATAATAGCTACACGTCTTCTAAAACAAACCATAAAGATATTTTTTTCGAACTGCAAAGGCGCAGAGTACGCAGAGGGGTCTAATAATATTTTCTCTATGTTCCTACACCTCTGTAGCTCGTATAACTTCTACTTTCTGCTTTCGCAAAAAAGCTGTATCCCATATAAAAGGGATACAGCCTCTAGTTTTTTTACCAGTCAGCATTATTCTATTACAATTAGCTCTCGAAAATTTAAAACTTTTCTGCAACAAAATCTTATCATTATGCATTTTTGTAGACTGTAAGCTTACTTATTATTTCTCATATTCCAAAATAGTTTTAATTCCATATAGCTGTTGTACCTCCAGTAAATCCTGAAGTACGGCAAAACTGATCTCTACCCCTAGCTTACTATTTTTCTCTTTTCTAAGATATTCCAGTTCACCCGGCATATAAATAACCTCAGTCCCTTCTTCATAGCGGGAAGCCTTCAAGTGGTCCGTCAGTTCATCAACGCCTTGTTTAAACACATCCACATCTAAAAAATCCCCTATCCGAATGGCCCCTAAGAAAAATCCTACGCCCGTACTCACCCGATCAGCATGTACTGTTGCTGCCAAAAAGGCACTACTCAAAACACCACTCAGCACCTGTACCATAATGGCTAGACCTGATCCCTTATAACCGCCAAAGGGAACCACGGCTCCTGTTACAGCTTCATTAGCCTTAACAGTAGGTTTTCCATCCTTGTCAATGGCCCACCCTTCGGGAATATCTCGGCCTTCCAAATTTGCTACAAGAATACGATTAAAGGCAGCTTGACTTGTGGCCGCATCAAATACGAGAGGATAATGTTTATTGGCAGGAACGGCAATACTAATTGGATTGGTGCCGAGCACGCGGGATGTACCGCCATATACTGTCATAATATTACCACTATTACATAGAGCAATACCAACCATATCATGTTTGAGTGCCATCATAGAATAGAAGGCTGCCATGCCAAAATGTTGTCCTTTGGCAACGGTGGCAAAAGCCGCACCTGTTATCTTTGCCTTGGCGATACACGCCTCCATAGCCCATTTCCCCGTTACGGCCCCCATGCCAAAATCTCCGTCAATGGCTAGTGTGGAAATTCCTTCACTAATGACTTTAAGGTGGGGATTATTATTAAACACCTTAGCCTCAATGCGCTTTGTATATTCCTTAACCTTCGTAACCCCATGAGATTTTACCTCACGCAGTTCGGCCTCTACCAAATTATCAGCCACCGTTTGCGCTGCGTCTTTTGTCAAGCCTAGTGTAGTAAAAACCTCTTGGATAAAAGTTTTTAAGTTATCCTGTTGTATGCGATAATGCTTCATTATTTACATCCCTTCATAAAAACATCCCGACGTGCTAACTGTCGTAACAATACAAACTTAAAAATTAAAAGACTGCACCCCAAATTCATGGAATGCAGCCTCTAGTAGATTAACTAGTCGGTCGCTTAATTCTGATTTATATTATCATATCTCACTGGTTTTATCAATTAGATTTTTCTATTATTAATTGCAACTTTAAATGTCACTCACTAACTTTTCTAGCCGGCAAATTTTCACCCTATATTTTCCCACATTATAATTTATTGTGATTTAAGTCAATTGGCGAACAATTCCGGCCGATAGGGGTATTGTCCGTATTTTCGCACCGCCGCTGAAAGAGCATGTACATTGGCCGGCGGGGTTTTGATTGGCAGTTCACATCCCATTGCAAGTATGTATCCCCGAGGAGAGTTATAGCCTTTTCTCAGGCACTCTCTTACGTTTTGTTCTACCATTTCCGTAGTGCCTAAGTACATGGTTTCGGCCGGACGAATATTGCCTAACAGCGTAATTTTATGACCGATTTCCTGTTTAGCCTCTTCTAGATCTACAGAATTGTCCAAACTTAGTAAGCCCGCACCCGTATCTGCCAAATCACCGATAATTTTACGGGTCCTTCCGCAAATATGAAGTACTGGCGGAGTCGATACTTTATTAATTTCCCCAATCAATTTCTTAAGATACGGTAGAGAAAAGGTTCTAAAAACTTCGCGACTGATCAGGCTGCCAGAAGAAACTGGATCTACAATTCCTACGCCAACCCCCAATTTAGCAACTTCCTGAATAAAAGGGATGGTACTCTCAACGCAAAAGTCTAATAATTCATGTAAAAACTCCGGATTGTTGTATACATCTTTCAACAAATTTTCTGCACCCCTAAGACTGTAGGCCGTTGAAAAAGGCCCCCCGATGAGAACTCCCACAGGTGCTTCGTTGCCCACTCTTTCAATCAAAATTTCGAGAGCTTCCAAAAACAATGGAAACCTGCCGTTTTTCCTTGGATCAGGGATTTCTAAGTTTTTTAAATTAGTGATATCGTCCAGTGCAAATTCTTTAACAAAAGGTGTACTGTATTCGGGAAATTCCAGCTTACTTCCCAAGGCTTCCGCGACTCCAGTATGACCGGGAGAAACTCCTACAAAATCAAGCTTATAAGTTTTATAGGCGGCGATCTGCGCTTCTGCCAGTTTTATCGCCGAATGATGAATATCTGATACTTTGGCGCCAATTACCTGAGCTGAATGATCCCCCATCATGGTATTAAAGGGGATCCGATCATAAGGTTGCCCCTGAGCGAAGGCCGTTAGCCGTTCTAATGATGTCATGGAATCTACAAAGCGATCATTTGACATACTTATTCCCTCCTCTATCTCATTAACATAAAAAAAACAAAAGACTGCATCCCAAATTTATGGGATACAGCCTCTAGCCAGTCGCTTAGTCAGCCTATCATACTTCGAATATAAATTTTATTATTTTTTATAATTTTTTCCAACAAAGATATTCTAACATCAGCTGCATTTTTTTCTGTCTCCCCCTGTTATTTTGTGTTGTTATCAGGATCATATGTAAATTTTCCTTGTTTAACATCTTCACTAAGAAAGTACTCTCGTTCACAAGTTTCATCACCCCATAATACATTTTTAGTAAGTTTATGAGATAAAGTTTTGGTGAAATTCTCTATGTTAGTTGTATCGATAATATCGCAATAAAAAGGCGCTAGCTCCCGAAACCAGGGATACTTTTCGTAATATGTAACCCATGTCTGGGCATAAGGACAATGATCACGTCCGAGTTCTTTTACCCAACCACTTTTCCCTAAATCGGAGAACTTATTAAAGTTTTCTAAATTAGTCTCTTCCCCTTGGGCTTGGACAACCTGGCGCAACTGATTTGTACGATCAATGGCCAAGCCAAAAACTGATTTATTAACTATTTTCTTGGCTAGCTCAAGGCCTAATTCTTCAACTAAGACCTTACAAAAATTAAAGTATAACATAGCAAACTGACGCGCGGCTTTACGCACCTCAGTAACGGCCTGATCATCCTCAATTATTTTTACGTCACTCATCTTTTTGACTCCATTCCTCTTTACAAATTGAGCTATGATTGGGGCGATTTTACCGTTAACCACTGTTGTGTCTTTTGATCTTTTGGCAACATATGAGCGTCAAACCACATGTAGTAGAATTTTTCCACTGGATTAACAACGTATCCATCCTGGGAATGATCGGCCGTATCATAAGAATCTGCCAGAATAAGAACATCATCCGCTACTGTTTCTGTCCCCATGGTATCATAACCAATGATGACTCTCCAATGTCCACCCCATTCAATATTTTCCACCATAATTGGCGTATTATTTTTTAAATTGGTAATGACGAAGTCTTTAAAATCCTTAACGTTAGCAAATGTAGTACCATCTTTTTTTGCAGTAGTGAGACTGGATTTAACATCCCAGCCAATACTCTTAAAGAATTTAACCATCCCACTTGTATCTGTCCCAACTGCTGGCTTTGTTCCCATGATTTTAGCGATCTTAAGTTCATCCCAATTTGTATTGCCTGCATAAGTAAGAACCGTTAAAGCTGCCGCCGGGCCGCATGTTATTTCTGTTGTTTGCTGATAAGTTTTATACTGAGGTAAAATTGTTAACGTATCTGTTGATTTCATATTGAAAAAATCCAAAGCTGAGTAATAGGGGGAATTTTTAACATTACCTACCCCATTATAGGAAGAAGCACCCTCACTGGTTATATTATAACCTGATGGATATGGAATGACCTTACTCTCCCCGCTACTGGCATCTATGCCACCTCCAGCAGCGAAAACTATATTGATCACACTGAAGCTAATACCTAAAACTATATAGTTAACTAACAAACGAAATCTTTTATTCACTATACCACTCCATTTCTTTGTATTTTCAACTTTTCCATTTGTAATCATCACTTCATGGGTATTTTCAACATATATCCACCTCCTCCTTTTCCTTTCATCCAATTGATAATATTACTTCCCAGCAACAATCTCCCACAAAACCTTACTGTTTTTATACCGATTCAATTCGTGCTCATTAAGATACGCAATTTCCCACTGAGCAAAAAGTTCCTCTAAATGGGCCTTGTCAAAAAACCGCTTAAACCGCCCATTAACACAATAATAATTTTCTTCCACAACCGTTCCCTGACCGGCACCATAATTTATATCGTTAACAGAATTCACCCTCGCTAATAAAAAACCGTCCGTACTCAAAACCCGTTTTATTTCGTTTATAATATTTTTTGTCTCGCTCCATGAAAAATAATGTAATGAAAGATCGGCAACAACAATCTTAGCACTTGCAGATTCGAATGGTAAATCCTCCCTCATATCAAGTAATTTGGTGACCGGCTTCTCTATAAATGATTCCACTTTTTCCAATGCTTCCTTGGAGAAGTCACAAGAAATCACTTCATACCCTCTCTCATGCAAGTATAAGGTATCATTGCCAAAGCCACACCCCAAATCAATGATTGGGCTATTTATAGAAGTTTTTAAAATATCATCATACTTATCTAACCATAAATCATATACTGGTTTTTTAAAACTGGGAGCACGATACTTTTCATACCAATAAGCTTTTTCCTCATTCATCCTGCTTAACTACCTCCATCGTTACAATTGGGCTATAAAACCGGTTTTTATACTCATAACAAAACCATTATTTTCATATTGAATAAGACGGACAAGTTCACTCATCATAAAACCTCCTTATCAAAGATCTCACAGTTACTGATGATTTTCTCTAGATTCGCAAATCACGCTTATGGAACAACAAAAGGCACTGATCTCATCAATAAAGACGACCAGCGCCTCTAGATTTTCTAGTCAGCACATTATTGCAAAATATATTTTCTTTCTTACCTGTAATTGTAATGAGATAATTTAACAACGTCAACAATTATTTTACAGATATTGCATTCACAAAAATGGTTCTTCATAAGTATCACGCTCTTGCACTGTTATTTTTCACTTAAATTCCATAAGTGCAGCTATATAACGCTCCATACATACTTTAGTGCTAAAAATACAAATAGGATTACCAATGATACGATAAGCCAAGTCCTAACTATTTTTGTGCCTTTGGCCAGTACTAACTTACTGCCTAAATAATTTCCAGCCAGATTAGCAATAGCTAGTAGTAGAGCCAGGGATATGACCACCTTGTCATGTAGCAAAAAAACTACCGCTGAGGAAATACACGATACTACTGTGAATGGTTTGGCCGTTGCCGAGGCTTCTACCAAATCAAGGCCTGCGAATAGGTACAATGCTAAAATAAGAAAACTACTGCTGCCTGGGCCAAAAAAGCCATCATAAAAACCTATTGTAAAACAAATTACCGGTATCTTTACGGATAGCAACATCGGTGGTACACTGCTCACTTCTACATTGGGTTTACGAGGAATAATCGTTGCTATTAACGCTAGGGGCAGTAGGAATAAAATTATTTTACCTACCGTCTCATCGGATAATAATACAATTATTTTTGTTCCACAAAAACCACCTAACAAGGAAAAGGCAATTCCTTTATATACAACTTGCCAAATAACTTTTTTATTGATGACAAAATTGATCAGTGAACCAAAAAGTCCGATGGTTGCCGTAAATTTATTAGTACCCAACGCTATTTGTGGTGGCAGTCCAGAAAAGAAGAGGGCTGGCAGTAATATTAGACCACCGCCACCAGCTATGCTGTCCAAAAAACCAGCCATAAATGAAGTGACCAGTAAAAATCCAGTCAACGTTATCGTCATGGATACAGCCTCAACGGATTTTCTCTCTTCTCAACGAACTGATGAACATCATCTAGATTATTATAGCCAATGAATCCAGTGACCACCACTCTGGGTTCATTTTTTGCATTTGGCACTATCGATTCACTTCCTTTCTTAGATTTACTGGAGCAGTAAAAGGCACTGATCTCTTCAATTATGAAGATCATCAGTGCCTCTAGATTTTCTAGTCAACACATTATCGAGAAATGTTTTTATCTTACACCTAATTTTAGTGGAATCATTTAGCATCGTCAACAAATATTTAAAAAATCCAACTCAGAACTAAATTATATTCATTCATCAATTGAAGTTTTTAAGCGTTGATCCCGAGCGTGCCGCTCTAAAGCTAACTGAATGAGTCGATCAATTAGCTGGCTATAAGATATTCCCTTAAGTTCCCACAGTTTTGGATACATACTGATATTGGTAAAACCAGGAATTGTATTGATTTCATTAACAACCAGTTTATTGTCCTGTGTCAAGAAAAAGTCAACCCGCGCCATCCCTTCGCACCCCAGTACTTGAAAGGTTTTGATGGCCATTGTTTGTATAACTGCAACTAAATGCTCGGGAATATGAGCTGGAATCTCAATGACAGCCCCGTTCTCATCAATGTATTTTGCTTCGTAGGAATAAAAATCTTTTTGGGCAATAATTTCACCAATACCAGATGCCATGGGAGCTTCATTGCCTAATACGGCGCACTCTATTTCACGGCCTTGGACAAACTCTTCGATTAGCACCTTATTATCAAATTGGAATGCCTTTTCTAGAGCATTCATAAATTCAGCATCATTATTTACCTTACTGACACCAACTGATGATCCCGCATTAGCAGGTTTAATAAATAATGGCAACCCCAATTCTCTGGTTGCATTGATAAAGTTAACTTTTTCTCGTTGCCATGCATATACGGCAATAAACCTAGCTATGGGGATGCCTGCATCCCTTAACAATCGTTTTGCAATATCTTTATCCATACCGATCGCTGATCCTAAAACCCCTGCTCCGACAAAAGGAAGATTAGCTAACTTTAGCAGTCCCTGGACAGTACCATCTTCACCATAAGGGCCATGTAGAATGGGAAATACTACATCAATTTTTTCCCATGAATTCTCATCAGCTATACATACAATTTGTTGACTTTCTGTGCCAGGGACAAAGGCTACCTTTTTATGGGTGACATGGAGGGCAATCCGTTTTGGATCACTACTATTTAACAGAAAATGCGTTGTATCATTCAAATACCAATGACCAGTCTTATCAATTCCGATCATGGTGATATTATATTTATCTTTATCTAGTGCATCAATCACGTTTTTGGCCGATTGTAATGACACTTCATGTTCAGTGGATTTACCACCAAATAAAATTCCTACATTGATTTTTTTCATATGACTATCTCCTCATTCATTTTACCGACTTTTTATTTGTTTCCAAAGGTCTGCCATAAACATTCCTTGACTAACACCTGTAACAGAACCTGTCATATGTACATGACCGTCATGATCAATAACAATATTGATCATTCCCCCAGGCATATGCACATCGACCACATGATCAACTAGGCCCAGCTTGGAGGCGGCACTGGCTGCTGCGCAACTACTACTGCCCGATGCTAATGTATAACCCGCCCCCCGTTCCCAAATTTCGATTGCAATATTGTGACGATCTAGCACTTTGAGGAGTTGAACGTTAATTCGATTGGGGAAAAGTTCATGATTTTCGATAATAGGACCAATACTTTCTGCCAAATCCTTGGATATGGTATCCAACGGAATCACACAATGTGGGTTGCCTATGGACAGACAAGTCATATGATACCTTTGGTCTTTAATTTTCAATTTCTCATTGACGACTTCACGACAAAGTCCCTTTACAGGTATTTTTTCACTTTCAAAAGTAACCAGTCCCATATCCACCTTTATTTGATGAGCGGTAGCATCTAATATTTCAACCTGAACGCTCCCCCCCAGGGTTTCTAATATGAATTGCTTGGATGTTACATAACCTGCATCAAACAAATAGCGAGAAAATATTCTAATTCCATTTCCACTTTTTTCAGCTTCACTACCATCTGGATTTAAGATCTTAAAGTAGATGGAATGATCATGAAACAATGGGCCATACAAAATACCATCGGAACCGATACCGAAATTCCGATGACAAATCAGGCGAATGTTCTCCTCCGATAAGTTAACGTTGGTCTTTTGGGGATCAATAACAATATAATCATTACCCAAAGCATGATATTTATAAAAATGATAATCCATGTAATCGCCTTCCTCTTGTTCTATAAGGATAGAACTCTATTCCTTATAAATATTTCTTAAATCCCTGAACAATCCCCCGTCCATAACCCATGGATTCATAAAAAGCATGGGCTTTCTTCCGTTTAGCCAAGGATACTAGCATGATATAGTAACAATTTCGCTCTCTGGCGCAATTTTCAATAAAATTGACCAGTTGCTGCCCCACGCCTTGTCGGTGGCTTGTTTCCTTTACAATGAGATTTTCAAGTACCATAAAGGGTTGGCATTCTCCGACAGGATCAGTACATATAATCCCCATAACCGAACCTACCAACCCTTGTTCGGCATCTTTTGCCCCCATTAAAATATAATCTGTATGATCTGCAATCTTTTTATACAGACTTTCCATCAGCGCCCTATTGGTTTTAGTACCAGTAAGCTCTTCATACAGTATGGCCAGTTGCCCCAAATCCGAGAAATTGATGGAAGTTACCGTTACTATGTTCCCCACCCCCTGTGTCATAAAATTTATCTTCATTATAATGGAAATACTTCATGGGTAGATTGCTTAACCTGCTAAGAAGGTGGCAAAAACTGCGATAGCGAATACTATAATAGCGACCATTAAAAAGCAGCGTTGTGAGGGGCCTTCGATATGAACAAAGATATGAGTCATCTACAAGAAAAACGCGGGTATCTAACCCATGATTTTATTTTTTTCAACTTACAAGATACAGCAAAAATGCAAATTGAATCCCATTATCATGACTTTAATAAAATTGTTTTATTTATTTCTGGTACTGCCACCTATCATATTGAAGGGGCAGCATACAAATTAAAACCTTGGGATATCTTGCTCATTAGCCATGACACCATTCACAAACCCATTGTTGATACGACCGTTCCTTATAAGCGCATGATTTTATGGATAAGACCCGCCTTTTTGCAAAATTATAAAGATACCAAGGATAATCTATTGACATGTTTTGAGTTAGCCGACCAACACAAGTTCCATTTACTACGAATGCCAGCTGAAATGCTGACGATCATCCAATCAATTTTTTCCCAAATGAATGTCACCTGCCAAAACTGTACTTTCGGCGATGAAGTGCTACGCCGTTCCCTCTTTTTACAATTAATTGTATATTTAAATAGAGTATCCCTGGAAATAAAAAAAGATGAACGTCTCGCTGACATGGAATGTGATGAGACCATTGATAGAGTCTTGAAATACATTGATAACAACATTGCCGATAATTTGTCCATTGAAAAGCTAGCTTCCGTCTTTTTCCTGAGTCAATACTATCTAATGCACAAGTTTAAGCACCATACTGGCTGTAGCATACACAACTATGTACTGCAAAAAAGATTGATTGCCGCCAATCAATTGATTAAAGCCGGGCACTCTGTTATGACGGCCTGTATGGAAAGTGGCTTTCATGACTATTCCAATTTCACGCGGGCATTCAAAAAGAGGTATGGAATGCCACCTAAAAAATATCATGATTTTGAAAAAGCTAAGAAACCTATTGCTCCCCTTCGGCTGTCTTTGACTCATTTTGATCTTATAGACAGTTAAAAGAAGAGATTCCATACTTCATTTTATTTAATGGAAACATTCTTTTCAGACTAGCCTCTCTTGACAAACCTCTTGTTCCAACATATAATTTCGGTATTATTATCCAACCAACATACAAGTGCTGACCGTATCAACGGAGGCCTCTTGCTCTGCGACCGATCGCATAGCGTGAGGTCTTTTATTTTTTCTATGACAGATTAAACTAACATCAAAAAATATTTGAGAAGGAGTTACAGAACATGAGAGAGATTTTTGCTAATTTATCAAATGAAACTTTATTATTAAGAAGCAAGGCTGTTCAGGAGGATATTCTGCGAGATCTCCAGGTCTTAGTGAACATTGATTCCCCTTCCGGATATTCAGAAGGACTTACTGCCTTGAAAACTATTATTACAAACCAATTAGCGGCGCTTGGAGCCGCTCTTGAAGTACTACCAACTTTGAATGGCGGGTACAATATTATAGCGACTTTAACAGGAGGGGGAGAAAACAACATTTTACTATTGGCCCATGCTGATACGGTCTTTCCAGTAGGAACCGCTCCCCAACGTCCTTTTCATATTAAAGATGGCAAAGCCTATGGTCCAGGAGTTTGTGATGATAAGGCCGCTGTTGTTATGGCCATCTACGCACTTAAATTATTACGGGAAAGAAATTTTTCTGATTTTGGAAAAATCACCTTATTAATTAATTCTGATGAAGAAATATGTTCCGTCCATTCTCGGGATTTAATAAAAACATTGGCACAGCAACACCATTACGCCATTTGCCTGGAATCTGGCGGTATCAACAATGAGATTGTTTCTTGGCGAAAGGGCTCAGCCCGTGCCACCATCGAGGTGCATGGGAAAGCCTCCCATGCTGGCTCATCCCCTGAGAAAGGGCGCAATGCGCTGGTTGAATTAGCTCATCAAGTTTTGCAAATCACTACATTGGCCAATAAGGAAAAAGAAACCTCCGTTAGCGTCACTGTTTTTAACGCTGGGGAAAAAATAAACGTCATCCCAGCTTATGCTGTTGCTCAAATCGACATACGCGCCAAGTATCAAGATGAATTAGACCGAATTGCAGAGGCTGGAGCAAAGATCGCTAAACAAAATATCGTGCCTGGCACCCAGGTCACATTCACCTTTATTCCCAATCGTCCAGCTTTCCCCACTAACCCAGACACTGATGCACTAGCCGAGAAAGTAAAGGCTCTTTATCAAGAAATAGGCTTAGACACAACAGGCATCGGTACTGGTGGAGGCTCTGACGGAAACTGGACTAGCCTTGCTGGCACACCTACTATTGATGGGATGAGTTTCATCGGTGGTAATGCACACACGGACGAAGAATATTTAGAGTTAGAAACCATGCCAGCACGTCTGTATGTACTCACTAGACTGCTAATAGAACTCAGTACTTCTGAGTAACAATCTACTAGTTAGCAGATTGTTACATGATTTTATCGTAAGGAAAGGATGAGATATCTTGAAAATTAAAGGTTTTGCGTATTTACTCTTATTGCTGATTGCTGTACCCCTACTAGCCAGTTGTGCCCTGACTAAGGAGGTTAATACGACTAAGAATGAGCCACGCGTCATCCGCATCGGCTACCAATTGGGCAGCGCCAACATCATTTTGGCGAGGAGCAAAGGCTGGTTTGAAGAGGAATTTGCTAAAGACGGCGTTGAAATAAAATATGACCTATTTCTAGCAGGTGCACCTATGAACGAGGCCCTGGCAGGTCACCGTATTGATATCTCCAGTGTGGGAAATTTACCTGCATTATCGGCAAAAGCCGCTGGTATCGATGCAAAAATTGTTGGACGTTCTTCAGCAGATAAGCATTACTATGCACTACTAACCAAGACCAACTCACCAATTGGTTCTCCTAAAGATCTTAAGGGTAAAAAAGTTGCTGTCCAAGTGGGATCGGGAGCCCACCTATTTTTATTCTTGTTATTACATCAAAATGGCCTTACACCTGCTGACGTAAATATCGTTAATCTGCCAGCACCTGATCAGCAAATGGCCTTAGAAAGAGGTAATGTAGATGCAATTGCGGCATGGCAACCTTGGGTTTCATCCATCGAAACTTCTGGCAATGCAAAAACACTTGTGGATTCAGAGCAAGTAGTCCAATCAGTTGGTGTCTATCTTGCCGGAAATGAGTTTGCTGAAAAAAATTCTGACCTGGTGGAGCGTTTTTTAAAAGTCCATCAACGGACGGCCGCTTATTTGAGAGACCATCGACAAGAAGCCATTGAAGTCATTTCTAAGGAAACAAAGTTGCCGACTTCCACCCTCTCCCAGGCTTATCAGACTGTTGATTGGGACTTAAAAATTACCCAATCCGATATAAAGACTCTTCAAGATTCCAAAGATTTTTTACTGGAAACCAAAGTCCTTAAAACTAACTTTGATGTTAATGAACTTATTGACAACAGATACCTTAAGAACATGGGCATCCAATGATGTTTACCTTTGCAGAGATTAGGCAAAAGTAATTACGCTTTCATTTTTGCCACGACGTATCAACAACTTAAATTTTATCATTTTTCGCTAATACTTCATATAACCTAGCAATACCTGCTAATAACTCAATCATACTGGGCAATGGTACATTATCCAATCTTTCGAAATAAACAATTGACACTTACGTTTTTGTAGTGTATTATTATTTTAATACATGATACAGCCGATCAGACAACTGAAGGCTAAATTTCTCTAGGAGAAGTTTAGCTTTCAGTTTTTTTATGGCTTTTTTTGTAACAAAAACATGTATTGTAATTATAGTGCACTGAATAACAGATGCAGGAGGTGAAGAAGTAGTGCATCTTAATTGGGAATTTATCATTAGTTCTTTACCCTTATATGAAAAGGCTGGTTGGCTGACGTTAAAACTTGCCTTATTGGGCATTGTAGCATCTTTACTCATTGGACTAGTGTGCAGCTTGATATTATATTATAAAACCAAGGGTTTGAAGCAATTGGTTCTAATCTATATCGAACTTTCACGTAATACGCCTCTGCTTATACAACTCTTCTTTTTATACTTTGGGTTTACCAAAATCGGTATCGTCATGAGCGAATATACTTGTGCCATTATTGGCTTGTCCTTTTTAGGGGGTAGCTACATGACGGAGGTGTTCCGTGGCGGCATTGAATCGGTCAGTAAAGCGCAGATTGAATCAGGTCTTAGTATTGGACTTTCCAAATTTCAATTAATACGTTATGTCATTCTTCCGCAGGCTTTCACAGTCACCATTCCTGCCTTAGGAGCCAATTGCATCTTTTTATTAAAAGAAACTTCTATCGTAGGAGTCATCGCCATACCAGACCTTATGCATTTAACCCAAAGTTTAATTGGCATGTATTATCAAACTTTTGAAGCCTTACTTATGCTGGTGGTTGCTTATCTCATTCTAATTTTGCCATTGTCACTATTTTTAACTTGGCTAGAAAGGAGAGTGCGGTATGCTCAATTCGGTAATTAACGTAATGGGGGAAGGCATCAACCTTCAACGCTTATTGGGTGGTTTGCTGGTAACAGCGCGCATTGCTTTGATTTCCATTATTGTGGGTTCCTTGCTGGGTATTATACTGGGCTTAGTTATGTCTTCCAAATATAAAGTACTCCGTTTCTTTTGCCGATTGTACCTAGAATTCTTTAGGATTATCCCCATTCTTGTCTGGCTGTTTATCTTCTATTTTGGCGTTACAGCCTTGTTGGGTATTGATGTGGATGGTGAGTTAACAGCAGTCATTGTGTTTAGCCTATGGGGCGGTGCCGAAATGAGTGATATTGTCAGAGGTGCCTTAGTTTCATTACCTAAGCATCAGATAGAATCGGGTCGAGCCCTAGGGCTTAGCTTTTGGGGACTTTACCGTTACATCCTCATCCCTCAAGCCGTAAGACGTCTGCTACCTGGAGCCATCAATTTATCCACGAGAATGGTTAAAACCACTTCACTGGTCATTATGATTGGCGTAACCGATGTGGTTAAAGTCGGGCAACAGATTATCGAAAGAGCTGTTGTAACAGCCCCTACTACTTCCTTTTTTATGTATGGGCTTATCTTCATTCTCTATTTTATCATCTGTTATCCCTTATCAAAGTTATCAAAAAAATTAGAAGCAAAATGGGAGAGTTAAGGAGAGGATATGATTAATAATGAAAAGAATCAAGTATTGCTTGAAATAAAAAACTTGCATAAAGAATTCGATGGCACAACAGTGCTGGGCGACATCAGCCTTAATATCCACAAGGGAGAAGTTATTGTGGTTTTAGGTCCATCGGGTTGCGGAAAAAGCACACTACTCCGCTGCCTTAATGGACTGGAAAGTATTCAAGGAGGTGATATCTTATTTGGCGGTAAAAGCCTTACCAGCAAAAATGTACAGTGGCAGGACATTCGCCAACATATTGGTATGGTCTTTCAAAATTATGACTTGTTTCCCCATATGACTGTGATGGAAAATGTATTGTTAGGCCCCGTGAAAGTACAAAAAAGAGAAAAAAGCGAGGCACTGCTGCAGGCCGAGCAATTACTGGATCGTGTTGGATTACTCGACCGCAAGGATTCCTATCCTCGTCAACTCTCTGGTGGACAAAAGCAGCGTATCGCTATCGTTCGGGCCTTATGTATGAATCCAGAAATCATGTTATTTGACGAAGTGACAGCCGCCCTTGATCCTGAAATGGTTCGCGAAGTATTAGATGTTATTTTAAGCCTTGCGAAACAAGGTATGACCATGGTCATTGTAACTCATGAAATGGGCTTTGCCCAAGCCGTTGCTGACCATATTGTCTTTATTGATGGGGGGAAAATATGCGAAGTGACGAAACCCGATGTTTTTTTCGCACACCCAGAGACAGAACGTGCCAAACAATTTTTAAATATATTTCAATTTTAACAAAAAAAAGGATGGATGATACATAATGAGTATGAAAAAGTTTTTAGCCTTATTTTTTAGCACAATAATCTTAGTAGGAGTATTGGCCGGCTGCGGTTCAAGCACCACTGCCAAACCTGATGCTAAGAAAGATACAGCGACGAAGAGTACGATTGAAGAAATTAAGCAACGGGGTACCATTCGAATTGGTATTTTTAGCGACAAACCACCCTTTGGTTATATTGATGCCAATGGCAAAAATGCAGGTTTCGATGTGTTTATTGCCAAAAGATTGGCCAAAGACCTCTTAGGTGATGAATCCAAGATCGATTTTGTCTTAGTGGAACCAGCCAGTCGAGTGGAGTTCCTAGAATCCAATAAGGTAGATATTATCTTAGCTAACTTTACCGTTACTGAAGAAAGAAAGCAAAAAGTTGATTTCGCCAACCCTTACATGAAAGTTGCCCTTGGCATTTTATCCCCTTCGGGTCAGCCTATTACTTCCGTCGAGCAATTAAAAGGCAAAAAGCTAATTGTTACTAAAGGCACTACTGCTGAAACCTATTTCACTAAAAACTACCCAGATATTGAACTGTTAAAATTCGAACAAATCACTCAATCCTTCGAAGCTCTTAAAGATAACCGTGGGGCTGCTTATTCTAATGATAATACCCTCGTGCTTGCATGGGCGAGAAGTAATCCTGGCTTTACTGTTGGTGTTCCAACCTTGGGTAGCCTTGATACCATCGCACCTGCCGTTAAAAAAGGCAATACTGAACTTCTCACTTGGATCAATACTGAACTAGAGACTCTTGGTAAAGAGAATTTTGTTCACAAAGCTTATGAAGCCACTCTTAAACCTGCTTATGGAGATTCTTTAAGTCCTGAAGAAATCGTAATTGAAGGTGGCAAACTAAAATAATTGCAACCATCCAATACAATTATTATACATTTTAGCATTTCTATGCTGAGTGCACGAAAAAGGCCGAAATTATCAATAAGATGATTTCGGCCTTTAATTGTTTATCTATTATTGCTAATTATTATACACCATTTAATAAGACACTTATAACAGTTTGCTACTTGACCATCACCGCAAATAAAGCACAATATTCCTCAATTAAGGCTGCTGCTCGAACTGGATTAAAGATCCCACACCGGCACGGCTTGGCCAGCTCTATACCCGCTTGGTTTGGCGTTATTTCTCCCCTTTTCACTTTACGAATCAGGCGGCGTACCAATCCTTGTGCAACCATACCATGACCACACATAGTCGTTACTTGTGATATCTCTTCTTCTGGCAATTTTTCTATTTTTCCAAAAATACCTAGCGAATGTTCAACTGCATGGGGCTTTATCCCAGCTTTAGCACAACAGTCAAATAACTTGTCAAATAGACCTGAAATCGTAAGAGACATACCAAGATCGGCTGCTTTTACTTCTGTCAACAGCGCTACCAGATCTTTTTCATCAGCCAAGACGGCATGCGTACTGCTAGTTGTTAGTTTCTCATACAACTCATCATATTCAATGACATATTGATTTCCAAGCTTAACATCACCTAAATTAACTGGATTATTACCATGAGCAATCCGTAGAAATTCTTGTAACTTTGGCCCAGCACCTTCATTATTAAATCCGCGAGCCGGCATAGCATGCATGGGAAAATCGCGAGATAAATTTTCCTGTGTACCCTTCCTATGTAATGTATGGGACATGGGTTAAGCCTCCTTTGCTAGTGGTCTGCCGAGACCAGTGTTCATCTTACCATTCGGTAAAACTGGCCATTGCAATGACTGTAATACAGGTAGCGTTGGAATTGTATTATTCGCACCTATAATTGTAATCAAGTCTACGCAAAATACGCAGTCAACCTCGGCAGCGACCCGGCGAATAGCCATCAAAATATTGACCATATCATCTATAGGCACAAGCATTTCAATAATCGCTGACAGAACTTTTTCCTGCTTGACTTCATCTTTAAATATACCAATTAGGGGATCTACCATCAATTTTGTGCATGGGTTATTTGGCTCGAACTCCACTCCAAGTCGTACCAGTGCGACAGCCACTTTCTCAATGTCGACAAAGCGAGCACCAACACTAGGACGTCCCATTTCACAGGAAATACCCACAAATCCATGTCTAATGCGTCCTGTTACTTCATTCGTTTTAATTTCTTCTGTTCCCCGCCCTGGCACTTTCGTTTCGCGATGCTCAACAGTCGGATCGCTGAAAGCCGCCCGAACAGTACGTGGCCATTCATAACTTGGCATAAATAAGGCTCCAGCTGAGCATACTGATGAGCGCAAACATACTCCACAGTCTACACATTCATCTTCGTCAATTTCATAATATATCCTTGTGGTCTTGGGATCTCTCCGGCGGAACGCTATATTACCAAGTGTACAAAATTCCATACACTGACCGCACCCTGCACATTTACCCTTATCGATTCGCATCCAAATTCCCTCCCTTAAAATTCTAGTAAGTCAGCATAGCTAAATGCTGAGCCAATTGTTGCCTGAGGCGGCATACTGATAGAGCGAGCAATAGCGCTAACCATTACTCCGGCCTGACGAATATCTCCCATAAACAAAAATCCTGTTACGGTATTATCTGTGAATACTACTCGTTTATAAACGTTCTCTTTACGGAAAGTTCGAATGTCATCATTAGCATCACCGTTCACATTACCCGCCGACACTAGTGGCATACCCGCTATTTCCACACTATTTACTGGCAAATACCCTGGATATGGAGTTTTTCTGTAGTCTACCATATTTCTGCCAGCGATGATCCCCTGTTCAACGGCGGCAGGCCACCCGGCAGTTAAGACAGACCTTTTACTAAGTATATCTATTACTTCACTAACATCACCAGCAGCATAAATATCTGGTACCGATGTTTGTAAAAATTCATCCGTAACAATCCCAGAAGCAACCCGTATCCCCGCCTGAATGGCTAAGCTGACATTAGGCTTGATGCCGGTGGCAACAATGACCAGATCGCAGGGTAAAATTTGAGTACCGCTGATGATGCCAATTGCTGCACCGTCATGTGTCTCTATCCCATCTACCTGAATACCAGTTAGCACGTTAACACCAGCAGCCTTTATCTTATCCTCTAATATCTCTGCCCCTATTTCATCAAGTTGCTGTGGCAAAACTTTATTCCTTCTTTCAAGTACCGTCACATTTAGCCCACGCTTTTTAAGTGCCAATGCGGTCTTTAAGCCAATCAGCCCTGCCCCAATTACAATAGCGACTTTCGCCTCAGTAGCAACCTCACAGATTTCTTGTGCCTGAGCCATGGTCCACAACTGATATACGCCCCGTGAGTTTATCCCTGCTACCTTTGGTATACTAGACTGCGATCCTGTTGCCAATAGTAATTTTCTGTATCCTAAGCGCTGACCAGAAGCAAGCTCAACACTGTGCTCCTGAGGCATTATGTGCGTTACCCGCTCGTCCATGATATAGTTGATTCCTTTTTCAGTGAATTGCTTAGCAGATTGCAACAAAGCTTCCCTCGGATGATATTTTCCTGCAATAATATCAGGCAGATCAATACGGCTATAAAACCAATCTGGCTCCTCGGTAATGATAGTAACTTTTGCTGCAGTATCAAGCAATTTAAGTTCATTAGCGGCGGCTGTCCCAGCAGCCCCTTGACCAATAATCAAATACATTTTGACTCCTTCCCTGTTAGCGCACACTAGCCGCTTCAGCCAAGTTCTTCAAAAGTTCTTCGACCTCAATCAACGGCGAAATACGAGCACCCGTTTTTTTATATAATTTGTCATCCAAAAACTCAGACAGAGCGTTGTCAACAAAAGCTGCTTCAAACCCCATCCATATGTCGATACCAACAGCAGCGAACCCAATCGCCGTTGCCAAAACCTTATTATGAGTAATTTCAGGGAAAACGGCGCATAACGGTACATCACCGTGACGCAATACGTCAGCAATGTGAAGAAATTCTCCAGCGTCATGGCATGAGCCAAGATTCAGCGCAGGGGGAACATCCTTTGGCAGTATTGACCGTAAAGGGTACTCACCACCATTCCAATCAGGATAGCACATACCAACTTTTGCCAAGGCAGTTCCTATGCAACCAGCTGTTATCACCAAGTATCCTTCTTTAATTAAAGCAGCTGCTAGCTTTACTGGTTGGGCATCGTGAGTGTAAGCTATATTTCCGCAGCCACCTAGATAAACAACACCTTTCATCTTTTCGCAAGCATATTTTTCAGTTAGACTTTGGAATAATCTTCTACTATTCTCCACTGTAAATCCTGCAGAAACTAGGGTTTTAGCATCAGGAATGATTGTGGTTCTACAACCCCGCCGTTGATACCCTTGTTGTGCAGTGATAATCGCAGTTCTATACTCATCCACATCGTTTAGTCGTACTGAGTAGGATATTGGGATACCCTGACGGTCAGCCAATTTGATAAAGGATGGCATGACACACTGACTGCCAATAACTAATAAATCGACTGCACCAGTCAAAAGTGGCATCTCCTGAGAATCGTAATTCGTCAGTACTGGTAAATTAAAGCTACCACTGAACTCATTGCCACACAGAGAAACCAGATTGATCGGTACATTCGTATTTTGCGAAGCCTCTTTTATACCAGCTACCACCCTTAAATCTACATGCCCATGAAAAACAATATTTACAGCATCAGCCTGCAAAATCCCCAAATTAGCTTCTGTAACAGCAGACGGAAAATCTCCACATACTGCCTTTCTGTGTTGGCAAAGTTCTTCCAGCGCCGCATTTGTGCAGAGCCCAATTATACTTAGACGTTGAGCGGCATCATCTGGTAATAAAAGTTCATCTTCCACAATCACCAATTGATGCAATAAATCTCGATCAATTCCATTACCAAAACTAGCTAGTTTCGCCAGAGCAAGTGCACCATTAGTAGCTTTGCCCAATATATAGTTAACCACCAGATCATGCCTATTTCTGCCACAGATCGCTTCTTGATCAACATCGGAAAATGGATTAACTCGGCAAGGCCCTTCTTGACATTCGCTACAACAAATAGCTAATCTACCAAAACCACACTGTGGTTGCATTACTTCAGCTCGATCCCACGCCAGTGGAATCTGTTGAGAAGATGCTTTTAGCAATAATTGGTTAACTGCAGAATCTATTGATTTTTTATGTACTTCTTTCATAACTTGTCACCTTCTTCTACTAATTCAAGGCTAGCAGTATGCGTTCCAAGGCATTGATCAAGAAAATTGACCAATCGTTCTCGCTTTGCCAGCAAAACTTTATTAAAAACCGCCTCGTCACCATTGATTAGTGCGCCTGTGGGACAGGCGTTCACACAGGCTGGTTCTTCCATATGTAAACATTCATCACATTTCACCGCAACTTTATAAACCGTCGATGGAACAATGGCACCAAAAGGACAGGACATAATGCACATCCAACAACCTCGACATTTTGCTTGGTCGAGAATTACAATGTCTTCATCAGAATCCCTTTGAATTGCTCCTGATGGACAGGCTCTAAGACATGGTGAATCCTGGCACTGACGACACTGAATCGGAAAGCACTTACCTGTACTTCCAAAAACCCCCACCCGAGCAATTGGTCTAGGTCTTTCCTGCACTGCACCTAGCAGTGTTTTACTCACCGAGTCACGCTCTATGGCACACTGCAATTCACAGGATTTACAGCCTAAGCATTTTTCCCTATCAATCCAAATTTTGTTCATGCTACACTCCTTCCCAAGTACACAAATAAATAATATTTCCACCATTGGAAAAGTCCCTGATTAAGGTCGACGAGATGCTCATCAATCCCCAAACCAAGGATTATTCCCATGATAAAACCTACAAGCCAACCTTTATATTGACCAGCAGAAATACCATCTAAATCACCAGGCGGGCAAAATAGATCCATTAAAATGTTCAACTAAATATCTTTTCACTTCATCCGAATGATACGCTTTGATCAACTTTTTGAAAACAGGGTCATCTTTATCTTTTGTCCTAACTACTAAAATATTTGCATAGGGTGAGCTCGAATCCTCTATAGCAAGTCCATCCCGAGAAGGAACCAGCCCTGCTTTTATTGCATAACTTGTATTTATTGCAGCAATGTCCATATCCGCGATGGATCTAGGTATCAATGCCGCTTCTAATTCTTGAATCTTGAGATGCTTAGGATTTTCCACAATATCTAGTGTTGTCGCCGTTATTCCGGCACCGGCCTTCAGTTTTATCAAGCCACTTTGATCCAGGAGCAGCAATGCCCTCCCAGCATTTGATGGATCATTTGGTATGGCAACACTAGCGCCATCTTTAAGATCATTAAGGTTCTTTATTTTTTCGGAGTAAATGCCCATTGGCAAAATGACCGTCTTTGCAATCGATGTCAGTTTATAACCTCGATCTTTGACGTGATTATCAAGAAATGGTTGATGTTGAAACGCATTAGCATCAATTTCACCTTGATCAAGCGCCGCATTAGGTTGTATATAATCATTAAATTCAACAATTTCAATTTTTATTCCATCTCGTTCAGCTACTTTTTTTACTTCTTCAAGAATTTCCGCATGAGGACCTGCTGTAACACCAATCTTAATAACTTTATCTTCTTTTAATGACTTTTCAGTTGACACACACCCTCCAAGAGTAATAGCAAAAATCAGTATGAGACATAAAACTACACATTTTTTCAAAAGTATCCCCCTACCTTTAATTTATATATGAATAAGAACCAGAGGCCGACCCTCACACTATTTGCCTCTGGTTTTCCAGTCGGCTAACTAGCTAGTTCGAATTTTAATAGTTATAAACAATATTGTCAATCGCTTTTTTTACTATTGTAAATCTATCGAATAGATGACCACTATGGGATTATTCAAGAATATGATTGCCTCATAGACTTCTCACAATTAAATTAAGTGAGACTTTATTCTGGCTATCGCTTACATTTATGTACTTATAAGCCTATTGTACCTACAGTTACCAATCCATAAAAAAAAGGCCGGAAAGCAACATGTTACTTTCCAGCCTTTAGTTATTCTAATCAGCCCATTACCTTAACTGTAACACATAGTGACAATTAGATCAAGATACAGTACTAAGACAATTACAAGATATCAAAATATTGACATGATTAATATATTGAATTACAATAATAGAATGTGTAATGTCTAAGTTCATAATTCGCTGACTGGAAAACCAGAGGCAAATTTATCTGTAGAAGATAAATTTGCCTCTTTTTAGACTTATCTATACATTAGAACTAAAAAGATAATTATAAGGAGGACTAAAATGTCTGTCACAATCAATGAGAAACTTGCCCTGCTGCTGGACAAAGCAGATACCATTAAACTTTTGGTCACTACCAATGAACAAGGTATCCCCCATGCCGTCGTAAAGAATTCTTTGCGCCTCGCAAAGGACAACCATCTCATCTATCTTGAATTGTTGGAGTCGTCCCATACCAATAGCAATATGGTGCGCAGCATCTGGTTTGATCACTCCATCACAATCGCCATCGTAGGGACTAATGGGGAGAGTTACCAAATCAAAGGTAAACCTATAAAAGCCATCGTAAATGGTCACACCTTCCGCAAGTATTATAAAGAGCTACGAGAAGAACAGGGGGATGTGGATTTGGCAGCCGTGTGGATCATAAAACCTTATGAAATCCTTGACCAAAGTTTCCCCGTCAGGCGGTGTCAAGAAGAAACAAACAGGCCTTACTTTAAGCACCTTGATCGTTTAGCAAAATAATAAAGTAAAAGGATGGAGATACACATGTCACTCCCATTTAAGAAGCGACCGCCTGAACTAAGTTTAGATGAAGTCGCCGCCAAATATCCCCAATTTCCTCGTCTTATCATGTTAAAGACGGATATTCAACGTCGAGGTGTTTTTTATACAGAACGTGCTTTGAGCGTGGTCGACCCTACCATTCATCAGTTGGCTGGTACCCATATCTTCGGCACCCGCGACGGTATCTTGACTCACCGCCCCGAGGCCTTTATTTTACGTGATGGCACTTCCGTCCTTACCAGTCCGACGCCCCTAGAGGAAGATCCCTACATTGTTGATTTACGTGACGGACGACTGATATTATTGGATGATGATATCGAGCTTGAAGAAATTGAGTATTGGACCAAACCTGACTATTATAATCTCACCACCAGCACCGGTATTCCCATGAGTAATGTGGTGAGTGCCCGCCCTCAGCGCTTGTATCTGATGCCTAGCCGTTACTGCCATTTTTGGAGCGACAATCAAGGTTGCCTGTTTTGTGATATTGTCAAGAATTTAAAGAAACAAAAAAGTGAGATCAATATTCCCACTAAATTGAACCCCAGTGACGTGGCGGAAACTGTGAAAGAGGCTTTAAAAGAGCCAGGACGATTTACCGCTGTTTGCCTAACTTCTGGCTCAGACTTTCACGGTGAAGCGCCTTTTGACACTGAGGTTGATTATTATATTGAGATTCTCAAGGCCGTAGGCGAAAACTTTACGACTCACAAATTCCCCAGTCAATTGCTTGCCACAGCTTTTACTAAAAAACAGTTAGAGCGGATTTATCAAGAAACGGGAGTTTTGAGTTATACCGCCGATATTGAAGTATTGAATGAAAAATTATTCGAATGGATTTGTCCTGGCAAAGCCAAATGGGTAGGATATCAAGAATGGAAGCGACGACTCATTGATGCTGTTGATATCTTTGGCCGCGGTAATGTGAATACATGTATCGTAGCTGGCGTGGAATTAACTCAACCATATGGTTTTACCAATGAGGATGAGGCCTTAATAGCGGTCTTAGAAGAAGCCGAAGATTTGGCTAAAAATGGTGTAAGTACTGTTTTTGCCGTCTGGGTACCCCGTCCTGGCACGTCTCTCTATGGACAAAATAACGCCTCACTAGAGTACTATATTCGGTTAGCCATGGGCTTACATGAACTACGGAAAAAGTATCACTTACCCATAGACCATGATGACTATCGCCGTTGCGGTAATCACCCCGATTCTGATTTAGCCCGAATATTATAGCTATGATGCTGAGTATAGGAAAGAGGCCGAGATTATCTTATTGATAATCTCGGCCTCTTTGGTGTTGTTACTGCTTATTTTATCCCAATATTCACCAAGTATTTCGTGTCAACTAATTCTTTGATGTCAAAATCTTTTTTAATAATATTACTACTCTTCAGAAAATCCTTGCTTTCATTGAGAACTTTAACATCATCAGTCGTAATATTAAGATTCCAATCAATGGTCTTAATTGATTTTTCTAGAGCTGCCACTGGTATTTTACTTTCTTTGGAGATTAAAGCCAAAGCTTCATCAGGATTGCTTTTCAGATAGTCCGCCGCCCTTTGATGGACTTTCAAAAAGCGCTCAATAAGCTGGGGATTTTGCTGACCAAATGCATTTCTCGCCAAGTAAACACCCACTGTACGAATGACATCTTGGGAAGTTGCCAGTACCTTACCTGAATGATTAAGTTCTAGTGAGGCCACGAAAGGTTGCCATGTAGCAACTGCATCAACATTCCCAGTCTCTAAGGCACTTTGGTGATCAGATGTGGGCAGGTTGACGATATTAACGTCAGCATTTTTAATGCCATTTTGTTGCAATAAAAGCATTAAAAATAAATGTGCACCCGATCCTACCTGTACGGCAACTTTTTTGCCTTTTAAATCTTTTACCGAAGTAATTCCCCCATCGGGACGAACAAGGAGCCCATAATAAAGATCATCAGAATAAGCGCGTCCTACAACTTTGACATCAGCGCCCGTCGACCGGGCCGAGATGGCTGGCAAGGGGCCCAAATTGGCAATATCCAGTCGATCTCCAGCCAAAGCCTCATTCATAGGCGGCCCTGCCAAAAATAGATTATAGCTGACCTCAGTGCCATCCTTAGCAAATTCCTCATCAAAAAAGCCTTTAGCCTTAGCTAAAATCGTCAGTGAGCTACTGGCTTGATAACCAATACGAATGGCTTTCTTTTCAGGGGTCGTACTTTTTTCAACACTCTTCTGACCGCAACCGGCGGTAATTCCTAATAACAGAATGAGTGTTAACATGAGTGCCCATATTTTCTTATTCATAAATCTAACTCCTTCATTACTATCTATTTTCAACTTACTGCTATGACCTTTTTTATCGCCGCTGCTAGACCAAATATTTTACTCGTTGGAATGGTACATACCGCAATACGCAAACCTTTATCCATCGATACTAAAAAGATATTTTCAGCAGTTAGCTTATTACAAATTACCTCAGCATTATCTACAGGAATTGTTAGAAAAAAGCCTGCCACATAAGGAAGGGTTTTGAGTTTTATCTGTTTGGCTTCCTCTATAAAAATCTCAGCCCGTCGTCCAATGATTTCTACAAATTGTTTCCGCTCATTTTCCACAGCCTGTAACAAATCTTTATCACGATAAATAGTTGACAGGGTTTTCATGGCGCCCCGATTCACATTGGACCAAGTTGCCCTGCTAGTATATTCATTAACCTGAACAAATTCCTCAATTGTTTCCCGATCCGATGATATACCAATCATGGCTCCCGTACGTTGCCCGTACATTGTAAAGCTTTTCGACATACTTACGGCCACAATAACCAATATATTCTCGGGAAGACCCGTAAACTTTTCGAAAAACTTCCGTCCCTCTTGATTTCGTATATAATCAATGTAAGCCGCATCTACCACCAGGGTTATTTTTTTATTTTTATTGCGGGCATACCCTTTACAAGTTTCAAGAACCCCATCCCACTCCCTGTCAGATAAGCTGTAACCTGTAGGATTATGGGCAGGTGTATTTAGGATCACCAACAAGTTATCTTGCCGTTGTAACAGCTGAGCCGTCTTGTGGGCAAAATCCTCCAAATTAAACCTGGCTTGTTCATCAAACAATGTGAAAATGTCCAACTTACGTAATGCTTCGGTGCACAATACACCATAAGGAGACCAGAACCAATCCGTAGTTAAAACCGTATCACCAATTGAAGAATAATTCCATATTGCATGGTGTAAGGCTCCTGCGCCACCAGCTGTAGCGATGCCTTCAATATAGGCATTAGGTTTATGCTCAGCAAATGTTAACTCAATGACATCATGTAAGAAATCAGGAAGTCCTTTAATCGGAGCGTAACCTATTAGGTCGTTCATTGGTAAATTTCGTAAAACTTTTTCCACCGTCGGCAAACACACCAAATTTTCCCGATCATCGAGTAAAACTCCCTGTGTACCATTTATTACTTTATCTTTACCAAACTGACCGATAGCCTGCTGGGCTTTAGCGCTGGCCCCAAAAATTTTATCGACAACAACTTTTCCTTGGGCATGGGCTGCAACAATACTCATACTTTCTTTCCTTTCAAATTTATATTATTATCTTTTTTATGTTTTTTTGCAGAGCTAAAACCTTATCCGTTTTTTCCCATGGAACGCTAATGTCCGTCCGACCAAAATGGCCGTAAGCAGCAACTTGCTGATAAATGGGTCGTTGTAAATCCAACTGTTCAATAATAGCCGCCGGACGCAAATCGAAATTTGATTGAATTATCGTATTCAATTCACTATTACTCACAATCCCTGTGCCGAAAGTATCAACAAATATGGATATTGGCCTAGCTACGCCAATGGCATAAGCAATTTGGATCTCAACTCTTTTTGCCAAGCCAGCCGCTACTATATTTTTTGCTACATAACGCGCAGCATAAGCACCTGATCGGTCAACCTTGGTAGGATCCTTACCGGAAAAAGCTCCGCCACCGTGTCTTGAAAAGCCGCCATAGGTATCAACAATAATCTTTCGTCCAGTTAAACCAGCATCGCCTTGGGGTCCACCGATTACAAAACGTCCGGTAGGATTAATCAGTATTCTTGTTTTATCGTCTAACAAATGCTCTGGTATTCCTTCCTGAATGACCAACCGACTTAGATCTGCAGTAATCTGCTCTAAAGTAACATGAGGAGCATGTTGAGCTGAGATAAGTATTGTATCAATTCTCACTGGCTCCAAGCCATTATATTCGATGGTAACTTGTGTTTTGCCATCAGGTCTAAGATAGGGTAAACGTCCATCTTTACGCACTGCTGCCAATTGACGAGCTAAATGATGGGCGATAGCAATGGGGGTTGGCAAATATTCGGGAGTTTCATCAGAGGCATAGCCAAAAACAATTCCCTGATCTCCAGCCCCTATGGCATCCCATTTCTCATTACTGCTGCCATAGCGACTTTCTTGTGCCTGATTAACGCCTTGGGCGATATCAGGTGACTGTTGATCAAGGGACACTAGCACCGCAGCAGTCGCAGCATCCAACCCATATTCCGATTTTGTATAACCAATTTTGGCAATCGTCTCCCTGGCTATGGCACTAAAATTAACATTGGCACTGGTGGAGACTTCACCTGTCAGTAGCACCAATCCGGTACTTACGCTTGTTTCGCACGCCACACGCCCTAATGGATCTTGCCTTAATACCGCATCTACAATGCCATCCGAAATCTGATCGGCTAATTTATCCGGATGTCCCTCAGTAACTGATTCTGATGTGAAAAAATAGCGCTGTCTTGGCATAAATAACACTTCCTTATAATAATTTAAAAAGGCCAAGTTATCCCTTCCGGAATGACTTGGCCTGCAGTTATTCTGCTCAGCATATAAATTATATTGTTTAAATAGTACTATATTTTTTAGATTTCAAGTTATTATAACACTGAAATCACTACTTGTATATCATCTAACTGACTTTACAACTCTAATAAAAATATTCCACTTTTAAAAAATATAGTTAGTCCGCTACATTCATAACTACCCCCGCTGCATCAGGAACGATCAGAATAGAAACCTCTGAATTGGACTCTATGATTTGTCCAATTGTTTCTTCCAATGTTGTGATAATCTTAACTGGTATCTTGGGAAATTGCTCCCCAGTGATTCCTTCAGTTAGCAAATATACAGTAGCTTTTTCTGCTAGCTTTGCAAATTTATAGGCTTTAGCCAAAGCCATGGAGAAAGGTCCTTTCTGAAGTTCCTCTTCCATTTCACCCACATTCATGCTACTCAAAAAATGAGCAAATTCAGCATTGCCAATACCCTTCAGGCACTGAGCCACCGCAATAACGATACCTCCTGTTTTGACAATATCAGCAATAGGTCCGAGGCATTTCCCCTCAGTCTGCCAAAACTCCCCGTCCCGGGGTGCGCCACCAGGGGATGCAATCACCACATCAGCCAGTTTCTCGACCTTCACCTTCATCCGTTCATGAGCAAATTCCACACCGGCCCTGTGGGCCGCCACTAAGTCCCCTACCACAACGCAGGCAATCTTTTTCTGGCTCGTTAATACCACATTGATAATAAAGTCCAATTTCCCCAATTTAGCGGCTTCTTCCAGTTGTTCTCTGAAAGGATTTCCCTCTGTAATGCCAAGGCGTACCGTGGGCTCTTGCAGCAATATATGATGTGCATTCACAGTTTCTCTAGCCGCAACGCCCGGCAAAATATTTTTGCCACCGCCGCTCCACCCAGCGAAACGATGAGGGTCAATACTACCAATTGAGATTCTTACGTCAGCTTCATATACGATTCGATTGATTTTAACAGGAATGCCCGTACTAGTATAACCTGCTAGTACTAAATTGTTGTTATCGTCGGCATCATGGTTAACAACTTTATAACGATCTAAGATATCTTGGCCAAGCATTAGAATAAGACTACTAAGGGGCGATGGTTCATGAAGGCCACAAGCAATAATAATGGTAATAGCGCCCGGTCTAATACCCTTATCATGGAGCTCAGCCAAAACCGGACCTAAAATACAACGCGTAGGAGTGGGCCTCGTGTTATCACTGACAATAATGGCAATTTTATCATTGGCCTTTACCAATTGAGATAATGGTGGTGTCCCAAAGGGATGTCGTAGGGCCCTTTTTATCTCCTCTACATCATTCTCCACAGGTTGAAGAGGCTGGACAGGGACAGCTGTTCCCTGATAATTAGCCAATGGAATGGAGGTTTTGATACTACCAGTACCATAGGGTATATTAACTTCAATTGTTTCTTTCATTCTTTGGCCTCCATATATATTGTTTCTCTTACATTTATTTATTATATTAAAACAGAAAAAGGCAAACTTAATTCTTTAAAAGAATCAAGTTTGCCTTCAGTGTTTCTGACCAGCGTTTCTATCTATTAGGGATATTAATCACCTAAATTTCTATAATTCTAAAAGATCTTCATTAGGCTGCAGAACAGGTACTGTAACCTGAACGGTATCCGGATATTTTAAACCAGTACCAGTATTGAGCATAACAACTTTCTCATTGGACTTAATCCAGCCGCTTGCAATGAGTTTTTTAACAGCAGTATAATTGGCTGCCCCTTCTGGGCAAACAAAAGTTCCTTCTGTCGATGCTAGTTCAGCCTGATCTTTCAGTAACTCTTCATCAGTAACGGCAATAGCGCAACCATCTGTTTGATAAATAGCATCGAGAACCAAAAAGTCACCAAGGGCCTTAGGTACCGTAATACCAAAGGCAACGGTTGAAGCATGATTCCAAAATTCAGACTCCTGCTTTTTTTCGTCCCAAGCTTTAACAATTGGTGCACAGCCTGCTGCCTGAACAGCAACCAAACGTGGCATTTTATCACCAATCCACCCTATTTCCTGTAATTCACGGAAGGCTTTATAAATACCAATCAGCCCAACACCACCACCTGTTGGATATAAGATAACATCAGGCACTTCCCAGTCTAACTGTTCGGCAATTTCTAGTCCCATGGTCTTTTTACCTTCAATGCGGTAAGGTTCTTTGAGTGTTGAGGCATCCATCCAGCCATGTTTCGCAACGGCGCGACCAACAATTTTACCAGCATCACTAATTAAACCATTTACTAAGTACAATTTAGCGCCAGCAATCGCGCACTCATTACGAGTTATGGAAGGTGCGTCAACAGGCATAACGATATAGGCATCAATATCGGCTTTGGCACAATAAATGGCCCACGAGGCACCTGCATTACCGTTTGTTGGCATGGCTAGTGCTTTTACACCTAGCTCTTTCGCCCTTGAAACGCCCACGGCAGCACCACGTGATTTGAAAGTTCCACTGGGGATAATGCCCTCATCTTTTAGATAAAGTTGTATTCCCAATTTTTTACCGATCTTATTTAGGGCCAGAAGTGGTGTCATTCCTTCCCCTAAACTAACCTTATTCTTTTCGTCAACAAGAGGTAACAGTTCCCGGTAACGCCATAAGTCAGGTTTACGCTCTTTTAATTGATCTTTTTTAAAGTTAGCTTTTACTTTATCCATATCATAGCGAACCAAGAGTGGTGCACTACAATTGGTACAAACCTGAGTCATTTTATGCGGATTATGCTTGGCACCGCATTTCGGACATTCTAAATGAGTCATATACATAACTACTCACTCCTTTTAAATTAAAAACAGAAAAAAAAGACCAAGCCCCTCCCTTGGTGGGAGAATCTTAGCCTTCAGTATTCTGATCAGCTGATATTCTAATAGTAACTCTATAATTATGATACACTCTAGTCAGTCTATTTGTCAATGACTTTCTTTATCAATCCATATCTTTTAAAAAACATTGTGCACTATACCTTGTTTGTGTAATTATTGTATAAATTTTGTTTTTAATATCTAACTCAAGCCTAATCCCACCCAATCCCCAATTATTTCTTTCTTCCAATAATGATATAACTAAGCGGAAATCCGTTAAGTGATTTTACTGTTTCGTTAGCTGCATTTCCTAAATTGTACTCATCAAATTCTTGTATCTCAATATCGGCTTGGAGTATAGCGCTAATAATATCAGATATTTTGTGCATAAACCAAAAGCACTCGTCTGATTCATACTCCACTCCGCCAACATAATCAATCCCTGTCCCATAATGATAAGGTCCTTTCTTGAAATAAGAAGTTAACTTATCAAGATTTTGTTTTTCAAAATCAAATCCATTACTAAAGAAATAAACAAATGGATGTATCTCAGAAATCAATATTTGTCCACCTTTCTTTAATAGCCGTGATAACACATCAAAATAATTATTCAAATCGGGAAACCATTGCAGCGACCCTTCTGAAATATATATAAAGTCAAAGTAATCATTGTATGTATCGTCAATCTCCAATATGTTGGTTCTTACAAATTTTGCACTTAACTTTGCTGTTTCGGCAAGTTGCTCGGCTTCGGAAATAGCGATATCAGAAATATCAAACCCTATCCCTTTTTTTGCGCCAAACTTCATGAGCGACAACAGTTCCCTACCGTTTTGGCATTGCATTTGAGCTATGATTTTACCATCAAAATCAATACGCTCCAATTTGTTAACCACAACATTATCATAATCGCTGGTAAATGTTGTGAAATCGGGATTTTCAAAACCCTTTAGCAATGAATTTTTTCTCGCCTTCTGATGATATTTTGAAGCTTGATTCCAAGCGGCTCGATTGCCTTCAAATACATTTTTATTCCTCATATAATATTACCTCGCTTTATATAATATATCTAATATGTCACAGAGGACGACCCGGGGACGGTTATTGTGAAAGTCTCCTTTCATCCGTTTTTTGTGTCAAGGATTGTCATGGGTGTTCTTGATTTTATCAAAATTATTCCTCCCCTGCTGATTCTCATTCCTGCAAATACTCAATAACCTTTTTAAATAAAGACGGATAAATTTGCGGATAGGTAAGATTGGCTTGCGGTAAATTATCCATTAACTTAATTTCTCCAATTTCAGAATCGGGAAGCTTGCCAATTTTAGCTACTTCAGCATAAAACAGCATACCAAATGAGATATCTCTACCATTGTAAACAGAATAAATACTTATCGGAAATAATTCCAATTCTTCAGCTCCTGTTTCTTCAAATAATTCACGCCGAGCTGCTTGGTCTAATGTTTCTAGAGACTCCCTATGTCCTCCTGGTATCTCCCACGTCCTACGTTCTTTATGTTTGATTATAAGCCATTTATTGTTATGCCTTGATACCATTACCACAAAGACACAATCTTCATCTCTGATTTCACCTATCGTATAAAAGCCAATATCCATGGAAGTGTACTCCTTATAATTATTGATAAATCTGTAATCGCTGTGTACGTTCATGCCGATCTAATGCCACTACAATTATCAATCAACTCATGATATGGCAAACCACTTATTTCTCAGGGTTTCCCCGCCCGTAGTGCTTTTATTCTCTCTATTGGCGTCATTTCTTCCTTAATTTTTTCATTAAAGATATAATTTTCCATTTTCCTAAACCTCCCATTATTATTACGAAGTCTTTTATAGCGTACTTTTTTATTACTTGCAAATTATGATGGATGTCTAACGAGGAAATGAAATTCTTTTACACAATTCAAATATGCTAGAATAAGTCTATGGGGATGTGCAGGCAATGAACTTAGCTGTGGTTGAAACAGTGTGGCTATATAAAATTTATTCTGAGGTAACTCAAGTATTCTCACCTCACCATTTTCATCTGTACCGACTACTTTAAAACCGCTTTCATCAATCAAATTTCGATAGTGAGGATTAATTCCAAAATTACAACTAAAACGTTCCTCAACTTCAATTTTGTTATAAAACTTGTAGATCCTTGAGTTTTTGTTTATAAAAATATTACGTGTTTCTCCAACCAGAGAACATGATAGAGTCGTAATAATTAAATTTGAGGCATCTGGATCATATTCTACATGTTGTACATCATTCAATCCCAATTTATTTCGCGCATACTCAATCACGGTGTGTTGAAATCCCGCACAGGTTCCAATAAAAGGATAATCCTTTTCTCTTGTAAATTGAATTGCCTGTAATGCTCCCTTCATACTCTTATATACTCCTGGTGCACACCAAAGTCCATCAAAATCCCTAATGCTTTTATCTATATCTCCTTCTAATGATTCAGTAGGTAGCCATTGTAATTCTAACTTAATTGCTAAATATTTTGCGCAGTGATGTAATGCTTCATTTGTTGCCTTGTGTGATAGACGTTCCGACTCAAAATCACCAATGATTCCTATTTTAATAACATCGCTCATTTCTATCCCTCCGGAATCTGTTTTAACTAATTTAATCACTATAAACTAAAAAATAAAAGACTGCACCCCAAACTTATGGAATACAGCCTCTAGTTCATTAACTAGTCAGTCTATTATCTATATTACCTGACGGCTTACCGTTAATCAACTAATTTTTGTTATCTATGTTAATCTTTCCTTGCACGCAAGAACAAGAACTGAGGTTTTTTAGTTAGTTTCTCATACATGCTGGGATGTAATTCTTCGAACTTCTCTGTTGGCATCGGCTCGATTAGCTTTTCAATTATAAATCCTGCATCGATGACAGGTGAGATTATTTTACACAAGGTCTTCGGTAAAATTGGACCTTTATTTTCCCCTTATTCGTTTGCCATGCATCTTGTATAATTTCGGTTGCAAAATAATTTTCCCGATTAAAATATGTAAAGTCCATAAATGGATGATGAACTGAAAACACTAAGGGACCTAAGGGTCTTAATACTCTATTAAACTCAGCCATCACCAAATCCCAATCTTTAATATAATGAAGCGTTAGGGATGACACGATAATATCAATGGATTGATCCTTAATGAAAGCTATCGGCTCATTGAGATCTGCCTGTATAACATCAGCCTTTTCACCAATTCTTTTCTTAGTCATTGTTATCATACTGGGACTAAAATCTATGGCCGTTACATGTGCCCCATTATCCAGCAACCATTTACTATACCACCCTGCGGCACATCCAGCATCTAGCACCTGTTTTCCTGCAACTGGGGGAAGTAATGATAATGTGGCTGGTCGTTCATAATACGCATTAAATGGTTTGGTATCAACACCTTCAAAATAATATTCCGCCATTTTTTCATAAGAATCAAAAGAAATGGAGTTCTCATTTATTATTGGTTGTCTAGTTAATAAATTTGTCAACATGATTCCCCCAATATGTGCTCGGCTTTAGGTCACTTGTATAGCATTACTAATAATAACCAATTCCAGAAAACACGGGGACATGAATACTTTTTTACCCAAAACAAAATACCTGTCCCTTGTTTTTCGATTATCGGATTGCCACTTTATAAAGGAATATAAGGGCGCTCTCCAAGATCCTCAAAAAATCGCAAGAGGTAGCCATCTGGATCTTGAACTATGAATTGTCGGTTGCCTAATTCAAAATCATCTGCACGATACCATTTTTCTTCGATGGGGAGAAAGATCTTGCCGTTAGCTTTTTGAACGTAAGCATAAAGATCGTCGACGAATTTTGTTTTAATTTGTAAATTGATTCCGCGACCAAAAGGTTTTTCCAAGGGAGCTGCTATCCAGCTTCTCGGACGGTCCGGCTCATATTCATCAAGCATGATGCGAGAGCCTTGGCGTTCCAACATAGCAAAACCGCTTTCCGGTCTTGCATACTGAATTGAAAATCCCAGTATCTCGGTATAGAAGGAAACGCTTTCTTCAATGCTTGTACAAAGAAGTTCGGGGGTCATAGGGGCGTAAAGGCATTTATTTATTAACTTCTGTGACATTCACTACACCTCTTATAAAAATTTTATTGGAACATAATTTATGTCATAGAGATGGGGTTATTGGCAATACTTGAAGTTCTTTATCAATACCCGTAACTACCGGCGTTTCGAAAACCACCTCTTAACAAATCACTAAATCTTTTTGAAAGCCAAAATCCATTCTAACATCCGTTATTGGATTTTCATCGAATTCATTCGAAGGAACCTGATTACTCTTGCGTCAATCGATTAAAAAGTATACTTTTTTTATGCTCCTCTATATGCCTCTTCTTTCCATCTGGTCACCCTTTTCTCAACAGAGACTAGCGCATAGTTCACTATTAACCCCAGAATCGACATGCTGATGATCGCTGCATACATTTTAGGAATTTGATACTTGACTTCCGCATCGTATATCAGAAAACCAAGACCTGAGTTTGCTCCCATCATCTCAGCAGCCACGAGTATTAAAATAGATGTCGTAGCGCTAAGCCTAATGCCCATAAATATGGATGGGACCGATGCTGGGACAATTACCTTTATAAAAATTTCAAATGACGTTGTTCCCATTGATCTTGCTGATTTTATTAGAAGTGGATCAACATTTTTGACACCTGCAATTGTATTCAATAAAATGGCCCATTGTACTCCCCAGAATATAATAGCTATTTTTGATAATTCACCTATGCCAAAAAGAAGTATGAATACTGGAAAAAGAGCTAATGTAGATGTCTGTCTAAATGTTTGTAATAAGGGATCGCTAAAACGCTCAAAGCCCTTAAACCAGCCAATTAAGAGTCCTAACGGAACAGATATTAACAAACCTAAGCTGAAGCCTAAAATGGATCGTTGTAGACTAATCGCAAGATGTTTGAGCAATTCACCACTCATTAGCATTCGTAAAAATTCAGCAAAGACTTTAGAAAAAGGAGGAAGGAATACTGGATCGGCTAATCCTAAACGTGGCGCCGTTTCCCATATGAGTAAAAAAATCCCTACCGCAAGTAAATGATGACAAACGCCTACTATCTTTTTTATCCATTTTACAATCATTATAAAGCACCTCCTCCTGTTCTTTAAATGAATCTGGCACACCCATCATGTCCCAACTATTTTACATTACTTCTACAGCTAAGCAATCAAACACTTCTGTGCGCTAGACTTTTTATAATGATCGCCTTTCCTCTAGAATACAACATTGGTAAGGCTGACCGAAGGCTATGCTAAGCCCACTAGTCAGTTGCTTTCAATTCACCTGTATAGTATGGATTGAGTGCATTCGTATACAGATCAGAAGCTTTTACTTCTCCTGGCGCAAAAAAGCCATTTCGTTCGCCAAGCTTGACCCAAAAATCAATGTCTTCATCCTTCAGCCATTTTTGATTAGGGTAGATGTTACCAGCCATGTCCTTAACGTCCATTTTCAGAAAATCAGCTGCTACCTGCAATGATTCATCATAATGTTCATTAATGTATTTCTGTGCTTTCAAATCAGCCACGATATAGGCTTTCACTACATCAGGATATTGCTCAATGAAATCCTCACTGAACGCACGTACTGCCAGACCACTAAGAGCGCCATTACCAGCAGCATCACCAATTTGATAACTTGTCGTTAATACCTCTAGCCCGCTATGATTTCTTGCAATCTTATTGAAAGGCGGATGCAATATGGCAACGTCAATAAGGCCTTGGCGGATGGCTTGCTCTTGTTGCAAGTCAGGCATCACTACAATTTCAACTTGATCACGAGAAATACCATTGCGACTCAGAAAATCCCCATTCAAAAACTCGGCACAACCGCCTAAGCCACTCATCGCAATTTTTTTACCGACAAGATCTTTAGGTGATTGTATTGCTCCGCCACTTTTAACAAACCAAGTCATATGCAGCTTATCCGGATCAGGGTCATCAATCATACTATGAAGTACGATCTTGATTTTAGCGCCTGCTTTACGGGCTGCGGCGATCGTCGACGGATGTCCAGAACCAAATAAATGATTATCACCCTTTATAACTGATTGGGCCAAGCTACCACTGCGAACTGTGCCAGTATACTCGGGAATAATACCAACTTCTTTAAAAAAGCCTTTTTGATCAGCAATAATAATTTCATTGAAATCAGTGGGCGTTACCACTTTAAGATGAAATTCTTTCGTAAGTTTGCCATTAACGAATTTAGGCTTATCTTCCTCTGTAGGTTTTTGGGTGAACACCGAACAACCCGTAAGAATCACTACCATTAGAAGACTGACCAGCCCAACAACTACTCTTTTCTTCACTTATGTATCCTCCTCATATTTTTAGTTAAAGATAATGCTAACGAAATGATCTTCCTCTATTTTTACGTAAAATGTTGCTGATTAGATAATAAAAAAGGCACTAATCTCTTTTTTTCAAAAAGATCAGTGCCTCTAGACTATCATCTAGCCAACACATTTTATCAAATGTATTTTATTTATTATATCACAATTAACTTTACTGGAATTTTTTGGTCATGTCAACTACTATTTATATTATACATACATGCGGTAAGTTCTATCTAGGTATAAAGACTATCCTAACAGGGCGGACATGACCGCCAACAACCATATGGTATAACAGATCGGCATTAATGTGAGCGCTACTTGGTAGTCTTACCGCTAAAGCACGTGAAACTGTCGATTTACCGGCACCTGCGGGTCCAGTAATTAAGTAAATGAAACAGCCTGATAAATTACATCAAACTCTTCTTCCGGGAAAAAAGACAAATCACACATATCGCCTTGCACAGTTCTTATGGTATATCTATAATAGTCGGCACCTGACGATCGCCGGCCAGTTGCTGAGCGCACAAATCCAATACTGTAACATCTGCACCGAGCAAACCAAATATGGCTGATTGCTGCTCACCACCAGATGCTAAACATAACACTTATTGGAAGTAGGGTCTCACCAACAAAACCTACACTATTGACTGCGAGCAACAGCCTTAGATGTATCTTGTATCTTTTATGCTCTTGGAAATGCTCACATCATCAGAGAACCGTCGCCATATAAAATATTTATTTAATGGAGTTTTAAAATGAAATATCCATTAATGATACCCCACACTAATCATTAATGAATAATAATATTTATGATCTGGGCCAGCCAAAGCTATCAAAATATTCCCCATTGAGATAATTTAATATTGCCTTTTTTACATAACAAATAACATTATTTGGTAATTTATTTATATCAGCCCACAATAAATTATCACACTTATTTTCTTCCATATTTCGTATGGTACCAGCCCACTTATTGGCTGTAAGGAAAAAATCAATTCTCTCATCCTGTCCAGAATTTCTATGCATAACGCCAATTGTTTTTAAGTCCTCTAACAAAATTTTTATTCCAACCTCTTCATATGCTTCCCGTATCATTGCTGTTTCAACTGCTTCATTTCCATCCAAGTGTCCTGCTACTACACTATAGTTACCATCTTCATATCCTGTATTATATCTTCGAAGAAGTAATATTTTTGCTCCATCTATTAAAAACAAATGTACTGCCACAGGCATTTTAAATCTTTTCTTATTCATTTGTGCCTCCAAAGTTAGTAAAGAATAACGATAATATGAATTCCCTTAATTTAGATTTTAAGAAGATTATTTTCTTCTTTTCCCCACTCTTTGAGATGGTTAACTGCATATTCAGATAGATCAACGGCACTAACACCAAAGCCGTTATGTGCAAAATAGATTAAGTGCATGCTCACCTCACAGCCCAAATCTATTTACTTACTATCTAAAATTTGAAACATGCCGTGACTGAAACTTTCACTGGGGCGTTTCCGAAAACCAAATTTTTCATAAAAGGCCTCCTTGCCTTTAACAGACATTAAATCAACAGTAGCCCCCAGGCTAGTATTCTTGCTGATATATTCCATAATTTTCTCCATCATAGCTACACCAATTCCTAATTTCTGATAAGCAGGTTTTACAATGACATCTTGCAAATAAAAGCAGGTACTGCCATCACCTACCACCCTGGCTACGCCGATCACCTCTTTATTGATTACCACAAACACTGAATATAACGAGTTTGCTAAACCTTTTTCCATACTAGCTACATCGATTTCTCTCCAGCCCACGGATTTACGCAGTTTTAGGATGTCCACCCCAGTCGGCATCCCTTCAATAATTTCATATCTAACCTTATTTCTCTCCACAACACATCTCCCCTATCTTTTTCTTTTAACCAGTACTACGCACGATTGTCTTGATAAACTCTTTGTGTAGTAATGGCTAATGGTACAAATCACTCATATGTAATATAAAATCAGGGTTAGCACCTTATTGTTTGCCGAGTAAATTTACTAATTATTAATGTTCTCATAAACGAGTTTACCAGCAAAAAAGGTCATGATAACCTTCACTTTGGCGATATCAATTGGATTGATTGTCAGCAGATTTTGATCAAGCACCACTAGATCAGCCTGTTTCCCCAGTTCAAGAGAACCGGTCTCCTGGTCAATCTTCATGGCATAAGCTCCATTTATTGTAAAGCTTTTAATCATTTGCCGTACCGTAGCCCGCTCTTTTTTATTCAACAAATACTGGTCATTATCCATATGCTTAATGTCTTCCACGCCGCCATAAAAAGCACCATTTTCCATATTTCGCATAACACCAATGGCAATACCCCGCATTGGGTAGGGCACATTGGTGATGGAGTAATCGGAAGAAGATGCAACGGTAACACCATTTGCAAAAAAACTGCCTAATGGGTATTCCTCCTTAGCACGCTCCCCTAAAATCCGGTAGTCTACTTTCTCCCACCAATGAGGGCCTTTAAAATGCCAGTAAGGTTGAACATTAGCAATGATATTCATTTCTTTAAATCGTAAGATATCTTCTTTGTCAACCAATTGCAGATGAGTAATGCTGTTACGATAATCCCCCTGGGGCATTTTTTTGTGGACGTCTTCCAGAGCATCTAGGACATTTCTCGTTGCTCCATCTCCTATGGAATGAACGTGAATCTGGAGTCCATGCTGATTTGCCATGAAAAAAGCCTGTTTGAGTTTTTCAATATCCCATAAAAATTCGCCATAATATCCATCGCCTTTTCCAGCACCAGCACTGTATGGTTTCAACAAGAAACCAGTGCTGCCTTCAATAACTCCATCCGCAAAAAATTTAGTTCCAGTAATCTGTAGATAAGGTGAATGATAGAGCTTGCGTAGTTTATCAATGGCCGTAAACTGTAGTGATAAATCCTCATCTGGACTGATTGTCACTGCCCCTCGAACAAACATGGTCAAGGCTTTATCCTTATTAAGTTGCTCACAAGCTTGATAAATCTTTGCGAGTAAACGGCTAGCTATGCAAAATATACCAGTAATGCCAAAGGAATGCATCTTTTCCTGGAATACCTTCATTGCCTCCCTATACTGCTCATGGTTATATTCTGGCCAAACAACAAGTCGCATGGCCCCTTCTTTTAAAGTGCCACGCACTTCACCATTATCAGGATTTTTTACTATCACGCCACCATTAGGTTCCTTTGTTTCCTTAGTTATACCATGAACTGCTAAGGCCTTAGAATTCACCCACAGACTATGCCCGTCCCCGGCCTGTAACATGACCGGAATGTTTGGAGCAACCTGATCAAGATATTCTTTCTGCGGCCCTAGCATCAAATCATCACCGCTTAATGCCCCCCACGACCAGCCGCGGCCAAAAACAGCTTGTGCACTAGGATGCTGATTGATAAACTCTTTTACCCCTTTAATATATCCTTCTATACTGGTAATGCCAAAGAGTTGCACCTCATAAAGCTCCGACAACACTAACCCAGGCGGATGAATATGGGTATCAATCATACCGGGAATTATCATTTTCCCTTGCAAATTAATGATTTGGGTGTGGGGGCCGATACAACCAGCGCTCTGATCATCATTGCCAAGAAAAACAATCTGACTCTCTTTGACCCCAAGAGCTTGATATATTATGTCCTGCTCATCGGCAGTGTATATGATGCCATTAATAAATAATAGATCAGCAGTATCGTCAAAAATCATGATTTTCTCCTTTCTTTCTCTAAAAAAACAAATGAATGCTTCCATTAGAACAATAAAAGGCACTGATCTCATCAATTAAGAAGATCAGTGCCTCTAGTTTTTCTAGTCAACACCTTGTCATAAAATTCATTTTTTTCTTACACTTAATTGTAGTAGAATACATTAGCAACGTCAACAAGCATTTTAAATATCTCAATCTAGACTTTTAAATTATTGACAAAAGCATTCCCTGAGATATGACATTACTTCTGAATGGTTCTGTTCCAATAGCCCTTTTCCAGCAATGCAACAACGGGGCAACTTTTCAGACCGCACTAATGCGGATTCTCGATTTGATAAGCCACTGGAAAATAAGAAAAGACTTGGCTTCGGCCAAATCCTCAGACGAAGGTGGAAGCCTTAGTCATTCTTACTTGGAATCAAGAAAGTGTTATACTTTCTGATTCCGTAAAAAAGCCAGGGAATATCCTCTTTAATTAGATGGCATCCAGGCTCTTTAGTTTTTCCAATCAGCTCTCAATATTTACTTTTATCGCCCAATAAATCTTATTATTTTAAAATGCCTTTATGGCGAAAATAGTCCATATATTCCGGTAAATAGGCCAGTTGTTCTTCCCATTTAATATACTGCTCTGATTGTTCCAATCCATATTCGGTGAGTGGTATAAACCAATCATCGGGCTTAGCTCCTTCCATCCCATTGGCAATGGCATAACTCGCTTTACGCCAAGCACTGGTCCCGCCATCCAAAACTTCAACATTGGGATATCCCTGCTCTTTTAACGTTACTGCAGCTAAGATAGGTGAATAGTTATCATTACCTGTAATCATTAATCGACTACTTTTATCCGTTACAAGCTCGCCAATTTGTTTTTCCAACCAGCCACGGGAAATCCAGTGGGCGCCTGGAATGTGACCAAGGGCAAAAGTTTTACTGTCACTTATATCAATGATTGTAATACGTTCTTTTTGATCAATGAACATCTTTAACTGAGGAGCAACAACTCGCCCTATACCTTTGGCAGACTCCGCAAAGCCAAGAGGTTCCACATCTTGTATACTCGTTTCCAAAACATTGCCGTCCTGGGTCCAAGAACCCAAACCCCCTTCTAATACATATACATGAGGAAAACCCATCTGTTGATACCAATAAGCAGTTAGAATGGCTCTGGTGCCATTATCACACACAAAAACAATATTTCCATTCCGTAGGGCAACTGTGTCATCCGTATTTTGAATCGCCTGACCGCCTGGAATGGAAATTGATCCTGGGATATGACCAATAAATTCATACTCCCCAGCACTACGCACATCCAAAAGGTATAAGGTTTCTTGACTGGCATTTTGCCGCAAAGCTTGTAAATGATCAGTAGAAATCAGCTTTATACCTTGCTCACTCGCAAAATTTATGGCAAATTCATCGGCTTTTTCTCTGCTTTCCCTGGAAGGCTGTGGTCCCTCAGGTATCTCCTTCTGCAGTTCAAAACCAGCCAACTTCCACCCCTTTGTCCCGTTATTCAAATCATACACATTATCTATGTTCATTTTTTGTAATGTTACAGCCGAAATATAGCCCCTTGTCCGACCAGCGCACGTCGTAATGATTTTCTTGCCATTTTTATTATAATCGTTTATTCTAAGAGGCAATTCCACTCCAGAAATGCAAATTGCACCAGGTATACTCCCTGTTTTATCAACTTCTTCTTGGGGGCGCACATCAATAATAATAAAATTATCCTCACCGGAATCCAATATCTTTTTTACCTGGATTGGTGTAATTTTCGGAACAATATCCCATACCTCTCCTACTATTTCACCAAATGATTTACTAAGTACATGAACTCCTGTTACTATAGCATTTCCAGTCCTCTTCCACTCCACAAGACCACCAGCAAGATAATAAACATTCGTGTAGCCATTTTTCTCCAAGGTATCGGCAGCCAAAACCCCACGATAATTATCATTGTCATATAAAATAACTTTGGTACTCTTAACTGGAATTAATTCAGGAATACGAAATTCCAATAACCGACGAGGTACTTGTGTTGCACCAAAAATTTGTCCTTGCTCATATTCATTTCTTTCCCTGACATCAAGCAATGCGAACTTTTCATTTTCCTCTGACAGTAATTTTAGTTCTTGGGATGAAATTGCATTTGTCATTGTTTATTATTCCTTCGTAAAATTTTTTTCTAATGAATAACTCCCATAATTACGAATATGTATCCAATCCTTGTATGCCGGGGCATTGGGATTATCATTTAATATTTCCTGTTCCTCAAAGTATTTAACAAAATTATTGTTTTCAAAAAGTTGGCGATCTTCTCCAACTGGGCACACTTTTATACACGCACCGCAAGGGTCACAAAAAGCTTTTTGTAACCTTTTTTCATTATCTAGGCAGGCTTGTTGGTCCACTTGAGCATATTTCCCATTTTCATGACCTGCGAGGGCTTGGGCCGGACAGATTTTTTGACAATACAAACACTGATTGCAAAGATTTTCAACAAGCAAAGTATCTCCAGGCAATTCCAAATCAGTAAAGATGGATACCAAGTTAACTCTTGGACCATACTCTTGTGTTAACAGTGTCTGATTCCAGCCTACAGTACCAAGTCCAGCATAATACCCCGCCCAAACATGGGAAAATGTTGTTGAAGAGATGGTAACAGCCTGATGGCCTTTGTTATTTAAAAACGCCACTAAACGAAAGGCGGCTTTTTTTAATAATTCATTAGTTACGTTTATTTGTTCTCTACCTAGCACTGTGGGAGAGGCATCGATAATAGGTAGCCATAATGGAACGCCTAGAACGATAACCGTTTTAGCCTGTGGCCAAATTTTATGTGGATGAAATTCCACTGGTATATCGTCAGATTCGATCCATCTTCCAATGTTTGCGAACCCTACGAATTCAGCTCCTAAATCTTGGGTTTGATTGATAATTTCCGTCTTAGTTAACTTATCTTGTGCCAAGTTACCCACTCCTTTGAGGTATGCTGTGTCATGTCAGCTTCAGGCGTTATCTGTTAATGTTAATTTAAAGGCTGTCAATACGGATACTAATTTCAATTGAGAGCTCTCCTGCTGGGGCACAAGATTTTTATTGCTACTCACTTGACCTTGCTCTGCATAATGTCCAGCCCATTCATGAGAAAATACCCTTATGGTTTTGTGTTCTGCGATACCTTCCCCTGTACTATCTTGGGGAATATTCACAGATGGATAACCTTTACCATTTAAAAATACGGCTAAGCGATAAGCGGCTTGATCTAATAGATCACTGGTAACATTAGATTGTTCCTTTGGTCTATTGGGCGCTATGTCTACACAAACAGGGACGCCTAAGACTATTACGGTTTGCGTCGGGGACCAAATACTGTGGGGATGAAGCTCCACAGGTACATCCTCAGACTCTTTCCACCTGTCAATACTAGCGAAACCCACAAATTTCGCTCCTAAATTTTGAGCATGCTCAATGATTTCGGTCAACCTTACCTCTATTTGAACCACCTTAGCTACCCCTCTCCGTTTATTATATTAGCGCCAACTCCTGAGCTCCAATGAGTAACATCTTTTGCATCATCAAAATATTTTTTCACGCCTAAACTGTTATAAAGCTTCCGATCGTCCCCTACTGGACAAATTTTCAAACAACAACCACAGTGATTGAATGCTCCTGTGAATAATTTACGCCGACTCATACAAGCAAACTTATCCATGTCTGAATACTTATCACTCTTTTCACCGGAAAAAGACTGGGTTGGGCAGGCCTTTTCACATAACTTACATTTATTACACAGTTCGCCCTTTACCATGGGATCACCCTCTAATTCCAAGGCTGTAAGAACAGATACCAAGCGATGCCGTGGACCGAATTCCCGGGTGATTAAGGTGTGATTCCAGCCTATTGTCCCGAGACCTGCATAATAACCCGCCCAAACATGAGAGAATGCTGCCACTGGTTTTTCCTGCAAAACACCCACCCCATAACCATCACGGCAAATATTAATGGCAGCATGCCCGTTTCGATTTAGAAAAGCCGCTAATCGATAGGCAACTTCATCTAATAAACTGTTGGTATTATTATACTGGGACTTATACAAATGGGAAATCTTTGTTTCAACAATCGGCAATAGGGACGGGATGGCTAGGGCAATCACCGTCTTGGTTAAAGGCCATACATGCTGAGGATAAAACTCCTGCCCTACATCCCCGTAGTTTTCCCATCTACTAACAGGAGCAAAACCAACTAGTTCTGCCCCTAGCTTTCGAGCTTGTTGAACAATCTCCTCTTTCGTTAACCCTCGTCTAATCAAGTTAGCCCCTCCTATGTTTAGCTTTTCTCCCAATTACTTTAAGGCTACTTTAAAAATTATCTGCCGAGCGGCCTTTCCATTTTGTCAGTCTCCCTTCAATAAAAGACAACGTATAATTAAATGTGAGTCCGACAAAAGTAAGGGCGATAATGGCCGCAAACATATCTGGAATCTTAAAAGTCTCTTGGGAATACAAAATTAAAAAACCCAGGCCTGATTCCGCACCAATCATTTCTGCAGCCACAAGAGCAAGTACCGAATAGGATCCCCCAAGACGGATTCCAGTAATAATGCCCGGCGTTGCTGCTGGTAAAACGATCTTTAGGAAGATAAATGTTTGGGAAGCTCCCAGTGATTTGGCAGAATCAATTAACAGCTTATCAACATTCTTAACACCGTTAATTGTATTCAGTAAGACTGGCCACAGAGACGCCCAGAAAATAATGATGACTTTAGAAACTTCACCAATACCAAAAAATAAAACAAAAACGGGAAATAAGGCAAACGCCGACATTTGACGAAAGCTTTGAAAAACAGGATCGGCAAAATACTCTAATCGTTTAAACCACCCGATAAAAATACCAAAACTAGTCCCCACCACAATTGCCAGAGATAACCCCAGTAAAGATCGTTGAATACTGCTTAAAAAATGCACCCGAAGTTGCCCCGTCACAACAAGGTCATAAAAAGCCTGTGCCACTATGGAAGGAGGGGTCAAAAAGGTCTGGTCAACCCATCCTAAGCGTGGTGTAATTTCCCATAGCAGAAGCAATATAAAAATCCCCGTTCCTCTGCCTAAAAAGTGTCGAATTTTATTAACCAACTTTTTCATGATGGATTTCCCCCTCCTTATCATCAGTTTTTGTTTCTAATAAGGATGCGGTTATATTACGGATACTTGGGTCCTGAGATAATAAGACTTCATCTTTTAGTAATTCCCAGGCCTGATGTCGTATTTTCGCAAACTCATTGGTGTTTCGTATGTCGCCAGTACGAGGGCGTGGCAGCGGAATGTCGATAATTTCTTTTATTTTTCCAGGCCTGGCCGTCATTACTGCAACGCGATCGGCTAGAAATATAGCCTCATCAATACTATGTGTCACAAAAATAACCGTCTTATTATTTTTTTCCCAAATCCTAAGCAATTCTAATTGTAATAACTCGCGCGTCTGGGCATCAAGAGCAGCAAAAGGTTCATCCATGAGTAGCACATCAGGTTGGTAAGCCAGTGCCCTAGCAATCGCCACCCGTTGTTTCATTCCTCCCGATAATTCATGAGGATAACGGTTAGTGAATTCATCCAGCCCCACAAGAGTGATATATTCTCTAGCTATTTTTTTCCGTTCACTTTTACCCATGCCGCGAATTTCTAATCCTATCTCGATATTCTCCAATACTGTGCGCCAAGGAAATAACGCATAGGCTTGAAATACATAACCCATATTATTACCTGAGCCAACTACAGGCTGATCATCAACATAAATTTCCCCGCTGGTTTGTTTATCTAAACCTCCAAGGATGTTAAGAAATGTTGATTTTCCACAACCGCTCGGCC
>Ga0209123_1000199_pt1 | contig 91826 bp, 69 predicted proteins | sample BarGraIncu00431A_FD_184500 | JGI IMG/M metagenome (GOLD analysis project Ga0209123, IMG submission 184500) | Arctic peat soil microbial communities from Barrow, Alaska, USA - Barrow Graham LP Incubations 004-31A (SPAdes) (version 2) | ecosystem: Environmental > Terrestrial > Soil > Wetlands >... | reverse complement strand
TCAACTATCGTCCATTTTTTTCTTCATACGTGATTTTTTAAGGGTTAACAATTTTAATTCTAACTATACTTAGCATTGCTTACTTCTAAGTATAGGGAATTATTTAGAAATTTCTTTATGTAATTTAAGATATACAAAATTTAATTATACTAACAAAACAAAATCTAGATTCCCAAATTGATTCAATAGTGAATTCACAGTAGGATAAAATAAGAAGAACTAATTGCTGTTAATAGAAGGCAAAAATAGTCTAATTATCTATTTATAATTTTCGATAATAGACATTTTGTTTCTAATTCAAGACACATAAATGAAAATTCCGAAATATATGTTTAGAAATAATTTAAGCTATTTCCAAAATAGCGTTATGTTAACGCATTCCTTGAATAATGGCAAACAATTAATTATTAGTATATTGTGTATATATTTTAAACAGATTTAACTGCAAATGACATTTATTTTACTAGGAATATTAGTTGCATCTAAAATTAAAATCCTTTAACGCAAACAACTTATCTCCATCTTCACCTATGAACTTCAGAAATACATCGTGCATACCAGTTGTATGACTTGTTCTTGATTTGAAAGTTCTAATGTTAGCTAAACTCCCTGTATTATTAATTTTGCAAGTAGCAATTTTCGTCCCGTTATCTAAAGAGTCTAACCAAACTTCTACCACACCACCTTTTGTAATACATGACGCTGAGATAGAAATTTCATTTGAAACTTTATTGTAATCTTTATTTCCAAATTCGACACCTGCATATAATGCCCAGTCCTGATTATGAATATTATCTAATAAGGTAATCCCATTAGGCAATATTGTTTTATTTGTTCCAAATTGATTTGCCGGACATTCAGCAAGAATTGGTGTATATGCATCACGATATATATATAGATCAAAATCTGCATAATTTTCTCCCTGAACATATAGTCCTTGCCGATTTCCACACCAACCATTGTAATTTCGTGTGAATCGGTCAAGATCAGCCACATTTATTTTCTCGCCAATTGATATCCATTTAGAACCATCTTTGCTGTAAAATCCACTCAGATCATGATTAACTCTTTCCAATTTTAGCCATACAATATTTTTAGAGGATATGTTTGATACCTCATAGTGAATTTTATTATAACTAAAGCAAATAACTTTTTCAGCCTTGTTGTTTAATGTACAATAAACCTTAGCGAAAAGTGTTTCCTGACCATTGATTAGTCTCAATCCAGCCTCGTCCGAAGTTGAATCAGGTTTGAATTCTAAACGAGTTATCAAAGAATAGTTATGTTCGGGATCAGTTTTAATAATTGTATTTGGTTTTTTAGAACTCTTGGGGGTTAGTCTCAACCACCCTGGTCTGGCAGAAAGAGAGACAACTGATGCTGGTGTAAATCCAAGAAAAGACCATTCAGGATTGAGCTCCTTATCTGTAAAGAAATCAGATTTTGGAACCATCCATGGAATTCCACTTGAAGGAAGTGCTGGTGCGTTTTTCATCAAATCTACTGGATAATCAGCTAAAACATTACCTGCGTCATCGTATCTAACTTGATTTAACAAACCTTGACGACCTTGACCATACCACTCATTATCATTTGCTCTTGCCCAAACAGGATGCAAAAGCCAACTTGTACCATCATTTAAATCAACAGCCGCAGAAGCATGATTTGGACCTGAAAAAATAGCTTTATATTTTTGGGGATCATTCTCATCGAATAAATCAACCGGCACAGTCCAAGATGACTTTTCATCTGTAAGCGTCTTGCTTCTCATTACTTTTTGTCCACCCGATACATCTCTGGCAAATGAATAATAATAAAATCCATTATGTTTCCACATTACGGGTCCTTCTGCCCAACTGTAAGGAGTTATATTATTATTTTTTGGATTTAACCAATCTAAATTGTATACTAAGCCAGTAGGCTGTCCAGTTTTATCAAGCTCAACAATTCCATTATTTGACTGTCCATTCTTTACAATCATATACCATCTACCATCATCATCTAAAAAAATGGAATTATCATATCCTAGACTATAGGAGAGTTGAGGAGGATTATTTACTTTAATAGGCATTGCCCATGGGCCTTCTGGTTTATCCGCAGTTACCAAATACATTGTATTAGCTCTGGAAAAAAAGTCCCAATATTTATTATTATAAAACACAATTTGTCCTCCCCAACAACCAGCACTTGCCGCATCACCGTATAAAGGCCATTCAGACGAAACCGGTTGTGCAATAGCTTCCCAATGAATTAAATCTGTAGAATGATAAATAACTGGAGTGGGATTAAATGAAGAACCTGTAGTATAAAAATCATTTCCAATTTTTGTTAGTGTACAGTCAGAATGGTCTCCTGGAATAACTGGATTCATAAATGTTTTAAACGAAGGCTTTTGAGCATCTGCATTCAAGGCATGAAATAAGCAGATTGAGCCAAAAAGAATTGCTGTAAGTTTTTTTTTCATTGAGTAAATTCGTTTCAAAGGTTTTAAATAAAATTCCAACTGAGTTTATATTAAAAATATCTTGTTCTATCAATCTGCGTGAATACGACATGTTAAATAATAAAGATTGGAGTGAGTATTCACTCCAATCTTTCGCACAGTTCATAACTAGTTGCTAACAAACCCACTTTCTTTATACAAAAAAACAACCTAACAGAGAATCTTTTAGACAATTTAAAGACTTCCATTTACACGTTAATATTACTAAACTAGTAGAATCAAAATCACAACAAAAGTATATTTGGATTTTTGTATACACTTTCGAATTAAGACATTTAATTTTCAATTTTAGATATTCAAACAATTCTAGTTAATTTAATTGTTAAATTAAACATACGATCAAATCAAAAATTAGTTGAGTATAATGCAGGTAAGGAGATCAACAAAATGTAAAAGGGTATATTCAAGTAAATGCATTTTAAAATAAATTTACTTGAAGATTCTAAAATACTCATCCCTTATCTAAAAACAGTTCTGAATACATTTTTAATATGAAAACCATAATAAAAAAGCATGATTCAAAATAATGAATTTTGAATCATGCTACTGAATAAAAAGAAAAATTAATGAGTGAATTTAATAATTCGACTTATTGAAAATCTTAAAATAAAAGACAAAATCCTGTCTAAAAATACATATTGACATCTGCAAATATGATCTAAATTAATTATTGACAAGTATTTATCATTTGAACTTTAAATCTCATTTTTAATTTCCAACACAAAATATTATATTTAAAAATTTCCAGTTATAAATTATCCTATTTAACTGAATAAAAACAATAGTTTAGCAATGCTTTAACGTCGTTCAATGATTCAAAATTAATTTTATGTTCACTAAAATAAGACTTTAGATTTATCTTATTTTTAGAAAATGCATTGAGAATTTTATTTTGAGAATTTACTTCAACAAACTGCTTATTTTTCTTAATCCAAAAAGAAAAATGTGTTTTAGCTCTAAGTTTCTCGTTTGCTGATAAATCGTTCACTCCAGTGGTTTCTCCTCCATCAAGTGTCGATAGTCTACCAAGAGATTTTACATTTGAAACCTGTGAATAACCCCCAAAGCCAGCCTGCTTCCCATCTGAAAGCAAAGTAGATTTAAACTGTATATATAAATCACCTTTTTCAATTGATATCTTTTCGAAAAACTCATTCTCCTCGTAATTAACAAATACTCTGCCAGATATTACAACAGAATCAATTGTCTGAATTAAACCCAATGATAAAACTTTCTCATTCTGCATAAAAAGCATTTCCTTCGCAACAGTATCATAATTCATTAATGACCCAACAACTGTATGATTCTTAAAAAAAACCTTCCCTTTTTGATATTCAGGGAATATTAAACGATTATTTATTTCCTCAGATTTTGCTAAAAAAGAAGTTAATATAGCAAAAATAACAACTGTAATTAATTCTTTCTTCATTATTTTGTTGATTTTAAAGTTACATAATTTAATTTAGAAGCACAAAAATATATAAACACAGGCATAAAAGACTTCTATTTCTAGATATACAATTTAAACAATTGAGTATTTCTACAACGAAACAAATAACGCGATATTCTTAAATTCAAATTTCAGTCGGAGATTTTCCAAAGTGTTTTTTAAATACAGTACTAAAATATCCTATGGATGAAAAGCCACAATGTTCACTAACCTCAGTAACACTGAATTCGTGTTTCTGTAACAATTCCAAAGCATAATCAAGCCTGACAATTTTAATAAAATCTGTTGGTGACTGATTAGTTAGCGATTTTATTTTTTTGTATAATAACGAGGTACTTACATTCATAGCAGAAGCAAAATCATCTTTTCCAAATTCCGCATTAGCCAAATTAGCCCAAACTACTTCCAAAAGTTTCTTCACAAACTTATCATTATGCTCATTATTTAATATTATTTCTTTTTTATCCCCAGGATATTTAGTCAATTCCAATGCCTTTTCCCTAACAACTTCTCTATTTCGAATTATTGACTTGATTCTTTGTACAAGTATAGTCATGTCAAAAGGCTTAGTTAAATAATCATCTGCTCCTAAACCTAATCCATGTAATTGCTCAGCCTTCCCAGAGAGTGCAGTTAATAATATGACTGGAATGTGAGAAGTTTCATAAGTTGACTTTATCAATCTGCAAAGTTCAAATCCGTCCATTCTAGGCATCATTACATCTGAAATAACCAAATCTGGCATTTGTTTTTGAACAATATCCCATGCTTCAACTCCATCTTCTGCTAACAAAACTTCAAAATCTGCCTGAAGTGGATATTGCATAAAGTTTCGGAGATCATCATTATCTTCAACTATTAAAATTCGCATTGCCTGATTATGTAATTCATCTTGTGGCAAAACAACTGACGAATCAATAGTATTAATAATGCCAGATATTTGTTCTTCTGTTTCCGCAATTTCAGCTCTATTCTCTTCAACAACTTCTTTATAAGGAATAACTAACTTAAAAGTTGAACCTACATTTTCCTGACTATCACAACTAATTTCACCATCATGCATCTTTACATAATTTTTCACTAACAGGAGACCAATACCCGAACCTACAATCTTAGAATTTATAGCATTCTCACCTCGGAAAAATTCTGAAAATAGTTGACCTTGCTCCTTCTTATTAATTCCAATACCTTCATCTTTTACTTCTAAAGTCCAATTATCCGGTTTACATGTAAGATTTATATCAACTTTGGACTCTGAATTTGAATATTTGATTGAATTTGAGATCAGGTTATCAATCACCTTTTCCATCATTGTTTCATCTATGGCTGTAAGATAAAATTCTTGATCTGAGGAAAAATGTAAATTCACTTTTTGTTTTTTCGAATAGGACTCAAACATTAACATCCTATGTTCGGTTAATTTTACAATATCTACCATTCTTAAGGATAACTGTTCCTTTTTTATATCCACTTTTTGAAAATCCATCAATTGAGTTACAACTGTAGAAAGACGTCTTGCCTGTTCTGTTGCCAGAGAAAGATAATATTGGCCAATTTCAGAGAGATTCAATTCCTTTGTCAATTCTTCAATCGGAGCTTTAATTAACGTTAGAGACGTTCGGATATCATGAGTAGTATTTGTGAAAAACCGAATTTTCTCTTCTGTATTTTGTTGTTTAAGTCGTTCTATATAATAATAAAAAGACAAATAAAATACGGCTATAATTAACAATAATAATATAAGCTCGAACCACCATGTTCTCCAAAAAGGAGGAACTATATTTAAAACCAGCGATCGTTCAGCTATTACATGAGAAAGCGAACTATCATATAATTTAATTTTCAGCACATACTTCCCACTTGGCAAATTTGAATAATCTATAAAATGATTCGTTGAAGGCTGACTCCAACCTGTGTCAAGGCCTTCAAAAATCCAGGAAAACTTAGCTCCAAGGACACTTCCTATTGATAAAAGTTCTAAATGCAAAGTATTTTGACTGTAATTCAGCGATATTTTTTTTAAACTATCCAAAGGAGTTTTCAAACTACCTCGAATTGAACGACCTGCCAATGTAATATCCTGTATGAATATTACTCCTTTTGATTGATCTTCTAATAAAGATTTAGGAGAAAAAATAATTGCACCGTTACTGGTTCCAAAAATCAACTGATTATTTGAAAGTTGAAAATTTGAGTTACGATTAAAAGAAACACGTGATAATGCATATACTCCCGAATAAGTGAGTACCTTCATAGTGTTAGGATTCAATCTACATAAACCATTTTCAGTACCCAACCATAGATATCCATCAGCATACATTATACTATTTACATAATTAGATGGCAATCCTGATACTGTTGTTATTTTTTTTATTTTATGCGTTTTCTGATTATACCTGATTAATCCCTCTCCGCTGGTACAAATCCAGATTTCATTTTTTAAGGATATAACATCCTGAACCATGTACCCATCTAGGATTACCTTAACTTCTCCACTTTTTTTATCTAAAAGACGTAAGCCATATGAACAAGCTAAAAGAATTTTGTTTGGAGACAATTCTGCAAAAGCATAAATTGGTTGTGGTGAGTAACTCCGAAATTTATTTTCTTTTGAAAGATAACAACTATAATTACCTTCTACGCCTCCAATCCAAAGGTCGCCTTGACTATCTTTAAAAATATCCAAAACAAAATTATTATCCAAAGAAAAACCCAATGCCCCTTTATAATAATGCGCTAATTCATGACCGGTACGCTCATCAAGAACATAAATACCCGAAGAATAAGTACCTGCCCAAATTCGCCCCATATCATCTTCACATAATGACACGAATACTGGAGCTTGACCTTTCTGATTTTGATAAAATGTTTTCCAGTTACCTGATCCAAATTCTTTACAACTAATACCGTTATCTGTCGCAAACCATATATTTCCTATTTTGTCCTGTAAAACCTTATTAACGCTACTATTAACTAATGAATTTGGGTTATTCATAATATGAGTTAATTGAGTAACTAAAGGAGAAGTTTGATCAAAATAAGAAATTCCACCACTATAAGTACTTATCCATATACGTTTATTCTGGTCACTATAAATATCATATACTCCATTTCCCCTAAGCGAAGAAGGATTATTCACATCTTCTTTATATACATTCAATATCTTTGACCCATCCATGTTCAGCTCACAAATGCCTTGTCCATCAATCCCTACTAAAATTGTGGAATCGGAATTTGCCTCTATAGCAAGTATAGGTTGTTTATATATAGCATTTGCTTGTACTTGGAATACAATATGCTTATTTAAATCATAACAATACAAACCACTTGCCTTTGTTCCAATCCAAAGTTTATTCCTTCTACTGTCAAAATAAAACTTGGAAATACCTAGTTCAAGCCTATGATTAAACCTGTAAAGACACTTTTTTTTCAAAGTAAATCTATCCATTAACCAAATACCATCCATTTTGGCCATAAAAAAATGATTAGAATCATAAAAAGCTATGGAACTTATTGGTTCTGAATGGTTTATAAGAGTAATGTGTCCACTTTTGTATCTAAACAAACCGAATGAAGTAGCAACCCAATAATTTCCTGAATTATCTACGAGTATTTTTTGAATAGTCAAATACTTATTTTTAAGCACTTTATACATATTTACTAATAATTCAAATTGATCGTTTATTTCGTTATAATGAAATAATTGACCATTACTAGTATAAGCTAACAAACCCAATTGAGTATATATCAGTTTAACGTTAGTTACATCATTGTTCTGATATGGAAGTTGATATATTCGATAATCATCACCGGTAATTCTTAAGACTCCAGTTTTTGAAGAAGTCCAAATAAATCCCTTTTTATCCTTGCATATAGTTGATGTTTCTCGCATTGAGATTCCGTATAAGGAATTAATACTGTAGAACTTTACATTGGAAGAGTGTAGTGAAAAAAAAGTAAGGAAGAGAATTGCAACTAGTAATTTAGTTCTCATTTTTGATGAAGTTTTCATAACAAATTAAACTTGTGTAGAATATTTGTCTATAAATGTAGAAAAATGTAAGATTAATCAAATACCGAAGTATACACAAAGATATGAATCTTTCTCCTAAAATCAAAACTATAATTAAAAACATAATAAAGTTACAAATATGTATTGCCAATATTAAATAATTATTCAAAAAAATAAATTCCAATGATTAATTAACATAGAACCTGTAAACTCAATAAATTAAGTTCTACAGTCTAGATGCAAATAAACTAATATATGTCAAATAATTAGCTAGCAAAACTATCACAAACAGTATTATTAATTTAAGATAATATTTAAAAAATACCTTAATATTTAAATATTCGAAATCATAACTTTAATTGAATAAAATAAAGTCGTGATTGTATCTACATTTAAAATAGCAGGTATTCCATTAAAAAATTAATTTAAATTTTAATAGCCAATCTGGGTAAAATTAATTGAGATAATTCAGGTGTTCTCATATAAGAAGCAAACTTTAACCCTTTGTTTATTATTAATCTGATTTACTCTTAAAAATTAAATAATTTGCTTCAAATACGCATGGTTTGAGAAACAAATATTAAGTCAAATAATAGAGGCAATAAATATATCCACAGTATTAGAATAGTTATAGCACTTTACCATAAGAAATTGTCATGACTTTTTGGAGAATATTATTATATACGCTTTATTGACCTATGCTGCTTATAATATCGCTCCAACGGAGCTTAAAGACAATGAATAAAATACCATTTCTACATAATATCTCTTCTTCGAAGCTTAAAAACACTAAAGTTCCGATAAATATGGGAGCACAGAAGTAAAATATTCATTTCATTCCAGATTAAAGCTTCATAGGAGCGACATTATTAAAATGTTAAGTCGGCCAAAACTACCAAATGAAAAGATCCGATCATAGTTGAAAAACAAAACAGAAATAGACAAAGAAAAAAAAACCACCTCTTGTATGTGAGGTGGTCTTCTTTATTATCAATCTTGAGATTATATTTTCAAAAAGGCAGATCATCTTCTGCATGAGGGGGTGCCTGAATATCTTCACTTGATGGAGCAGCTACAACCGAGGATAATGCTTCAGTTTGTTCGGGTTTTTTACCTAAAAGTTGAATTGTATCGGCAAAAATTTCTGTTGTGTAGCGTTTGATTCCGTCTTTTTCCCACGAACGGGTTTGGATCTTACCTTCAACATAAATTTCTCTTCCTTTACGGATGTAACTCTCAGCTAGCTTAGCCAAACCTCTCCAAGCAACAATATTGTGCCACTCGGTACGTTCTGGAATTTGCACGCCATTTTGTGTTTTGTAAGCTTTCTCAGTGGTTGCAAGACTAAAATTAGCCACTGCTACATCTTTCTCTACATAACGAACTTCAGGATCTTTCCCAACATTACCAATTAAAATTACTTTGTTAACAGACATAATTCTTTTGATTTAAAGGATTAATAATAGTTTTGTTAATTATATGCAAAAATATAAAATATATTTTGATAAAAAAAACAAAAAAGCCAAATATTTTAATTGGATTAAAATATTTGGCTTTTTACGGTGAGATTTTTTAAGATTTTACGCAAAACTGAATAAAACTAAATAACATAATCTACAGCCGCCCTGGATGTTTTTACTTTACCAATGTAAGCTGCTACTCGTTTATGTTCCTTATGTTCCTGATAGATGTCAAGAGCATCAAAATTGTCGAATTCTGAATATAATGAAATGTCGAAGTTTGTTTTAGGAGCATCTGGAGAATTAATTCCAACCTCGATTTTTTTTATTTCAGGTATAAATTTAGTAAGGTTTTCTAATTCAGATTTAATAATGGCAGCATTTTCAGCTTTTGATTTTCCCTCGGCATTGTCGGCTAACCCGAAGAATACTATGTGTTTAATCATAATAAATTATATTTTTGTTGTATATTATGTGTTGAAAAATTTATGTATGAATATTTAAGCATTAATTTATTTGCAAATTACTTTATAGCTTTTGTTATTCACCTTCAGAAAATAAATCCCATTTCGCGTTGGAATAAAAAAATGACCTTGAGTTAATTCACCATTCAAGAGTAATTGACCTGTAAGCGCATATAATTTTATTTTATTTGAGCCATTGATAATCGTAATATAAATACCATCAGATGTTGAGTTGAAGCTAACATTTTCATTGCCAGATAATGGTACGTTTGGACTATTCGGCATATCACTATCCGCTTTCGCCAATCCTCCTTGTGAACCGTCAAGCCTAATTACTACATTTTGATTTACTAAACGTGAATCTCCTTTTGTTGAATTTTGTGCAAAAGAATTTGCAACAAGGAACAACAAACAAAGCGTAGTAAATATTTTTTTAATCAGTGGGATAGAGTCGTTATTCACTATTAGATTACATAATTAAGATTCATTGCGCATTCTATCTGGGTAATCTACTGTGTAATGCAATCCTCTGCTTTCTTTGCGAAGCAGTGCATGTTTAATTATTAAGTATGCAACACTTATAACATTTCTCAATTCACATATTTCCCTTGAAACTACCGACTTCTCGAATAAGTGTTCGGTTTCGCGATATAGAATTTCTAATCGATTCATAGCGCGAACCAATCGTAAATTTGATCGGACAATTCCAACATATGTGCTCATAATCTGTTCGACTTCCCTGAAACTTTGAGTAATCAATACCATTTCCTCAGGAAGCGAAGTTCCTTCATCATTCCAATCGGGTATTGATTCATTGAATGTCAAACTATTGATGTTTTTTACAGCATCTTTAACTGCAGTATCAGCATATACAATGGCTTCTATTAAAGAGTTTGATGCCAGTCTATTGGCTCCGTGAAGTCCCGTGCATGAGCACTCGCCGGCTGCATATAAACGATTAATAGAAGAACGACTATTTTCATCAACAACTATGCCACCACATAAATAATGCTGACAAGGTGATACTGGAATATATTCTTTGGTAATATCAATACCAAGCTCAAGACATTTTTTGTAAATATTGGGGAAATGCTTCTTTGTTTCGTTTAGATTTTTGTGAGTTACATCAAGGTAAACATAATTATGTCCACGCATTTTCATTTCATTGTCTATAGCTCGAGCTGTAATATCACGTGGCGCCAAAGAGCCTCGTTCATCGTATTTGAACATAAATTCTTTTCCATCCTGAGTTCTCAAAACGGCTCCAAATCCTCTGATTGCTTCCGAAATCAAAAACGTTGGACGTTCACCGGGATGGTATAAGGCCGTAGGATGGAATTGCACAAACTCCATATCTTTTATTATTCCACGTGCACGATGCACCATTGCGATTCCATCGCCTGTGGCAATTTCAGGGTTGGTAGTTGTTGAATAAACACTTCCTATTCCACCGGTTGCCAGTAAAGTTACTTTTGAGAGGAAAGTATGTATATTATTAGATCGTTGGTTTAACACATACGCTCCATAACACTCTATATCAGGAGTGTGGTGTGTAACAACCTGACCAAGATGATGCTGGGTCAGAATTTCAATAGCGAAATAATGCTCAAAAACCTCAATTGATGGATGTGCTTTTACCTGACGGATTAAGCTCTCCTGAATTTCGTAGCCTGTATTATCTTTATGATGCAATATCCGGTGCTCAGAGTGCCCTCCTTCACGATGTAAATCGAAAAGTCCGTTTTCATTTTTATCAAAACTTACACCCCAGTTAAGTAATTCCTCAATTTGTGACGGTGCTTCATAGATGACTTTTTTAACTGCTTCGAGATTACAATGACCATCACCTGAAATTAGGGTATCCTCAATATGCTTTTCGAAACTATCCGGCTCATAGGTTACTGAAGCAATTCCGCCCTGAGCAAACGAAGTATTTGATTCACTAAGTGTGGTTTTACATAGCAAAGCCACTTTGCCGTGTTCAGCTGCTTTCAGGGCAAAACTAATGCCTGCAATTCCACTACCGATTACCAAAAAATCAAATTTATGTGTCATTCTGTATGCTTGAATGAAATTAATTGTCGTACTGTGTATGTAACACATACGATTTAATTATGTTGATATATAATAAGAGCAGTAGTTTTATTTACTGCTCATTTATTGTTATTCATCAAATATCTTTCAAATAAACTCTTCTACACTTGTGGTTTACGTGTTCGAAACTTCCCCATTGTGAAGACATTTTAGTATTTGAATCAAGTTCCGGATTGGTCTCTGCAAATTTGTATCCATTTTTTGCAAAACGAGGCATAAGTTCTGCAAACATAATAGAGTTTACTCCTTTGTTTTGATAATCGGGATGTACAGCCATTAAGTATAAATCAACCATGTCATTTTTTTTTAAAGCTCTTAACATATAGTACCACCCGAAAGGCAGCAGTTTACCTTTGGCTTTTTGTAAGGCCTTGGTGAAGCTTGGCATTGCTATTCCTAAAGCAATCACATCATCTTTTTCATCAACAATAATACTAATTGTATCTGTACGAAAAACGCTAAAGTAAAGGCCAATATAAAAATCTTTCTGTTTTTCATTCAGTTTTGTAAAACCATACAAATGTGAATAAGTGAGATTTAGCAAATCAAAAATTTTAGTAGCATATTTTTCAGCTACTTCTTTTCGTTTTTTAAATTGGAGTGCTGTTAAATTGTATTTTTTCTTAACTATATCGGCAATCCTAAAGTACTTTTCAGGGAATTCATCAGGTATTGTTATCAGATATTCTTTCCATTCAGAATCCTTTACAAATCCGTTTTGCTCTATATGCCGCGAATAGTATGGATAATTATAAATAGTGGCTAGTGTCCCAACTTTATCAAAGCCCTTAACCAATATACCTTCTTTGTCGAAATCGGTAAAACCAAGTGGTCCGTGGATGGAATTCATTCCTTTTTCTTTTGCCCAGACAGTTGCTGTGTCTAAAAGTGCTTTTGAAACTTCAGCATCGTCAATAAAATCAATCCACCCGAAACGCGCATGTTTTTGATTCCAGGTTTCGTTGGATACTGGATTAATTATTGCTGCAATTCTACCAACAATTTTATTGTCTTTATAAGCTAAGAAATAGGCTGCATCGCAAAAGTCTAAAGCGGGATTTTTCCCTTTACTCAGGTTGAGTAAATCATCCATCAACAATGGTGGTGCCGCAAATTCGCAATCTTTATACAGATTGATTCCGAACCATATAAATTTTTTTAATTCTTTTTTAGATTTTACTTCAGTAATTATAACTGGCATGTTAATTAATTATTATATATATAATTGAAAAATCATGTAAAATAACAGAAAATAATCTCAATTGCCAAGTATTTAAAGGAACTTTTGCATTTACAATTCCTCAAAAATCAACAATCTTTAGTGCGATTTTTACTACTTATTCAGACACATTTCCAGTTCTTTTTAAAACTCCCCAAATTACTAATTCGCCTTTTATTGCTCTTAAATATGCTTTTAGCAAAACTACAAATAATAATTGTCTATATATAAACCGTTGAACAAAAAGGTACATAGCTTTCTTAAGATCAAATTTCTGATGATCGAAGTAATACGCCATTGAGGCAATAAGACAATCCATAAAATAATAAAGCAGGTAAAAGAAAATATATTGTTCTGCATCGTGTGTAAAAAGGCCTGCAATAAATAATATATCAACTAAAGGCGAAAATAATGGTATTAAAAAGTTGAATATAAGTAAGTTTGGAAGTGCAACTAAACCTATATTCGGTTTTTTGAAACTGAACAATAAATCGCGATGTTTCCAAAAACTTTGCATCATTCCAAATGTCCAGCGTGAGCGCTGTTTCATAAACATATTCAAAGTTTCTGGTGCTTCTGTTAGCGCTAAAGCCTCATTACAAGTGCGAATAACATAACCTGCACGGAGCATTCTCAATGTTAAGTCACAATCTTCAGCCAATGTATCAGTTGTAAATCCATCTATTTCTTTCATAGCAGTTTTTCGGAAGGCGCCAATTGCACCAGGAACTACTAAAATAGCATTTACAGAATCATAGGCTCTACGGTCGAAATTCTGGCTTGTAATATATTCAATTGATTGCCAATTTGTAAGTGTATTCAATGTGTTTCCGACACGTACATTTCCGGCTACCGAACCGACACGAGAATCCGAGAAATATGGAATCATTCTGGAAATAGCGTCTGCCGGTAAAATAGTATCTGCATCAATACAAACAAGGATTTCTCCGGTTGCATATTCTATTCCATAATTAAGAGCAGCAGCTTTTCCTCCATTTTCTTTTGTCAACACTTTTACTTTAGAGTTGTTTTCAAATGCAGTATTTACTATGCTGAATGTATTGTCCTTTGAACCATCATCGACAAAAATCACCTCTAAATCAGAATAAGTGGATTTTAATAAGTAATCAACTGTTCTAACAGCATTTATTTCTTCGTTGAAAGCAGGTACAATTACACTTACTTTTGGTAGATAAGTCAAATTACTTGTCTTTGTTCTTTCTTTCTTTTCTTTACGCCGTTGTATAATTGCTAAGATTCCTATTGCCAATAAGCGTGAAATTATTAGCAATATAGCAACTATAAAGAATCCATTGAGGAAATGTTCCCAGATAAATGTCAGTGTAAAGAAAATTAAGTCAAGTGAATCTGTAAATTTGAATTGACTTTGAACTACTGGCATTACTTGATCTCGCGTTTTGCCCATCAATTCAGAAACAGTAACGAATTTATAACCTTGCGACCTGTAATAATCAATGATTTTTGGTAATGCAATTACTGACTGAGAACGATCACCACCAGCATCATGCATTAAAATTATATTTCCATCATGGCGGCGTGCAATGGCTCTTGCTAAGATAGTATCTGCTGTAACATCTTCTTCCCAGTCATTTGTATCTATATAAGATGTAGCACTGATATAACCTTCGTCATGGGCTACTTTCAAAGATTTAATTTGCGAAAGTTTTGTTGGCTCTGCATCTGTGATATAAGGTGCCCTGAATAAAAGCGTTGAATGCCCCAAAATACTTTCTATCAATAATCTCGTTGAACGAAGTTCTATTCGCTCTCGATTGTCAGAAGTTACCTCTAAATCGGGATGCGTATAGGTATGATTTCCAATCTCATGTCCTTCTCTGTATTCTCGACGGATAAGTGGAATGTTATTTTGAATATTAGCACCTGTAACAAAAAAGGTTGCAGGTGCATTTTTTTCTTTGAGGACATCTAGAATTTCAGGAGTATATTCTGCGTTTGGACCATCGTCGAACGTCAAAGCTATTTTCTTTGGGTCTTTTGAACCATACCGTTTTAAAAAATACGAACTTGGAAGTGATATGTATTGTTCATTTGTAATTAATTGGTCAACTTTGTCATATTCAAATTTTGTAAGTCCTGGAGTTGGCTCATTGAGCATTTCAAGAATCTCCCCGGTACCTTCATAGTTTACGGATAAAATAGAATTAATATGTTCTATTTTTTTATAATTAAAGGGTTGGTATTTCAAGAAATTCTCATCCAAATCTTTTGAATAGTAATCCCAAATACGTTCATCTTCGGAACCCAGAAACCACAAAGAAACTCCAGCAGCATTAAAATCTTGCGCTGTACGTATCAAATTGAAGGTTCCAGCGGCATCATTGCAATGAGCTTCATGTTCTGCACCATTATCATCATAATAATAAAGTGTTAAATCAGATTGTCCGAAATTAAAATATACTGGCTCATTGTGCTCCTTGGCCATCGAGATAAGTCCCTGATAAGTTATTCTGGTCCCAGTTTTTCCTTTTTCCCAGTCAAATCCATATGAAGCAAGACACAATACTATTTTATCAGATGCAACTTCTTTCATTGCAGCATCAATTGAATTTTCCACAAAGTTCATCGACGAAATACTTCCAGGAGGATCATCCGGAGAATGTTCATTGTAGGCCATCAGAAAGATAAAGTCATAATACTGTGATATGTCTTTATAAGTTACACCTTCATCAGTTGGATTTATATCAATGGTGGTAATGTAACCTTGAGCATGTAAAGTTGTTGAAAGCTCTTTTGAAAACTGCAATAAAAATGGATGAGCTTTTTGTGGGAGATTTTCTAAATCGATATTTATACCTTGAAAATCATTTTTATCCAGCAAGTTTTTAATTCTGGTAATTAACACCTTGCGAGCAGACGCATTTTTAAGCAGAATGAAAGTGCTGTCACCATTCCAACGTTTGTTGAAAAAGTTACTAAGCATTGGAACTACTGCAACCTTATGATTTTGAATAAAATCCAGTGTTTCATCTTCAATTCTGACATCAAGATTTCCTTTGGCATCTTTCTGAAAAATCCATTCAGGTAATACCATGTTCAGTTGACCAATGTTTTTACGCAATGAGATGTTTGAATTTTTATCCCAGTTTACATAGAAGCCTGCTCTTACAGGCAGAAATTTAGCCACTTCTGTGTTTCCAGAGTGTTTAATGTGTGCTCTTGCTGCACGCATTTTTTTATTGTGTCTTTTTTTGAATTGTTCCAGATGTTTTGCAAAAGCAATTTCTTCAGATTTTGAAATGTATGATTTGGATTTATCTGTATTAATATCCGGCAATACTTTGGCATTATAAGTCAGTACTTTCAAGTCATAGTCCCGTTTATTGAACAGTGAAATGGCTACTGAAACGGAAATAACTAATAAAAAAACAATTAGAATTCGAACAAACCAAATAAAACTCTTCCAGCGTGCTGATGAATTAGTTTGAAATACCTGTTTTTGCATATTGATAATTTTAGAGTCTTTTTTATTGAAATAAAATTAGTTTTGTACTTCATACTGTACAAAAAAATGATTCAAATTTCTATTTTTTGAAACTATTTATGATTTAATTATCTTCGTTCAAGTAAGGCCACATTCTCAACATGGTGTGTATGTGGAAACATATCAACTGGTTGAATAGATTTAACCTTGTAATGATTGTCGAGCAATTGCAAATCTCGTGCCTGAGTTGCCGGATTACAGCTTACATATACAATACGCTTTGGTTCAGCCAATAGAATAGCATTAATAACATCTTCGTGCATACCTGCTCGTGGTGGGTCTGTAATAATTACATCCGGTTTTCCATGCTTTTCAATAAATGCGGCATTCAGAATATCTTTCATGTCACCTGCATAGAACAATGTATTGTTAATGTTGTTCAGTTCTGAATTTACAAATGCATCTTCAATTGCTTCAGGAACATATTCTATTCCAATAACTTGTTTTGCTTGATGCGCTACGAAATTAGCTATGGTGCCTGTTCCGGTATATAGGTCGTAAACAAGTTCATTCCCTGTTAATTGAGCAAAATTACGAGTGATTTTATAAAGTTCATAGGCCTGATTTGAATTTGTTTGATAGAATGATTTTGGTCCAATTTTAAATCTCAGTCCTTCCATTTCTTCATAAATACATTCATTTCCTTTGAAAACCAGTACTTCCTGATCAGTGATGGTGTCATTTGCTTTGGAATTGATAATATAAAGCAATGATGTTATTTGTGGAAATTTATCAGAGATGTGTTGTAATAATGCTTCTTGAGCTTCTTTATCTTCGTGGAAAAAAATTATTATCACCATCAATTCTCCAGTCGAGGTAGTGCGTATCATTAATGTCCGTAAAAAACCTTCCTGATTACGTAAGTCGAAGAAAGTCAGCTCATGTTCAAGTGCATAGCGGCGAACTTCATTTCTTATTTCATTGGAATCCGAAGTTTGTAGCCAGCATTTGTTTATATCCAGCACTTTGTCAAATTGCCCCGGAATGTGAAAACCAACAGCATTCATTGTTTCAAATACTTTTCCTTCAGCAATTTCTTCATTAGTGCGCCAACGCTTATTTGAAAAAGTGAACTCCAATTTATTACGGTAAAATTCTGTTTTAGCGGATCCTAAGATTGGAGAAATTTCAGGTAGTTCAATTTTTCCTATACGAGTCAGGTTGTCAACTACTTGTTTTTGCTTGTAACGGATTTGTTCTGAATAAGGAAGAATTTGCCATTTGCATCCGCCACAGATTCCATAATGTTCGCACACAGCTTCGATTCTTTTTTCGGAGTAGGAATGAAACTTAATTGCACGCGCTTCCATAAAATGGCTTTTCTTGCGGGTAACTTGCAAGTCAACCACATCGCCGGGTACAACAAAAGGTACAAATACCACAATATCATTTATTTTGGTAATGGCTTTTCCTTCTGCAGCAATATCGGTAATGGTAATATTTTCGAAAATGGGATGTGGTTTTTTAGTTTTTGCCATGAGATGTTTTATGTGCGAAATCGAAAATTTAAGTATAGTTTTGGTGTGCAAAAGTACAACATTTTTTCGAGATTTTCCAAACTAAAAAAGGCTCTGTTACGAGCTTGATAGATAGTTGAATTATCAGGAAACTACTTTATTAGCTTCCTGATATTCTTATCTTTGAAAACTTTGTGCTAAAATGCGCATTTTAATCAGTATTATGTTGGCATCCAGAATTGTATTAAGGATTTTTCCACGTATAATTACTGTGTTATTTTCATGAATGAATCTTTCTGTAAAACCAGTTCTATACTAGCTTCACCTCTGGTAATTAAAACTTATTGTTTATGATTTGCATGATGAACACTTTTAAAGTGATTCATTTATTTCATTAGAGAAATAATAAAAACCCGTTGAGGAAATAAAAAAGTCCCACGGCACCAACAATCATTGCTATGTGCCACAGATATTTTCGTTTTATTAATGCTGAAATGGACGAAAGTAGAATAGAAATTTGTAAAAATATTACTGCCATTCCGAATGCTTTAGAATGTATTTGTGCTTCGTCACGCAGTGTTTCAAATTGTTCCGCTTCTTTTTTGATTTCTGCTTTTTCCTTTTCGTATCTCTTGATGGAAGTATCAAAATCATCGATTTTTTTCTGATAAGCGTCCTTTACTCCGGTTTCGCTTTTTGAAATTCGTAAGATATCAAGCTCGAGTGCTTCTTTTTGGGTTTCATAAATATACAGTTTCAAGCTTTTACTCTGAAAATAAGCCCATTTATTAGAGGCTTGTTCTTGGCTCAAAACAGATTTAGTGGAATACCCTCCACCTTTAAAAGTCGATAAGGTTGCTGCTACTGCAAAAACAATGGTAGTTAAAGCTAAATAATTTAGCCAAGGTTCTTTTTTTTCGTCTGCCATAAAATGTTGATTTTTTTGGCGACAAAAATAATATTTTTAATCGTGAAATTCAATTATTGACAAGCTAATAAATATCAATAAACGACTTCTTTACTTTGCTTAACTTTCACCGTTCCATTCTTTGTAAAATTCAGTCAGATATTCTTCCATTAACTGATGCCGCTGTATTGCTATCAATTTTCCGGTTTGAGTATTCATTCTATTTTTTAATAGCAAAAGTTTTTCGTAGAAATGATTGATGGTCGGAGCGTTGCTGTTTTTATATTCCTCCTTGGTCATATTTAAATTCGGTTTTATATCCGGATTGTAAAGCTCCCTGTTTTTAAATCCTCCATAATTAAAGGTGCGGGCAATGCCGATGGCTCCCAATGCATCGAGCCTGTCAGCATCTTGCACTATATCAAGTTCCAACGACTTAAATTGTTGACTCTCATTACCACCTTTAAAGGAAATATAGGCGATAATATTTTCAACATGATCTATTACCTGCGTTTTTATTCCGAGTGAACTTAAAAACTCCCGTGCTTTTTGTGGTCCAAGTTCTTCATTGCCATCATGGAACTTTGAGTCTGCAATATCGTGTAGCAAAGCCCCCAGTTCTACCACAAATAAATCAGCTTTTTCGGATGCGGCAATGTGCTTTGATAATTGCCATACCCGATAAATATGCCACCAGTCATGACCACCTTCTGCATTTTTCAATGTCTCTTTTGCAAATTGGGCAGTTTTTTGAATGATTGTTTCCTGATCCATTTATTGGTATTGGATATAAATGGGTTGAGGTTTTAACTTCATTAAATCTGCCGGAGTCAGCATTATATGAGGTGCTTTTTTAAGATCATTTTTGTAAAACAATTTAAACCCTGTAAATTGAACCGGCTCTTTACGAATGTATAGCAGATAAGTGCTTCTTTTAAGTACAGGTTCTCCCCAGCCGTCCATATTCATCACAATTTGCACTTCAGGGTGCAATACAATGTTTTTGTAGTTTCTTACCATTCCCTGAGTAAAGCGGTGTACGATAAGTATTTTGGGTGGCAGATTATTTTCTTTTACCAGTTTAGCCAAGTAATTCGAGCAGAAATTGATGTCTGCTGCATCCATAGTTCCGATTTTTGTGCCCGGTCTATGTCCATCTTTCATCGAAAATTCAGGGTCGATACCTAAATTTACCTGGGGCATTTTCAGGTATTTTTCCAATGTAGGCACTTCGGCTTTAACGTCACTCATTGCAACCTGTATATCTAAAAACACGATAGCATTTCCCATTTTTGCAATGGTCAATGCTGAATCAATCTGATGAACCGGCATGCGGGTGCGGTATTTTCCATCTTTTCCGGGATTACCCGATGCTACTATGGCAATGTAATGAATGGCAGGTTGGACAGGAGTAGTAGGATCAGCTTTTTCCCATGCGGCAACTTCTATATTTAATCTTCTCCACAATTCTTTTGGTGGATATTCACCCAATATCCCCATTCTTTTAGAATAAAGATTGCCATAATAAGCCACAATTCTTTTGAAAGGCAGAATAGCACCATCCAGCGGATAAGCGCGGAGATGATTTGGCCATAATCCGGTAGTGTCGCCGTTAGCCAGTGCTAGTTGTTTTTTCTGATATGCCAACGTATCTATCGGCACTATTTTTTTCTCAGGTAGTTGTACCTCAGTTTTTTCGTCCTTTACTGCTTCTTTTTTTTGACCAGTTTCTGTTTTATGTCCACATCCGCTAAGGATAATGATTAAGGCTATAGGAATAATGTTTCTGTAATTCATACTATTGATTTAAAAATTGACAGTTTCTATTTTCATTTTAAAAGTTAGCAAGTCTGATTTTTGACCTTTATGCCTTTTTGATTTTGCTGAAACTCTGATGCATGGATTTAAGCAGCCTTTGAGGTGTACAGTCAGGAACTATTATCCGGCGTACTGTTTGCAGGGGTTGCAGAGAGTCACGTTTTGTTGCAAGTGAAAACGAAAGTTTAAAGTATTTACTTAGTTCCTCAGCTCCTTTGTTGTCAAAAACTCCATTCGGATAAGCCCAGTATTCAACAGGTTTACCTACAAAAGCTTCTAACTTTTTCTTAGGATCTACAACTTGTTTTTGCCAGTCTGATGCTTCTTTATATTTTATCACCATGGTATGATCCCAGCTATGCAGCCCAATGGTATGACCTGCTTTTGCCAATCCGGCAATTTGTTCCTTGGTCATGTAATTCTTTTTGTTGTAAGTAATGGTCATGATAAAGAAAACACCTCTGAATCCGTGTTTTTCCATTACCGGAGCTGCAATAAGTGCATGTTCTACCCGCGAGTCGTCAAAGGTTATCATTACCGGATTTTCAGGCAAGGTTTTATTGTAGACTAAATAATCATAAAGTTGTGCCGGCGAAATAGAGTGGTAACCGCTATCGGCCAGTATTTTCATGTGTGCTTCAAATGTTGCCGGACTAACCTTATAATCGCTTTTTGCACCATCGGAGATTTTGTGATAGCAGAGCACCGGTATTTGCTGCTTTGCATAGATTTGAGATGTGGTATTCTTTGTCTGTTTTATATCGGTATTGACTTTTTCTTCAACAGCACTCGTTGATGTAACGGTGTTTGCGGCCTTTTTACTTGCCTTGTTGCAACTACTAACTACTAATCCTAAAAACAACGCACAAATAATAAGATATTTCCTGTTCATAACTTTCAATTTTTCATTTATTAAAACACGTAAAATTCACACTTTAGATTTATTTTGGCAATAATGAGTTTGGAGTTTAAATTTCCAATGAGCTTTCTTTACTCAAAAAAAATGGCTCGGAATTGGTATGAAATTCAGAATAATCAACGGATTCTGATTCTTTTTATCAGTAATAAGTTGTTGTAATTCTTGTACAAAAATACTAAATTTAATTGTGTAATTCAGTTATATTATTCAAAAAAAATCCCTGCTTATCGAAAGGCTCTCAGGGAGTCTTTTTTACAAATCAAGAATGTTATTTATTGCTCATATTCAGTTAGTTGAAACGAATACGCATTTTAAGTTCTTGTCATAGTTGGAACTTACAATAACAGATAGTAGCATTTATTATTTCCTAAATGCAGAACCGCAGTTCCCAACCCGGTAACTGCGGTTTACTTTTCAGATATTCAAAAACATAATATCATAACTACGTGATGTGATATGAATGCTTTTTCACGAAGGCTTTCTCAGCAAACAGTTATGAACAACACTTATTCTTCCAAAGTCGAAATATCCCCTTCATCTTCACCCAATGCACGAGCTTTTAAAACCCGTCGCATGATTTTCCCGCTTCGGGTTTTGGGTAATGAGTTGGTAAAGATAATTTCTTCAGGCCTAGCTATTGGTCCCATCATGCTGGATACGTGGTTTTTTAGTTCTGTTTCCAACTCCCGGTCTGCTATAACTCCACTTTTTAGAATAACAAAGGCGTGAATGGCATTTCCTTTCAATTTATGTGGCAATGGAATTACAGCCGCTTCCACAACTTTTGGGTGACTCACCAAAGCACTTTCTACTTCGGCAGTTCCCAGTCGGTAACCACTTACTTTTATCACATCATCGCTTCGTCCAATCACCCATATATAGCCATCTTCGTCAATTTTTGCCGAATCACCGGGATGATACCATCCTTCTTTTTCGTATTTTTTCCAATAGGTTTCAATAAATTTGTCACGGTCTTTATAAATTCCGGCAGCTAGTCCGGGCCAAATATTTTTAATGACCAATGCGCCTTCTTCTCCTGTTTTTACATCTTGATGATGTTCATCTACTACCCCGATTTCGTTTCCAAAAAATGGTTTTGAAGCCGAACCGGGCTTCAATGGCATCACGGGCAACGGTGTAATCATAAATCCACCGGTTTCGGTTTGCCACCAGGTATCCATGATAGGGCAATTCTCATTTCCAACCACTTTGTAATACCAGCGCCAGGCCTCGGGGTTGATAGGTTCTCCCACCGAACCAAGTAATCGGAGCGAACTTAAATCGTGTCGGTTCACCCACGAATCGCCAAAACGCATTAATCCACGTATGGCAGTGGGAGAAGTGTAAAGAATATTGATTCCGTATTTTTCTATCATGCGCCACCACCGGTTAGGATAAGGATGGTTTGGTGCGCCTTCGTACATAAAAATGGTTGCACCGTTTATCAGTGGAGAGTATACCATATAACTGTGCCCTGTAATCCATCCAGGGTCGGCCGCACACCAAAACCTGTCTTCGGGCTTAATGTCGAAAACCATGCGATGGGTAGTGGAAGTGTAAACACAATAACCGCCATGACTGTGTATCATGCCTTTGGGCTTACCTGTAGAACCGGACGTATATAATAAAAACAGCATATCGTTGGCATCGGTTTCTTCCGTTTCGCATTTTGGGCTGGCAATGGGTAAGGATTCAAGATCGTGATACCAATAGTCGCGGTCATTTTCCATATAAACTTCGTGACTGGTACGTTTCACCGTAATCACTATTTCCACCGTGGGGCAGAGTATCACCGCTTCGTTTACGATGCTTTTCAAATCGGCAATTTTCCCTCGTCTGTAACCGCCATCGGCTGTAACCACCACGCGGCTTTCGGAATCCCTGATACGTTCCGAAAGGGCCTCATGACTGAATCCACCATAAATAACACTGTGCACCGCACCAATTTTAGCGCAGGCCAACATAGCAAAAATCTGTTCGGGAATCTGGGGCATATAAATAGTGACAATATCGCCTTTTTTTACACCCATACTTTTTAGGATATTTGCAAACTTAGACACTTCACGATTCAAAGCATGATACGAAAAAGTGCGAACATCTCCGTTTTCACCTTCCCAGATAATGGCTATCTTGTTACGGTTAGCTGTTTTTAGATGTCGGTCGATGGCATTATGAACGATGTTTATTTTTCCACCGGCAAACCATTTGTAAAAAGGCTTATCCGAATCGTCAAGCACTTTATCCCATTTTTTGTACCATCCAAGATATTCGGCTTGTTCGGCCCAAAAGGCTTCCCTGTTTTCGATAGAATACTTGTAAAGCTTATCATATTCTTTAACGTTGGCTTGGTTTACTATATCTTCCGAAGGAAAATACATGTTTCTATTTTCGTCAAATGTCATATTAGTGGATTTAAGAGAATGAATAATAGATATTAGATGTTATATAAGTTATTGGCAGGATTTTATATGGATTATTTTGAGTTAATTATTCCTCGGATTTCTCAAGTGGTTATTTTTCCTTGACTCTCTTCGGGAATTGAATTATTTTGAGTGTAATGTTTTATTTATCATTTAATTTCAATAATTATTATCGAATTGTAATTAGTATAATTAAATTTCTAATAGAACAAATATTGATGGCAATAGTTTATGGTGTAATTTTGCATATATATCTACAGCAAAACCCCTCGTAGTGAGAGAATGGATCAGTAAGTCGTGGATGGTAAGTATGTGATATAGTTTTGTTGTGCTATCTTGTTAGGAGCGGACATGAGTATTTGCTAAACAATCGTATTATATATCCAATAGCTTATTCAATGAAATTTTTGTCCTTTCTCCAGCATGTCGAGTATTGCTTTCATTCGTTTTACTCTTATCTCTGTATTTTTTGCTGTTTGTAACCTCCAGTAAATTGTATACTTATTGGTTCTGTTTAAGCTGTCGAAGAATGTTTGTGCTTTTGTGTTTGTAGAAAGTTCTTGCATAAAGTCGTCGGGTAAAATCATTCTTCCTGCAGTTTCATAGGCTCTATCCCATCGGCCATCTGCTTTGGCGGCTTCGGCTTCTTTAAGCCCTGTAGGTTTCATCCTCCCGATTTCTACCAATCGGTCCACATTCTCAATATTTCGAATCGACCATAAGCTTTTAGGTCTGCGGTGCGTAAATCGTTGCAAATAAGAATTTTCATCCATTTTCTTTAATTGACCATCAATCCAACCATAACAGAGAGCCACATCCAATGCTTCTTTGTAGTTGATTGATGTTGTTCCGGAATTTTTCTTGTAAAATTGCAGCCATATACCATTGGAATTATTGTGATTCAGCTCCAGCCAGTTTTCAAAATCAGTGGAACAGATGAATGAAATGATTGGTAAATCTGCCGTTTTTGACGTTGAGTTGTTCATCATGATGGTCGGTTTGAAAATTCATTAAAATAAATTGACATGAAAACTTGAAGTTCGCATGCCAATTTTAGTTTAATAGGTATTCAGTTTTTATTCAGGCCAGCGTCCTTGCAATTGACGGTTCACCATCCAACCCGGATATTCAGGACTTAGCGCACTGACTTCATTGAGCAGTTTCATTTCGTCGGGAGTGAGTTCCAGTTTCACCGCTGCAATGTTATCGGTAAGTTGTTGCAGGGTTTTTGCCCCAATAATGGTACTCGTAACGGCTGGTTGTTTTATCACCCAGTTCAGTGCTACGGTGGCTACCGATACTTTGTGATGCTCTGCTATAACTCTCATTTCATCAATAATATCATATGCTTTTTCTTTATTGATAGGAGGGAAGTCGAATGAATCACGTCGGCTATTGCCGGCCTGTTCTATATCCCGGGAATATTTTCCGGACAGAAAACCGCCGGCAAGCGGACTCCAGGGCATAAGACTAATACCTTCACTCAAAGCCATAGGCACAATTTCGCGTTCTATATCGCGACCGGCAATGGTGTAATAGTTCTGAGAACCTACAAATTTTGTCCATCCCATTTTCTCGGCATAAGCATTTGCTTTCATTACCATCCAGGCAGGATGATTGCTAATACCGATATACCTTACTTTACCTGAACGTACCACATCTTCCAGTCCGCGCATAGTTTCTTCGAGAGGTGTGATGGGATCTACGCCGTGTATGTATAGTAAATCAATGTGTTCGAGTTGCAGCCGTTTCAGACTGTCATTCACCGAGTCCATGATATGGAGACGCGAAAGTCCAACCTGATTAGCACCTGCTCCCATTCGAATGCGTACTTTGGTAGCTATCACCAGATTTTGATGCGAAATGCCCAGCTTTTTCAACGATTCACCCAACAAAGTTTCCGACAACCCTTCGGAGTAAGCATTGGCAGTGTCAATAAAGTTAATGCCATTGTCGATGGATGTTTTTACAATCAGGTTTACTTCGTCCTGTGGTAATTGTCCGATAGCTTGCCAGTAACCTTTACCTCCAAAAGTCATGGTTCCCAGACAAAGCTCCGAAACCAATACGCCTGTTTTTCCTAGTTCGTTATATTTCATTGTAGTTTAATTTGGTGTTATTGATTCTTTTAAATTCAGAAGAAATCCCTAATAAAACAACTTGATAAATTGAAAGGTTCATAAAATCATTAGAATTAAGGAATCGCTTTTCAGAATTGATTATTTCTAAATGTCATACTTATTTTATGAGTATTAATATCCTGAAATTGTATTTAAAGTTGTAAATGTAAGATAAAGCAAAATTTAATTTATTAAATGGATAAAGAAATAGAAGTCCATTCAGGAGCTTTGAAAACTCAGATTTTTAAACTTGACATAAATTCTGAAACGTGGCTCAATATCCTCATTAAAAAAGAATAAGACCTATATTCATCTCTTGATTAAGCTTTTTTTTGATTTTATATAAAAAAATAATTTTTAAAACTGTTTAGAAAATAAAATCTTTATTCTATATTTGCCCAATATATGAAGATTCTGTCTGCTAATTCAGGCCTTTTGAGTGATCTACATATATTTTTTTGCCTTTATTACCAAATTGAAACGATTACAAATATTTATTTTATTCATCTTAGGTTTGGTTCAAAACAGTTAATTAGTCATTAATAATAATCACTGAGGAATGAGCGAAAAAGAAGAAAAGCCCAGAAAAAGAACAAGAAGGGAATTCTTGCAGGATATAGGAATTGTAGGTGTAGGAACTTTAATAGGAGGATCTGCAATTTTTGCCGGCATTAATTATGACAAGAGAAAGAAGCAGGCTGACAGAATAAAAGTCCTCACTGCTGAAAATGAACTCATCGAGGTTGAAAAAAGTGACACCACACAAGTAATAAAATCAAAATCGCAAACGCTGACATATCTTCAGAAAGAAGGTCGGGACGGAATAGCCGGCAAACGCTGGGTGATGGTAATTGATTTGTCGAAATGTAGAAATGCCCGCAAATGTATGTCGGCTTGTCAGGAGGCACACCACATTCGGCCGGAACAATCTCATATAATGACTCTAAAAATGCAGGAGTCTTTAGATACACCCGCTTATTATATGCCAAAGCAATGTCAACATTGCGATAATCCACCTTGTGTTGCGGTTTGTCCCGTTGATGCTACATTTAAACGCCCTGATGGTATTGTATTGATTGATAATGAGCGATGTATTGGTTGCCGCTTTTGCATTGCCGCTTGTCCGTATAGTGCCCGTACTTTCAATTGGTCAAAACCATTGCACGATCAGGAAGACAAGGATCTAACCTACAACGTGGAATTGAATATTCCACAACGCAAAGGAACAATTACAAAATGTTTATTTAGCGCCGACCGCGTGCGCGAAGGTAAATTGCCGTATTGTGTAGGGGCTTGTCCAAACGGAGTTTTCTATTTTGGAGACGAAAATGAAGATGCTGTTACCAATGGAACTACAAAGGAAACCGTTCGGTTTAAAAAACTGCTCGAAGATAATGGAGGATACAGACTTATGGCAGAACTTGGAACAAATCCAAGGGTCTATTATTTACCGCCTAAAGGGAAATCATATCCATTTCAGGATAAAGATAAAGAGGAAGCAGAAGAAAGACTAAAGGGAGGTTGATGTGTAACTCTGAGTGTTTTTATAAAGCAGAATTAATTGTATTGAATAACATTCATACAACATATTTTTAATACAAAACAAAACTAGATTTTTTCCTCGGCTATTATTGGGGATTAGATAGAATAATGAAATAACCGCTTATGTTAGAACAATCAAAATTGGACACTGTCACTTCCGACTTGCTTAGACATATTCGTCTAAATAAAGCTTTTATTATTTGGATGGGAGTATTAGGAATTTCATTTCTGGTGTGTATATATGCTTATACCATTCAGTTGAGAGATGGGTTAGGTGTAGCAGGTATCCGTGATTATGTTTCATGGGGTTTATATATTGCTAATTTTGTCTTTTTTGTTGCAGTGAGTCTGATTGGCATGCTGATGACAGCTGTACTTGGACTTCTGGGAATTAAATGGTCAGCGCCTTTGTCCAGAATTGCTGAAATTATTGCTTTTGCATTTGCAGCTGTAGCCGGTCTGGTCATTATTGGTGATATGGGTCGACCGGACAGACTTATTAATGTAGTTATTCATGGTCGGGTTCAATCACCTATTTTATGGGATATCACGGTAGTAACAATTTATGTTATTATAAGCTCACTACTTCTTTATTTGCCACTTATTCCTGATTTCAAAATATGTCATGAAAAATTGGAGAATGCACCTAAATTTCAGCGTAATATCTACAAAATTTTATCTCTAAACTGGAGTAATACGCTGGAACAACAAAAAATAATCAAAGATTCAATTCGAGTTTTAGCCATATTAATTATACCTGTAGCATTGGGAATTCATACTGTTACTTCATGGCTTTTTGCCAGCACATCCAGAGCTGGTTGGGATTCTACCGTGTTCGGTCCTTATTTTGTTACCGGAGCTTTTGTAGCGGGCTGTGCAGCAGTTATTATAGCCATGTATTTCTACCGGCACAATTATAAATTGCAGGATTATATTACCGAGATGCATTTTGATAAAATGGGGAAACTGTTAGTATTGGTATCTTTAGTTTATCTCTATTTTAACTTGAATGAATTTCTGGTTCCGGGCTATAAAATGAAAAAGTTTGATGCTACCCACCTAAATGAATTATTCGTTGGAGGACATGCATTATTGTTTTGGTCGACACAACTTTTAGGACTAATATTCCCTATTATATTGCTATTATTCAAACAAATGAGAAAGCCGTTGCCAATAATGATTGTTTCAATATTTGTTGTTGTAGGTGCCTGGTTTAAACGTTATATCATTGTTATCCCAACTCAGGAACATCCTTATTTACCTATTCAGAATGTTCCATTAAACTTTAAATTTTATACACCAACATTGATAGAAATTCTTATCACGATAGCACCTATATTATTGTCTTTAATAATCATTACTATTTTATCCAAGGTTATTCCTATAATTCCAATTCAAGAAACTATTGAAGAGTTGGAAGAACAGGAGATAGCAACCGGTAAGTAACTGGCAATAAGTAGAAAATATAAATACAACACCTTATGTACAAAAAGAATATTGGTTTTAAACTCACAACAATTATAGTTGGTTCACTGTTTTGTTTGAATTTGGCGGCTCAGAAATGGGATATCCCTGCAGATAAATCGGCAAAAAACAGCTACATACCGTTTAATAGTTCGACGGCGAAAGAAGGTGAAGCGATATTTACCAAGAATTGCGTGTCCTGTCATGGTAATCCGGGTAAAGGAAACAGTTTAAAATCATTGACTCCGATACCACCGGATTTAGCCGGTGCTACGACTCAACATCGAACCGACGGAGATATATTTTATATAATTTCAACCGGTAGAGTGATAATGCCTTCTTTCAAAGATGTATTGTCAGATGATGACCGTTGGAAAGTAATTTCATTTCTAAGGAGCTATAATAAATCATACGTTCAGGTTTTGTCAAAACTTGACTCAGGTAAAAGTAAACTGGTAAAGGTGACGATGAATTATGATCCCAAAACTCATCAAATTAAAGTGATAGCTAAGGCTGATGAGAAAACAGGTATTGTTTCATTACAAAATGATGAAGCAGAACTTTTTGTGAAGAGATATTTTGGAAAATTGCAAATTGATAAAACTATTCGTACCAATGCAGATGGGGTTGCGGTTTTTAATTTTCCAACAGATTTACCGGGTGATAAAAACGGAAATGTCGATTTGATTGTTTCACTAAATGATGATGTCTATGGAGGTATTGAATCTCAGACTAAATTGAAAATTGGTATTCCGACAGACAAGCCCAGTTTGACCCAAAAAAGAGCAATATGGAATGTGATGGCTAAAGCTCCAATCTGGCTTCTATTAACGTATTTATTCTGTGTCCTGTTGGTACTTTCAGTATTCGGCTATATTATATACAATCTCTATAAGTTAAGAAAAAGCAAATGACATTTAAAACAGTAGTATTATGAAAAAACTTGCAATTCTAGGCCGAATTTTATTCGCATTGCCTTTTGGAATAATGGGTTTGAACCACTTTTTGATGACCAATGTTTTTGTTGGTATGATGTCTTCGTTTATACCCGGTGGTGCATTTACAGTATTGTTAACCGGAGTGCTACTAATTGTAGGATGCGTTAGCATTATTCTGAACAAAAATTTAAAATTAGTGTGTTTTGGATTGGCTGGTTTATTATTCATTTTTATTGCGACTATTCATATACCCGGACTGTTTGATTCAGATCCAAAATTGGTACAGACTGCATTAATTGAGTTACTTAAAGATACTGGTTTAATGGGTGGTGCCATTATGATAGCTGTATTTTCGGATTCTATTAAAGAAGAAAGTGTGAAATAATTTAATAATCTATATATGAAAAATATACTGATAGTAAGCTTAGTACTAACATTTACCTTTATAATAGGGACATATGCACAGGTTTCTAAAACTCCGGAAGTCGGAATCATTGAACATCTTGGTAAAACTATTCCACTCGATTTAAAGTTTGTAAATGATAAATTCGATACTGTAACGCTTAAGCAGTTAATCAATAAACCAACGATTTTATCATTTGTTTATTTTGACTGTCCCGGGCTGTGCAGTCCGCTTTTGGAAGGCGTTGGCGATGTAATTAGTAAAACTAATCTTGTACTTGGCAAAGATTATCAGGTTATTACTATAAGTTTTAATTATAGAGACACACCTGAAAAAGCAAAGGTGAAGAAAAAAAGATTTACTGATCGCTACTCAAAAGGTAACAGTGATGGTTGGATTTTTTTGACAACAGATAGCACTACAATTGCAAAAATAACTGATGCAACTGGCTTTAAAACAAAAGCTGTAGGTTTAGATTTTGTTCATCCATCGGCTATTATAGCTCTTAGTCCTACGGGGATGATAACACGCTATTTATATGGAATAACCTTTCAACCAATTGACTTTAAAATGGCTCTTTTTGAAGCCAACAAAGAACAACCCCGCCCAACGATTCAAAAAGTATTGCTGCTTTGTTTTAGCTACGATCCTCAAGGTCATCGTTATGCATTGGATGTATTAAAGATAGCCGGAATATTGGTTGTGTTTTTTATTCTGGTTTTCGTTATAGTATATCTTGTCAAACCCAAAAGGAAGAAAGAATAATAATAAGATTTAACTGATTAAATATTCTATTATGAGAAACAACAGCAATTGGTTAATGAATCGTACCGATTTATTAATATTGGCACAAACCAGACAAATTTTAATAGACGTTACAAAATTTGTTTTTGTTTTATTTGTTTTAATTGCACCGTTTGAAACGGCAAATGCTTTACCAAGTTATGCACGTCAAACACAAATGTCTTGTACGGCGTGCCATACATCATTCCCAGAACTGAATTCTTTTGGACGCCAGTTTAAAGCAAATGGTTATACCTTGACAACTGCGAGTGCAATTAATGATCAGGGAGGTGATACTCTGAAGCCTAGAACAAGATTGAATTTGCTGAATAATTTGCCTTTGTCAGTTATGGTTCAGTCATCTTTTTCGAATGTTGCTAAGGATGTTCCCGGAGTGCAAAATAACTCAGGCCAATTTCCACAGCAATTAAGTCTGTTCTTTGCTGGTCAAATTACTCCTCATATTGGAACTTTTATTCAGATGACTTATGCTGATGGAAGCTTTGGTATGGATAATGCAGATATTCGTTATGCAAACACAACAAATTTCGGATCGAACAGTTTGCTTTATGGCTTAACGTTAAATAACAATCCAACTTCACAAGATCTTTGGAACACTTCCCCGGCATGGAGATTCCCTTATGCCAGTTCATCATCTGCTCCTTCTCCGGCAAAAGCTACTTTAATTGAAAGTCTGGGAGGCCAGGTAATAGGGGTAGGTGCATATGGACTTTTAAATAACCTGATTTTTGCCGAATTCTCTACTTATCGCTCTGCACAAATAGGGGCAGCTAATCCTCCGGATACAACCAATTCTAATGTGGTAAAGGGCTTCATCCCTTATTGGCGTTTAGCTTTACAACACCAATGGGGTCTTAATTACTTAGAGTTAGGCACTTCTGGTATTGCTTCTACTCAGTATCTTTCTGGAATTTCAGGGGCTTTAGATAAATTTGTTGATGTCGGCGTTGATTTACAATATGAACGTACCTTGCCATATGGGAATTTTTCTTTACATTCATCTTTTATTAATGAAAATGAAGTTAGGGATTTGTCTGCCGAGAACAAGTATAGCTTTCAATCTTTTAAAGTTGATGCAAATTTATTCTTAAAAAACGGTTGTGGTGGAACACTCGGGTATTTTAATAATACGGGTAGCGTTGATGTCGCTAATTTCCCAAATGGGAATAATAAGCCCAACAGCAGTGGTTTTATATTTCAAATAGAGTATTTGCCATGGTATAATACTAAGTTTGCTGCACAATATGTTGCTTATCAGAAATTTGATGGAAGTAGTACAAACTATGATGGCTTAGGTAGAAATGCTGGTAACAATAATACAATCTATCTATTGGCATGGCTTAGCTTTTAATAAAAATAGAACAAGTTAAACAAATAAAAATAATTAAGGTATGACAAATAAATTTTTAGTTGGGGCATTCTCACTTATTGGGTTTTTGCTAATTAGTATGAATGCAGTTGCTGTGCAACCAAAAGAAATGATAACCAAAGTAGAAATGGGTCCGATAAATGCCCAAATGGTTAAAGAGGGTAAAGGTTTATTTACTTCAAAATGTGTTATGTGCCATGACATGGATCAAAAAAAGGTTGGACCCGCTTTAAGAAGTATTACTAAAGAAAGAAAGCCGGATTATATTATGAATGTCATTTATAATACTGCAAAAATGCAAAAAAATGATCCGATTTTTAAAGGCTTACTCGCAAAATATAACCGCGTACCAATGCCAGATCCTAATTTTACTGAAGCGCAGTCTCGTTCAGTACTTGAATACTTAAGGTCTGTTGCCAAATAAATTTCATCTGAGACAATAGACTTTAAATTGTATTTAGTGTTGAATATTTTATGAATAATCATAAAAAGAACATATGGCTGATAATAAAAAAATAGAATATGTAAGTTACTTGGATCATAAGGGAAAATATACAGGAATCCGTTCCTGGATTTTTACAATGGATCATAAGAGGATTGGATTGATTTATATGTACGCTATTATGACGCTGTTTGCGGTAGGGGCGCTTATGGGATTGTTGATGCGTATAGAATTGATCGCTCCGGGTGAAACCATTATGAAACCGCAAACTTATAACGGCATGTTCACTGTGCATGGGATAATTATGATTTTCATGGTGGTCATTCCAGGCTTGTCGGTAGTTTTCGGTAATTTCTTTTTGCCAATTTTAATTGGAGCAAAAGATGTTGCTTTTCCGAAATTAAACCGATTTTCGTGGTGGGTTTATATTACCGGTTGTTTCTTGGCAATAGCTTCACAGTTTATGCAACATGGACCTCCTGATACAGGTTGGACATTTTATGCTCCATACAGTACCACAACGGGAACAAATGTTATAATGGCTACTTTTGCTGCTTTTGTACTTGGATTTTCATCCATTCTTACCGGATTGAATTTCATTGTTACCATTCACCAAATGCGTGCACCAGGGATGAAATTTTTTAATATGCCATTATTTTCATGGGCTATTTATGCTACAGCGTGGACGCAGCTTTTGGCTACTCCTATTGTAGGTATTACCCTTTTAATGCTGATTGCGGAACGTCTTTTTGGAATTGGATTTTTTAATCCCGATTTAGGTGGTGACCCGGTATTGTTCCAGCATTTGTTCTGGATTTACTCTCATCCGGCGGTTTATATTATGATTCTTCCTGCATTGGGTGTTATTACTGAAATTATTCCTACTTTTTGCCAAAAGAAAATTTATGGATATAAGGCTATTGCTTTATCCAGTCTGGCTATTGCAGGTGTTGGCTTCCTTGTATGGGGACATCATATGTTTACTTCAGGGATGAGTGATCAGGCCAGATGGTTCTTTTCATTTCTTACTTTTTTGGTGGCCATCCCAAGTGCTATTAAAGTATTTAATTGGTTAGCCACTATGTATAAGGGTTCTATTGACTTGAAACCTCCATTTCTTTATGCACTTTCATTTATTTTCCTTTTTACAATTGGAGGTACTACTGGATTGATATTGGGGTCGGTTGCAACAGACGTGCAGGTGCATGATACAGCATTTGTAGTAGCACATTTCCATTATATCATTTTTGGTGGAATGGGTTTTGCATTTTTTGCTGCTATTCATTATTGGCTGCCCAAAATGTATGGCAGAATGTATAATATGAAACGTGCCACGATTGCCTGGGGGATTAATTTTGTTGGATTCAATCTATTGTATTTCCCTCAATTTATTTTGGGAATTGAAGGTATGCCGAGAAGATATTTTGATTACTTACCTCAATTTCAACCATTGCAGGTAGTGTCAACAATTGGTGGATTTATTTTAATTGGTGGACTAATTTTTATGGTTATTAATTTAGTGCAAGGAGTAAAACATGGAGAAATTGCACCCGAAAACCCATGGCATGGCACTACGCTGGAATGGCAAATACCTTCACCTCCGCCGTTAGAAAACTTCGACGAAGCTCCGGTAATTAATCCAAATCCATACGACTATAAATAGTTTGTAGCAAAATTATAAAATTTATTTTCAATGTATTAAAAAATAAATGTCAATCAAATGCGGATTGTAAATGATTAGATTGTAAAAGTAATAATATGAGTGAGAGGGAAATACATATTGAAGTACATAGAGACGATGAAGCATCCAAATTAGGTATGTGGCTCTTTATTTTTACAGAACTGCTTCTGTTTGGAGGATTGTTTCTGGTATATACTGTTTTCAGAGCAGAATATCCTAAAAATTTTCATGAAGGAAGTTTGGAATTAAGTGTAACTATTGGTGCAATTAATACCATCGCTTTGTTATTTAGTAGTATGACAATAGCTATGGCATTGTCAGCTATTCAAAAAAATAACAGGGTATTAGCCATGCGTTTGATTGCTGTTACACTTTTAATGGCACTGGTTTTTCTTTTCAATAAATACCTTGAGTGGAGCATGAAATTTGAACATGGATTATATCCCGGGTCTAAATTGATGCCACATTTGGGTAGAGGAGATTTAATGTTTTTCAGCTTGTATTTTTTTATGACAGGATTGCATGCATTGCATATTATCGTTGGTATGGTTCTACTTACAATATGTTTCTTTAAAATTAAAAAGGGGACTTTAAATTTTCAAAATTATATTCATCTTGAGAATGGAGCACTTTACTGGCACCTAGTCGATTTAATCTGGATTTTCTTATTTCCATTGTTATACTTAATTACATGACGGAACTTAAACCCAGGATTACAGATATTTCTCAAAGATTTATAATCTAAAGTTAATTCAAATGGCTAACAACGTTTCACATACTACCGAATATAGAGTGCTTGCAAGAGTTGTTTTAATACTCATGTTTCTGACATTCCTTACAATTTTTGTTACTTCATTGCATTTAGGAGCCTTTAGTGTAACTGTTGCACTTTTGATTGCAGGTGTAAAGGGATTTTTTATATTGACTTATTTTATGCACTTAAAATACGAAAGTCTGCTGCTAAGGATATTGGTGGCAATGATTTTTGTACTTTATGCAGTCATTGTTCTTATTACATTTATTGATTATGCATATCGATGAATTAGTTTAAAAATCTCTTAACTTGTAACTAATTATGTTCAGTAACGCTTCAAATTTTGTTCACGGAGTAGATAAAGCATTCCTTATAATCGGGGGCTTCTCCTTATTTTTTCTGGTGTCATTCACCGGAATTATGATTTATTTTGTTATTAAATACAATAGAAAAAGGAATCCAAAAGCCACACAAATAAAAGATAGTACTTTATTGGAGGTGACCTGGACTACAATACCTGTACTGTTGGTTTTATATATGTTTTATATAGGTTGGCAAGGATTTTTTCCAATGCGTCAGGTTCCAAAAGATGCTATGCAAGTTACTGCAATTGGTCAAATGTGGAAATGGAAATTTGAGTATCCCGGGAATAAGGCATCAGACACGTTGGTGTTGCCTATTAATAAGCCTGTAAAAGTCAATCTAGTGTCTAAAGATGTTATACATGGGTTTTTTATTCCAGCTTTTAGAATAAAAGAAGATGTTGTTCCAGGTCAAAAGAATTATAGTTGGTTTATCCCAGGTGAATTAGGGGATTTTGATTTGCTTTGTTCAGCATACTGTGGTGTGAGTCATTCTTATATGTCGGCAGTTGTCAGGATTGTATCTCAGGATAAATATGAACAATGGATAGCTAACTTGCAAGCCAAAGGCAGTGAGACTAATTCAGGTCATAGTGTTCTTGATAAAAATGGCTGTCTTGGTTGTCATTCTTTAGATGGATCTAAATTGGTTGGTCCTAGTTTTAAAAGCATGTATGGTTCAACTGTAGAAGTTAATACCAGCGGAACTACTCATAAAATTAGTGTTGATGATAAATATATTAAAACCTCGATTAATGAGCCGGATAAAGATGTTGTAACAGGTTATCCACAAGGCGTTATGAAATCATATAAAGGTATCATTTCAGATAAAGATGTTCAGGCAATAACCGATTATTTTAAAACTTTAAAATGAAATCAGTATCTTTAAATACAGTTCTTTCATTACTGAAATATAAAGTTTCAATTGCCGTAACCTTTACAGCAATAACAGGCTATGTTATATATACCAGAAGTTTTGATTTACGTATATTCTTGTTGATTATTGGTGTGTTTTCTTTAGCCGGAGGCTCAAGTTCTTTGAATGAATATCAGGAACGAAATTATGATGCTATAATGCCAAGAACTAAGGATAGACCAATTCCAACAGGGAAGGTAACTCCCTTACAGGCATTTTTCATTTCATTTTTTTTTATAGCAATAGGTTTATTTGTTTTATACCTTAGTTTTGGAATTGTACCGGCTTTATTTGGTGCTTTCAATGTGTTCTGGTATAATCTAGTCTATACGAACCTGAAAAGAATAACAGCTTTTGCTGTTGTTCCCGGATCTCTGGTTGGTGCTGTGCCGGCATTTATCGGTTGGACTGCTGCCGGTGGTTATTATCTTGAATCTACTATTGTTTTTATAGCCTTTTTCCTTTTTATTTGGCAAGTGCCTCATTTTTGGCTCCTAATGTTGAAATATGGAAAGGAATACGAAGCGGCCGGTTTTCCAATCATCAATAATGTAATAACCCCGGTAAATTTAAAAAGGATTATTTTCACATGGATTGTTGCTACTGCTTCTGTATCAATTATGATTCCCCTGTTTCTAGTCAACGTTTCTTTTCCCTTTTTTATTTTTATCTTCATTTTAAACGTTTTATTCATCGGAATTTTCACCAAACTTACTTTTGGAAAAACTGCTGAACTTAATTTCAGAAAATCATTTATAAGCATTAATGTTTATATGATGTTGTTTATGGTTATGCTGATTATCTTCCATATTTTTACTTCTCCATTGTAATTCCTATTTCTATTGGCACATATTTCAATCCCAATCAATCTCCTTTTTAATATTTTCAACCTCTACTAATTTATAAGAACCTAAAAAAAAATAGTTATGAAGTGTTAATTGTAAAATTTTATGACATATTTCAAATGGTCATTTAAAATCATTAATAGGGGAACAAATAAGATGAAAAAGTTGTTGAATAACATATTTGTAATTGATTATTCACGAATTTTGGAATACCAGTAAATCATTTCTTTGTACTTTTGCCAATCTGGATTTTATATGAACGGAACTATTAATCATAAAGGTCATGTATTTATAGCACTGCTTCTCGCGGTTGTGCTAGCTAGCTCAATGCTTGCAAAACCTTTGCATATTCTATTTGTACATCATGATCTGGCAAGAATATCTCCTGTTTATTCCACTCAGGCAACCGTTTCGAATTCTCAAGAAACTGATTGTCCAATTTGCGATTTCGAATTTTGTTTCTTTATCGCAAATAGTCAGACCAACTTACCTGAAATCAGTGAGATTTATGCAAAAGCACTGACACCAGAGGTTATTGATCTCATTGTAAATCAAACTTCTCATAATTTTCAACTGCGGGCTCCTCCTGTGGTTTAATTCTCCACTTTTTTTAAGCTGTAATTTCAATATCTAAGACACAAATTCCATGTCTTTCTGATTTGTTATTTCCAGAATGGTTCTTTGTATCTGTTTTACTGACTGATATTCAACTGTTGAACCCCTTGATTCCATAAATGAAAAAGTCACTTCTTGATTTCCTTTATGCATCATAATTTCAAACAATTACATTCAAATAAAATGAAAAAAATAATTATAATATTCATCTCGTTTATTATAGCTTCCAATATTTTGGCAGTTGATATGTCTGACTCTCAAACTAGTCTGCGAGGGAAAATAACCGATAAAAGTGGTGCGCCGGTTATTGGCGCAAGTATCTATTTCCCTGATTTAAAGTCTGGAACAGTGACTGATGCAGATGGAGCATATTCAATTAATAATTTACCAAAGCGCAAAATGATGGTTCAGATTAACTCTGTTGGGTACAAAATGATAATAGATAAAATAGATTTGGCCGTTTCTCATCAAAAAAATTATGTATTGGACGAATCGATAACAGAAATGAATGAAGTCACGGTTACTGGACAAACTGTTGCAACACAAATGTCCAGAACTCCATCGCCCATAAGTGTAATCTCCACGGCACAACTTCAACAGCAGGCTTCTACCAATATTATCGATGCGCTCAGTTCACAGCCAGGAGTTTCGCAAATAACCACAGGTGGTGGAATTTCCAAACCAGTAATTCGTGGTTTAGGGTATAATCGTGTTGTTGTAGTGAATGACGGTGTGCGTCAGGAAGGTCAGCAATGGGGTGATGAACATGGAATTGAGATAGATGAAAACGATGTAAACCGGGTTGAAATTCTGAAAGGTCCGGCTAGTTTAATGTATGGTTCGGATGCTATGGCTGGTGTTATCAATTTGTTTTCTGCTCCAACATTGCCCGAGGGCCAAATGAAACTTAATGCTTCGGCCAATTATCAAACAAATAATGGATTGATGGCTTATTCACTTGATTATGCCGGGCACAAAAAATCATTTCTATGGGATTTGCGCTATAGTCAGAAACAGGCTCATGCTTATCAAAACAGTGCCGATGGCTATGTCTACAACTCCGGGTTCAGTGAAAATGCGGCTTCTGCTTTGTTTGGAATTACCAACTGGTGGGGATATTCGCATTTGACTTTGAGTACTTATCACCTTACTCCAGGAATTGTAGAAGGCAACAGGGATAGCTTAACCGGAAAATTTGTAAAACCGATAGTTTTGAGTAATGGGACTGTCGGTGATGCGCTTGCTACAAATTCAGATTTTACATCGTACAATCATCAAATGCCTTATCAACAAGTAAATCATTACAAAGTGGTATGGGATAATAACCTTATGTTAGGTGATGGTAGCCTCAAAGCAACCATTGGCTACCAGCAAAATCGTCGGCAGGAATTTGCCGAAGTGCTCAACCCCAATCAATATGGCTTGTATTTCCAACTTCATACTGTTACATATAATTTTAATTATCTATTGCCCGAATTTGACGGATATAATTTTTCTGTTGGTGTAAACGGGATGTATCAAAACTCCTTGAATAAAGGAACTGAATTTTTAGTGCCGGAATATAAACTTTTTGATGTTGGGACTTTTGTTGTTGGTAAAAAAACCTTTGGTAATCTTGATGTCAGTGGTGGACTTCGTTTTGATAATCGGGCAGAAACAGGTGATGCACTATATTTAAATACTGCTGGAGTTAAGACTAATGTAAATGATCCAACTGCAACCGAAAGATTCACACCTTTTAGCAGTAATTTCAGTGGGGTAAGCGGAAGCCTTGGTGCCAGCTTGCAACTTAACGATGACTGGGTTACAAAATTGAATCTTTCGCATGGTTTCCGCGCACCTAATATTGATGAACTGAGTTCAAATGGTGTTCATGATGGCACTGTCAGATATGAAATTGGCAATTCGAAATTGAAATCGGAAAGCAGTTTGCAGCTTGATTATGAATTGGGTTACAATACGAAACATGTGAGTGCAAAATTAAATTTATTTGCCAATAATATCAGCAATTATATTTTTTCGCACAAGCTTAGCAGTGTCAATGGTGGCGATTCAATTAGAAGTGGCTATGAAACCTACAAGTTTGATGCAGGAAAAGTACAAATGATAGGTGGGGAGGCTTACATAGATATTCATCCACATCCGTTGGATTGGTTGCATTTTGAAAATAGCTTCTCGTATGTCTATTCACAATTGGCAAATCAACCCGATTCAACCCGTTACCTGCCCTTTACACCTGCGCCTAAATGGACTTCGAACTTAAGAGCGGACTTTAAATCGACCGGTAAGTTATTTAAAAATTCATTTGTGTCTTTTGGGCTAGAACATGATTTCAAACAGGATAAAATCTATTCTGCCTTTAATACAGAGACGGTAACAGGTGCATATACCTTGCTCAACGCCGGAATAGGTACCGATGTAATTTGGAATAAACACAAATTGTTTTCATTGTACATTAATGGAACTAACCTGGCTGATATTGCTTATCAAAGTCACCTGAGCCGGTTGAAATACGAACCGACGAATCCGGTAACAGGGCAGATGGGCGTATTCAACATGGGACGAAATATAAGTATGAAATTAATAGTGCCAGTAGATTTATAAGAAACAAGGGCTAAAATACCACTAGTATTTTTGCCCTTCTAACTTTACTTTCCAACTAATAAGATTAAGACCTTACCATTTGATGTTTTTATCGATAAATTCAATGAGTGTATCGGCCATTACTTTTTGTTCAGCAACATTGGGATGACCATCGGCATTTTTAAACTTGAAGAAGCAGGTGTAAATCTTAGGGTCATTCAATTGCGTTGTTGCTTTCTGAATATATCCCGGCCAGGGTGAGCCTACGCGTGTTGCATCCATACTTCCCAAAGCACAAATAATAGAGGCTTTTGGATACTTACTGCGGATTGTTGCTACAAATTTTTTATAGGCAGCAACAATATAATCTTCATTGGGCTCTGTAGTTCCAAACTGTCTTTTGAACTCGGCATTATCATGCTGCTTCACAATCCAGGAGTCATTTTGAAACAAATTGATTACCACAACATCGGGTGTGTACTTGGAAAAATCCCATTTTGATGTCGCATCGGTAGCATCTGTACGGTCATACATTTCGGGCATAATCAGTGGAAACCAGCTTACCATAATGCCAATTCCGCTTTTGGATATGCATTGGTATTGTGCATCGTAATGTCTGGCTGTGAGTGCGGCGTAAGTCAGGTAATTGTTTTGGAAATAACCAGCTCCTGAATCTTTTCCCCTGTTATCTTCAATGGCATAACCACAGGTGATAGAATTGCCATAAAACTCTATCTTCCGTTTCTTTGGAGTCGATGGAGGCAATACTTTGGTATTGTCGGGAGTTTCAAAACCAAAGAAAAGGGTTTTACCTTTATCCCATTCGGTACGTTTGAATAGCTGTACGGTGTGTTTACCTTCTTTAAGACCCGAAGCGAGTAAATAACTTCGCTTGTTAGGTTCTGTATGTAGTTTAAATGTCACTTTATTATCAACAATGACGTTGTAATAATTGGCTGAGTCCATATCCTGCAGAATGGCGGAAACCTCTTTGCCCTGAAAATTAAGAGTGACTGATGTCCCCGACCACGACAGTACTGCTGCATCGGGTTTATACAGAATTCTGCCTTCATAACTGATGTTGGGACTGTTGAAATTTACAATTTTTGCTTGAATACCGGTTATTGCCAGTAAAGAAAAGAGAACTAAAAAGAATAAATTCTTGTTTTGCATATTGATTAAATTAGATTTTTATTTATTTGATTAATAGAGTTTTTTTATTGCTCTCTTACAAACCTGGTAATGTAAAAGATTTTTAGCATGAACTCTCAAATGAAACCTTTCATAAAATAGCTTTTCGCACTTTAATATTTAAAAACTTTTTTCTTATCTGTCATTTTAAAACATCTTTAGCAGCCAATACCATAAACATAAAGTTAGTGGCACCACCACCCAACACATATTCAGTTTGTTGCCAAAAATAAGGCCATTCTTTCAGTTCAGGGAAATCAGGGCGAATAATACCGGTACCCGAAACCGAACCTCCGGGAATAAATGAGCGGTCGGCCCGATTGGCACCATAAGCCTGAGTTACAGAACGAGCTCCCACTCCAGATACAAAAGAAGAAGTATTTTCACCCGGATGATTTCCAAGTACAAAATTCAAAGCATTTAGTAAGTATTTTGAATCGTAGATTTCAGGGAAAGCTTTCAGGAGAAAATATTGATTAACGGCAAAGCTCTGAATGTTCCAACCATCACCCCAAATATAAGGATGATAAGGTACTCCAAACGGATTTTCGTTCTGCATTTTATCTATTTCAGTTTTATACGTTTTTGCAGCAGCAACTACCATAGCGGTGAGTTTACTATCGTTGACTTTCGTCAAAACCCTACCCAAATATCCGAGGAGTTCATTCCACTTTAATACTTCTGGATTCGTGTATTTCAAAATATCCTGCCTGTATTTTCGGTTTCCGGTAGTTATGAACAATTCAACAGCTGCACGGATTTTAAAAGCCGCCAGTTGATGGTTGCTATCAGCATCAACATGGTCATAAAGTTCCATCGCAGTTGAAAGAGATTGAACGGATAGAGTATCGTTGAATCCTTTTAATACACGGGCGGCAGTAGCTAATGATCCGGCAACTTCCAATTCACGTCCCGGATTCTCTTCGGTAAATACGAATCTGTCATCTAATTTACCGGATTCGGTGGCCGTGACTTCATCTTCTTTTAATGCCGGATTATACTTCCGTCCATCGGTAATAGTAGATGCATCGCCTAAATGAACGTACTGACGAAGGCTGTTTTCGATAATGCCCCGATATAAACGACCCAGACTTTGATATCCCGCCAATATAGAGATTACGCCATGTTCAACCTGCTGAAGTAAATCGTTTTTACCGTCCGGACGGTGGATTTCAACGATATGGTTCTTCTGATCAATGGTGGTCTGGTCCCAATCCGGATGAAACAATTCATAGGCTTGCGACAATACCCAAACTGTTCCTGCCTGCGATTCAACCCGTAGGTCGTAATCACCTGCATCATGCCATCCACCCCGATTTAAACCCGGTACCTGTTCCAGTGGCTTGAACTTAGTGAGCGTAGAATGACCTTGAGCATAACCATCAATGTGATTATCATCAACCGGAGCCATAAGAGCATCGTCCATGTGGCAGAGACCGTGCCAAACGCGGTAACCTTCGTTTACACGCATGTGACACATTTGTACCGGTAGAAAGTATTCGAGAGTCGGTTGCCATACATTCCTGTCGTATACGTTATTACTTATGCGGAAAGGTTCAGTAGTAGTACCTGCATAGCTAATCTGATACATGCCGGGTGCTGTAATATCCGTAAAATCGAACCGGTAATAATTGAAGCGGAGGAATTTTCCCCATTTCTGAGGCTCAACGGTACGAATCTCTTTCAGACCGCCATTTTCGGAAATACGATACAAACTTACTTTATCTACTGTTGCCGTATTTTTATCTACTTCAATTTCGGCTATTTTTTGTTGATTGGGGTGATAACCTATCTGACTGACATGCACCACCGGTTTAGATTGAAAATTCTTCAACACATTGCAATCAACGACCCATTCAATGGCACCTTTTGTTTTCCCCGGGGTTACCAGCGAGCGAACGACAAACCAACCGTTGTTATGATAAAACCGTCCATCGAGTAATTGTAAGGGTTGTCCTTTACTTTCAATCACCATTGATTGTGCTGCAATTTCGGGGGCAATAGTCAACTTATGACCGGTTGCCTGTGGAAACGCTTGCCACAGGCCATCAACATCCTTTTCCATGGGGCCATTGGCTTGTGTGGGGAAAATTCCCGATTGTCCATCCATATACCAGCTTTTACCAAACAAAATTGCCGGAAATAATTCAAAATTAAATCCTACTTTCTTTTCCCAACCGGCAGGTAATGCTTTATCCAAATCCACTAAAATACGAAACTTATTTCCTTCGGCTATTACCCGCACCTGATAGGTAAAGTTCAAATCGGGATATTCTATAGGATTGAAACCCTTGCGATTGATACTTGAATCGGGATAGGTACAACTTACGCTGATTTCATTTTTCAACTTGTCAATTGTTCGTTTACCTACTTTCGGTATAGGTTGCCACTGACCGGGAGTAGGTTCCAACCGTAAATCACCGTTAGTAGCTACGCGGGTTCCATTTTGAATAATACCAACTCCACCCTGATGACCTTCCGGATAGATATCCAGAAAAACCATCACATTCAGACCCGGTTTTTCAAAATACTCGTTTTCGTTTAGTTGAAGTGTCTGCCCTGAGAGTGCGCCTGAATAAGAGAGTATAATAAAGAGAAGCGATAATAGTGTGATGTTGAGTTTCATTATTAGATAGTCTTTAGTAAGTTTTGATGCTCTAAAAGCTTTGTTAGTTTTAATGTTACTATATCCGCAGCTTCTACGGAATAAATTCCGAATCCCAAAGATACAGAATTTGTGTATTATGAAATAGATTTGTCTGTTTATTTTCCGAAATGTGACGCTTTTTGAGCTAATACTGTCTGACTGATTTGATATATACTTTCAATAAAAAAAACAAACCCGACTATCGAACCTCTGATAGCGCGATTTTATTCCCATGGTAACTGCTTTTCCAAATAATGCTGAAAAAAGCTATTTGTAGCAAGGTCATTACTTACGGTTTTGATTAATTGCCTGCAGTAAATTGTCTGTACACTTTTACTTTGACGTAACAGATTTTTAAACCCCCAAAGATGAATCACCGTATCATTGGATAACGTGAACGGATCTGTCAACAAATGAGTAATTGGTATTTCTTTATAGGATGCACATATCGAAAGCAGCCTTTGTTCTGCAAAAACCATTTGCGAAACCAATTCTTCCGGCTTCTCTTCATTGTGAAACATAAATCGTTTTGATTCGTTGAGGTAAAATGTTTTAAATGAGTCATCGTCAATATATAGAAATGCAGTATTCGAAGGCAATGCCTCCCAATTGTAATAGGCAGGAAATTTAAATCCCACCTGCAGTTTTAAAAAAGAAGGGTTCAGATAAGTATCAGGATGAAGACTCTCGGCATGTAGTGCAACTATGGAATTTGAATTCAACAAATGACTGATAGGGCGTAAAACGATAAGATCGGTATCAAGCATAACACACGGAGTGGCATGCGCTTCGAGGGCAATCAGTTTCCCTGCTGCCCAAAATACTTCGGAGTCTATCGGATAGTCATTGTTTTCAAGAGTTTCAGTGTCTATACCATCCCACAGGTTGACTAAATCATATTCTTTGATAAATGCATACCCGATTTTATCAGTATAGAGTTTTATAGTCCCATTGTGCTTTTGCCACATCAATACCGAAACAATAAGGGTTAACATTTCAGCATTATTCATACTAAAGGCCTTGCCACTTCTCGCAGAGGGTTTCGTCCATAAAACGTGAAATGCAGCAATGGAGGATTGGTTCATAGTGATTTATAATCCAAGGAGATGACCACCAACAATACCACTGCTACCCGATGAAGTTAGAATAATATTCTCCTGACTGGAAGCACTAGCATGTTGAATTTCGTATGCAAATTCATACAGGTACGGAGCAATTCTAAGTAAGTGAAATCGTTCCTCATCAATAAAACAATATTGAGCTTGTAACTTAATAAAGCTGTACAAAATATGGGTTTTAGATTTACTATAGTCTGAGAGCAATTCAAAGAACAAATTCAGATTAAACTCTAATTCAGAATAATTAATATTCTCAACTTCGCAATATCCTTTTAGCCACTTTTTATTTACGTCCAAATTATCGGGGTGATTAATGCTGTCCTGGACAAAAGCAAAAATATAATGTTGCATTCTGTTGGGAACTATTTGGGTATTGGCTTTTCCAAAATCTGATGTAATGTTCATTGCCAGGTTTTTGTAAGGAAAATAAGGAATTCTATTTTAGTGCTACAAATATACTGATTTGTTATTTATCAATCGCGAAAAACTTAAATTATTGTCGGAGCTGGATATTGCTTTTCGTCTGAACGCGTCTAAAGACTTGACGAAATCCGATAAAAAAAGAGTAAGCGCAACTTCAACTAAAAAGGACTAAACGACAATTGTGCGTTTTTCATTCATTTTATTTAGGTGATATTGCTACTTGTACTCCTTTTTTAAACTATCCATTTTAAGGTTGAACTAATCGTCAACAATCAAGACTGACAGCCTGAGACTATTCAAACCCTATGTTTTGTGATGCAAATGCCGAGCTGAGTTGGAGCAAAGCATCGCTTTTTACTAAGTCGGATTTACTCACCGTACTCCAAAACCGAATGGTCAGCGTGCAGGAAGCAGGTGTAACTTTAGTATATAAAATCACCGGCTTTCTGTGCGCAATCACATGAGGAATCTTTTCAATAGTTACATTAATAATGTCGTTAATCACATTTGCATCCAATTCATTTCCGGTGAGCGAAAAGGTCATCATGACCCTTTTTTCAGCCCAATTTATTATGTTTTGGGATAATATATTTCCATTAGGAATAATAACTTCGGCACCATCGGCAGTATTGAGTGTACTGGCTCGTAGTCCTATTTCTTTTATTTTTCCGGCTTGTCCGCTTATCTCTATTTCATCTCCAATTTTTAAGGAACCATCGAATATCAGTATAATACCCGATACAAAATTATTCACTATATTTTGCAAGCCCATACCAATACCAACGCCTAAGGCTCCAAGTAAGAATGTGAGTTTGTCTATTGGCAATCCCGAAGCGGCTATAGCCAGCAGATATCCACCAATAAGTACTAATAAGCGGGTTATCAACAGCCGTGAGTGTTGCCCTTTAGTTTCTGTTGACATTTCATCTACTTCTGTACCTATTTCACCAAACAAGTAGCTCAGCAGCCTTTGTAAAATATGTGCAACCCAAATAATCACAAAGAATAGAATTACGCTCAGAAGTTGAAAGGATATACTCCCAATGGTTCTGGTCACTGTGAGTGCATCAACCACATCGGCACTAATGTTATGGTAAATATCCAGATTGGTACAAAACATAATAAGCCAAACAAATACTGCAATAATTATCAGCGGCATTTTAATTTTGCTGATTACAATATCGCTTTCGAAGGGTTTGTCAATTCCTTTCTTCAAACGGCTACTTAGCAACTGAAGTAAAATAATTTCGAAAACTAAATCGACAAAAATAGTCAGTGATATTGCTTGTGTAAGTCCTATAATACCCGTAAAACCGGCAATGCCTGACAGTGAGAATCTTCCAATAATATTCAAAATAACTCCCAAAATAGTTAGAATTATTCCTAAAAGTGCAGCCGGTTTTATTAAACTGTAATAAGGGATCTGTTTCTGAAGTGACCCGTAGAATCGAATCATAAAAACAAGTATACCTGCCGCCAAACCTAAAAGTAATAGCCTTTGTGTCAGTGATACTTCCATTAATAAATAAGCAACGGCATATGCAATGAATAATGATACCAGTGCTATCCAATTTAAACGGAATGCAGGCTTGCTGTTTTTAAAGAGTAGTATGGTGGCGGTTAAGAGCAAGAGCACAAACTCTATGGCAATATACGAAGTAGGTGCATAAGCATTGAAAAAAGGCATCAAACTCAGCAGTATTAAAAGCATCGAAAATACAGGCCTGTTATTGAGGTATTTCAGATTTAAGTAGCTGAATGATTCTTTCTGTGTCCGTAGCGTTTTAATGAGTTTTCGTTTAAAAAATAGCCAGACCAGAAGTAGCACTCCCAAAACAAGAACAATCAATCGGTCGCTTGATGTTTGGCTGATATAAAAACTAATTGCATTAAACTCATTCGCAACTCTACTTATCGAACTCTGGGAGTCATCTTTAGTTTTGGTTTCCGGAACTTCTTTTTCCCATAAGTTATTAACCTCCTGTCCAAATAGTTTTGGAACGGTTCTCTCCAGCCTTTTGTCCATCATGCTCAGCATATTGGCCAATTCCAATCCACTGTCCGACAGCCTGACTTTCATTGCATTCAGCGTATCCACATTAGCTTTGGTAACGCTGTCCGTTCGGTTCCATTTCCATTCTAACCGTATCAGTTTATCATCAAAAGTGGTTCGAAGCTCTTTGTCGGCATATAGTTTTCTGAAAATTGAATCGGACAATACTTTCTTCAGATGGAGTTTAGCATGATATACCCTGCGGTATAAAATATCCAGACGATTTTGAAGCATATCTGTTTCATCGTCCATTTTGGTTGTAAAGTACTGATACAGATATTGGTTTTTAATCTGAACCCTCGTACGTCTCCCTCTCACACTCTTACGTATTTGTTTCACGTAATTGGTCAGATAGTCAATTCTATGGGAGATAATCCCAACTTCATAACCGAGTTTTGCACTATCACCGATTGTATTCAGATTATCATTTACGCGTTCTATGCTTAAGGTATAATCACTTAACGTTAAAGTATCTAACGCCATAATCATTTTCTTGTGCATGCGTTTAGGTGCCACATTTTTGGACTTTAAACTGTCCTTAGATAGACCTTTTTTTGGAGAAATAACCTCCACGACCGGAGGTGTTTGGGCAAAAATAGAAATGCCAACAAAAAGAATGCTGATAAATATAACTAGTCGTTTCATAAAAACAGATTTTGATAAGAAACTGATAATGGAATAAACTCTGAAAAATTAACTCGCACACTTCCGGCAAGTTTACAAGGCTCAAAGTTAATGATTTTTATTGATTAGTGATTTAGCTATGCGCCGAAAAATATTAAAGTGCAATTACAAATCGAAAAAAACTTGTGCTACCATAACGGTACTACCAACTTCTGTTTTGGATACCTACTACCACTTTTCAATTAGCTCCTGCTAACTGTCTGGTTCTAATCAAAAAAGTAGCAAGATTGCTAAATATTATTTTAAAAAATAAATGTGCGGAATTAAAATATTTACTATATTTGCCTCACATAGTTGTCATAGACTAAATAATGAATTAAGTTTAAATATAGGCAGACCTGTTCGGGAGAATCAGTCTGCTTTTTTTTATTCATTCGGCGACTATAAGTCATCATCTGATTAAGTAGCCGAGGCATTAGCATGTCTGTTTGACAGGGTATAGTGGGCTTCGAGCTAAAGTACTGTAGGTCTAACAGTGCATCGCTTTTACTCTAATAGTGCGTACCATAGGTCTAGCGGTATACACTAATATCCCCACAGTAGAGCGAGTTTACATTTTATCCAGCTAAATAGTTTAACAATAACGATTTAGCGCTTTAACTGTAGGAACACTTTTTAAATAAATACACAACAGAAGCAATTTATTTTTAACCGGGTATAGTTTCTTGGTAGCTGTTCATGGACAAAGAGACTGCAATAAGTTAGGAGAGTTTATAAAGGAAGAGAGTAGAAGAAATTAGACTCTCTTTTTCTTGAAACTACAAAACTCTGGCGTCAAAGAGGAACAAGAAAATAAATACTCTGGAGTTAAAACATAGTTTATTCAGAATATGAAAAATAATTTAATCAAATAGTTTGGAGTTAAAAAATGATTTGTAACTTTGAGGCGTTAAAAAGGAAAAAATCATTTTCATAACCGGGCTATGAAAGGATACATGTACATATTACTTTGCGCTAACGGTCTATATTACACCGGCAGCACGAATGACATTGAAAGAAGATTAGCACAGCACCAACTGGGTGAAGGTGCAAATTTCACCAGAAAACATTTGCCTGTAAAGCTGGTTTACTATGACGAATTTCAACTGGTGAGCGATGCTTTTTATCGGGAAAAGCAAGTGCAGGGATGGAGCAGAGCTAAAAAGGAAGCGTTGATTAACGGAGATAGGAATAAGTTGCATGAGTTGGCAGAGTGTAAAAACGAAACGGCTTCTCGACTTCGCTCGAAGACCGACGAACCCTGATACCTTCGGCGTGAGCTCAGTCGAACGCTCAGTCGAACGGGGTTAGGGGCGGATAAGGAAATAATGATATCGATATAAATACTGTATAGGATAATTTGACGAATAATAACTTTACTGAAAATCAAACTAATAACATAACAAGAATATGGAACCGGAAATTTCAAATTTGACGTTAGACAAATTGTGCGAATTCGAACCTTTGAGCAAGGAAACCTTGATGTTTTGTCAGGGCTATCATTTATATGACATTAAATCCATTGTTCAATTTTACCATATTAATGGAGAGCTGATAAATCAGATGAAATATATTCATCCTGACCAGGCAAAACCCGGTACCGAATTGAAAAAAGTTTATCAAAAGTATAATCTGTTGATTCAACCCTACACTATTCCATTAAAAAACAGAAAAGATATTTTAGTTGTCAGCTTAGCAGAACTGATGCACAGAGAAAATCTTCCGACATGGTTAATGGAAAGATGTTCAGGTAATGGTTTAAACAATCTCAATTCTATATTAAAATTTTACAGGGAAGAAAAAAGTTTTCTGGGATTAAGGCTCTGTGGTACTAAAATGAATGAACAATTAATTGAATTATGCCTACGGTTCGATGACTTAGAGATAGAATCGGTTATTGATCCAGGGGAAAAAGCGTTTAAGTCAGTTCAGAAGCTAAATGAATCATTGTCGGCAACACAAGCCCTGGCTCTCGATAATTTCGCTAAAATTAAAACCAAGAAATTATCATACAGGAAACAGGAATCTCTCCGAAGACTTCTGAATTGTAAGCATGATACATTTGATTTGAAGGCAATCTTATTTCTCGATGACGAACAGATAAGCTCAATCTTTAGAATTGATATATTGACAACAGCCGAATTGATTAAATTAAAGGATCAATTAAAAGAATTTGTTGATTTAATTTCAGTTCGAAGCATGGATGAAAATCAGTATTTCAATCTGCTGAAAATCGTGTTGTCCGAAACTACTTCATTGAATTATGATCAAGAAGTCCTTGTATCCGGATTTGATTTTAGCAAAGGATTCCCAATTTTTAAAACAATTGATTACCTAATTGAAAATAAGCTGATATGGCGTAAAACAGATGACATTCTCTTTAGAAATAATAAAGAATTTTATAAGGATGTGCATTTGCATAACACAAAAGAGATTGCTGCTGAGTTATCAAAAGGCAAATCATATATTCGAGGCAGAGAGTCTAATTTATTTGGCAAACTGAATAATACCTTTTCCTTCCTGAAATACGTAGATAGGTCTGTATTTAATTTATATAATTTTGCTGAGCGTAATGATCTCATTTTTGTGGATGATAAACTTGTAACTGAAATCAACAATACCGAAGGCACACACTTTACTGCACAGTTTATCACGAAAATATTTTCCATCATTTATTCTGATAGCTATCAGTTAATAGGAAGGGATGTCGGTCAACGTTATTCCCTGGAATATGGATGGGCTAATTGCTATTTAGTTTCACTGAGGCAAGTCGAAAAAATTGACATCTACCAGTTTGTAGAATATATTGCATATCAATTTTCAAGTAAGGTAATAAAAACCTATGCTTTTTCATTGGTAGATAAATTGAAATCGTATACTAATACCGGGGACATTCCTGATAAAAATTTGTTAGATACAGTCAAATTTATTCTAAGCAATGAGTTTGGTTTAAAGCTGGATAAAAATTATAAGTCAAGAATGAAAAAGAACACGAGCATATCAATAAAAGAAGCCGTGTATAAAATATTAATGTATCATGACCAATCGATGGATATAGAAGAAATCTGCGAGCAGATGTATAAAACATATCAATATCAAAAGTCGGAAGAAAGCATAGAGGTATTAATTAAGTCTCTGGATAAAAATCCACTATTAATGAGTTATATAAATGTCAATACAGGATGTAAGGAATGGATGAAAAAAAAAGTGTTATAGTGGATATGCAGGGTAGTTGAGAAATGAAGGTTTTGAGCTTGTGAAAAATTCTTGATAAGCCGTTACAAAGAGAAGAGAGAGTATGCATAAAACTAAAAAAACAATATTCTGGCTTTAAATTTCAAGATGGATGATAACAATGTCCATTCGAGTTTTTCAACTATCGCTTCGGAGATAATGAATAAATGGGTACTTAAGGCCGACGTTGGCTTTGGTGTTTTAGATTCCGCTCCGAAGTGAGAAATTACTTCTCCCTGGTTTTCAAATCCTTGAGTCGATGATTGGTTTGAATAATCAGTGAAGTAGGGAGCTGAAAGCAGAAGTGGGAGTACGACTTCGAGTCGCACTCCCACCAGCAATAATTCAGATTATTCTTACACTATCAATACTGTTAGCATTCCGCCCCAGGGACCTGCCAGTTCGGGGTGTTTGGTGTTATACCATCGGAAGTAAATATACAGGTATTTAGCTGAATTTTCAGGACCTAAAGCCAACGTATACGAAGCTTTGGTGGATAAATCTTTTGTCAGCCCCATTGCTTTGACCGATTCGGGAGGCGTAGTGCCTACCAGGTAAGCAAATTGCACACTGTCGGCTCCATCTACTATGGAAGCTCTGCTGGTGCTGTTATGACACTTAACATAAAATGACCCACCTCCTAAGGATTGAAGGGCTGCATTTACACTTTCGCTGATAGGGGTTGTTGACGAAGAGCGGGTAGCTTTCTGCAATACTCCTTTTTTAATGTTGAATGTTTCCATATCCACGATGGTTACATTGGGCGAAGCTGCAATGCGGTCGAGTATATGACTCGTTTGATCCAGCATCACACATTGGTCGAGAATATCCAACAACTGATCTTTCACAGCTGTAGTCCGACCATTTTTCTTATCACTGTACTTGGCGTACAATGGGCTCCATAGAGCCAAAAATGCACACCACCTATCTGCTTCATCGGATAATAAACCCAGACGTACTGCATTAGTGGGAGTGCCTGCTAAAAAATAAGCGCAGGTAGTGATGATATACAAATTAAAACCATCAATACCCCTTGGGATTCTAGATCCATCTGCCATAACATTTAATTTTTAAATTCAACTTACGTTTCCTGTCTCTGATAATTTTTTATGCTGCCGAACTTGACTTTCGACGGCTCAAAGATAGTGGAAGTTTTTAATTTTAAAAAGTCAATATGCTGAAATGCAGTATTTTGTGAAATTGAACTAGATTTTGTGGGATTGAACTAGCAATCGTTCCCGGAGGGGTTGTTTTTTATTCGGGTTTTAGTATACTTTTAACCATTTTGGCAAAATCGCGTGATACCGGTACTATGTCCGGGCAATTTTTCAGGGTAATTTCCATGCCGTTGGAATTCCCTGTCAGCTCATTTACCCAGTAGGTATTGACCACAAACGATTGGTGAGTTTGGAGCAGGTGCGGATATTCTTTTAGTTTCAGCATCAGATCCTTGATGGTACCAATGCACTCCATTATTTCACAACCATCCTCCTTGTATACATGAAATTGCAGGCTATTGACATACTTATTGATATATATAACATTATTCAGGTCTAAATTCAGCTTATTATAACTGAATGGTAGTGCCGGGCGTAGTGTGAGAGGTACTTGCTGAAGTAAGGATGCAAGTAATTCCCCCGTCTCTTTGCGTTCTTTGTTTGCCTGTTTTCTTCGGGCTATTAAAAAGATGACTAAAAATGGCGGTACACCATAGTCGAATGTATAAGCCTGAAAATGAAAGAAGGAACTTACCGTTGCCCGGTAATAAGGTATCTCCATCAGGGCATATCCCCAATTGATGCCACCTGCTATCGCATAAAAAATAGTGAGTAGGTATAAGTCTTTTCGGATTGTCCAGTTACTTTTGGCAAAATGGGTTGGAAAAATCAGTGGCAAAAGTTCCTGTAACAGGATGTATATACCTATGGGAATAAAACCGAAACAAGAAAGTATGCTGCACTTGTAGGTATGATGCCAATCGTGAAGCCCGTGAGGTTGTTGGTGATTTACACATAGTGCAATATAAATAGCTGTGGCAGTTAAGTACAGCCAACCGTATTTCCCGGTGAGTAGGCGCGGATGTTCGCGGTCGAGATATTCCCTTATTTTAGTACGTGATACCAAATTTTATAAGAAAATAGAAAACAATCAGATAATCAGTTAATTATATGGTATAAATTCCCCGCATTTAGTTATCTCGGGGATCAAACAGTGCATACTTTTACTCTAACAGTGCGTACCGTAGGTCTAACAGTGCATACTTTTACTCTAACAGTGTATACTTTTACTCTAACAGTGCATACTTTTACTCCAACAGTGTATACTTTTACTCTAACAGTACGTACCGTAGGTCTAACAGTGTATACTTTTACTCTAACAGTGCGTACCGTAGGTCTAACAGTGCGTACTTTTACTCCAACAGTGCGTACCGTAGGTCTAACAGTGTATACTTTTACTCTAACAGTGCGTACCGTAGGTCTAAAAGTGTATACTTTTACTCTAACAGTGCGTACCGTAGGTCTAACAGTGCGTACTTTTACTCTAACAGTGTATACTTTTACTCCAACAGTACGTACCGGAACTCCTCCGGTGCATACTTTTACTCTAACAGTACGTACCGTAGGTCTGGCGGTATGCACTAATATCCCCGCAGCAGAGCAGGTTTACGCTTGAGTTAGCTAAATGGTGTCATAGTAAACCTTTAGCACTGCAAATATATGAAAACATTTTAATTAAATACACAACAGGAGCAATTTATTTTTAACCGGGCTGTAGTTTATTGGAAATGGAGGGAGTAAGTTTCTGAATAGTGAGGGACAGTTACTGAATAGTGGGGGTACGACTTAAAGTCGTGCTCCCACTCGGTGTCTGCACCTTAGAAATTACCTACAGGATGGCTCTTTAAGTCATCAGATAAGTAGGGAGCTGAAAGCTCTAGTGGAGATGTGGCTTTGAATAATGAGGGTAAGTTTTTGATTAGTGGGAGTACGACTTGAAGTCGTACTCCCACTGGGTAATCAGCCTTACTCATCAGATGACTTGAAGTCTTCTGATGAGTACTAACAGATAAAGCTTTGTTGCAGTTAGTCTAGTGGTAGCACCGCTATAAGTCTTACCCCCACTCTTCGATTAGCACACGCTAACTGTCTGGTTCTAATCAAAGCAGTAGTTGGATGGCCAACTAATATTTTTTTCAAAATAGGTATTCGGAATTAAAATTTTTACTATATTTGCCTCGCATAGTTTTCATAGGCTTGTAAATTAATTTAGGTTATACATAGGCAGACCGGTTCGGGAGAATCAGTCTGCCTTTTTTTTAGTCCTTTGGGTACTATAAGTCATCAACTGAGTAAGCATTTGAGTTATTAGCACATCATTTTTACAGCGCATAGTGGGTGTTGACTTAAAGCCCTACTCCCACCCGATACAAAAACAAAACGCAACTGCCACGTGAATGACAATTGCGTTTTTTACTAAGTGACCCCGATGGGATTCTAACCCATGACCTCCAGAACCGGAATCTGACGTTCTATACAGCTGAACTACGGAGCCTTTTTTGTGGCTGCAAAGGTAACAAATTATTCGAACTCTGAAAAGAATACCCGAATTCAAATAACGCAAAAATGAGGAAATAACTGCTTATCTCCTCATTTTCTATTTTTTATTGTCTTATTACGTCTCACTCACAAACATCGTCAGATTTACTTATCGTCTGCTTCCGCCCATGAAAAGCATGATGTAATATACCAATGTGGCCAATGAACCCAGGGCAGCCACCACATAGGTGTAGGCAGCAGTTTTCAGTGCATCTTTAGCCTGGTCGTGTGTTTCGTAGTTGGTAATGCCCGATGTGTTCAACCATACTAATGCACGCGCACTGGCATTGATTTCTACCGGCAAGGTGATAAAGCTGAAAAGTGTAGTAACAGCAAATAACACGATACCCGCCAGCAATAGTTGAGGGTATGAATTAAGCATTATAATTCCTGCCAACAGTACCCATTGCATCCAGTTGGAGGCAAAACTTACTACAGGAACCAGTTTAGACCGAAGCTCACTCAAGGGGAGCATACGCCGTAGCATGTTGCACTGCATGTCCGCACTCGTGAGCTGCCACTGCTGCCGCTGCCACACTGCACGAGGCATAAACGTTTTCGCTTAAGTTCACTGTTTTTGTAGCCGGATTATAGTGGTCGGTCAGATGTCCGTTGGTAGAAATAACCTGCACATCGTAAATACCATTATCGCGTAGCATTTTCATGGCTACATCTTTTCCCGTCATTCCACGTGGAATGGGAATTTTTGAGTATCGTTCAAATTTTGATTTTAGGTTGCGTGAGATTAGCCAGCTAACCAAAGCAACAATTCCGAAAATAACATATCCGAATAGCATAACTTTTCAATTTAAATTGTTTTCAATAATCTAACAAAATTCTTGCCAGACGACATTTTGACAGTTAGCAGTGAACGGTGATCAGTTGATAGTGATATAAAAGATTATAAACAGGATTATCTTTTATGTTTGAAATAAAAGATAATTTCTGTGATTTCAGTTATTCTGTTTTATTTTAAACAGCTTACTGCTCACTGTTTACTGCTCCTTGTAAATTATTCCTGATAACGAATAATAGTCTGTTCACGGTCAGGACCTACTGATACAATTTTAATAGGTACTTCCAGTTCTTCTTCCAAAAAGCTGATGTACGCATTAAATTCTTCCGGGAATTCATCTTCACTTTGCATTTTTGTCATATCGGTTTTCCAACCCGGAAGCTCAATATAAACAGGTTCCGAACCGTCGTTCAGGTCATACGGAAATTGCTCCACTTCTTGTCCGTCAATTTTATAGGCTACACAAGCTTTGATAGTTTCAAATTGATCCATGACATCACTTTTCATCATAATGAGTTGGGTAACGCCATTTATCATGACTGCATATTTCAATGCTACCAAATCAATCCAGCCACAGCGGCGGGGACGTCCGGTTACAGAACCAAACTCAAAACCAATCTTGCGCATGCTGTCGCCGGTTTCGTCAAACAACTCGGTAGGAAATGGGCCACTGCCTACGCGGGTACAATATGCTTTGAAAATACCAAATACTTCGCCAATGTTGCCCGGAGAAACTCCCAAGCCTGTACAAGCTCCTGCACAAATGGTATTGGAAGAAGTTACGAATGGATATGATCCGAAATCGATATCGAGCATTGTTCCCTGAGCACCTTCTGCCAGTACTTTTTTATCTGCTTTCAACGCATTGTTTACATAATGCTCGCTGTCGATAAGCTCAAAACGTTTAATGCATTCAATGCCTTCGAACCAGGCTTTTTCAAGTTCCGGTAAGTCATACTCAAAATCGTATTGACTAAGAATTTCTTTGTGACGGGTTATTGCTGTATTGTATTTTTCTTCAAAATTATGGAGAATATCGCCTACACGAACTCCATTACGACTAACTTTATCAGTGTAAGTTGGTCCGATTCCTTTTCCGGTAGTTCCAATTTTATCGCATCCTTTTGCCGACTCGTAAGCAGCATCAAGCAGGCGATGTGTTGGCAGAATTAAATGTGCTTTTTTAGAAATTTTCAGGCGATCGGTTAATGGATGACCGGATTCTTCCAATGCTTCTACTTCTGCTTTAAACAATGCAGGATCCAGCACAACACCGTTTCCAATAACATTGACTTTGTCGCCCTGAAATATCCCTGAAGGAATAGATCTCAAAACAAATTTTTTACCATTAAATTCCAATGTATGACCGGCATTTGGTCCTCCTTGAAAACGTGTAATAAGATCGTAATTGGGAGTAAGTACATCAACTACTTTTCCTTTTCCTTCATCTCCCCACTGGAGACCTAATAAAACATCAACTTTCATGTGTTCTCTTAATTTTTATTACTATTATCGCATTAAATATTCCCATACTACTTCGGTTGAGTTTGTATGGGATTCAACCCGCTAAGCCAGATTGACCGGCTTCTTAATAATATATTATTGTGCTATTTATTTAAAATTTCAGTTAAGCATTTTTGAGTGCTGCTTTACACTTGCTGCAAATTCCATAAACGTAAAGCGAATAATGAGAAGACTGAAAGCTTGAAAACCTTCGGTTTTGTATGGCTACCCGCAATTGTTTGTCAGTAAACTCTTTCACTTTTCCACAGATTGTACAAATCAGATGATGATGTGTATTGTTTCCAAATGCTTTTTCATATTGAGCAAATTGTCCACCAATCTGGTGCTTTATTATCAATTTACACTCCTGCAAAAGTTCCAATGTGTTATAAACGGTAGCTAAACTGACACGATATTCTACCTTCATTAAATTGAATAAAATGTCAGCATTAAAATGACCTTCATACGTGAATATCCTTTCCAAAATAGCATACCGTTCAGGTGTTTTACGGTGATGATGCGCTTTTAGATATTCAGTGAAAACCTCTTTGATGGAATTGTATGAAACTTCTTCTTTCATTTATAAAAATGTGACGAACAAAAGTACAACTTTTAGCTTGTTTATTGTTACAAAATATCCAAAAATAATATTTCCTGTTTCACTTCATGGTAAATATATTGTTGGCTAACTAACTGACTTCGTGAAAATGCATCAATTTCTTTCAGAATGTAAGTAGCTACTTGCTTGTCTTTTCTGCTGCTGCGACTCAAAAAAAGAGCAATTGCCTTGTATAAATGCAAATCATTTGTATCCGATAATTCAAGGCCTTTTTGAATTATCTCAGTTATTTCATTTGCATTAATTTTCGTGGCAATGCGGGCTGCTAAAATGAAACCTGTTATCTGAACCCAGATTTTATCGGAATGAATCCATTTTATTGAAAGCGAATCTGCAAAAGCAAGTTTGCTGAATAAATTCATACAAGTCTGTTCAATTATTTCAATTTGAGAGAAAGTATCCACCCACTTCTGAGCCGCTTCTTCGGTAAATTTGTCAACGGGTTCCAATAATGTGGCCATTATCATGGTTTCGCGTATTTGCAGATCCCAAAGCCGTTGTGCCAAATCGTGATTGGGAGTATAAAACTTGGTGATTTCTTTGATGCGATGTATGTCGACACCGTAGTTTTTTTTGTACAGAATTCCGTTTTGGGACATCTTATCGGACACAATTCCATTCATTGAAAGCCGAATTTTACTCCGAATTTCCTTAATTTGTTGGTCTAATTCAGAGTTGGCAATAAAATATTTCATTTAGTTTCAATTTTTATTCGTTGGCAACTAACCTATTGCAAAAAAATACTTGTTTTTTTTGAGAAATAGTTGCACATAATCATTAGCTGTGTTATCTTTGCACCCGTTAAACATGGTGGTTGTAGCTCAGTTGGTTAGAGCGTCTGATTGTGGTTCAGAAGGTCGCGGGTTCGAGACCCGTCTCCCACCCACCAGTAAAGGGAAGAACAAGTTAGTTCTTCCTTTTTTGTTTTTTATCAGCTGTAATGACACTATTGTTGAGTGTATTAGTTGCTGTATATAAATCCACAAATTCATAACCCGATTTTACTAAACTGCTCAGTAAACCGTTTAATCGCGGATAGAATTTATCCCTTCTTTTACTGTCTGAGCCAACATGAAATACAAGTATATAGCCATTTAGGCCTTGTGTTGTTTCAACTTCCTCAATATTATTGTAAATCTCATTGCTCGAAAAATACTTATCCCGCATTTCAGGGGTGCTAATGTCAGTATTTGAAATTATCCCCGGTGTAACACTTATTATTTGCAATCCCATTTCATTACACCATTGGCTGATTGCATCATTGTACCATTCGTTTGGCGGTAAAAAAAACGGAGCTTGCGTTTTGTTTATGCCAAATTTCTCCATTTCCAGGTAATTGTCTTTTAAATCATTCAGAAATGTATTTTTATTTACCAGTAATGAATCACGTTTTTGAAATGAACAATAAAGTAAATTTTTGTCGGAATGAGCTCCCAGATAGTAATTCTCTTTATGAATTTCTTCAATAAGCCTTTTGTTTTTTGGGTTTCTGTAAAAGTCTCCAGTAAAAAAGAAAGAGGCTTTTATTTTCTGACTTTTAAGTGTATTTAAAATTGATTGGCTCCCATCCGAATAATCGTTCCCTACAAATACCAGCGATATTTGTTTCTTATTGATGTTAGTAAGGTTTATCCCACCGAATTTATAGTGGTTGGTATCATCTGTTTTCTCTGAATTTGTTCCATCCAGTTGTTTGCAGGATAATAGATATGTGAGCGCAGCAGTTCCGTCAACAGTGGGTTCGTTGGTAGCAAAGTCAGCATAGTCATCGTGATAAACAGCCCAGTCTGATTGTACCTGATCATACATGTCTTCTTTTAATAGATGCGGGCCTACAAGCGTATTGAAAGTTCCTAATCCCACAGGTCCATTAATTAGGGCACCAAGGGGTGGAACGTGGCTGGAATGCCACAATGTTGAATGTGGATCGGAAGGCGAAATGCCCGTTGCCGGTAGTCCTATTACCATGCTTATCCCCCATGGATTGCACCCGAAAAGCCAGTCAGTTAGCGAATTTTCCAAATTCATATACGTTGAATCGCCGGTCATGCTTCGGTATAAGCGGCATTGGGTTGCCAGAGCAGTCACCATGTTGTTTGAACCTCTGACCATTGGTACTCCTACATTAAATGGATTGTCGGCCGCAGAAATGTTCATACGTTGTATTCCATTGAGTAAATCCTGTAAAAATTCTTTGTGATATCCCGGATTTTCCACATTGGCAATGACATAATGTCCCAGATTGAAAAATGGATACCATTGATAATATCGGGCTGTATCCGAGCACATCCAAGGCGATACAGGTTCAATTCGTCCATAATCTGCTGCTTCTTTCAGGTAATTTCCATCAAAAGTCAAACGGTAAAGTTGTGCCGCAGCAAGTTCCATATCGTCATTCCAGTTTTCTTCTTCCATAAAAAAAGGACTTTTCCCAGGAACCGATTGGCAAACGCCCGGATTTTCTTTCCCGTATTGATAAGCTTCTATCGCCTTGGTTTTTAAAGTATCTGCAAAAGCCGGATAATAAGTGCCCAACAGATTAGCTCCCAAACTAAAAGCTGCCGAGTATTTCCCGGCAATGGATGCTATTCCTGTAGATCTGTTTTTAAATTCTGAAGTGCCTTGGGGTTTGCCTGTTGCTATATAAACCGGTCTGTTGATGACCGCTTCAGAATCATAATCCGGAGTATCATCTACCGGTAATGTTGTTTGCACATGGTCATTATCGTTAGCAATTTGCTGGTAGAGCAAATCTTTGTTTGGATACATTTTTACCAACCAGTCCAGCCCCCATTTGGCTTCATCCAAAATATCGGGAATATCGTTGCTCCTGTTATAACCATTAGCATCGAATTTGTCAGTGAATACGCTTGGATTTAACTGGTAAGCAAAAAGTAATTGAAAAATAGCATTTGCCGATTTAGCACCATATTGCAGGTAATTAGTAGCTTCGAGCCAACCGCCTCGTACATCAACAGGTCTTGGTTTAACAGGCCCTGGCGTAGTTGGCTGTTCTTCAACCTGAATTCCTAATTTTAAATATCTGTTGTATTTTGCTTTCATAGATGCAGAAAGCGGTCGTTCAGTATTTACTTCAGTCTCAGGATTTGTTTTTTTTGTGTCTTCTGTTGCTTCATAGGTGTTGTATTGTTGAAGGTCAGAATACATGTCCGGATTGTAACCATTACGTTGCAAACGCAAGAAATTTAATAAAAAATCGGCAGTTCCCTGATAAATGTTTCTATTGATGTAGATTGTAGGAGAGTAAATTAAATCGGCTTTAATATAAAATGCACCCTGAAGCTTGAACGAAGAGAAGTCCAAAACGTATGTATTTTTAAAATTTTCAAATTCTCCTTTTGAAATTACCGATTTAAATGTTCCCAATTCCTGATTGGTTAATGCATCGTAAATGGCAAATTGAGTGATAGTTAGTGCAGATTCGCTGATTAAGACAGCTTTCTTTTGAGCTGAGGGAAGATAACCTAACTGGTTGATTCGGATCCAGGCATCAATTCCATAGGTAGACATACTTATGCATAAAACTGACAAGAATACTAAAACAACCCTTTTGCTCATGTATTAATTCCTTTTTTATGCAAATGTAAAGGAAATAATCGAAATATCAAATGGAAAATTATTGAGAAAAAAATATTACTTTTGTGGCTAATTTTATTTTGTACAATTACTATTAACACGAAAGAAATGAAAGTATTAAAATTCGGTGGAACGTCCGTAGGTTCTGCTGCCCGAATGAAAGAAGTTGCTAAACTGATATGCGACGGTGGTAAAAAAATAGTTGTTTTGTCGGCCATGTCCGGTACAACGAATAGTTTGGTAGAAATTTCAGATTACTTTTATAAAAACAATACTTCGGGTGCATTAGAACGTATTAATGTCCTGGAACAAAAATACTTTGCTGTTGTTGATGAGTTATTTTCAACCCCTGAATTCAAATCGGAATCAAATATAGTCATAAAGTCAATTTTCGAATACCTTCGTTCTTTTTCAAAATCGGTATTTACATTATTCGAAGAAAAAGCCATTTTGGCGCAAGGTGAATTGTTATCAACCACAATTTTTCAACTGTATCTGAATGAAATAGGTGAAAAAAGTGCACTACTTCCTGCTTTGGAATTTATGCGTATTGATAAAAATTCAGAACCTGACACTAATTTCATAGCTGAAAATATCGCGATACAACTTGAAGAAAACCAGGGTAATACTATTTATATTACACAAGGATTTATTTGCAAGAATTTTTATGGTGAAATTGACAATCTCCAACGTGGTGGTAGTGATTACACTGCTTCATTGATAGGTGCTGCGGTAAAAGCCGAAGAAATTCAAATCTGGACTGATATTGATGGAATGCACAATAATGACCCTAGATTTGTAGAAGGTACTAAACCAGTTCCGGTGTTGCATTTCGAAGAAGCAGCAGAATTGGCTTACTTTGGAGCAAAGATTCTTCACCCAACTTGTATTTTACCTGCAAAACTTAATAATATACCGGTTCGCTTGCTGAACACGATGGAACCAGAAGCTCATGGAACCCTTATTTCCACTAAAAGTAAAAAAGGCAAAATAGAAGCTGTAGCAGCAAAAGATGGCATTACCGCCATTAAAATTAAATCAGGACGCATGTTGCTGGCTCATGGGTTTTTGCGTAAAGTATTCGAAATTTTCGAGTCATACCAAACCCCGATTGATATGGTGACTACTTCGGAAGTTGGAGTTTCTGTTTCAATTGACAACTCAAAACGACTTGATGAAATAGTAAACGACTTGAAGAAATTCGGAACAGTAACTGTTGATAAAGAAATGGTTATCATTTGCGTTGTAGGTGATATGCCCTTCGAAAACGTTGGATTTCAGGCCAAAGTGGTAGGTGCAATGAGCGAAATACCAGTACGCATGATTTCGTACGGTGGAAGCAACTACAACATTTCTTTTTTAATTAAGGCCGAAGATAAAAAACGTGCTCTTAATGCTTTAAGTGCTTCGCTTTTCAATTAAAATACATCAAACTCCTAAAAGAGATTTTAGGTATTTGATTGTTTTTATAGCACAAAGTATATTTATATAAACTTGGCTCTTAGCCCCTTTCGGGATTTGGAGTTGTACTAACAATTATGATGAAAGCTAATTACCCTATACAAAAATTCAGCGAGATACAAACTCCATTTTATTATTACGATTTGGAAGTGTTGCGTAAATCGTTGGAAGAAATAAATAAACAGACTGAGTCGTCTGATTTTCATGTGCATTATGCCATGAAAGCCAATGTAAATTCCAGTGTTTTACATGTAATCAAAGAAGCAGGACTGGGCGCCGACTGTGTAAGCGGTGGTGAAGTTCAAGCAGCAATTGATGCCGGAATTTCTACATCCAAAATTGTTTTTGCAGGAGTTGGAAAAGCCGACTGGGAAATCAATCTGGGTTTGGATAATGATATTTTCTGCTTCAATGTGGAGTCTATTCCCGAACTGGAAGTGATTAATGAACTGGCTGCAGCAAAAGGCAAAACAGCTAATGTAGCTTTACGTATTAATCCAAATGTAAGTGCCAACACACACCATTACATTACTACCGGACTAAGCGAAAATAAGTTTGGAATTAACATGTCGGAACTGGATCAGGTTGTTGCATTATTCCCGACTTTATCGAACGTGAAACTGATTGGTATTCATTTTCATATTGGTTCACAAATAACCGATTTGACTTCGTTTCAGGATTTATGTGTTCGTGTAAACGAATTGCAGGAATACTTCCTGACTCGTGGCGTTGTTCTCGATCATATCAATGTGGGTGGTGGTTTAGGAATTAACTACGAACATCCAAATCATTTTCCAATTCCTGACTTTGAAGCTTATTTCAAAATTTTCCGCGAACATTTGCAGTTGCAACCTAATCAGTCTTTGCACTTTGAATTAGGACGCGCAGTGGTTGCTCAATGCGGAAGTTTGATTTCACGGGTTTTGTATGTAAAACAAGGAAGCTCTAAGAAATTTGCTATTCTGGATGCGGGTTTTACTGAATTAATTCGTCCGGCTTTGTATCAGGCATATCATCGTATCGAAAATTTAAGCTCTGATTTACCGACAGAAGAATATGATGTTGTAGGTCCGATTTGTGAATCTTCCGACACTTTTGCAAAAGGTTTCCCGTTGAATCAGACCAAACGTGGCGATATAATTGCTTTGCGCTCGGCCGGTGCTTACGGTGAAATCATGGCTTCGCAATATAACTTACGCAAATTACCAAAAGCGTATACTTCGGACGAATTGGTTTGATGATAACAGCATACAGATAACTAATAAAATGGAAATTTACGGTTTCTCTTTTTCATTGATTCAATTGATTGTCTTCGGGGTTTTATTCGTGGCTTTCAGTTATCAATTGTATTTTTATTTCAGATATTTGAATGGCGTTTTACGTCAACGCACGCGAATCAAAAAAGACAAGGTTTCTTTTCAGACTGATCAACCGCCGGTGTCAGTTATCATTTGTGCTAAGGATGAATCAAATAATCTGCGTAAATTTCTTCCTTTTGTGCTTCAGCAAGAGTATCCTGATTTTGAAGTAATCGTCATAAATGACGGTTCTACGGATGAAACAGATGTTTTATTACGGGATATGTGTAAAGAATATCCAAGATTAAGAACAACTTTTGTACCTGTTGAAGCCAATAACCGAAGTACTAAAAAACTTGGTTTGACATTAGGAATTAAGGCAGCAAAAAATGATTTGCTACTTTTTACTGATGCCGATTGTATGCCGGAAGATAAATACTGGATTGAGCGAATGGCACGTAATTTTTCACCCGAAACAGAATTTGTGTTAGGTTATGGAGCTTATTTTAATAAAAGAGGATTCTTAAACCGCCTCATTACCTACGATACATTATTTATCGCCCTGCAATATATGGGAATGGCTCTGAGTCATAAACCTTATATGGGAGTGGGTCGGAATATGGCTTACAGGAAGGAGACATTCTTTGATAATAAAGGTTTTGCTTCTACGCTGCATCTTAGTTCTGGTGACGATGATTTGTTGGTAAATAAAGCCAGCAATAAAGAGAATACCCGGGTTGAAATTGCTCCTGACAGCATTACCTGGTCGGAGCCTAATGAAACTTTTCGCGGATGGTTCTATCAGAAAGAACGTCATTTATCCGTGTCATCGTTTTACAAAGAATCCAGTAAACTCAGATTGGCTTTAGAGCCGCTAACTCGTGGACTTTTCTATCTGACTTTTATTCTGTTGTTGATTTTAGGAAATCTGATTGTCCAAATTGCAGCGGGTGTACTGTTTATCTTCCGTTTGATTGTTCAATTGACTATCATAAATAAATCTGCGAAACATTTTGGAGAACGTAAATTCATATTCACCTTGCCAATTATGGATGTGTTTCTTCCTCTGGTAAGCTTGTATATATTTACATTTGGTAGAATATTCTCAAAAGGAAAAGCTGTTCGTTGGAAATAAATTAATCAATAGTTTATAGTTAGTAATATAGTTAGTAGCGTTCAAATTGTTACTAATCCTGACAGCATTTGAAAAAGGGAAGTTGCTTTTAATAGTGAAATATAAATCAAAGCCATCAATCAGATATTAGTTTGATGGCTTTGTTATTAAACAGCACTAATCATTGATCTTTACCAGCCGCACATAATCCAACATAGCCTGATTTACTTCGATATTCATATTCTCATTCTCCGGCATAAATTCTAATCTCAAGATGTGTTTTCCGGCTTTCAACTGTACCTGAATTGCATTACTGAAACCCCAGTTCGACCATTCTTTCGTACCCCGCTGCGGGAAAATCTGAGCTCCTAATCGGATATAGTCCACGAATAATGTTCGGATAGCGCATTTGTTTTCAGTATTGATGGGTCCGTTTCCATTCGCATAACGCCAATCAATTGAATACTTTCCATCTGTAGTTACTTCTATATCCAAGCTAACAATCCGATTGACCGAACGGCTTATTTCCACAAAACCACTTCCTGAAAAACCGGAATAAGGCAGGGTGGATGGTGAAAGGAAATTTTCTATTTCTACTATTTTTGTATCCGATTCAGGATAAACGGAAATAGGTTCACTTGCAAAAGAAGTAATGCCGTTCCTATCAACTGCCATTACCTGAAATTCGCCTGTTTCACTGGCTGGAATATCTAAAGAAGTGGAAGTAGTTTCTTTCCAGTTTTGTCCGTTTTTCAAAATCAGGTAGTTTGTAGCTCCTTCAATTGCCTGCCACGTCAGTTTTCCATTCTCATGTGTTGCAATTGGAGTAACGAACGTAAATTCATTCTTTACTAAATTGATGGGCTGGTTTTCCAGTTCATTGTTTTCTAAAACAATTTTTACTGTATGTTTTCCTGTCAGAGTAGATGATATTATAAATGACTTTTGCATCTTTCCATCCAATATGAAGGAGGCAATACGATTGCCAAAGCCGCTCAATTCAATATCCAGCACTGCCTTGCGATACTTGAAGTTATCCAATCTTCTGGTGGCAGCCATTGCTTTTGGCACAAATGGATCAAACCTTAAGTCGTTTTCGTCAAAGCGAATTCCAAATAAAACTTTGTGAACTAAGCTGATATTGCCGGACAAACTCCAGAGCATATTGCTCGAGTTTATTTGTGTTCCGGCCCAATCGCCGTTATCAGCTACAAAGTTTTCCTTATTGGTAAGGAACATAGCTGCGGCACGATAAATAGCCGCTATGCTGTGCAATACGCTTTTCTCGTTTCCGGTTTTGGCTGCGGCCCACATCCAGTAAGTTTGCACAAAAGGCCAAACTGCGTTGTTGTGATAAGGCGGAATGTCAGTTATTTGTGGATAAATGCAAGGAATTCCGTAATCAAGTACCGGAACGTTTTGAACTACTTGTTTCTGACGGGCAGGGTCGGCAACGTCAAACACAACGCTCAGGGCTTCACCCAATGCTTCGGAACGTAGCGACAGTATTTGATTTATTCGTCCGTAAAGATATTGACCGTAATAATTTTTATCAGAAATCCAGAAGTATTTATTGATTCCTTCTTTTATTTTTTGAGCTTCGGCGGTGTATTTTATTGCAATAGATTTGTCATTCATCAATTCAGCCATCCGACTTGCCACTGTTAATGCACGATAATGCACAGCATTAGTTCCCAGGTTTTTGCTCGAATAGATATCCACGGGTTGCATCCAGCGCGGATAAGTCTGCTCACGCCAGTCGAGGAACGATGATTCTCCTTTTACCAAGCCGGTATTAAGGTCATGATCCACCATGATATCGTCTTCAATAGAATTTCTGATAATGGGATATACCTTTTTTAGCCAGTTTTTGTCGCCGGTAACTTTGTATATTTCCCAGGCTGCTACTGCCCAAATCATGCGATCTGTGGAAGCTGGCCAGGCACCACCGGTACCCGTATCCTGAATAATGCGTCCGTTTGAATTCACTTTACGCATTAGGCTGTTTTGCGAAACTTTAGGCTGCATATAGGCCATTGAAAGAATGATACTGTAACTCACATCGCGGGTCCACACACCCGGCCATTCAATGCCTGTACGCAAAGTGTTGTCCTTTTCAATGGCTTTCTGCATTTCTTCCACCGACATATTATAAATGGCATTTTCCAGCAGAATAGGTGTTTTTAATTGGGGAAAGGCAGTAATATCTTTCGTAAGTTTCCACAACTTTGAAGTGATTGCATTTTCTTTATTTGATTTTATCGGACTTTGATAATCCGATTGCAGCTCGGTTGCCGACAAGGCTGTAGCAGTGTATTTCCCTTGTATAATTTGATTATTAGAAACACTGAATGCAGGAGATTGATAGATTATTTTGCTGTTTTGAGCCAACGAGTGTAGCTGCAATCCGCACAATAGTGAAGTAAGAAAGATATTTTTGAGTTCCATTTAGTACTGGATTTTTGGTTGTTTATATCTGTATGATAGTACTTATCCTTCATTTTAGAATAGCAAATATAAGCAATTTATCCATCTAACTGATAGAATAAAATAACGACTGCGAAATATAGCAATGACAACGATTGCACAGATTATTATATGTATAACCAGTTCCTGCAAGAATAACTCCTGTTCTTATAAGTACAATGCCTGTTCCTGTAAGAACAGCACTATGTCTATCTTTATGTCTTGTTTTCAAATACACTATTTTGTGTATGGTATAAACAACTCTGAACTGATATCGAAAAGAAAGAACTTACGTTGATTTTGAGCTACAATCACGTAATAAGCAAAGCCATTGCTCTTTTGGCTGCTTACAATTCAACCAAATCGATAAATCTTACAACATATGTTTTGTTTTTATCAGAATAAGAAAACTATATTTGTACTTGAATAAGATTTTTCATTTTTACTTGAAATTGAAAAATTGTAATTGTGTAACCTATGGGCTTGTTTTTCTGAAAAACTATCAATTATATGTTTTTTTTATCAAGTTTAATCCATCATGTAAATTATAAGTCTCATTACTTATAGAGTTGTTTTTTTGCGAAAATACATGTTGATGAATAGGTGTGCACTGAAGTTTTCCAAAATGATAAACGGGCAAATAAACATAAATAATTTTGTAATTATTAATACAATAACTACATGAAGCCTATATGAGCACTCTGGCTCACCAAAGAAGGTAAAATGCTTACCAGCATGTCCCTAAAAACGAATAATTAGGTACAATTACTGGCAACTAAACTATTTGTTTCTAATAAGTCATTGATTTTCAATGTAAAATTTACGTAAGTAAAGAAGCCGTTATTATAACTTTTTAAGAATACTGAAAATAATGAAAATTTTAAATATTTAATTAAAACAATCCATAAATACAATGAAAAAATCACGATTAAACAATTCTATCGTTACAGTTGCTATTATTTTACTTTCATCTATTGGATTGAGATGTCTTGCTGATAATCCGATCATTCAAACAAAATACACAGCGGATCCAGCTCCGATGGTTTATAATGACACAATATTTCTATATACCGGGCATGATGAGGACGATGCCAGTGGCTTTAAGATGCAAAACTGGCTGCTCTATACTTCTACTGATATGGTGAATTGGACTGACCAAGGAGTTGTAGCATCACTGAAAAATTTTAAATGGGTAAATGTTGATAATGGAGCCTGGGCTCCACAGTGCATTCGTCGCAACAATAAGTTTTATATGTACTGCCCGATGCCTAACGGTGTTGGAATTGGCGTGTTGGTTTCAGACAGCCCTTACGGACCATTTAAAGATCCAATTGGTAAAGCATTGATTAAAAATGGGCCTCAAGATATTGACCCGACCATATTGATTGACGACGATGGTCAGGCTTATCTTTATTGGGGAAATCCTGAACTGTGGTATGTAAAGTTGAACGAAGATATGATTTCATGTTCGACTGAGCCTAAGAAAATGCCGGAATTTGTCAAGATAAAAGGGGAGAAAGACACTTTCCACTATCAGGAAGGTCCATGGGCATGGAAGCGCAACGGACATTATTATATGGCGTATGCTTCTACCTGTTGCCCCGAAGGTATTGGCTATGCTATGGGCAAATCTCCACTCGGACCATGGGAATATAAAGGGATGATAATGGAAGGCGACCAACGCTCAAGCGGAAACCATCCAGGTATTATCGACTTTAAAGGTAAACCCTACGTGTTTGGATTCAATTACGCTATCCTGAAACAAACCATGTCGAAACATTATGAAAGGCGCTCTATTTGTGTAGAACAACTAACCTACAACGCCGACGGCACCATTCAGTTACTTCCATTTTGGTCAACAACAGGTGTTAAACAATTAGGTTCTGTGAACCCGTATAACCGCACGGAAGCAGAAACAATGGCATATAGCGAAGGTCTTAAAACAGATGTGTTTACAGAATGGGAACGAAACGGCTCATGGAACAGAGGTAAAAAAATAGCTGACAGGGTATTTGTAACTTCTATTAATAATGGCGATTTCATTAAAGTCCAAGGTGTCGATTTTTCGAAAGGAGTATCATCGATTGATGTTAGTGTTGCTTCGTTAAGTGGTGGCAAAATAGAAATCCATACCGACAAGATTGATGGGCCAATGATGGGAACAATAAACGTAACTACTTCAGGTGAAGGTGATAGTTGGAAAACAATCACTACTCCGGTTGAGAATATCAAAGGGGTGCATGATTTGTTTTTTGTTTTCAGGGGAGAAAATGATTTGTTTAACTTCGACTGGTGGAAATTTAATATAATTTAAAATCCACCAACTTTGCAGCAGATATAGTTAGGAAATTTTCAGAAAAAATATTCATATTCTATGTGATTGGAAACGATATATTGCAGGAGGACTGATTATTCAACCGGATCACATTTATTTGTTGGTTTCTGTTCTTCTTCCTATATTTGTCTCAGTTGTTGGAAATTCTTAAACGAGAATTGGCAATCTAACTTTTTAATCGGTAATATAAACAGAAATCCATTTAACAATTAATTAATGCAATGAATTACATAAGTAAACTAAAATATCTTTTCCTTATCGTAGGAATTATTCTGATTGAATCATTCTCTGTTAATGCTGCAGATAAAGTCATCTTCAAAACACCATCCCAGTATATTCAGCAGGAAGTATCAAAAAATGCCTTTACGATAGTTGCCAATGGAAAAGCGACTTCAATCTACGTTGATGCAGCAGATTGGAAAGGCGTAATCCGCGCAGCTAACGACCTGGGTGATGATGTTCGTAAGGTTTCAGGAATTAAATCTGAAGTTGTTGAAAAATTACAATATCCTGCCAAAGGTTCAATATTAATTGGTACAATTGGAAAAAGCAAGATAATAGACCAATTGATTGCCGATAAAAGAATAGACGTTTCTGAGATAAAAGGACATTGGGAATCATTTGTCATCCAAACTGTTGATGGTAATTTGATTGTTGCCGGAAGCGACAAACGTGGTACTATTTATGGAATTTACGACATCTCTGAAAAAATTGGCGTTTCACCCTGGTATTTTTGGGCAGATGTTCCGGCTAAAAAAAGTAGTCAATTATATGTGAAAGCTGGTCGATACGTTCAGGATTCTCCCAAAGTAAAATACCGTGGTATTTTCATTAATGACGAATCACCTTCATTTACCGGTTGGTGCAACGCGAAATTTGGGGGCGTTAATTCCAAGATGTATGTGCACATGTTCGAACTACTTTTGCGTCTGAAAGCAAACTTTCTTTGGCCAGCTATGTGGGGAAATGCATTTAATGAAGATGATCCAATGAGTCCGGTTTTGGCTGATGAGTATGGCATTGTGATGGGAACATCACACCATGAACCGATGATGCGATCGCAAAAAGAATACACTAACCGCAAGAAAGAAATCGGTGCCTGGGACTTTGTTACAAATAGTGCAAATCTTGAAAAGTTTTGGTTTGATGGTCTCAACCGCAACAAGAATTATGATAATGTGATAACTATGGGTATGCGTGGCGATGGAGACGTGGCGATGGGCAAAGGTGATGACCAGGAAAACATCAAAACCCTGCAAAATGTAGTGAAAAATCAACGGGAGATCATTCAAAAGGTATATAATGACGACCCCGCTAATCATCCACAGTTGTGGGCTATTTTTACAGAGGTTCAGCGGTATTATGATGCCGGACTTACTGTTCCGGATGATATAATTCTTTTATTCTGTGATAATAACTGGGGTTACATACGACGTACCCTTCCTTTAAAAGAAAAAAACAGAAAAGGAGGTGGAGGAATGTATTATCATATTGATATGAATGGTGGTCCTTGGAATGACCGTTGGATTAATACCACTACCATTCCAAAATTGCGCGAACAATTTAATCTTGCCTACCAATCAGGTATCAATAAACTTTGGGTTGTAAACGTTGGCGATCTTAAACCGAAGGAAATCCCCATCGACTTTATCATGCATTATGCTTGGAATCCAGAATCAGTACCTGCTGATAAGACCATGGATTACAGTATCGATTGGGCAACAAAAACTTTTGGTAGCGAACATGCTGTTGAAATTGCTGATATTGTTTCTAAATACCCAAAATACAATCTTTGGAGAAAACCGGAAGTTCAGGTTCCTAATATTTTTAGCATTGTAAATTACAACGAAGGTGACCGTGTCATCAAACTTTGGCGCGATGTTGCTGAAAAAGCAGAAGCTCTAAAATCGAAAATGGCTCTCGATGCTCAAGATGCATATTATGAGTTGGTGTTATACCCTGCGAAAGCATCTGCCGGAGTTGCTGAAATGTATATTGCAGCTGATAAGAACAATCTTTATGCAAAGCAAGGTAGGGTTAGTGCAAACGATTATGCCAAACGTGTCCGCGATCTTTTTGAACAAGACAAACAATTGAGCGATTATTATAATGGTACAATGGCCGATGGAAAATGGAAAAATATGATGTCTGACATACATATCGGTTACAGAATGTGGTCTATGCCTCGAGCCAACACAATGCCAGCTGTAGTTGATATAACTCCGCTTCCGCTTCCAACTATGGGCGTAGCCGTGGAAGGTAGCGAACAGGCATGGCCTGGTTCAGAGGGAAATCCCACTTTGCCTGTATTTGATGGTCTGAATAAGCAGCCTTACTATATTGATGTGTTTAATCGTGGAACTGGAGCCTTTGATTTTAACTCAAGTGCAAATAAATCATGGATTAAATTAAGTGCAACTAAAGGCACTGTAGAAAAAGAAAATCGTATCATGGTTGATATTGACTGGAAATCTTTGCCTGTTGGTAAAGCTGATGGTTTAATTGAAATAAAACAAGGCGATTGTTTGGTTCAGGTTCAAGTGAGTGCTGTTAAAACTACAATCCCGGCTACAAAAGAACCTTTCTTTGGGAGCCTTACCGGTGAGTTTTCTATACCAGCCAATAATTTCAATGTCAATGTACCGGGCAAACAGTCAAAATGGATTTTACTTCCAGACTTGGGAAGAGATGAAGCTTGTATGGGCATATATCCTGTAATTGCACCAAGTGCCACACCTCAAACAGCTCCCCTATTGGAGTATAAAATATATCTGAATCAACAAGGTAAAGCAACATTTTGTATAGGTATTCTTCCAACTCAGGATGTTAATCCTAAACGTGGTTTGCGTATTGCCGTGTCAATTGATAATGGCGAACCACAGATTTTGGATGCCCGCAAAGGACTTGTGGATGAATTTAACGAATATACACCTGTCAATCTGGCTAATTCGAAAGTGTTGAAGCCGCTTCCTCCTATTAATAGAGATATTGCACTAATTGGAAATGGAAAGCTTCGTCGCAATGAGATTTTTGATAATATACGTTGGTTGGATGTTCAATTAGATGTTGCCGCTCCAGGATTCCATACTCTGAAAGTGTTTATGATTGATCCAGAAATAGTTCTTGAGAGAATTGTTGTAAATCCGGATAATAATCACCCAAGTTATTTCGGAGCACCTTCTATTCAGCATAATGCAAAATAAATATATTAAACTTTTAATTATACCCAGTGTAAGCAGTTATTTGATGAAAGTGAGTTTTTTCAATCAAGTAAAGACAATCTTCTCTTTACTTGATTGAATTTAGTTCAAGTGCTTCGTTGTAACCACTATCTAAATCCGAATAAGTTTTAATTTTAAAGTAATATAATAACATGGTGTCTAATAAAAAAAGTAAAATAATATTGTTTGCAATAGTAATTGGGGTATCATATAGTTGTTTTGCACAACAAAATATCAAGTTTCTTACTACTGACGCAAAGACTCATGTCTTTAAATACACAAATCCTATTACAAGGGACACAACTATCTCTATGCGTGATCATTGTATCATTAAAGTTGGGGAAAAATGGTATTGTACCGGGACTTCCAATCCAGTATGGACAGGGCCAAATCCGGGAGTTCGTCTGTTAGAATCTGATGATATGATTCACTGGAAACAACATTCATGGCTCATAGATGCTACCAAATTACCGGCTGACTGCCCATATAACGGAAGATTTTGGGCCCCCGAGATACATTTAATTAAGGGGAAATTCTGGCTTACTGTAAACAGCGGAAAAGTAACCAAAGAAGACCCCAAAGGGATGAGTACTCATAGCATTTGGTTATTCTCTTCCGATAAAGTAACAGGACCCTATAAACTTGTAAAAGGGCCATTAACACCTCAATACAATAACGATGCGACTTTATTTGAAGACGAGGACGGACAAACCTATCTTTATTGTAGCGGCAATGGACTTTTTCAGGCAAAAATTGATTTAAAAACGGGTAACCTAACTACAGCTCTTGAAAAGTTTTTAGACAAAAAACAACCCGGCTGGCCCGAATGGATGGTTGGTGGCATTGAAGGCCCATTTGTAATAAAACGAGATGGATTTTACTTCATGTTTTTTTCTACTTGGACTCGCGGTTACGAAGTAGGTCTTCTGAAATCCAAATCACCACTTGGCCCCTGGAAACTGGCATCAAATGAACCTATCTTTGGTACACGCAAAAGAGGGTATAGGCCGGAACTGGCTATTGAAGGAGGATATTCAAATTTAAAATTTCAGGATACTGAAGATCCTTATTGTGAGACAGGGCATAATTCATTGTTCGAAGGTCCGGATGGAAAGTTGTGGAGTTCATGTCATTACATGGGGTACGAAAAGCGTCCTTATCCATATTGTCCAGAACTTCAGGATTGGGAAAAGACTCCCCAAATGGGTATTGAACCTGTATCTTATAAAGATGGAATGTTTTTTATCAATGGACCAACATGGACGGAACAAATTATTGAATATTAGCAAATTAAATTTCTCAATTATAGTTTATTTCATACCTACCTATTGTGGATCATAAATAATTAAGATAAGTTTAGGTAGATAGGAAATTGATTTAATATGTTTTACCCTTTAATGAATAGTAATAAGTTGAAAAAATTTATACTCTTTCTGTTGATGATTTCCAACCTGGGATTTGTTAATCAAATATTTACCCAGTCTGTAAAATCAAAATTGCTTGCTAAAAGTAATAATAAGTTTTTTGAGGTAGAAGCTGCAAAACTTATCGGTACTACGTCAAAAGCATCAGATAGTAAAGCCTCTGGAGGATATGTGGTTTGTTTGACCAAATCGGGCGAAGGTGTGAAATTTTCCGATATACCAGCATCCAGTAAACTAGCTATTCGCTATGCTTCGGTATCAGTTGGTACTATCAGTATTGCAGTCAATAATCAACCGGCGCATAAGGTCAATATTCATTCATCAGGAGCTCTTATAGGGTCGTTTCTTTATTCAATCATCGACATTGCGATTCCAAATCATGGTACGCTGACCATCAGTTTGGCTAATAATGATGTTGCGGTGAATATCGATAAAATTATTGTTGGAAAAGGTAATCTGGGATTACCGCCTGATATTTGGAACCTGCCTCCACTGCCTGTGACTGCTGGTCCGTATCCTGCAGATTGGAAGGGATTAAGCAGGACTTATACTGTCCCGGATTGGTGGCGTGAGGCAAAGTTTGGAGCATGGGCTCATTGGGATCCGCAGTCGATGCCTGAACAAGGTGATTGGTATGCACGAGGCATGTATATTCAGGGCGATAAACAATATGAATACAACCTCAAAAACTTTGGTCATCCCTCTGAATATGGATACAAGGACATTTGCCATAACTGGGTTATTGATAAATGGAAACCGGAAGAATTGATGGATTTGTATGTAGAAATGGGAGCCCGTTACTTCATGGCTATGGGAGTCCACCATGATAACTTCGATTGCTGGAATTCAACCTACCAGCCGTGGAATTCTATGAATGTAGGTCCAAAACAAGATATTGTCGGGACTTGGGAAAAGGTTGCCCGTCAGCATGGCTTGCGCTTTGGCATTGGTTTTCATAACACCCCGGGACGAACCTGGGGACAGTTTATGACTGTGCGATACACCAGTGACAAGACCGGACCGAAACAAGGGGTACCCTACGATGCACTTCAAACAATTCTGGATGGAAAAGGAAAATGGTGGCAAGGAATGGATCCAGTGGATCTTTATGGACCGAAACACGACAAAAAAGACCCTTTGCATTCACCTTTTGCCAATCAGTTTATGTGGCGGGTAGATGATGCCATTAGCAAGTATCATCCCGATATGATTTACTTCGATGAACATGCAGGTGACTCGCAGGTTGATTTGGGAGTTCATATGGGACTTGGTTTTCTTGCTCCGTCGTTGATTGCAAATTACTACAATAAATCCCTGCAATGGAATCATGGAAAAATGGATGTTGTAATCAACCTTAAAGCTGTTGGTGGACGATACAATAGTTTCCAAAACAATCCAGAACTGCTTCCTCTCGTTGACCGCTCACTTGTCAAGAGTACTGAGGCCATCATCGAATCTCAGATCACGCCTTATTCTTTCCAAACAGAAACAAGCATCGCTGAGTGGCATTATCTGGTTGGTCAGAAATACAAGGATGCGAAAGAAATAATTGAACTGTTGATGCAGAATGTGTCGCGCAACGGCACCATGTTGCTCAATATCACTCAGCACGGACGTGGAGACCTTGATCCTGAAGTGATTCGTATTTGCAAAGACATCGGTGCATGGTTGAAAATCAATGGTGAAGCTGTGTACGGTTCACGACCTTTTGAAGTTTTTGGCGACAATAAAGTTCTTTATACCCGTAATCAAGGTAATGTTTACGCCACGCTTATGAATTGGGATGGCAATGCGGTCACTCTTTCTGCACTTCACTCTAGTGGTGCAACCTTAGGCAAAGTGTCCAAAGTTGAATTACTAGGTTCTGATATTCCAATGAAGTTTGTTCAGGATGACAAAGGGCTGATTGTAACACCTGACAGATTGCCACAAATGCTACCCGGAATCTCCGATCCGTTGTTGGCATCGAAATGCCGTGTTCTGCGTATTACCCACGACAAAGGCTGGATAAACGACGATGACCCCGGAGCAAAAGCCCCCGGATGGCTTCGCAAATGCAACCTTGGCACAGGAGATTTCAACAACGATCTCACAACCAGCGATACCCCCGGGGATATTTGGACTTGCTCATTCATGGGAACTAATGTTAAGGTAATCGCACCAAAAGAACCCGGAGCAGGAAAAATAGAAATTCAGATTGATGGTAAAACCCGTGCAACAGAGGATTTATCTATCACCGGAATGCGCCAGCCACAACAAGTGGTGAGTGAAATATCGGATCTGACTTTAGGCAAACATACGATTAGCATTGTCAATCGCGGTTCGGGACCGGTTGCTGTAGATGCCTTGATAGTAAGATAATAAATATTTAAATTTAAAAATAGAACTAATGTTTCGAAACTTAAAGTTTTTGCTTTTTGCAATTTTAGTAATTACAGTAAATAGAATGGCTGCTAAGGAAAAAGAGGATACTCAACGGAAACAGCTTTTCGATTATGATTGGAAATTTAATCTTGGAGATACTCCGGCCGCAAGCACTATTGGCTTTGACGATAAAAGCTGGCGTAACCTTGATTTGCCGCACGATTGGAGTATTGAGGGAACACTGGATTCAAATAATCCGATGGGAACCGATGGCGGTTATTTTCCTTCGGGCATTGGTTGGTATCGGAAATCATTTACCGTTCCGGCATCGTGGAAGGCGAAACAGGTTTCCATCTATTTCGAGGGAGTTTACATGAATTCGGAAGTATTTATTAATGGCAAATCGCTTGGCGTTCATCCGTATGGTTATACTTCTTTTAGTTATGATTTGACACCTTTTTTAAAACTTCAGGCCAAAAATGTAATTTCGGTTCGGGTTGATAACTCGAAGCAACGAAACAGTCGGTGGTACAGCGGTTCAGGAATCTATCGCCATGTTTGGCTGGTAGTTACCAGTCCAATGCATGTAGCTCAGTGGGGGGTAACGATCACCACTCCCGAGGTATCACCCGAAAAAGCTACCGTGAAAATTAAAACGTTGATAAAGAATGAGTCAAATTCACTTCAAAGCGTAGTACTCAAAACGCATCTTCTGAATGCAACCGGCAATAAATCAGGCAGTAGTGAACAGAAACTGGATATTCCAGCCAACTCCGAAAAGGAAATTGAACAAACCGTACGGGTTGACAAACCGTTGTTCTGGACTCCAGAAACGCCGCATCTGTATCGGGCTCAGGTACAGATTGTTAAATACAAAAAAATTATAGACAATATTCAAACAACCTTTGGTATTCGTTCCTTAAAATACACAACCGAAAACGGCTTTCAGCTAAACGGAAAAACGATAAAGCTAAATGGAGGTTGTGTGCATCACGATAATGGTTGTTTAGGAGCTGCTGCTTATAACCGTGCCGAAGAACGCCGGGTTCAGCTCCTTAAGTCCGCCGGTTTTAATGCAATCAGAACTTCGCACAATCCACCATCCGAAGCCTTTTTAGAAGCTTGCGACCGTCTGGGAATGATGGTGATCGATGAATCGTTTGATTGCTGGAGGGAAAAGAAGAAGGATTACGATTATGCCATGTACTTTGATGCATGGTGGCAGCGCGACTTAGAAGCCATGGTAAGACGTGATCGGAACCATCCTTCCATTATCATGTGGAGTGTCGGTAATGAAGTCATTGAACGAAAGAAACCTGAAGCGGTCTCGATAGCCAAAATGCTTGTGGATTGTGTCCACAAAAATGACCCGACACGTCCTGTAACATCAGCTATGACGGCATGGGACAAAGATTGGGACATATTCGATCCGCTAATGGCTGCACATGATGTTTGCGGGTATAATTATCAGCTACATCGCGCTCCGTCCGATCATGAGAGAGTACCTTCGAGGGTTATTGTTCAAACGGAATCCTATCCGCGCGATGCTTTTGCGAATTGGAAAATGGTGCAAAGTCACAATTATATTTTGGGTGATTTTGTTTGGACGGCACTCGATTATTTGGGAGAATCGAGCATTGGACGTTGGTATTATCCGGGCGATAAACCGGGCGAATCTTGGGAAGGGGAGTTTTTCCCCTGGCACGGTGCCTACTGCGGCGATATTGATTTGACTGGATGGCGCAAACCGATTTCGCATTACAGAAGCATGCTTTATAATGATACTGAAAAGCTTTATATGGCCGTTCGGGAGCCAAATCCCGCTTCTGGGAAAATAAAATTAACCGGCTGGGCGGTGTGGCCTACCTGGGAAAGCTGGACCTGGCCGGGTTACGAAGGAAAACCACTGGAAGTTGAAGTTTATTCAAAATATCCGAAGGTTCGACTTTATCTGAATCAAAAACTGATAGGAGAACAACCTACAATGGAGGAGCAACAATTCAAGGCAACATTTAGTGTTCCTTATACCAATGGTGAGTTAAAAGCTGTTGGAGTAGTGGATAATAAAGAAGTAGAAACAACTGTTTTGCATACTTCAGGAGACGCTGCTAAGATTAAACTAATTGCCGACCGTTCGAAAATATCGGCTGATGGGCAGGACTTATCTTTTATAACTGTTGAAGTAACTGATAAAGATGGAAAACTACAGCCGAATGCCGAAAATAGGTTAGAATTTAATATTAGTGGTCCGGGAATAATTGCCGGTGTAGACAATGCCAATATTAAAGATATTGATCCTTATGTCGGTACTTCGCGCAAAGCTTGGCATGGACGTGCACTTGTTGTAATCAGAAGCACTAGAAATGCAGGTAATATTAAGCTCACAGTAAGTTCTCCAGATTTAAATAATTCAGTAGCCACCACAACCATAAGTGTTGAATAATAAACTAAAATTAATCACAGAATAAGATGAATAGTGTGCCACAGACCACTTACACTCTTGATATTTATAAGGTTGGATATCGGTGCAACGATGCTTTTTCATCCTATTTATCATTGGGAAAACCTTCTCAACTAACAAAAAATCAGGTAGATGTGACTAAAAGTCAGAATGATGGTACACCCATTTCAAAAAAAATTATTTCAATAAAAGCAGAAATTTCGTTTTTTAAAAAAATGGATATCCGAGAAAATGATGTTTATTTTTTAAACCTGACAAAGTTATAGAAGGGTTTTGTGCAAACTAATTTGCAAAATATATCGAACCATTAAATAGAAACTGTTATGAATCAAAAAATTATTTTTTTACTGATAGTCATTCTTGCTTTTCTCTTTAATCCAATAAGTGGAAACTCACAAGTTTTATACGTTGGGACAAATTACCATCCGCACGATGATAAGAATATCGAAAAAATCAAAAGTGATATCAAGCTGATGAAAGCTGCCGGATTTACCTCTGTCCGTATGGGGCATTTGGCTTGGGATAGTTATGAACCCTCTGAAGGGCAATTTGATTTTGACTGGTTTGACAAAGTGATGGATATGATGAATGAAGCCGGAATTAAGGTGATTTTGGATATTGCTATACGACCTGCCCCAATATGGTTACATAAAAAATTTCCAACGATTGATATTGTTGATCCCAGTGGAAATCAACTATATGCAAACCACCGCTATATGGATGACATTGGAGATCCAAACTATCAAAAATATGCGCTACGTTACACCGATGCCATTACAAAGCGGTATGCAAAACATCCGGCATTATTGGCTTTTGGTGTAGACAATGAATCGGGTGATGGTCCGATTTCATATTCCGAAGCAGCGAGGGAAAGATTTATACTCTGGTTAAAGAATAAGTATAACACTGCAGAGAACTTAAATACAGCATGGGCAGGCCAGCGTTGGTCACGGAGAATTAATGACTTTGAGGAAGTTGGTTTGCCAATGTCGGGTTCGGTAGTTGGTGCACCTGAAAGGGTCCTCGATTTTCGTCGTTTTGAGTCTGATGAAATCAATCAGTTTTTATTAAAAGTACTTGACAAGGTAAATGCTAATGCTCCTGGTGTTTTGACAAATACGAATGCTTGGTATTATAGTCCGTTGAGGTATTTCGACTATTCTGAAATTGCTTATTCAGGAAAATTGACCCGTGAGGGATGCGGTTTCTATCCGGGGAATTCATTAACTACCAATTGGGGGGTTATGAACTCAGCTTTTGGAATTTCAAGAATCCAGTTTGAAAGTACAAACCCTTTCTGGTGCAGCGAATTTACAACCATGACAGCCGTGCCAAATTCTATTCGGAAGTCGGCTTATGCTACGTTGATGTATGGCAACCAAATGATTTGCGGATGGACCTGGCAAAGTATGTGGGCTGGCGAAGAACAGTATTTGGAAGGAATGCTTGATTGGGACGGAGTTCCAAACCGTAAATATGATGAGTATAAAAAAATAGCAACCGAATTTAAAAAAATCGGGAAATATTTTCCATATAAACCCCATCCGGAAGTTGGTATGGCTTTTTCTTTTTCCAGTCAGATAGCCAGCAGCTCTTTTCCCGAACAGCAGGATAACCAACTACAAGCTTGCTGGAATCTGTTTTATTATCGTAATATGGACGCTAATGTTGTTGAAATCAGCAAAAGTTCTTTAAACTATAAATTGCTTTTTGTTCCCGGTGTAACTGTGATGGACGAAACGACTGCTGCTAAAATCCGTGACTTTGTGAAAAATGGTGGGACAGTTATCATGACAAGTAACTCTGCTCTTGTGGATGAAACTGGACAGGTATTTGGATCAACTCATCCAGGTCGCTTAAGCGATGTTTTTGGAATACGGATTGCAAGTTTTGAAGAAACAGAATCGTTAAACGAAATATCCCGAAAATCATACAAAGGCAAAAAGCTTGAGTTTACTTATAAAGGAAAAGCTATTGATACTGAGTCAACCAGATTTGATGTCATTGAACCGAAAGGGGCTGATGTTATCGGAAGCATCACCAGTTTGGATAAGGATTATCCAATTATGACTTCAAACAAATATGGTAAAGGCAGGGCTATATATGTTGGTCTGCCAGCTGATGGAGCTGTATTAAATCCATTGCTTGATGAACTTATAGATCAGTTGGGAATTAAAAAAGGTCCGGAAGTTCCAACGGGTGTAATGGCACGGCAAATTGATAAAAACCACTTTCTTTATCTGAATGTCAGTGGAGAAAATAAGGAAATACAAATGAAGGGAAAATCCAAAAGTATCCTTTTGGACAAAAACTACGATGGCAATTTTACAATTACTCCTTACGAACCGGAATTCATCGAAATCAAATAAAACATTGTTTATCACTTCTTATTTGTATGAAAATCACTTTCAATTTAATTTTCGTAATACTCTTTCTGTTTTTCTTTAATTTACAGGAAGCATCTCCCAAAGGCAATAATTTGGGAGATAGTATAACAAATGTGACTAAAAAACTATTAAGAGGTTATCATACTTGCAGGTTATCAGGAGAGAAACCTGTAATAGATGGAAAATTGGATGATACTTGTTGGAAAACAGGAGACTGGTCGGGTAATTTTACCCAATGGTTACCAAACGAAGGTGCTAAACCATCACAGCCAACGTACATGAAAATTCTATATGATGATAAAAATATTTATGTGGCTATTCGGGCTTTCGACAGCATACCTGCAAAAATAAGCAGGAAAGCGGGAAGGCGTGATGAGTTTACGGGCGATATGGTAGGCGTTGCTTTTGATAGTTATCACGATCGTCGTACAGGGTTTGAATTTGATGTTTCAGCTGCCGGACAGAAAGTTGATTTAGTAGTTACAAATCCATGTAATGTTGATCTGAACTGGAATGCAGTATGGTACGCCAAAACAGCCAAAGAGGATTCAGCATGGACTACCGAAATTCAAATCCCATTGAGCCAGCTTCGTTACAGTAAAGACTCCATGCAGGTTTGGGGTCTTCATGTCTGGCGTTGGATTGATCGTCATCAACAAGAAAGTGAATGGGAGCTTCAATCCTCAACCGGCCCGGGAATTTTATATTTATTTGGAGAACTACACGGGATTAATGGTTTGCCCAAAGCCCGCAGAATTGAGATTATGCCATACATGTCTGGCAAGTTCAATACTTTTAAAGCTGAGCCAAATAATCCCTTTACGAACAAAGGTCGAACTTGGGCTAAAAATGTTGGTTTGGATGCAAAAATTGGTCTGGCAAGTAATTTCACAGTCGACCTAACTATAAATCCCGACTTCGGACAAGTAGAAGCAGACCCATCCATGATGAACCTCACTGCTTTTGAAACTTTTTACGATGAGAAACGCCCTTTTTTCCTCGAAGGAAAAAATATTTTCAGTTTTGATTTCGATAATTCAAGCCTGTTTTATAGTCGGAGGATAGGACATTCACCTTCGTTTCACCCTTCTCTAAATGATAACGAGTATATGAAATATCCTGACAATGCAACTATCCTTGAAGCCTCAAAAGTGAGTGGTAAAACTGCTAAAGGATTATCAATAGGGATACTGCAAAGTCTGACTACGGCTGGGGATGCCCAAATTGATTCATTAGGGAAAAGGAAAAACATAAATGTAGAGCCGCTAACAAATTATTCAGTGGTCAGAGTTCAACAAGATTTCAAGCAGGGAAATACGATACTTGGAGGAATCTTTACTTCAACCAATCGGTTTATAAACACTCCACAACTTGAGTTCATGAACCGAAATGCCTATACCGGAGGGATGGATTTTCTTCATCAATGGCACGATAAGGAGTATTATTTAGATGCTAAATTAGTGGCAAGTAGCATAACCGGAAGCCGTGAAGCTATGTCCAACCTTCAGCAATCTTCAGCGCGTTATTATCAGCGTCCGGATATTCAATATGTGCACCTCGATACTACCTGCAACCGGTTGTCAGGTTATGGTGGTGATGTCAAGATTGGAAAAGGGAGTAAAGGATTGTGGCGTTATTCCACGGAACTAATATGGCGTTCGCCGGGTCTTGACCTCAATGACATGGGATTTATGCAAATGGCTGATGTCATCAAACAAAAAAACTCCGTTTATTGCTTTGTAAATAAACAGGTTTCTATGTTTCGCACATATAATTTTACATTGTCGGAAACTAACAATTGGGATTTTGGATTAAACTATTTATCGTCCAATGCAAACCTAAGTGCTTACTTCGAATTCTTAAATAAATGGGCTTTAAGTACCACAGTTAGTTATACTACGCAAGCACTCGACACCAGAATTTTGCGCGGAGGTAGTGCCATGTTGTTACCTGAAACATGGTACCAAAGCCTGTATGCGAGGACAGATCCATCTGCAAAAATTTGTCTCGAGCTAAACACAGAACTTTCAACGTCAGGTAGTGGCAGTGCACAGTATTATTCTGTTCAACCAAGCGTAAGGTTTACGCCTATAAATACCTTGAAACTTTCCACTAGTTTTAATTATTCGGGTAACATAAATGATTTGCAATACATTACTACAACCAATAGCGATAATGGACAGAAATATATTCTGGGAAAAATCAATCAACAAACATTAGGCATTACTTTTAGAGTAGACTATAACATTACACCTGAGTTATCTATTCAGTATTATGCCAGCCCATATGCAACAGTGGGTAAATACTCGGATTTTAAAAGCGCAACGGATCCAAGGGCAAACAATTACTCGGATCGTTTTGCAAAATTTACTCCTACATTAAATGGAAGTAATACTTATCAGGTTTCTGAAAACAATAATAATTACAACTTCGGAAACCCAAATTTTAACTTCAGCCAGTTTCGTTCTAACCTGGTTTTCAGGTGGGAATATCGTCCGGGTTCGCAGTTTTATCTGGTGTGGTCGCAGGATAGAACTGCATACTCACAACCCGGTAGTCAGAGCATAAATGACAGTATGAGTGGAATTAAAGGGATATTCCCTAACAATATTATTCTTGCTAAATTTAATTATTGGTTTTCAATATAATAAGTTTGAAATAAAACTATATCCTTATGAAATTACTTTTCATAGCATCTGACCTAATTAAGCAAGCAAAATTCTGGATTGAAACCCATTTACAGTATAGCATAAAAACGACGATAAAAAAAGGCCAGTTGATATAGTTATCAATTTGGGGAATAAACATAATATAGCTTGGTTTAAATATCTTCCAGATCAGAATAAATGGAGCTCAGGCATTATTTCCAACTATCAGTTTTATGTTTCAGAGGATAATTTAAAATGGAAACTAGTGAATGAAAGTGAATTTTCAAATATCAAGAACAATCCAGTCTGGCAAATAAAAACCTTTCCACCTATTAACGCCCGATATGTTAAGCTAAAGGCCTTGAAAAACACTGTAGATAATCATGTCATCGGTTATTCTGAAATAGATATAATTACACAGTTATAATTAGGTTGCACAAAAGGTATACGATAAAACAAAAACTAAACCCCTAATAATCTATAGATTAAGAGGGGTTTTAGCGGTACGGACGGGACTCTATTTACTTTCCAATAATTTCCAATAACTACCAATAATTACTATATATCAGTCTTTTATAAAATTTATTTTTTTATAAATAATCGTATTTTCGGATACTTTTCTTATATTTGCACGACAAATGCACGACAGATATATCATGGCTAACTACGCTCCATACTTGATTTTAAACCGTGTCTCACAAGACGGTTGCACGACACTTTACGTGCGTTATAATTACAATCGGTCAAGACGTACATTAATTGCAACCGGTTATAGTATTAAACCAGCTCATTGGGATGACAAAAAAAAGTGGGTTAAGCGTGCTTGTCCACAGTTTGAAGAGATAGATATTGTACTAACAAAAATCACTTCAAAGCTTGGCGAAATATTGAGTTATGCTAAAGATAATGGTATAGACCCCACTGTCGATTTTATTTTACTTGAATTGGAAAAAGACAGAAAGTACGAACAACGTTCCAATCATGTGAAGATATTTGATGTTTTAGAACAGTACATTGAAGAAAAAAAAACGGTCGTATCTCCCGACCAAATAAAAGACTACAAAACTCTGCGAAAACACCTCACTAATTTCAAAGAATATTCAACTCAACCAGTAACTTTTCGTAATCTAAATCTAAAGTTCTACAATGAATTTATGGATTATCTTTTCTATAAAGCTGTCAAGCCCGATGGTAAAGTCGGATTAGTAACAAACTCTGCCGGAAAAATAATTCGATTATTGAAAGGCTTTGTCCATTATCAGATTGCAAAAGGTATTATCCCTAACATTGACTTGAAAAATTTTAAAGTGGTAGAAGAAGAAACCGATGCCATTTATTTAAATGAAGAAGAGCTCGGGAAAATCTACAACCTCAATTTATCTGAAGATACTGAATTGGAACAAATTCGAGATGTGTTTATTGTTGGGTGTTATACAGGATTGCGTTATAGCGATCTATCAACCCTAAATTCAGAACACATTGACCCAATAAGCGGGTATATCAACATTAAACAGCGCAAAGTGCATAAAGCTGTTGTTATACCCATGATTGACTATGTTCCAAACATTCTAAAAAAATACGACTATCAATTGCCAAAAATTACAGGATATAAGTTCAATGAGCGTGTTAAAGAATTGGGAAAGAGAATAAAACTGAATCAGAAGATCGAAATTGTTCGCAAGAAGGGAAATAAAAGGATAACAGTGGTTTCCCAAAAATGGCAACTGATTTCTTCACATACTTGTCGCCGTTCATTTTGTACCAACATGTATTTATCAGGTTTTCCCGCTGAAGAGTTGAAAAGAATATCTGGGCATAAAAGCCCTGCTGCATTTATGAGGTATATAAAAGTGGATAATCAACAAGCTGCAAATAGATTAAAAGAATTAAGAAATAAGCTGAATCAATAAATTATATTCTTTGATTTTTTGTACATCTGTTCATATGGATTATTGAATCTATTAAGACTTCCTATACCTCAAAACTTTTTTACTACTTTGATAATATCCAGCAAATTTAATTTTATATCGAATTGATGCAATATATTCGATATAAATCCATTAGTACAGCGGAATACATTTCCATTTAATATAAGAAGGTAAGATGAAACATACCACCAACCAATGTCAAACTATGCTTATCTCAGTCTGTCAAATCTTTCGTTTATAAGTTCGATATATTTTTCTTTGAAATCAGGGGTTAGAAAACTTATTTGAATAAACTCAAGCCATTTACTGCGGACATTTTCCATTTTAGCAAAAATGTTGGTTTGTTGTCTGGAATCTAATTTCATGTTAGTAAATGCACTTTCAAAGTCATGACGTTTCAACCGTTTCTTTTTCCCATTCAGAGTTAAGGCTAAGTCCTCATCATCTTTGGGATTTACCAAAAAAGTTGATAACAGATCATAAGCAAGAGAAAGAACTGGTCCATTTTGTGAATCGTAAATCAATGAAAAGTTTTTGAGGTGCATATCGGCATTTCCTGTAAGAAATGAGAATAACAGTATCTCAGCAAAATTCACCAAGTCCAATCCCGGATTAGCAGAGTATTTTGAGAGTGCTTTTGCAACCTGTTCGTAAGAAGCATGGTATTTGTGTTCAGTTTGTCGTTCGGTAAGCTGACACATGTCTTCCATGTGGAGTTTGTGATTACTTACCCGATCAATTCGTTTTGTGATATAGGCTAACTGTCCTGAATTTAGACGGATAAATGCATGTGGAACCGTGTTTATTCTTGCAATTTCAGCTAAGTGCATGGTCAAATCTTCTACCTCCGGCATTTGAGGATATTGGTCTGTAGGCGGTTTTAATATGTAGTTGCCCCACAATCCAACGATTGTAAAGCGTTTTGGCTCAGTTTTACTTTTACCACCTGTAAGGTTTAATGAAAGTTTGGGTTGCACACCGGTTACAGTTATTTGACTTTGTATGATTTTTAAAGCCAACATGCTCATTTGATTTTCATCATAAGGCAATTGTGGAGGAGTAGGAGTACCAAATATTTTCTTGCTACATGAAGCGTGAAAATCTACTTCATTATCGGATAATGGCTGATAACAATATAAACAACGCATAAATAAACAATTGAATTATTATTCTTTAATTTCAATAGGTAAAACAGATACTGCTCCGATACAATCTTTACAGCAAGCCAATAATAAGCTCATTCTATCACGAGGGTCAAGTTTCCAATTCGTTTCGGCAATATCTAACAACCAACCTTCAGGTATCAGACCATCGAAAAAGGGAAATAGAATCTGACTTACAAATTCATTTTTTTGTAAGGGTAGTGTAAGACTAACCGGAACCGGTTTGTCGCTTTCAAGATAGATTTTATCGTAGATAAAATGAAATCCATTTTCGTCCTGAGTTAGCCACCCGGCAGTGTTTTCGTTGAATTTTATTTCTGCTCGTTTCATTCTATTCTATGTTATTATCGTTTGAGCTCATTTTCACAGGACCAAGCTCATGACCAAACAACTGCAATACCTGATTTACTTTGTCCATGCGAAGGGTTGATTTACCTTGCTCCAAATCACGTAAAAACCGAAGACCTACACCCGCTTTTTCGGCTAATTCAGGCTGAGTGAGTTTTGCATTGTTACGCTTGTTTTTTGTAAATTCGCTTAATGTCATATTGAGGTATTATTTGATTGTGAATTACATTTTATACCCTATCGGGTGCAAATATAGTAATTGTTTTTGAAATTATACCATTTCGGGTATAATTTATTGATTTTATTTACTATTATACCTTAACGGGTATAATTGCGTGTTTATCTGGAAAATTATATCATTTCGGGTATAACGATTACTTTTTATTGAGTGCTGAATAGTAAAGAAAAAATATACCTTGTAAATAATAAAATGTCTGCGATAATAACCGATTTTCGGATATTATCGCAGACAAAATATGAGTTGTTGTGTGGAAACCACAACTTTCGCAGGTATATTCTGTGAGCTTATTTGGGTAGAAACTCGCAGAATTTGTCAAGTAAACGGCGCAAAATACTTGACAAAATACGTCAATTCTTTTGTAGATAGAAAAGTTTCTTTTTTTACGTTACAAACGTTTTAGCATTAACTCCTCGTTGAAAACGAGGTGGAGAGTGGTTTACAAAGTGTGCCAGCGGAATATAATATTAAAAGCAGGAGCTTTTATTTTAGCCCGTCGTAGTCTGGAGACTACGGCGAACATAGGGTAGAAAAATAAGCACTAAACTAAATATATTTAATGGCCTCTTTAACTGTCATTTTTTCTTTGATATTTCTGGTCTTTGCCAGTTGATTACAAGCAGTGATAATGCCATTATCAAGTACGTCCTGTCCGTTAAAAACTTCTGCACTCATGCAGTCAACCGTACATGCAAGGATTCCGGCATCACTCAGAGAGTCAAGACTTTTTACTCCGGCATTATTTTTACCGATTCCGGCATCATTAAAAAACACAGCTTTCAAATGACGTTTCTGCGCATATTCTCCCGCACTTACACCACCATGCGAACCACATACAACAATATCGCCTGCATTGCTCTCGTTTAAAAAGGTGATACTATCTGTTACAGTAATGCTTACTCCATCAATTTGTGTTTGAATTTGTTTTTTCAGGTCAACTTTGCTGCTGTTTTCTTCCTTTTTATTTATAAGAGATTCAAAACCTTTATTTTTTTGAGTCAAAGAAGCCTTATCGATAATATTGATTATTCTGGCAACGGCTTCTTGTACTGAATCGCCGGGTTGGATACCGGCTTCTTCAGCCAACTTATTGGTGTGACTTATAATTCCGCTTTCCCATGTATCGCGGGCAACACCAATCTCGGCACTATTGTGATCAACAGCACAGGCCAGAATATTCTCAGCCTCATAATATGAGAGACCACTGATACCTGCCTGATTTTTGCCTATACCGGCATTGTTGAGAAAAATAGCTTTAACATGACAGTTTTTTACCTTTCGGGCAAAAGCCCCATTGTCACCGCAATGTGATGCGCACACAAGAATTGGACTTGTATTGTCAGGTTGTAAATCACCTAAACTATCTAGGAGTATTACACCTTCAGGTAATTCCATTTTATTTCCCTTTTGGCTTTGTAGTTATTGATTAATTTCTGCAAGTTTAGTGTGCGCAATCGATATTCCCTTTTCGTATGCTTTTAGATTTCCTGCAACAAACTTTTCAGGAACACTTTCACGTACGATCTGAATCATCTCTTCATGCGAGTAGCCTCTAAATTCAGCATAGATTGCAAGCATAACGATATTCATCATTTTGCTGATATCAAAATCCGGACTTTTGTTCTCATCGGGATCAATAATATATGTTTTCTTTCCCGACCTCTTTATTAGGTCTGTTTTAGATTCAGGCATATCTTTTTCCAGCCGGGTGTTTACGCTGGAAGTAGTTAACTCAAAAGTGCTTGAAAAAACGATGCCATCATCTTTCAGGCAATGCAAATACCGGAGTGTTTCGATTTGCTCGAAAGACAACAGATAATCCACATCACCGGCTTTGATAAATGGAGATAATACCGGCTTGTTTGAATACCGGAAATGACTTTCGACACCTCCACCACGTTGTCCTAATCCAATAACATCAGATATTTTTAACTCATAACCAAGTTTCATATAATACTTGCTTAAGAGGTTGCTGAAAAGGAGAATTCCTTGTCCTCCCAGACCAGCTATAATAATATTTTTTCCTGTGTCCTGCATTTTAATGATTTTATTGCGTCAAAGTTACATGCCGTTGAACATAATCCGCAGCCTGTACAAAGATCCTCGTTAATAACTATTTCAACCGATCCGTCCTTCCCTTTTTTACTCTCAATAGCTAAACATCCAATATTTATACATTTCCGACATTTAGTACAAAGATCCTGATCAATATAACTAGGGGTATTTTTAGGCAGCTTAAATTTCGTTACACAGGGTTTTTCTACAATAACTACAGAATTTGTATTTGCTTTAACTGCATTTAAAATAGCTTTTTCCAGATTTTCAAATTCGTACGCATCTACAGTTACAATATCTTTTACACCAATGGCTTCGCATACTTTGGCAATTTCCAGTTTATTTTCCGGTTTGTAATTGAACCCAAACTCGCTGGAAGCCACATGCTGAC
>Ga0209123_1000198_pt1 | contig 91862 bp, 82 predicted proteins | sample BarGraIncu00431A_FD_184500 | JGI IMG/M metagenome (GOLD analysis project Ga0209123, IMG submission 184500) | Arctic peat soil microbial communities from Barrow, Alaska, USA - Barrow Graham LP Incubations 004-31A (SPAdes) (version 2) | ecosystem: Environmental > Terrestrial > Soil > Wetlands >... | reverse complement strand
ATTTCGGGCGCATCTTCTTCAACCAGGCCAGCATGAGTGCCGAAGGCATCTCGCAAATCGCCGTCGTCATGGGCAGTTGCACGGCGGGCGGCGCCTATGTGCCCGCCATGAGCGACGAAGCCATCATTGTCAAGAACCAGGGCACCATCTTTCTGGGCGGCCCGCCACTGGTGAAAGCCGCTACTGGCGAGGTCGTCACCGCCGAAGACCTGGGCGGTGGCGATGTGCACACGCGCCTCTCGGGTGTGGCCGATCACCTGGCGCAGAACGACCTGCATGCGCTGGCACTAGCCCGGCAAGCGGTCTCGCATTTGAATCAAAAGAACCCTCTAACCCCCGCGCTGCTTGCCTCAGTAGCTCCAAAGTTTGTAGCAGAAGAGTTGTATGGCGTGATCCCCACCGACACCCGCAAACCGTTTGATGTGCGCGAAATCATCGCCCGCATCGTCGATGGCTCCGAGTTTCACGAGTTCAAGCCGCGTTATGGCACCACGCTGGTGACCGGCTTTGCCCACATCGAAGGCATGCCGGTGGGCATCATCGCCAACAACGGCATTTTGTTCAGCGAGTCGGCCCTGAAGGGCGCGCACTTCATCGAGCTGTGCTGCCAGCGCAAGATTCCGCTGGTGTTTTTGCAGAACATCACCGGCTTCATGGTCGGGCGCAAGTACGAAAACGAAGGCATCGCGCGCAACGGCGCCAAGATGGTCACCGCCGTAGCCACCGCCGCCGTACCTAAATTCACCATCATCATCGGCGGCAGCTTTGGCGCCGGCAACTACGGCATGTGCGGCCGGGCTTTCAGCCCGCGCTTTCTGTGGATGTGGCCGAATGCGCGCATCTCGGTCATGGGCGGCGAACAGGCGGCCAGCGTGCTGGCTACGGTCAAGCGCGATGGCATCGAGCTCAAAGGTGGGCAGTGGAGCGCGGAGGAAGAAGAGACTTTCAAAGCGCCGATTCGCCGCCAGTACGAAGAACAGGGTCACCCCTATTTCGCCACCGCCCGCCTGTGGGACGACGGCATCATCGACCCGGCCGACACGCGCCGTGTGCTGGCCCTGGGATTGAGCGCGTCGCTGAACGCGCCGATACCGGATACCAAATTTGGCGTGTTTCGGATGTAGTGTGTATGATTAATAAAATTTATACACATAACAAGGACTAAGCATGCGAACCAACATCGTGATTGACGACAAATTAATGGCCGATGCCATGGCCGCTGGCGGCTTCAAAACCAAGCGTGAGGCGGTTGAAGAAGGCTTGCGCATGATCAAGCGGCGCAAAGCCTATGACGCCTTGCTGGCGGCGCGCGGCACCTTGCATTGGGACGATTCCGATGAGCACTGGGCCAAAGTGCGCGCTGAGCGGGAGGCCCAAGCCGTGGTGAATTCGGTCCATGAGCCGGTGGCGCCGTTTGTGCATGGCCAAGGTGATACACCGTGATTTTGGTGGATTCCAGTGTCTGGATTGACTTCTTTCGGGGCACGTCCAACGCAGCTTCTGATCAACTGGTCAAGTTACTGAAAAATGGACCGGTCGAGGTAGAAGTTGGCGTTGCTGATCTGGTGGTTTATGAAGTCATGCGCGGTTTCGATTTGCGCAAAGACCAGGCGCGTGCCAAAGATTTGCTGCTGTCTCTGGTGGTCGTCGAAATTGGTGGATTGGAAAATAGTCTGCTCGCAGCGGAGCACTACAACATTCTTCGCGGTCAAGGCTACACCATTCGCAGCCCCATTGATGTGCTGCTGGCGAGTTATTGCATCACGCATAACCATCTGCTGTTGCACCGCGATGCTGACTTTGATGTGATGGAAACTCTGCGTGGGCTTAAAGCCTGGCACTAATTTCCCTCTTTTTTTTGCCATCGCCCCAGGTGCATGGCGTTCATTTATGGAGACGACCATGTTTAACAAAATCCTCATCGCCAACCGGGGCGAAATCGCCTGCCGAGTCGCCGCCACTGCCCGCCGTCTGGCCATCAAAACTGTCGCGGTGTACTCTGATGCCGATGCCAACGCCAAGCACGTCAGCGTGTGCGACGAGTCGATTTTTATCGGCGGCAGCGCGCCCAAAGATAGCTACCTGCGTTGGGAAAAAATCATCGAAGCCGCCAAAGCCACCGGCGCGCAAGCGGTGCACCCCGGCTACGGTTTTTTGAGCGAAAACGTCGAGTTTGCGCAAGCCTGTACCGACGCCGGGCTGGTGTTCATCGGCCCGTTGCCGCCCAGCATTCAGGCCATGGGGCTCAAAGCCGAATCCAAGCGCCTGATGAATCTGGCCGGTGTGCCGCTGGTGCCGGGTTACCACGGCGAAGACCAGGACCCCGCTTTGCTGCAGCGCGAAGCCGACAGCATCGGCTACCCGGTGCTGATTAAAGCCAGTGCGGGCGGCGGCGGCAAGGGCATGCGCGCGGTGGATTCCTCTGAAGACTTTGCAGCGGCGTTGGCAAGTTGCAAACGTGAAGCCATCAACAGCTTTGCCAACGACTCGGTGCTGATCGAGAAGTACGTGCAGCGCCCGCGTCACATCGAGATTCAGGTGTTTGGCGACACGCTGGGCAACTACGTTTACCTGTTCGAGCGCGACTGCTCGGTGCAACGCCGCCACCAGAAGGTGCTGGAAGAAGCCCCGGCGCCCGGTATCACGGAAGAGTTTCGCCAGCAGATGGGCGCGGCGGCTGTGGCCGCCGCGCGGGCCGTCAATTACGTCGGGGCTGGCACAGTTGAGTTCATCGTCGAGCAAAAGCCCGATGGTTCGATGATTTTCTTTTTCATGGAGATGAACACCCGTCTGCAGGTTGAGCATCCCGTGACGGAAGCCATCACCGGGCAGGATCTTGTGGAGTGGCAATTGCGCGTGGCCTCGGGCGAGCCGCTGCCGCTGCGTCAGGATCAATTGAAGATCACCGGCCATGCTATCGAGGCCCGCATCTGCGCCGAAAACCCGGACAACAACTTCTTGCCCGCGACCGGCACGCTGCACGTCTACGGCTTGCCCGATTGCGTGACTTTCGAGCGCAACAGCGGCGGCGTCCGGGTCGATTCTGGCGTGCGTGAAGGTGATGTGATTTCTCCGTTTTACGACTCCATGGTCGCCAAGCTGATCGTGCATGGCGACACGCGCGAACAGGCCCTGTCCCGGCTGGACACAGCGCTGGCGCAGACCCACATCATGGGCCTGAACACCAATGTGCAGTTTTTGCGCAACGTGGTGCAAAGCCGCTCGTTTGCGCTGGCTGATCTGGACACTGGCTTGATTCCGCGTGAAGAGGCCGTGCTGTTCAAACAGGAGAAGGTCGGTTTGACCTTGGCCGTGGCCGGGGCCATTGCCCACACCCTGCTGGCGGAAAAAGCAGTGGAGACGCAAGTTGCCCAGCGCGCCGTCTGGCTCGACCCATGGGCGCGGCAAGACGGCTGGCGTTCGCACGGCCCCAGCACGCGCCGGTTTGACTTTGAGTTTGCGGGCGTGGTGCAAGTCGTGCAAATGACCACCTTGCATGACGGTGCGCTGCAACTGGACGTGGCGGGCGAGTCGGCCGTGTTTTCTTTCATGCCCGTGACCCATGGCATTGACGTGCTCTTGGGAGGCCGTCGCCAGATCGTCAATATATATACCAATGGGCCTGTAGTCCACGTATTCACTGCGCAAGGAGCTACACAAATCATAGCGATTGATGCCCTGGCCCATGCCGGTGATGCGCATTCGGAAGGGGGCCGCCTGACGGCACCGATGCCGGGCAAGGTGGTATCGTTCGCTGTCAAGGTGGGCGACAAGGTCGTCAAAGGCCAGGCACTGGCCGTGATGGACGCCATGAAAATGGAGCACACTATTGCCGCACCGTTGGACGGTGTGGTGGCCGAGCTGCTCTATGCGCCCGGCGATCAGGTGACGGAAGGCGCCGAGCTGCTCAAGCTGGAGGTGCAATAGCAATTGGGGAGGCCGATGGGATGGTGATGGGACGTTTTCGTGAACTCAGGCGTTTGCAACAGGGCGGGTACCGCCTGGCGCCATTGAACATTGCTTTTTGTGGGACCGACATTGCAGCCGATCCCTGGTTGGCGGGCCTTCGGGCTGCCTTGCCGCAGGCGCACATCGAGGTCTGGCAACCCGGCGCCGCCCCGGCGGATCACGCTGTGGTGTGGGCGCCGCCGCAACAGTTTTTTGACGAGCAGCCCCAGCTGCGCGGCGTTTTCAACATGGGGGCTGGGGTCGATGCCCTGCTCAAGTTGACGTTGCCCCCGAGGGCCACCGTGGTGCGGCTCGACGACGCTGGCATGGCCGTGCAAATGGCCGAGTACGTGTGCCACGCAGTGATTCGCTACTTTCGCGAGTTCGACGGCTATGAAGCCGATGTGAAAGCGGGGCAGTGGACTCGCCGTGCGCCGCGCCAACGGGCCGATTTCGCCATCGGGGTGATGGGGCTGGGCGTGCTGGGTGCGCGGGTGGCGCAGGCGCTGCACAGTTTTGAGTTTCCGGTCAATGGCTGGAGCCGCCATCCCAAAGCCGTGGCCGGTGTCAGGGGGTTTGTGGGGGGCGAGCAGTTCGGTGAATTTTTGGCCGCCAGTCGTGTGCTGGTCAACCTGTTGCCGCTCACACCAGAGACGCAGGACATCATGAACCGCGCCAGCTTGTCCCGCTTGCAGCCGGGCGGCTATGTGATCAACGTGGCACGCGGGGCGCATCTGGTGGACGAGGACCTGATTGAATTGCTGGACAGCGGACACCTCGCGGGCGCTTGCCTGGATGTGTTTCGCACCGAGCCGCTGCCGCCCGATCACCCGTTTTGGCAGCATCCCAAAATCACCATCACGCCGCATATCTCGGCGCGAACCTTGATTGAAGAGTCCATTGTGCAGATCGCTGACAAGATAACGGCGCTGGAGCGGGGTTACTCCATTGCCGGTATCGTGAACCCTGAGCGCGGGTACTGATACACGCCGAACTTTCAAAAAAATAGAGAAACAAAAATGAATCTACCCTCCCGTGTCAAGCTGGTCGAAGTCGGCCCGCGCGACGGCTTGCAGAATGAAAAACAAGCGGTGCCTGCTGCTGTCAAGATCGAGCTGGTGCACCGGCTGCAGGACGCTGGCCTGAGCGAAATCGAGGTCACCAGCTTTGTGTCGCCCAAATGGGTGCCGCAGATGGCCGATAACCTGGAGGTGATGGCGGGCGTCCAGCGCAAAGCCGGGGTGCGCTACTCGGTGCTGACGCCCAATCTGCAAGGCTTTGAAGCGGCATTGAAATCCAAGCCGGACGAGATTGTGGTGTTCGGTGCTGCCAGCGAAGCCTTTAGCCAGAAAAACATCAACTGCTCGATTGCCGAAAGCATCGAGCGCTTTGCACCGGTGGTGCAGGCGGCACGGGCGGCGGGTATTTTTGTGCGCGGCGCCATGTCCTGCACGGTGGGCTGCCCCTATGAGGGCGAGATTGCGCCCGAGCGGGTGAGTTACCTGGCCGGGCTCATGAAGGGCATTGGCGTGCAGCACGTCGGTGTGGCCGACACGATTGGCGTGGGCACGCCGCTCAAGGTGCAGCGCGCCATGGAGGCCACGCTCAAGCACTACGACATCAATGACATCTCGGGGCATTTTCACGACACCTACGGTCAGGCGCTGGCCAATACGCTGATCAGCCTGCAAATGGGCATCTGGCAGTTTGACACCTCGGTCGCGGGCCTGGGCGGCTGCCCTTATGCCAAGGGCGCCACCGGCAATGTGGCCACCGAAGACGTGGTGTATCTGCTGCACGGCATGGGCATTGCCACCGGCATTGACCTGGACAAGCTGATCGACGCGGGCCAGTTCATCAGCGATTTTCTGGGGCGCAAACCCAACTCACGCGCGGCGACGGCGCTGCTCAACAAGAGGCTCAACTGAGATGTGTGGTGCTGAATTAACGGCTTTGCCCGAAGGCGTGCAGCGCGTCATCGCCGCCTTGCAGACCCATGGTCACCCGCAGCTGCCGGTGATGCTCGATAGCGCGGCGCGCACCGCCCAGCAAGCCGCCGACGCACTGGGCATCGCGGTGGGGCAGATCGCCAAGAGCATCATTTTTCGCCGCAAGGCCGACGATGCGGCGGTGCTGGTGGTGACCTCGGGCGACAAGCGGGTCGATGAGAAAAAAGTGGCGGCGCTGGTGGGGGCTTTGGGCCGTGCGGACGCGGAGTTTGTCAAATCCAAAACCGGGTATTCGATTGGTGGCGTGCCCCCGATTGCTCACGCTACGGCTTCGGTGACGCTGATTGACCGGGAGCTGTTTCGTTTTGACGAAATCTGGGCCGCTGCCGGGCACCCGCATGGCGTGTTCAAGCTGCAGCCGCAGGACCTGGTGCGAATGTCGGCTGCGCCGGTGGCCGATGTGGTTCAGGTGCTGGCAACCGACAAGCCACCACTCGCTATTGAATTAATAGCTGCTCGCGCACGTCTGGTAAGGGCTACGCCCGAAAATGTGCCTTCACCCTGTATCTCGATCTGCCGCATGAGTGAGGCGACCGGCTGGTGTGAGGGCTGCTTCCGCAGCATCGACGAGATTCGCCAGTGGAGCAAGTCAGATGACGCGGCCAAGCGCGCGCTGTGGTTGCAGATTGAGAAACGCGTTATGACCCGTCCCGCATGAAATACATCACTTTTTATCTCGATTTCATATCGCCCTATTCGTACCTGGCTTTTGAGAAATTGCCTGAGGCCTTGATGGGGCATAGCTACAGCGTGACGTACAAGCCGATTTTGTTTGCGGCTTTGCTCAAGCACCATGGGCAACTCGGCCCGGCCGAGATCGCGCCCAAGCGTGACTGGACCTACCGCCAGGTGATGTGGCAGGCCCACCACCACGGGGTTGACTTGCAAATGCCTGCCAGCCACCCGTTCAACCCGCTGGAGTTGCTGCGACTGGCCGTGGCATGCGCCGCAAGCGGCCAACCCAATCGCTATGTGTGTGAAACGCTTTTCAAGCATGTGTGGCTGGGCGGCGCCGAGGCGAGCGACCCGCAGCGTTTGCAAGCCTTGACGCAACAGCTGGCGCCCCCGCGTGCCAGCCACAGTGACGAGGTCAAGTCCCAGCTCAAAGCGCATACCGAAGAGGCCATTGCGCGGGGCGTCTTTGGCGTGCCGACTTTCGAGGTGGATGGCAAATTGTTTTGGGGCTTTGATGCACTGCCCATGTTGGCCGCTTATTTATCGGGAGAACCCTGGTTTGAGGGGGGCTGGGACGCCGCTGCAAGCGTGGCGCAAGGCATCAAGCGTTGAATGGGCGGGCTTGATGACAGGTCTGATTTATGCCCAATGCTTTTAATTTTTCTGCCTCCCCGTTTGACTGCCTGGACTCGGACGAACAGCGTCTGGTTCGCGACAGTGTGGATGTCGCCTATTTTCGCGAGGGCGAGACGATTCTTGACCTTGGCATTGTGCCCACCCACCTGTTTGTCATCATCAAAGGGCATGTAACGCAGTTTGATGGCAACGAAGTCGTCACGACTTACGGGCCGGACGATACGTTTGATGGCCGGGCCCTGGTGGCGGGCAAAGTGAGCAGCCGTTTTGTGGCGACCGAAGAGGTGGTGGCTTATCAACTGGCGCATCAGGCCGTGAGCGACCTGATTGCTTCCAACGCCACCTTTGGCGCGCTGCTGTTCTCCGACTTGGGTAACAAACTCAGCGCGCTGTCTGAACGCAAAAGCCTCAACGAGCAGCAGTCGCTCACCTTGTCCCGGGTGGATGAAGCCTTTTTGCGCCCCGCCAACTTTGTGGATGCCGACACCGATGTGCTGTCGGTGGTCAAACAGTTCCAGGCCCAGCGCATCTCCAATGTGCTGGTTCGCGACCTGGCTTCACAGCCTGCGCGATTGGGCATTTTTACGGCCACCACGCTGCAGCATGCCATATTGGATGGCCGTGCGCTTGATCAGCAGCGCGTCGGAGAGTTTGCAAATTATTCGTTGATTGAGGTAAAGCCATCGGACCAATTGGGCGATGTGATGGCGGTGATGCTGCGGCACCGGGTGCGCCGCGTGGTGGTGGCCGACGGTGGCGAAGTCATGGGTATTCTGGAGGCGCTGGACCTGTTCAGTTTTCTGTCCAACCAGTCGCACATGATCACGGTTCAGATTGAAGAGGCCAAAGATTTGCCAGCCCTGAGCGCTGCGGCCAACCAGATTACCCGCATGATTGCCATGCTGCAACGCAGCGGCTCGCGCGTGAATCTGATTGCCAAACTGGTGCAGCAGCTCAATGCGCGCTTGTTTGAGCGGGCCTGGAACCTGATTGCGCCGTCCGAGCTTGCGGCCAACAGTTGCCTGTTTGTGATGGGCAGTGAAGGCCGGGGGGAGCAGCTGCTCAAGACCGATCAGGACAACGGGCTGATCGTGCGGGATGGGTTTGATTTTCCCGATAACCTGGATGCGATCTGCCAAGAGTTTTCCAGTGCCCTGGCCAGTTTTGGCTACCCGGAATGCCCGGGCAACATCATGGTGAGCAACCCGCAGTGGCGCAAGAGCGCCAGCGAATTCGGGCAAATGACCCGCCAGTGGCTGATCATGCCCAGTGTCGATAGCTTGATGAATCTGGCCATTTTCATGGATTCGCATGCCGTCTGTGGCGACCCCCATCTGCTGGAAGAAGTGCAGCGCGGGTTGATGCGGATGGCCACGGACAATGACGTCATGTTGAGCCGGTTTGCTTCTGCGATTGACTCGTTTGGCAGCAGTGCCGGGTGGTGGAATCGCTTGCTGGGCAAGGGTGATCTCGATCAGCGACTGAACCTCAAAAAAGAAGGGATTTTTCCGCTGGTCCACGGTGTGCGAAGCATGGCGCTGGCCTTTCGGGTGACTGAAACCAACACCACCGGACGTATCGCCGCCTTGGTGGCAGGGGGGCATCTGGAGGCGGGCATGGGCACGGACCTGACCGATAGCCTGCACTTCTTCATGGGGCTGCGGCTCAAGGTGGGGTTGATTGAGCTGGATATGGGCAAGTCTGTGACCGGCTCCATTGACGTGACCCGGCTCAGCAGTCTGGATCGTGACTTGCTCAAGGACACGCTCAATGTGGTCAAGCGGTTCAAAGTGTTGTTGCGCCATCACTTTCACCTGGAAGCCGCGTGAAGACCACTCCCCCTCCTTTGAACTGGCTGCGCAAGCTCAAGCGCGAGTGGTTGCTCTATCACCTGGGCGATCCGGCATTTCGTTTCATGTTCGATCCGGCGCCGGAAAATGAATGGGTATCGCTGGACTGCGAAACCACCGGCTTGAATACCCGCACGGACGAGATCATCTCCATTGGTGCGGTTCGCATTGTGGGCAACCGCATCATGTCCAGCGAGCGGCTGGAATTGCTGGTGCGCCCCGAGCGCGGGGTGTCAGCAGAGAGTGTGCGGATTCACCGTTTGCGCGAGCAGGATGTGGCACAGGGTTTGCCGGTTCAAGAGGCCATGAAGCGGCTGATGCACTTTATTGGCAGTCGCCCATTGGTGGGCTATTTTCTGGAGTTTGATGTGGCCATGCTCAACCGAGCCATTTGGCCGATGTTGGGGCAGGGCTTGCCGCAGCCAAAAATTGAAATATCAGCGCTGTATTACGACTACAAGTTCAAGCAACTGACGGGGCATCGACGGCAGGATAGCGCCGACATCGACCTGCGTTTTGCGACCCTGATGAAAGACCTGGCCTTGCCCCAGCGCGATGCCCATGACGCGCTTAATGACGCGATGATGGCAGCGCTGGCGTTTATCAAACTACGCCATTTGCACGGCGGTTGATTGCTGCAAAAGCCTCGAAGGCTTCAACAGGAATGGGACGGCTGAAGTAAAAACCCTGATAGTCGTGACATCCCTGCAGCGAAAGAAAGTCGCGCTGCTCGCGTGTTTCAACCCCTTCTGCAATGACGACCAGCCCCAGGCTTCGGGCCAGGGCGATGACCATGTTGGCAATGGCCGCGTCGTTGGGGTCAATCAAAATATCCCGCACGAAGCCCTGGTCAATTTTCAACTGGTCCAGCGGCAAGCGCTTCAGGTAAGACAGGGATGAGTAGCCAGTACCAAAATCATCCAACGAGAAACCAACGCCTTTCTCTTTCAAGGATTTCATCTTGACGATGACTGCCTCAACATTGGCAACCAGCAGGCTCTCTGTCAGTTCCAGTTTGAGCCGCTGCGGATTGGCTCCGGTGCGCTCAAGCACCTCCAGCACCTGATCCACAAAGTCGCTTTGGTTGAATTGCCAGGCGCTGACGTTCACCGCGATGGTGAGCTTCTCCATGCTGGCTTGGGTGGCCCAAAGCGCCAATTGGGTGCAGGCCTGTTCCAGCACCCAGTGACCCAGCGGCAGGATCAGCCCGGTTTCTTCGGCCAGGGGAATGAACTCCGAAGGGGATACCAAGCCATGCTGGGGGTGCTGCCAGCGCACCAGCGCTTCAGCGCCCGTCAGATGGTTTTCGCCCGATATTTGCGCCTGGTAGTGAAGGATGAATTGGTGTTTCTCCAGAGCTTCGCGCAAGCCTGCTTCCATCGCCGCTCTTGCCACCACAATGGCCTGCATCTGCGGGTCGAAGAAGCGCAGGGTGTTACGGCCTGCGGCTTTGGCCTGGTACATGGCCATGTCGGCCCGTTTCAGTGGCTCATCAATACTCTCGTGTGGGCGTCCGCCGAACAAGGTGATCCCGATGCTGGGGGTGCTGTGGTGTTCGCTTTGTCCCAGTTGATAGGGTCGGTTCAGCGTGACCAGGATTTTTTCGCCAACGATTCTGGCCTGGGTTGCAGCTTCCATTTCCTGCGCACTCAAGTCCTCCAGCATCACCACAAACTCGTCTCCGCCCAGGCGCGCAACGGTGTCACCTTCTCTCACACAAGTCTCCAGCCGTTGGGCGACTTGGGCCAGCAGGAGGTCGCCCTGGTAATGGCCTTGGGTGTCGTTGAGATCCTTGAAATTATCCAGATCAACGATTAGGAGTGCGCCCTTGTGCTGGTGCCGGGCGCTCGCGGCCAAGGCTTGTACCAGCCGATCCATCAGCAGCCTGCGATTGGGCAGGTGCGTCAAGGGGTCGCTGAAGGCCAGGTCACTGATTTGTTTTTCAGCCGACTTACTGGCAGTAATGTCGGTGAACGTTCCGACGTAGTTGGTGGTGACGCCTGCGGCATCTTTCACTGCTGAAATAGAGAGCCATTCCGGGTAGATTTCACCGTTTTTACGCCGGTTCCAGATTTCACCTTGCCACGAACCCGCGCGGTCAATGCTTTCCCACATGGCCTTGAAAAATGCCGACTCATGCCGGCCCGAGGCCAGCAAGCGAGGCGATTGTCCGACCGCGTCTTCTCCGGTGTAGCCGGTGATCGTCGTAAAAGCGCTGTTGACGCGCAGAATCACTTGCGCAGCATCGGTAATGGCCATGCCCACATGCGACTCGAAGGCGGTGGCGGCGATGCGAAGATCGGTTTCGCTTTGCGTGCGCTGACCCAATTCGCGCATCAGGTGCAAGGTATTGGTTGCCAGGTTTTCGTAAATTGAAAGAATGATGTCTATCAGGGCTTTGCTTGCGCCGCTCATTTGTTCCTTGGCTTGCTGTTTGGCAGACTCAAGGGACAGGCCGGACTGCATGGACAAGACCAGCGCCGCCAGATACCGGTCATTCTCCAAAATGTGGGATGCCAGCCACCGAGTAAGGAAAGAAAGCACCTCTTCGACGACAACGTTGGTCGATTTGGCGTTTTCCTCATCCTTGAGTCTGACCACCGTGGCAATGAAACTGTCGTGAACTTTCTTGTGGCTGGCATTCATAGGGTCTTCGCCGAGATACTCTTGCCAGATGGTTTCTTCGGTCTGGAAGTGGTAGACCGCGTAATCTGTCAGTTCATCGAAGATGACCTGTAGCGCAGGCAGGTCGGTCTGAAACGCCACATGACTGGCTAACTTGTTGAGTAGTTCAACCAGTTTTTTATGCTGCTCATCGACCTTTGGCAGATTCGTATTGAAATTTTCATTCCAGGGAAAAATATCAATCGAATTCATGCGGTGTTTTCAATAAAGGTGATTGATTTATTTTAGAGACAAAAAAACCGGGCACTGGGCCCGGTTCATTTTTGAAGAAGCGCGGACGGGAGTCCGCGTTCAGTGGGCCTTTTAGTGGCCGGAAGACTTGGAAGCGCCGTAGCCGGTTTCCGAACGCACTTTTTGCGCAGGGAACGCCGCACGTTCTTTGGCGGCGTTCGGGCTGCGATCCATGATCGAGAACAACCAGATGCCGATGAAGGCGATGGTCATGGAGAACAGGCAAGGAGATGAGTAGGGGAACCATGCGGTGCCCTTGGCATTACCCAGTGTGGCTTCCCAAACCGATGGCGACACCACGGTCAGGCCAACGGAGGAAACCAGGCCCATAAAGCCGCCGATAACAGCACCTTTGGTGGTGCAATCTTTCCAGAGCACGGACATGAACAGCACGGGGAAGTTGGCAGACGCTGCAATAGCGAAGGCCAGAGACACCATGAAGGCAATGTTTTGCTTCTCGAAAGCGATGCCCAGTGCAACGGCAACGATGCCCAGTGCCACAGTTGTCATACGTGATACTTTGAGCTCGGAGGCGCTATCAGCCTTGCCTTCTTTGAGCACGGTCGCGTAGATGTCGTGAGACACGGCAGAGGCGCCAGAGAGCGTCAAGCCAGCCACCACAGCCAGAATCGTTGCAAAAGCCACGGCAGAGATGAAGCCGAAGAACACATTGCCGCCAACCGCTTTGGCTACCAGCACCGCAGCCATGTTGGCCGAGCCGCCGCCGCCCTTGATGATGCCCTTGACGGTGTCAGCATATTCGGGGTTGGTCAACACCATGGTGATCGCGCCGAAGCCGATGATGAAAATCAGGATGTAGAAGTAGCCAATCCAGGTGGTTGCCCACAGCACGGATTTGCGGGCTTGCTTGGCATCAGGTACGGTGAAGAAACGCATCAGGATGTGTGGCAAACCAGCGGTACCGAACATCAACGCCAGACCGAAAGAAATGGCAGAGATGGGGTCTTTGATAAAGCCGCCAGGTCCCATGATGGATTGGCCAATGGCTGCAGCATCTTCAGCCGTTTTACCGCCATTGATCGCCAATTGGGTTTTAACCTTGACGCCAGCAGCAAACAATTGCTCGAAGCTGAAACCGAAGTTGGACATAACCATGAAGGCCATGAACGTGACGCCGCAAAGCAACAAGCAAGCCTTGATAATTTGCACCCATGTGGTGGCGGTCATGCCGCCGAACAACACGTAAATCATCATCAGCGCGCCAACGATGACCACCGCCAGCCAGTAGTCCAAGCCGAACAACAGCTTGATCAGGGAACCTGCACCCACCATTTGGGCAATCAGGTAGAACGCCACCACCACCAAAGTGCCCGAAGCCGCAAAAATGCGGATGGGTTTTTGCTGGAAGCGGTAACCGGCCACGTCAGCGAAGGTGAACATGCCCAGATTGCGCAAGCGCTCTGCCATCAGGAATGTGATGACGGGCCAGCCCACCAGAAAGCCGATGGAGTAGATCAGGCCGTCATAGCCAGAGGCCATCACCGCAGCGGAAATACCCAGGAAGGAGGCTGCCGACATGTAGTCGCCCGCAATGGCCAAGCCATTCTGGAAGCCGGTGATGCCGCCACCGCCGGTATAAAAATCAGCGGCAGATTTTGTTTTGGCCGCCGCCCATTTGGTAATGAACAGCGTCATGATCACGAAGGTGCCAAACATGCCGATGGCAACCCAGTTGGTGGGTTGTTTGTCGACTTGTCCGAGGTCGGCGCCAGCGGCCATGGCCAGGCCTGAGGCCAAAAGCGCCATCAGCGCAATAAAGATTGATTTGGTCATTTTCATTTGGAGACATCCTTCAGAATGGCTGCGGTGAGGTCGTCAAACTCGCTGTTGGCACGGCGCACGTAAATGGCTGTGATCAGAATGGTGAAAACAATGACGCCCATGCCCAGGGGAACGCCCATGGTCATCACGCCATCACCCAAGCGTTGCGCAAGAAAGGGTTTGTCGAATGCAATGAGACCGATGTAACCGTAGTAAACGATCATCATCAGCCATGTCAGCGCCCAGCCGAAACCGCCGCGTTTCTTTTGAAGCTCCAGATACTTTGGATGCTTTTGGATTTTGTCGACCACCGGATCAATCATTCGGGTCTCCTCAAGTTAGGTTTAATAAATAACGGGAAATGTGTTGTTACTCACATGGGCTGATTCTGGGAACGGGGACTGACCAAGTCCTTACGCGAGGCATGGGGACAAACCCTGAGACTGGTGCTTGAAATTGGAACAAATACAAATTGTTGGTAAATATATTTGCGCGACTCAAATCGGCATTTAAGGGTGAAGATAGGACGAAATTTGCACTGGATTCCGCATCAAGAAAATGTCATCAAGGGTTAATACCAAGGGGGTAGGGGTTTGTCCTGATACCTCTGTTTTTTAGATGAAAGCACCGTCAGAATCTCGTCAGTGATGCGCTAGATAGTCCGCCCCACTTGCCTGTGTAGGTATTCAGTATTCAAACATTAGGAGATAACAATATGGCAACAGCAGCGGCCGCAAGGCCAATGACAGCCGAAGAAAAGAAGGTGATCTTCGCCTCGTCGTTAGGAACTGTCTTTGAGTGGTATGACTTCTATCTTTATGGCTCACTCGCAGCGATTATTGCCAAGCAATTTTTCAGTGGACTCGATGAAGGCTCTGCTTTCATTTTTGCCTTGCTGGCATTCGCAGCAGGCTTCATTGTGCGGCCATTCGGTGCGCTGGTTTTTGGTCGCCTGGGGGACATGATCGGTCGTAAATACACCTTTCTGGTGACCATCCTGATCATGGGTTTGTCCACCTTTATCGTGGGCATCTTGCCCAACTATGCGTCTATTGGCGTCGCCGCACCGGTCATCCTGATTGCGCTGCGCATGTTGCAAGGCCTGGCGCTAGGCGGTGAATACGGCGGCGCAGCCACTTATGTGGCGGAGCATTCGCCGCGAGGCAAGCGCGGTGCTTACACCTCATGGATTCAGACGACGGCCACCATGGGGCTGTTCCTCAGTTTGATTGTGATTCTGGGAACGCGAACCCTGGTGGGTGAGTTTGCATTTTCCGAATGGGGCTGGCGTGTTCCGTTCATTGTTTCTATTGCGTTGCTGGCGGTGTCGGTGTGGATTCGTTTGAGCATGAACGAGTCCCCTGCCTTTGCCAAGATGAAGGCCGAAGGCCGGACCTCCAAAGCGCCGGTGTCCGAGTCTTTTGGGCAATGGAAAAATTTAAAAATCGTGATTCTTGCCTTGTTCGGTCTCACGGCTGGTCAGGCCGTGGTGTGGTATTGCGGCCAGTTCTATGCCTTGTTCTTCCTGACGCAATCGCTCAAGGTGGATGCTGCGACGGCCAATATTTATGTGGCGGCTTCTCTGCTGATCGGCACACCGTTTTTCATTGTGTTCGGCGCCTGGTCAGACAAGATTGGCCGCAAACCCATCATCATGGCGGGATGTCTGCTGGCCGTTCTGACCTATTTTCCGGTGTTTACGGAGTTGACCAAGGCCGCCAATCCGGCGCTGGCGGCTGCTCAGGCGGCCAACAAGGTGGTTGTGACCTCTGACGACAGTGAGTGCTCCTTCCAGTTCAACCCGACGAACACGCTCAAGTTCACCAGTTCGTGCGATGTGGCCAAGCAGGTGCTGTCCGGTGCTTCGGTGAGCTATGAAAATGCGCCCGGCGCTGCGGGTTCCACAGCCACCATCTCGATTGGCTCCACCGTGATTTCGAGTTACGCATCAAAAGGACTACCAGCGGCCGAAGCGAAAGCCAAGGATGCAGAATTCAAAAAGGCGGTTTCCGCTGCCTTGAAGACAGCTGGCTACCCCGTCAAGGCGGATATGTCCAAAGTCAACACGTATATGGTGATTGCCATCCTGACCTACCTCGTGATTCTGGTGACCATGGTGTATGGCCCGGTGGCGGCCATGCTGGTGGAGATGTTCCCCACCCGCATTCGCTACACCTCGATGAGCTTGCCGTACCACATCGGTAACGGCTGGTTTGGTGGCTTGTTGCCGACCACGGCCTTTGCCATCGTGGCGCAGACCGGCAATATGTACAACGGTTTGTGGTACCCCATCATCATTGCCGGCATGACGTTTGTGGTGGGTATGCTGTTTGTCAAAGAAACCAAAAACGTGGATATCTACGCCAACGACTAAGGGTTTGCCCGGACTGATATCGCGTGCGTTGAGCACTAATATGGCAGTGATGATATTTTTGAAAACCGAATTGGGGCAGCAGGCTTTCAAAGCCCGCTCTCCCTTGTTGTCTGCACGTCAGCGCTCCATGTTCATCATGTTTGATGGCATCAAGTCGCATGCTCAGGTGTTGGCTGCGACGGCAGGAATGGGGGGTGCCCAAGGGGATATCGATCATTTGGTGCAGCAGGGTTTTTTGATGTCCGAGGGGGGCGCCAGTCCGGTGCCGACCGCCATAGCTCAGTCCGCCACAATGGCACCACGGTCAACACAAGAGCGCTACAGTGCCGCCAAGCCGTTGGCCACCCAACTGACCGCGAGTCTGGGGTTGCGGGGCTTTATGCTGAACCTGGCGGTCGAAGGGGCCAGCGGCTTTGATGAATTGCTGGCCTTGCTGCCCAAAATCCAGGATGCCGTGGGCGCCAAGTCTTGTGTCGGCCTGGAGCGGGCACTCAAGGGCTAGTCGGGCCGGCTCAGCGCCTGAATTTTCCGTTGTCGCTGATGATGGATAAATCGGAAAAATTGAGCCCTGTGTGGTTCGTGGTGCTGTAGCTCACATCCAAACCTCCAATATCAAATTTGTGCATCCCTTCCAGCGCCGAGTGGAGGTGCTCGCGTGTGGGTTTGGCGCCGCTTCGGCGTAAAGCTTCTACCAACACTTTGGCAGAGGCAAAGCCTTCCAGCATGGCCGGGCTGACATCGCTGATGTTATTGGCCCGAGCCAACTCGGTGGCCTCCTTGACGAGGGGGTAGTTATAACCCTGTGGCATGACCTGGCTCACGATGACCCCGCGGGCAGAGTCACCCAGCAGCTTGACGAACCCGCTGGAGGCGTTGTTGGACAGGGTCACGAGTTGGGCTTTGCCGCCGGCGGCCTTGATTGCTTTGATGCCATCGACCACGGCCGTGCCTGAGCCGATGATCAAAATGGCCTGGGCTTCGGCTTTGATCATGAGCGGCACGATGGCAGAAAAGTCGGGCTTGTTGCGGTCGAACTTTTCAATCGCAACCGCCTTGAGTTTGACCATTTCCAACCCGTTTTTGGCACCCTCAAGCCCATCGGCGCCAAAGGTGTCGTCCACATAGATGACGCCTATGCGCGTGATACCAATGGAGGCCAGGTGGGCCATCACTTTTTCCGCTTCACGCTGGTAGGTGGTGCGCACGTTGAATACTTGTGGCCGGACCGGTCGATGAAAGACACTGGCCCCCGTGGAGGGGCCGACCAAAGGCACACCGTATTTCTCCAGAATCGGAATAATGCCTTCGGTGTGGGGGGTGCCCCGTGTCATGAACATGGCTACCACGCCACGTTCTTCGATCAGTTTTCGTGCGTTGATGAGGGTCAGTTTGGGGTCGAATTTGTCGTCTAGCGTCACAAGCTCAATCCTTTCACCACCTACGCCACCTTTTGCATTGACGGCGTCGATGTAGAGCATGGCGCCTGTATTGGACTCTTTCACCGTGGCGGCGACGGCACCGGTGATCCCCACGGTCTGTCCAATCAGGATTTGCGCATGGGTTAGGCCCATGGTTGCCAGCAGTAAAGCCCCTAACGCGGCGTGTCCCAATTTCATATTGAAATCCTTGTTGCTTGGCGCGAATGTATTCCGTTTAATCGATTTACATCATTGGGGAAACTACGTGGACCCTGCTGGCATTGATTGAAAGTAACGGGAAAACCTTGCGGCGCTCTTGCTCAGGATGAACTGCCTAGAATGTCTGGCCCCCACAGGAAAGACATCAAGACATGCCACACGGTCTCATCCGCATTCGCGGCGCTCGCCAGCACAACCTCAAAAATCTTGACCTCGACATTCGCACCGGCGAACTGACGGTGGTCACCGGCCCCAGTGGCTCGGGCAAGTCCAGTCTGGTGTTTGACACGCTGTTTGCCGAAGGTCAGCGCCGCTACGTGGAAACCTTTTCGGCCTACGCGCGCCAGTTTCTGGACCGCATGGACAAACCGGCGGTGGACAAGGTGGAGGGCGTGCCCCCGGCCATTGCCATTGATCAGACTAACCCGGTGCGTTCCTCGCGCTCCACCGTGGGCACGATGACCGAGCTCAATGACCATTTGAAGCTCTTGTTTGCCCGTGCCGGGCAACTGTTTGACCGCGAGACGGCAGCACCGGTGCGGCACGATTCGGTAGAGACGATTTATGCGCAGTTGGTGGAGCGCGTGGGGCAGGGCGATACCCGGCTTGCCGTGACTTTTCCGGTGGAGTTGCCGGGCAACACTTCGCCCGAAGAAATCGAGCAGTGGCTGTCGGTGAGCGGTTTCACCAAAGTGCAGGCGCAGCGCGAAGTGGCCACGCTGACGGGGCCGCGCAAGGTCTTGGATGTGGTGGCGGACCGGTTTCGACTGGGCAACGCCGAGCGGGCCCGCGTGCTGGAGGCGATTGAGGTCGCCCTCAAGCATGGCAGTGGCCGCATCAGTGTTTATGTGTTAAATGAGGCTGTAGCCCCCGTCGAACCTGCGCAAGCAGCTATTGATTCAATAGCGACTACGGAGCCGGTGATCTGGAAGTTTTCCACCGGCCTGCATTGCCCGGAGAGTGATGTGCGCTACGCCGACCCGATTGCGTCGGCGTTTTCGTTCAACTCGGCCGTGGGCGCGTGCGACACCTGCCGTGGCTTTGGCCGGGTGATTGGGGTGGATTACGGGCTGGTGATTCCGAACGATAAACTGACTTTGCGCGCGGGCGCCATCAAGCCGATGCAAACCCCGGCCTGGATCGAGGCGCAGGAGGATTTGATGCGCCATGCCGAGGCCGCTGGTATTCCGCGCGACACGCCTTGGTACAAGTTGACGCCCGAGCAGCAGCATTGGGTGATCAACGGTTCGCCCAACTGGAATGGCAAGTGGAACCAGCACTGGTTTGGCATCAAGCGGTTCTTTGAGTACCTGGAAACCAAGTCGTACAAGATGCACATCCGGGTGTTGTTGTCCAAGTACCGCAGTTACACGCCGTGTGGGGTGTGCGGGGGGGCGCGGCTGAAAACCGAGAGTTTGTTGTGGCGCATCGGGGGCAAGGTGGAGGCTGATTTGGCGCTGGAACCTGTCAAGCGGTTTATGCCTGTTGGGGTGAAGTGGTCGCGTTCGCAACTTGAAGCACTGCCGGGGCTGTGTTTGCATGATTTGATGTTGTTGCCGCTGGATCGGCTGCGGCGCTTTTTTGATGCGCTGCAGGCGCGGCTAGGGGATTCGGCGGGTTCCTCAGCCGCAAGCTCAACATCGTCACCCGCCGAACCCCCTAGCCGCGCCGGGGCGGATGCGGTGGTGGTGACTTCGGAGGCTGATTTCAAGACTTTGAAGCTTTTGTTTGAGGAGATTTCTACTCGGCTTAAATACCTTTGTGATGTGGGGATTGGGTATCTGACGCTGGACCGGCAAAGTCGCACCTTGTCGGGGGGCGAGGTGCAGCGCATCAACCTGACGACGGCGCTGGGCACTTCGTTGGTCAATACCTTGTTTGTGTTGGATGAGCCCAGCATTGGGCTGCACCCGCGGGATATGCACCGCATCATTCTGGCAATGCAGCGGCTGCGGGATGCAGGCAACACGTTGGTGGTGGTGGAGCACGATCCGGCGGTGATGCTGGCGGCAGACCGCATGATCGACATGGGGCCGGGGCCGGGTGAGCGCGGCGGGCAGATTGTGTTTGACGGCTCGACCGCTGATTTGCGCCATGCGGACACGCTCACCGGCGCCTATTTGGGCGGGCGCAAGCAGGTGGGCATGGGATTCAAGCGGCTGGTGGAGGCGGGCACGCCGCGTCTCATTCTGGAAGGGGCGCGGGACCATAATCTGAAGAACGTCACGGTTGAATTCCCGCTGCAGCGGCTGGTGTGCGTGACGGGCGTCAGCGGCTCGGGCAAGTCCACCTTGATTCAGGATATTCTGGCGCCAGCCTTGCTGCGTCACTTTGGTAAAGCCACCGAAACACCGGGGGCGCATGAGCGCTTGCTGGGTGCCGAGCAGCTGAGCGATGTGGTGTTTGTGGACCAGTCCCCGATTGGCAAGACGGCGCGTTCCAATCCGGCCAGTTATGTCGGCGCCTGGGATGCGATCCGCGAGATTTTTGCCAATGCACCGATGTCGCGCCAGCGCAGTTACACCGCTAGCAAATTCAGCTTCAACAATGGCGATGGCCGTTGCGCCACCTGCGGCGGCTCGGGTTTTGAGCATGTTGAAATGCAGTTCCTGAGCGACGTGTACCTGCGTTGCCCCGATTGCGATGGCAAGCGCTATCGCCCCGAAATTCTGGAAGTGACGATTGAGCGGCCTCTGCACCTCAAATCCCCCTTGATCAACGGGCGGCCAGCAGAAATGGGGTCAGATCCCAATTCGGGGCACAGCACCCGAGCTGGCCAAGCGAAAACTACCGATTTGGGCTCTGACCCCATTTCAGCGGGTTCAACCCCCAAAGCAGCAGTTGCACCCACGATGCGCCAGCTCAACGTCGCCGATGTCCTGAACCTCACCGTCAGCGAGGCTGCTATCCTTTTTGCAGCAGATCGTGACGTCATCCGTGCGCTGCAGCCGATTGTGGACGTGGGGCTGGAGTATGTGAAGCTCGGCCAACCGGTGCCCACGCTGTCGGGCGGTGAGGCGCAGCGGCTCAAGCTGGCGGGCTTTCTGGCAGAAGCGGCCAAGAGTGCGACGGCCAGCCGTCAGGCCACGGCCAAGCGCGGTTGCCTTTTCATGTTTGATGAGCCGACCACCGGCTTGCATTTCGACGACATCGCCAAGCTGATGCGCGCCCTGCGCAAGCTGCTTGATGCGGGGCATTCGCTGTTGGTGATTGAGCACAACCTGGATGTGATCCGGGCCAGTGACTGGTTGATTGACCTCGGGCCGGAAGGCGGCGAGGCGGGTGGCGAGGTGGTTGCTTTTGGCACGCCGGAGGATGTGCGTTTGCATCCGACTTCGCATACGGGGAAGGCTTTGCGGGACTACGCTGCGGCTATGGGTTCTGTCCACTCTGTGGGTGAGTTTTCTGGGAGTTATTTGTCTCTCGCTGCTGCGGACGGGGTTACGCCGGGCGCCTCAGCCGCAGGCTCAACATCGTTGCCCGGCGCAACCCCTCCCACAGCGGGTCGTGGATTGCGGTCGGGGGAGGACTGCATTCAGATCATTAATGCGCGGGAGCACAATTTGAAGTCGCTCAGTGTTGATATTCCACGGGGACAGTTCACGGTGGTGACGGGGGTGTCGGGGTCGGGTAAATCAACCTTGGCGTTTGACATTCTGTTTAACGAGGGGCAGCGGCGTTATCTGGAGTCGCTCAATGCTTATGCGCGTTCCATCGTGCAGCCGGCGGGGCGGCCGGAGGTGGATGCGGTGTATGGCATTCCGCCGACGGTGGCGATTGAGCAGCGGCTCTCGCGCGGCGGGCGCAAATCGACCGTCGGGACCACCACCGAGGTCTGGCATTTCTTGCGTCTGTTGTACGTCAAGCTGGGGACGCAGCATTGCATCCATGACGGCACGCCGGTGGCGCCGCAGACGCCGGACAGCATTGCGGCGCAGCTGATGAAAAACTTCCGTGGTCAGCACATCGGGCTGCTGGCGCCGCTGGTGATGAACCGCAAGGGCGTTTACACCGAGCTGGCGGACTGGGCGCGGCCACGCGGGTTCACGCATTTGCGGGTCGATGGCGAGTTCTTGCCGACGACCAAATTTCCGCGCATCGACCGGTTCAAGGAGCACACGATTGAGCTGCCGGTGATGAGTCTTGACGTGAAGCCTGAGAACGAAGCGCAGCTGCGCGCTGCGCTGGCGGCTACGCTGGTGCATGGCAAGGGCATTGTGCATGTGCTGAGCGATTTGGGCGGCTTGAGCGAGGCGATGCAGATGGGCACCTCGACGGCGGCCATTGGCACGCTGAGTGCGTTTTCGACCAAGCGCGCTTGTCCGGTGTGCAGCACCAGTTACGCCGAGCTGGACCCGCGTTTGTTCTCGTACAACAGCAAGCACGGCTGGTGCCCGGATTGCGTCGGCACGGGCGTCAAGCTGAGCAAGGAGCAGCGCAAGGTTTTTGACGATTCGGTGCGCGACGATGACAACAAGGGGCGCGAGCAAACCTTTGCCGAGCCGGATGTGGAAGATTTGGTGGATGCGGTGTGCCCGACCTGTCAGGGTACGCGGCTCAATGCAACGGCGCGGGCTGTTAAGTTCGGTTTGCAACTGGCCAGTGGTGCCCGCCAGGGGCATGAGGCCAAGCACGCAATTGATGGCGTCGCCATCACCGAGTTGGCGCGACTGAGTGTGACCGATCTGCGGCAGTGGGTGGAAACGTTGCAACGCCTGGGCCGCATGAGCCAGCGCGAGACCGACATTGCGCGCGATTTGGTGCCGGAGATCAGGAGTCGGCTGGAGTTTCTGGAGCAGGTGGGGCTGGGTTATCTCACGCTGGATCGTGGTGCGCCGACTTTGAGCGGTGGTGAGGCGCAGCGCATCCGGCTGGCAGCGCAGCTGGGCAGCAATTTGCAGGGCGTTTGTTATGTGCTGGACGAGCCGACCATTGGCCTGCATGCGCGGGACAACCAGATTTTGTTGGGCGCGTTGCAGTCCCTGAGCGACAAGGGCAACACGCTGGTGGTGGTGGAACATGACGAAGACACGATTCGCCATGCGGACCACATCATTGACATTGGTCCGAGTGCGGGCAAGCGCGGTGGGCGGCTGGTGGCTGAAGGGTCGGTGGCTGACATTCAGGAGGCTTCGGAGTCGCAAACGGGGCGCTATTTGTTGCATGCGATGAAGCATCCTTTGAAGGGGCGGCGTGGTGTTGTTGATGTTTTTGTGGCACTCGCTGCGGCTGGAGCCGGTTCGCCGGGCGCCTCAGCCGCAAGCTCAACATCGTTGCCCGGCGAACCGGCTCCAGCCGCGATGGCGTTGAGTGCGAGTGCTTTAAAAGATCAACCAGCAAGAATTACGGTCGTAGCAGCGGGAGTCAAGGGGGCGGGTGACGATGTTGAGCTTGCGGCTGAGGAGCCCGCACCCTTGACTTTCGCTGCGGGCAGAGGCAAGAAAGCGGCTTCAAAGTTGAAGGCTGCCCCTGCTTTCACGGCCCCCGAAGTACAGAAATGGCTCACCGTCACCAACGCCACCATGCACAACCTGCAAAGCGTCACAGCCAATGTCCCCCTGAGCCGCCTAGTCGCCGTCACCGGTGTTAGCGGCTCCGGCAAATCGACCTTGGCGCGCGACGTGTTGCTCGCCAACGTCCACACCGCCGTGCAAAAGCGCAGCACCAAAGCCGGTCGCGATGCGCTGGCCGCTGGCGAACAAATCCCGTGGATCGGCTGCGAATCCGTCACTGGTTTCGAGACCGTGGACCGTGTGCTCGAAGTTGATCAAACGCCCATCGGCAAAACCCCGCGTTCGTGTCCGGCCACCTACATCGGTTTCTGGGACATCATCCGCAAGCTGTTTGCCGACACGCTCGAAGCCAAGGCGCGTGGCTATGCCGCCAACCGCTTCAGCTTCAACACCGGTGAGGGCCGTTGCGCAGGTTGTGAAGGGCAAGGCATTCGTACCATCGCCATGAGCTTTTTGCCGGATGTGAAAGTGCTGTGCGAAACCTGCAAGGGTGCGCGCTTCAACCCCGAAACGCTGGCCGTCACCTGGCGCGGCAAAAACATTGGCGATGTGTTGCAAATGGAGGTGGACGAGGCGGTTGAATTCTTTGCCGCCATGCCCAACATCAGCCACCCGCTGCAACTGATGAAAGACGTGGGGCTGGGTTACCTCACACTCGGTCAGCCCTCACCCACGCTCAGCGGTGGCGAGGCGCAGCGGCTCAAGCTGGTGACCGAGCTGAGCAAGGTGCGCGACGACATCACGCGGCGCGGCCAGAAGGCACCGCACACGCTTTATGTGCTGGACGAACCTACGGTGGGCCTGCACATGGCCGATGTGGAGAAGCTCATCAAGGTGCTGCACCGGCTGGTCGATGGTGGCCACAGCGTGGTGGTGATCGAGCATGATCTGGATGTGATCGCCGAAGCCGACTGGGTCATCGATCTCGGTCCCGATGGTGGCAACGCTGGTGGCCGCGTGGTGGCGGCGACGACGCCGGAAGGCGTGGTGGCGCTGGGCACGCATACCGGCGTGGCGCTGGCTGCGGTGTTGGCGCGTTAGATTTTCAGAGTTTAGTCGCTATAAAAATAGTAGCTGCTCACGCAGGTATTACGGGGGCTATAGGCTGATTTGGCTTAAAGATCAACCTACTGCATCACCCGAAACCGCGTTCCCCGAAAACTGAATACGGCGCTTTTAGCCCGGATTTCCTCCAGGGTCACGTCGGGCGCGGCTTGGCTGCCTTGGGTTAGAACCAGGCCGTTGACCAGCAGCAGCCGTTGCCCGGGGCTTTCCGCGTAAACGGTGCCGGTGATGGTCAGCTTGGGGATGTCGCGGCGCAGGTCATCGGACAACTCGCTGAGCAGCGGCACGATGGCTGGCGTTGCCGCTGCCGCAGCGGTTGGTAGTGCGATTGCAGCGGCGGGCGACGCGGGTACGGGATTCGACTTGGTCGGGGCGTTGGCCAGCGTAGGCGCAGCGGATGCGGCGCGCGCCGGAGCAACCGTCGTTTGCCACGCCGGTACGGGGGCAAGCACCGCTGCCGGTGCCGGTTGCGGCACTGGCGCCGCTGTGGGGCCGGGGTTTGCGGGTGTTGGCTGATGAAATATCCACCCGCCAGCTGCGACGCCGCCCAGTGCCAGGCTTACGCCAGCGGCGGCCAGCCAGCGGCGATGGCGCACGTTGTCGGTGTTGTGGGTGATGGGCGTCGTCAACTGGCGTGCGTGCAGGCCGGGGACGGCGCCGCGCTCGCGTTCGGCGTTGGCCCGTTTGAGTGCATCAAGAATGTAAGACATGGGCTTATCGCGGGTTGGTTTGCAGACGCGGCTCATTCATGTCCGTGGCGCTGTCGATTTGCATAAAGGTCAGGGGGCCGGGCTGGCCGTCGGCTTTGAGGCCCTGGGCGCGTTGAAAGGCGCGCACCCGCGCCCGTAGCGCTGTGTCCAGCGTGGGCGCAGCGGCGGCGGAAGCTGCTGGCGTCGGCGCGCCGTCCAGCCGACTCAATTGGCGGGCGAGTCGCTCGATGGCCGGGCCGCTGCTGCCGTCGGGCAGGTCGCTGGTGTAGCCGGGCGGTTGGTGCCAGTAGGTGGCAAATTCGCCGCGCCACAGTCGGCTTAGCGCCATCAGCCGTACCTGATGCTGGCTGGCGCCTATTTGCAGCGTGGCGGTCTGCTCGGTCAGGCCCACCAGCAGGGCGTACACCGGCGGGTCAACGTCATCGCCTTGCAGGGTCAGGATGCCGGGGCGGCCCAGCTGGCGCAGCAGCGGTACGGTGAGCTTGTCGGTGCGGTAGCACTGCAGTTGTTGCGTCAAGGCGGCCTGGCAGGGGTCGATGTTGCTGGTGGCCAGCTTCCACAGGGGGGCCAGCTCGCGCCAGGCGGTGTTGAGGTCGCGCGGCAGCTGCGCCAGCAAGGTCTCCAGGTCTTCGATGGGCGTCGGCGCTGGTGACGACACGGCTTGAAGCGTCACTGACGCAGCCAACTGAGGGGCTGACGCAGGCCGGGCCGCCGCTGTGCGAGATGCTTGTGGCAGCGCTTTTGGCGGGCTTGACCACAGTGCAAAACCGGTCAGCGCGGCCCCTGCCAGCAAGGCGGCTGCGCCCAGCGCATAGGCCGTGGGTTGCAGGCCGCCAGATGCTGGGCGCGGCAGGTCTTGCGCAAACACCTCGGCCGCCGCTTTGTTGACCACCGCCCGATCCACGCGGTGCAGCCTGTTGGCCCAGGCGCCCAGCAACGCGCGTCCGCACAGCAGGTTGATGCGCCGTGGCACGCCGTGGGCGAGGCGGTGGATGCGTTGCAGCGCCGCGCGGTCAAACGGCAGTGGCCCGGTGTGGCCGCCCACGGCCAGGCGGTGAGCGATGTACTGCGTGCTTTCGGCCTCGGTCAGTGCGTCCAGGTGAAAGCGTGCAATCACGCGCTGGGCCAGTTGCTCCAGCTCCGGGCGGGCCAGCATGGCGCGCAGCTCGGGCTGGCCGATCAGCACGATTTGCAGCAGTTTGCGTTCGCTGGTTTCCAGGTTGGTCAGCAGGCGCAGTTGCTCCAGCACGTCGGCGGCCAGGTTTTGCGCCTCATCGATGATGAGCACGCTGCTTTGCCCGGCGGCGTGGCTTTGCAGCAAAAAGGCGTTGAGCGCGTCGATGTAATCCTTGACCGAAGGCGCCCTGGCGGCATCCGCTGCCGCCACCGTGCTGATGTGGAACTCCTCGCAGATCGACTGCAGCAACTCGGTAACGGTGAGCTTGGGGTTGAAGATGTAGGCCACATGGCAGTCGGGCGGAATCTGCTCCAGAAAGCACCGGCAGATGGTGGTTTTGCCGGTGCCGATATCGCCCGTCAGCAACACAAAGCCGCCGCCGGTGCCGCTGGTGGCCTGGTGCGGCCCCGCCACGCCGTACAGAAGATGCGCCAGCGCCTCCCGGTGGCGCTCGCTCATGAAGAGAAAGCGGGGATCGGGGGCGATGGAAAACGGGTCCTGCGTCAGGCCGAAGTGGTGAGAGTACATGGGGCCTTATTTTAGGGAGTAGGACTTTGGCCGCCTGGCGCAAGGCAGGAGCGCGCGATTTGGGTTATTGCGGGTACTCCAAAGTCGCAATTGCGGATAGACTGGGCCGCACTTCCTGAACTTGAAAGATTGGAGCCGATCATGAGCGTTCGAATCCCGATGGCGGCTCTTGCCATGATCCTTGCCGTGAAGTCGGTGACCGCAGCGAATGTCATCGAGCTGTGGGATCAAGTCAAGGCGCCGCCAGTGCCCAAGCTCTCGGCGCCCACCGTGAAGGCCAATGAGACCGCCTTGCTCCTGCTCGACATCGAGGAGGCCACCTGCAACCAGGATCGTCGCCCCCGCTGCATTGCTGCCATGTTGGATATGGCCGGATTTTTGAGCAAGGCCAGGAGCGCGCACATGGCGGTTTTCTACAGCAACACGGGGGGCGGATCGCGCGAGACGATCTTGCCGCCAGTGGCGCCCAGGGATGACGAGCCCATTGTCAAAGCGAGCGTCAACAAGTTCTTTGGCACCAAGCTCGATGAGTACCTGAAAGCGAAAAACATCAAGACCGTCATCGTTTGCGGGACCACCGCTTCCGGCGCCGCGCTTCATACGGCCACCGGTGCCGCCATGAATGGCTACAAGGTCGTGCTGCCTGTGGACTGCGTGCCTGGCAGTAGTCTGTACGAGGAGCAGGCGACTGTTTGGACCCTGATCAATGGGCCAGGCACCGCGAGAGTGCTCACCGCTACCATGCTGGATTCGATCAAGATCGAATAGCAACTATTTGGGCGACTCGTTTGGCTGACGAAGGTCAACAGATGACGGGAATGACTCCTGAAGAGGGTGCTGACTTCCAGGGGCAGGAATATAGTATTCCTGCCGTCGGTTCCGGTCGTTCAAATCAAACAGGGAGAATTCCATGAAGTTCCTTTGCAAGTGGGCCATCGTGATGGCTTTTGTCAGTCTGGGCGGTTGTGGGGGCGGCAATAGCGCCAGCACGCCACAACCCGGCAGTGTGCTGCGCGGTGTCGCTGCGACGGGTGCCGCCATTTCAGGGCGAATTTTCATCAAAGACTCGACGGGACAGGAGCGCTTTGTTGATACTACGGATGGCTATTTCAGCTTTCCCCTGGATGGGCTGACAGCTCCCTTCATGCTCAAAGCCCTCTGGACAGAAAATGGCCAGCCCAAGACCTTGTATTCAGTTGCATCCCAGAGCGGCACGGCCAACATCACGCCCATTACTGCCGTGGTGGTCCAGGCCGCTTCCCGCACCACCGCACTGGACACGGTGTATGCGGCGGCAGCACAGAATCTGGGTGCACTGGTGGCTGCGATTCCTGCCGCCACAGTGGCGATTGAGAAGTCGCTCAAGTCATTGCTGGCGAGCTTTGGTCTGCAAAATGTCGATCCGATAACCGGCACCTTTGCCCCGAATCACACTGGCATGGATGCATTGCTGGACACCCTGCGCATTGGCAGCTCCGGGGCCAACATTGCGCTGGTGAATAAAGTCAGCGGGGCGTTGATCATGCAGGCGCCTGCCGCGCATGTGAACAATGCCTTGTCCATACCCGACTGGAGCGCACAGCAGGCGGTCCTGGCCTATCACCCGGATATTGCGGTGAACAGTGCCGGCACCGGTCTGGTTGTCTGGGCTGAAATGATCAATGGGCACAATGCGATCCGGGCGCGTCTGCTGGACGGCGCTGCAAGCACCCCCGTCACGCTCTCGAGCACGCCGGACAGTGACTCTGATGCGCCGCAGGTGGTCTTTGATGCAAACGGTAACGCTGTGGTGGTCTGGCTTCAATACACCAGTCCGCTTCAAACCACCTGGGCGCGCCGCTATAGCGCAAGCAATCAGACCTGGTCGGCGCCTGTGCAACTATCAGATCCGGCGCAGCAAGCAGCCGCTGCTGGCGCGGTGGTGGCCGTGGACGCTTCGGGCAACGCCGTGGTCAGCTGGACCCAGGGCAATGGCGTGGCCAACCACTATGACGTTTGGGCGGCCCGCTTCAACGTGGCACAAGCCAGCTGGAGTGCCCCCGGCATCGTCAGTGATGGCGTGAACAGCGCGCACGACTCCCACGTTGCGATCAACGCATCTGGTCAGGGGCTTTTGAGCTGGGTTCAGGATCAGGGAAGCGGGTCGGTGTCGAACGGTCCCATGGATATCTGGGGCCTGGCGATTTCCACCTCCGCCGCATGGACCAGTACGCCGACGCGTCTGAACAGCATACCCGGCAGTTCGAGTCATTGGCTGGATGTATACGCTTCATTGGCGGTGGACGCAGCCGGTAACGGGGTTGCACTTTGGGTGCAGAACACGACCAGTGGCGTGTCCGAGGTCAACGCCGCCATGTACGCTGTGACGGGCGGCTGGCAGACATCCAGCGTCATCACCCATAGCACCATCTCGGGCTTTCGCTTTCCCCAGGTTGCCTTTGATGGGTTGGGGAATGCTTTCGCGGCCTGGCGTGAAATGCCCTTAGCCGGGGGCTGGGTAGGCAGCGCCAGCCGTTATGTGGCAGGAGCAGGGTGGGGCAGCACCTACCAATTTGCAAACAACACGAATGGGGATGTCTACGACGTGCGTGCCGCGGTGGACGGACAGGGCAATGCGACGCTGGTGTGGTACCAGTGGCAATTGGGCGCCACCCCGTCTGTTTACAGCACCCGCTACCTCATTGACACCGGATGGGGATCGGTGGACCTCATCAGCCCCACAACGATGGACGGCTCCATGACGTGTCCCGCCCCGCGGGTGGGCGCGAGTGCAACGGGCCAGACGGTGACGATATGGGGCTTTTCCGATAACACTTGTTGAATGTAGCGGGCCTATTTACGGCGGAATTTGAGAACCCGGGTGGCCAACAGCGTTTCGGTCAAAAAGCCCAACAGCGCCAGCAGAAAGCACACCACCCCCGATAGAAACGAGATGGTTGCGACCCGGAATATCTGCAACTCCGTCGTTTCGCCAATGAACAGCGCCACGATCGTCAGCCCGATAAAGATGGCGCAAAAGGTCAGCAGGGCGATGGACAGGTTGGCCAGCCGTCCACGCTTTTGCAAGCGCCGGAGCTCTGTGAAGGAAGATTCCATCAAGTCGGACGAGGGGGCCGTGTCAATGCGTTCTTCCAGAATGCGGGCGCGGTCGATGATGCGTGCTAGCCGACCGGCCACGGTGCCGATCATGCCCGCCACCGCCGTGAGCAGAAAGACCGGGGCGACCGCAAGCTGAATGCCATGGGTAACGGTATTGAGGTCGGTTGCAAAAAACATGAGAACTCCAGAACAGAAAAAAGCGCGCTATCGGCTGCATTGTCATACCCGCAGCAAGGTCTGCGCAGTTTAAATGTGACTGGCGCGCCGCGTGCGAATCAGCACCACCAGGCCAATGCAGGCCACCGTGATCAGCATGGCCGGAAAGCCCAGCGTGGGTGTTCCGTCAAGGAGCGCGCCCGACGCCGCCGAGGCGCACAAGCCGCCCAGGGTGTAGGTCAGCACCAGCACGGCCGTGCTGTTGACCAGCGCGCGGCCTTGCTCGCGCGAGCCGATATCGATCATGGCCAGGGTGTAGAGCGCGCTGCCCGCTGCGCCCCAAATGCCCACCATCGGCCAGATCAGCCAAGTGTGGTGGGCCACCCAGGGGCTGGCGCAGGTTGACAACAGGATGAGGGCGGAAAAGGCGGTCATCATGATTCGCCGCCCCAGGATGGGGGAGGCAAACCGGTCCGCCAGCATGCCCGACGGCAGCGCCATCAGGGTGCCGCCCAGTCCGCTGACGGACACCAGCAAGGCCGCTGCGCTGGCGCCCAAGCCCAGCGTCAAGCCGTACAGCGGCAGGATGGAGGCCAGGCCCTGTTCAAAAAAGCCGCCGACAAACCCCGCCAGTATGATGACCGGATGGGCCAGCACGGCGTGCCACAAGCCGTGCAGACCGACCCGGGCGCTGTGGGTGTCGTGATCGGGCGGCAGGCGCGGGATCAGCGCCGTCCAGGCCAGACCAAGGGTGAGCAAGGCCATCACCACCCCTAAAGCGTAGGTGCTGTCGGGTCCCATCCATGCCAGGAGCGTGGGACCGATCACAAAAGTAAGCCCCACCAGGGTGGCGTAGGCCCCGATGTATCGGCCGGTCTGCCCCTTGGGGGCGAATTCGGCAATAAAGGCCTCGGCCAGCACCCAGCGCAGCCCGTCCGCCACGCCAGCCATCAATTCCAGCGCAAACCACACCTCCAGCCGGTCCGTGGTCAAAAAACCCAGCGTTGCGATCATGGGCATGGTGGAGGCCAGCCACATGGTGCGACGGCGCCCGATTCTCTGGGTCACCACCGAGGCAAACGGCGTCATGATGAAAATGCCCAGCCAGGTGGTGGCCGCGAACAGACCGGCCACGGTGTTCGAGACCTCCGCCTTTTTGAGCATCAGCAGCAACAGCGGCGACAACATGTAAATGCCCGAGAGCTGAAACAGCGTGGAGCCAAAGACGCTCAGCAAGCCCCGGTGGGAGCCGGTCGCGTGGGCTGGCGAGTCGCTTGCCGGGGCGCTCATGCCCGGTGCGCTTGCAAAATGGCGGCGGCCACTTCGGCAAACCCGGCGCCGCGTGCGCCGTGGGTGATGTAGCGTGGCAGGTGCGCCAGTTTGGCCTCGAAGCGGCGCACATTGGCCACGCCCACGCTGTGGGTGAAGTGTTCAAACATCACCTGGTCGTTGGTGGAGTCGCCGACAAACGCCCAGCGTTGACGCTCCTTGTCCAAGTCCCGACCGAACAACTCGCGCACGATCCAGCGGGCACCGACCAGTTTGTTGTGGGCACCAAACCAGCCGTTGATGTGAATGCTGCTAACGGTGGCCGTCATGCCTGCGTTTTGGATGATCTGGACCGCCTGGGCGATTTGTTCGGGTGACAGGTGCGAGAACTCGCTGTGATCGATGGCAATGTCGGTTTCGCGTCCCGGCGAGTCCTGCGCCAGCTGGGCGCCCGGTATCTCGCGCAGCACCTGCTGGGCCACCGCCTGCATCAGGATAAAGTTTTTGGCGCGAGTGGTGGCGTCCATTTGATATAGTTTTGATAGCTGCTCACGCACGTCTGACGAGGGCTGTAGGCCGTTTTTCCTTAAGGTGACGGCAGCCGAGCCGGTCTCGGCCACGATCGCATCGACCGGCCAGGGTAACAAGCCCCGGGCGATATCGCCCCGTGCAAACGGTTCGCTCCAGCCAATCGGGCGGCCGGTGATCGGAATCACATGCAGGCCTGCCGCCTTGAGGTCGCTCAAGGCTTGCAAGGCGTCGGGCGTGATCGCGCCCTCGGTGGTCAGCGTGTCGTCGATGTCGGTGAAGACGCCGATGAGCTGGCGCCGGTCTGCCAGCGGCCAGTCAGCCAGGTTCAGCATGCCAAAGCCTTTTTAGCCTGCCGATTGCAGCGCCAGTCCGGCGTGTTCGCGCAGCGGGTGAAAGTGGATTTTGGGGAAGCGCTCCTGGGCGAGGCGCACGTCATACGGTGAGGTACACAGGTAGGCCAGGGTGTTGGCCGCATCGCGCGCCATGCGCATCGGGTAGGCCTCGCAAAAGGCTTTCAGCTCGGCTGGTGTGTCGGCCGTGATCCAGCGGGCGCCGGTGTACTGGCAGCCCTCCAGTCGGATGTCTGCGTCGTACTCGCCTTTGAGGCGGTGCTGAACCACTTCAAATTGCAGTTGACCAACGGCGCCCAGCAGCATGTTGCCGCCGACATCGGGGCGGAACACCTGGATCGCGCCTTCTTCGCCCAACTGCGCCAGACCTTGCTGCAGTTGCTTGGTGCGAAGCGGGTTGCGCAGCACCACGGTCATAAACAGTTCGGGTGCAAAGAAGGGCAGGCCGGTGAACTGCAGGTTGACGCTGCCGTCGGTGATGGTGTCGCCCAGCTGCACGCCACCGTGGGTGGTAAAGCCGACGATGTCGCCGGCATAGGCCTCGTTCACGGCTTCGCGTCGCTGACTCATGAAGGTCACCACGGAGGTGGGGCGCAATTCCTTGGCGGTGCGCATCACTTTGAGCTTCATACCCGGCGTGTACTTGCCCGAGGCCATGCGCACGAAGGCGATGCGGTCGCGGTGGTTGGCGTCCATATTGGCCTGTACCTTGAACACCACACCGGAGAAAGCATCGTCTTCGGGCTGGATTTCCTTGATGACCGGTTGCTTGTTGACAACAAAAGAACTGGTGCGCGACTGCGGCGAGGGCGCCAAATCGACCAGCGCGTCCAGCACTTCCATCACGCCAAAGTTGTTGACGCCCGAGCCGAAGAACACCGGGGTTTGCTTGCCGGCCAGAAAGGCGTCGTGGTCATACGCTGGCGAAGCGCCGGTGGCCAGTTCCATGCTCTCCATGGCGGTCTCGAACTCGTGGCCGAAGCGCTTCAGCAGGGTGGCCTGGTCGCTCATGGGAATGGTGGTGAAGTCTTTCGGGCCGCGGTCGCTGCCGGGCTCAAACACCGTCATGGCCTGCGTGCGCAGGTTGATGATGCCGCCGAAGGTCTTGCCCTGGCCCACGGGCCAGGTCATGGGCACGCAGGGCATGCCGAGTTCGCGTTCGATCTCGTCCAGAATGTCCAGCGGCTCGCGCACTTCGCGGTCCATCTTGTTGACGAAGGTGATGATGGGCGTGTCGCGCTGGCGGCAGACTTCGATCAGGCGGCGCGTTTGCGCTTCCACACCGTTGGCGGCGTCAATGACCATCAGCGCCGAGTCCACCGCGGTCAACACGCGGTAGGTGTCTTCGGAGAAGTCCTTGTGGCCGGGGGTGTCGAGCAGGTTGATGACGTGGTCGCGGTACAGCATCTGCATCACGCTGGAGGCGACTGAAATGCCGCGCTGTTTCTCGATTTCCATCCAGTCACTGGTGGCGTGGCGCGTGGCTTTGCGCGCTTTGACCGAGCCGGCGATCTGGATCGCGCCCGAGAACAGCAGGAGTTTTTCGGTCAGCGTGGTTTTACCGGCATCGGGGTGGGAAATGATGGCAAAGGTGCGGCGGCGGCGGGTTTCAGCGAGGAATGACAAGATAAAAATCCAAAAAAAAGCGCGTGTCGGTCAGATCGCGCATGGGCCGATTTTAAGCGGCGCGACCTGATGGCCCTTGAACCGTCATAATTTGCGGCATGAATACATCTCGAGTTTTACTTTCAGGGCTTTTGGTGGCGTGGCTTGGCGGGTGTGCCTCTATTGAGCAAGGCGACCTGGACGCCTGGCGGGGGAGTCCGGTGGTCGCTTTGGAATCGCACCCGTACTTTGCCCGCATGCAGATGACGCGAAAGCTTAGCCCCGATGGCCGGGAAAGCAGAACGTTTACCGATAGCTATGACTATGTGCAATGCTCGGGTTCGGGTGTGGTGGCAGCGTCCGTGGGTTCGGTGGTCGTGGGCACATCGGTTTCCAATTGTGCGACCCGCCGCGTCACCTGCAGCCATGTGTTTTTAATTCGCAATGGCGTGATCGATGAATACGCGCCCATCGGCGCCTGCCATACCGATGCATCAATGCGCCCACGCCCGGCTGCAAGCGAATCCATCAAGCGGTAAGGGGCATTTGCGCCCTGTCCTGCGGGCAATCCGTATAATCCAGGCTCTTCCGAGGAGCGTTGCAGTTCACACCCCGTGAACGAGGCTCGGACCGCGTGGCTTGGCACAAGCGCCAACCACCGCATCAACGGCGCTCACCCACTGCTCGGTGAGGTGAGTCTTTCCTATAAGTTTCTCCCTTGCAAAGCAGTGATTTTTCAAAATCATTTTTTTGGAGTTACCCATGAGCGCCGTATTGAAATCTGTCAAAACCAAAGTCAAAGCCGCCGTCAAGGCCCCTGTCACAGCCGTGGCGAGCACCCCGGTCAAGGCCCTGGCCAAAAAAGCACCTGTCAAAGCACCCGCCAAAGCGGCTGTCAAACCGGTCGCCAAAGCCGTCGTCAAGGCTGTCGTTAAAGCGGTAGCCAAGGCACCCGCCAAAGTCGTTGCCAAAGTGGAAGACTTCAAGGTCGCCGACCTGAGTCTGGCCGCCTGGGGCCGTAAAGAGTTGAACATTGCCCAGACCGAAATGCCCGGCTTGATGGCAATTCGTCAAGAGTTCGCCAAGTCGCAGCCGCTCAAAGGCGCACGCATCACCGGCTCGCTGCACATGACGATTCAGACCGGCGTGCTGGTCGAAACCCTGCAAGCCCTCGGTGCCGAAGTGCGCTGGGCATCGTGCAACATTTACTCGACGCAAGACCACGCCGCTGCCGCGCTGGTTGAAACCGGCACCCCGGTGTTTGCCTACAAGGGCGAGACGCTCACCGACTACTGGGATTACACCCACCGCATTTTTGAATTCGGCGGCAAAAAAGGCACCGCTGCTGAAGGCCCGAACATGATTCTGGACGACGGCGGTGACGCAACGCTGTTGATGCACCTGGGCGCACGCGCCGAGAAAGATATCAAGGTCTTGGCCAAACCCGGTAGTGAAGAAGAAATCTGCCTGTTTGACGCCATCAAGGCCAAGCTCAAGCTCGACCCCACCTGGTACAGCCGCCGCCTGAAAAACATCATTGGCGTGACCGAAGAAACCACCACCGGTGTACATCGTTTGAACGAGATGTCGGCCAAGGGCACGTTGGCTTTGCGCGCCATCAACGTCAACGACTCGGTGACCAAGAGTAAGTTCGACAACCTCTATGGTTGCCGCGAATCCTTGGTGGACGGCATCAAGCGCGCCACCGATGTGATGATTGCCGGCAAGGTAGCTCTGATTGCTGGCTACGGCGATGTGGGCAAGGGTTGCGCCCAAGCCATGCGCGCCTTGAGCGCCCAAGTCTGGGTGACCGAGATCGACCCGATCAATGCACTGCAGGCGGCCATGGAAGGCTTCAAGGTCGTGACCATGGAATACGCCGCCGACAAGTGCGATATTTTCGTGACCTGCACCGGCAACCTGAACGTCATAACCTACAAGCACATGGCGGCCATGAAAGACCAGGCCATCGTCTGCAATATCGGCCACTTCGACAATGAAATCGACGTCGCTTCGCTGTCCCAATGCAAGTGGGAAGAGATCAAGCCGCAAGTGGACCATGTGATCTTCTCGGCCAAGGGCAAGACGCCAGCCAAGCGCATCATCCTGCTGGCCAAGGGCCGTTTGGTGAACCTGGGTTGCGGCACCGGCCACCCCAGCTTTGTGATGTCGTCCAGCTTTGCCAACCAGACCATCGCCCAGATCGAACTGTTCACCAAGCCCAAGGAATACAAAGTGGGCAAGGTCTACGTGTTGCCCAAGCACCTGGACGAAAAAGTGGCACGTTTGCACCTCGCCAAAGTCGGCGCCATGCTGTCTGAACTGACCGACGAGCAAGCCGCCTACATCGGCGTGAGCAAAGCCGGCCCGTATAAAGCCGAAACGTACCGCTACTAATGCGCGCTGACCAACTACTGGTGGTCCGTGGGCTGGCGAGCACGCGCTCGCAAGCCCAACGCCTGATTGCCGACGGCGTGCAGTGGCTCAAAAATGACGAGTGGAAGACGGTCGCCAAAAATGGGGACGACGTTCCGCCAGAGGCGCAATTGAAGCTGCTCAACGACGCCGAGGCACGCTATGTGTCTCGCGGTGGCCTGAAGCTGGAGGCGGCACTTAAACAGGTTGGCCTGGATGTCACCGGCCTGGCCTGTCTGGACGTGGGCCAGTCCACCGGTGGCTTTACCGACTGCCTGTTGCAGCACGGGGCCAAGTCGGTGGTGGGCGTGGACGTGGGTAGTGCGCAACTGCACCCCAGCTTGCGCGAAGACCCGCGTGTGCTGTGTGTGGAGAAGGTCAACGCCCGTTCGCTACTCGCTAGTGATTTAATAGCTGCTTACGAAGACAGCACGGGGGCTACAGGCCAATTTGATGTTGAAGAGGGGGGCGAATCCGAGTTCGCGCCCGAGTTTGACCTGATCGTGGCCGACCTGTCGTTCATCTCGCAAACCCTGGTGCTGCCTGCCATCGTGCCCCTGCTCAAGCCAGGCGGCACGCTGCTGACCCTGGTCAAACCCCAGTTCGAGTTGCAACCCGGTCAGGTTGGCAAAGGCGGCATCGTGAAAGATGCTTCTCTTTACCCCCTGATCGAGACGCGCCTGCGCGACGCCTGCGCCGAGCTGGGTTTGACGGTAACCGCGTGGTTTGACTCGCCGATTGAAGGCGGCGACGGCAACCGCGAATTTTTTATATCTGCAACCTTGCGGGACAGACCGTAGCGACACGCAGTGCGCAAGCTCTGTCCTCAACACTTTAGAGATATCGCAGTGACCCAGACCACCCCCACGCCCCTGAGCATTGAGTTTTTTCCGCCGAAAACCCCCGAGGGGGTTGAAAAGCTGCGCCTGGTGCGCCAGCAGCTCTACGCCCTGAAACCCGAGTTTTGCTCGGTGACGTTTGGCGCGGGCGGCTCCACGCAAGAAGGCACCTTCAACACCGTGCGCGACATCCTGGCCGAAGGCGTGAGCGCGGCCTCGCATTTCTCGTGCATCGGCGCCACCAAGGAGACGGTTCGTGCGCAACTGGCCACGCTCAAAACCATGGGCGTGAAGCGCCTGGTTGCTTTGCGCGGCGACCTGCCCAGCGGCTACGGAGCCGGGGGCGAGTTCCAGTTCGCGAGCGATCTGGTGGCGTTCATCCGGCAGGAGACCGGCGACGATTTCCACATCGAAGTGGCCGCCTACCCCGAAATTCACCCGCAAGCCAAGTCGCCCGCCGCCGACCTGCAGGCCTTTGCCACCAAGGTTAAAGCCGGTGCCAACTCGGCCATCACCCAGTATTTTTACAACGCCGACGCCTACTTCCGCTTTGTGGAAGAGACCGACGCGCTGGGCCTGGACATCCCCGTGGTGCCGGGCATCATGCCGATCACCAGCTCCACGCAGCTCATGCGCTTCAGCGATGCCAGCGGCGCCGAGATTCCGCGCTGGATTCGCCTGCGTTTGCAGAGTTTTGGCGATGACACCGCGTCGATCAAGGCTTTTGGCCTGGACGTGGTGACCAGTCTGTGTGAACAACTGCAAGCCGGTGGCGCACCCGGCCTGCATTTTTACGCCATGAACCAGAGCGTAGCAACGCTGGAAATTTGCCGCCGACTCGGGATTTGATATCGTTTTGATAGCTGCCTACGCAGGGCGCATAAGGGCTGTCGGCTGTTTTTAGTATTTTATTTCGACTGGCTATCTGCTTCTGTTGCGACTGTGGGTGGCCGGAGATGGGTTACCGGAAATCACAGCAAAACAGATGAGCGCCCCCTCATCTGCCACCGGCCAACCGCCGGGTAGTTCCTCTTTTCATAGCGTTGGCCAAATAGGGTCAGGGCAATCGCACGCGACGTCATGAACTGATGGCCATTTTGGTGATTACCCTGTGCGCGACCCTGGGCGGTGCCGATGATTGGATTGAAATCGTGCAGTTCGGCAAAGCCAAGAAGGACTGGTTCTCCACCTTTTTGAAGCTGCCCAATCGCATCGCCTCGCACGATACCTTTGGACGGGAGCTCCAGATATTGGACTCCAAAGTGCTCGAGCAGGTGTGCATCGAATGGCTGCGAAGCATTGCCGGACAAGTCCAAGGCGTGGTGGCCATTGATTGCAAAAGCCTGTGCGGTTCACGCTGTGCAAGCCGTCACCGCTGCATATTGTGAGCGCCAGGGCGTGTCAGAACAGCATGCAGCAGGGTAGGGCCAAACGGACAAGAAGTCCAACGAAATCACCGCCATCCCCGAGCTGCTGAAGCTGCTCAGCATCCTAACCCCGCACGCGGGCCAGGCGTTCTCAAAGAAGCATGGGGGACGACGCAGGCGATGCAAGCCACCCGACTTGTATCTTCAAAATTGGTCTCCAGCCCTTATGCAGCATGTGCTCTCAGCTAGAGTTTTGATACTTTACATATCTGTTCCTTGTAAGCAGTGTGAAAACTCATTACTACATCAGCAGTCTGCCACTTAGCATGGGCGCGCAGAGCATTGCAAAAGCCATCCGCAGCCACTGGGCGGTGGAAAACTGCCTGGATTTTGCCGTTACGAAGGACCCCAAAGCCCATGAATCACTGAATGCTTGCGAGCCATGCTCATTTTCATGTCACCGATCTGACTTGTTGCCAGCATAGATTACCCCCCGCAATGACCAGTCTGTTTTTTGCTTCGGTCATCGTACTTCTCAATCTCCTTTGCCCAATCAACTTCAGGATATCCATGCAAGTTTCCAATATAAGTGTGTTGAACACATCGCTGACCCTTCTCGCCGCGTCAATTTTGACCGCGTGCGGTGGCGGCAGTGGCGGTGCGTCCGCCCCGTCATCGAGCGTGACGATCACAGGTGTGGTCACCGCCACCAGCTTCACGCCCGGCAGCGCGACCGATCCGACGGTCGCTGCCGCCTACTACCAGGGTGCCAAAGTCTGCGTCGATGCCAACAACAACGGCGTGTGCGATGCCAGCGAGAACCCGGCCACCACCGACAGCAAGGGCAAGTTCAGCTTGACGCTATCGGCCAACGGTGCACTGATCGCCGACATCGGCACCACCGCGACCAACACCGGCAGCGGCCTCAAGGTCGCGAGCCGTGACGTGCTGCGCGCATCGCTCGACCAGGTCATCGAACAGTCGGGCGGCGTCGTGATCAGCCCGCTGTCGTCCGAAGTCGTGCGTCTGGTCGAAGCCAACGGCACGAGCTACGCGAGCGAGAAGCAAAACGTCGCAACCCGCCTCGGCGTTTCGGTGGCCAAAGTCCTGACCGACGTCAACACCGTGACCGGCGCTGACCAGACCGCGATGCTCGCCGAGTCCAAAGCGCTCGACAACCGTTTCACCTACGCTATCACCAAGCTCGACCGCGGCGATCTCTACCCCGACGCACTGGCCGTGCCTGGCGGCGACCCGCGTCTCACCGCCATGAGCAACGTGTCACAGCTGACTGTGCCAAAGGGGGCTGACACCCGCGCCAAGATCACCTTTGCACAGGCTCAACAGGCGGCGTTCAACATCGAAGGCATCCCGCGCTACGACCACCTCTTTGTCGTGATGCTCGAGAATAAGGGGACCAAGTCGATCCTGAACTCGGCGTACGCGCCGAAGATCAATGCGCTGTTGCAGGCCGGCAACCAGCTGACCAACTACTACGCTACCGGCAACCCGAGTGAGCCCAACTACACCGCGCTTGGGGGTGCCGATGACTTCGGCATCGCCGACGACAGCCAGTGGAACTGCGATGCAACCGGTGCGAATGCGGTGCAGGATTTGCCTGTACCAGACAAGACCCAGCCCGGACTGGCCAGTTCGCCGTTTGCGGCCACCTGCACGCAGGCTTCGGCAGTCAACCACAACATCCTCGGCAAGCCCAATCTGTTCAATGCGCTGACGGCGGCCGGCCTGACTTGGCGCACCTACAACGAATCCATGAATCCCGGTCAGGATATCCGCACCGACAGCGTTGCTGACGCGGCCGTGATTGCGCCGGACAACCTCTACGCGGCGGGCGTCGTGGGCGGCGGTGCGGCAATCGGTACCACCGGCCTCAACCTGCCACTGCCGGCCGGCCTCTACAAGACCAAGCACCATCCGGGCATGGCCTATCAGAACGTGCGCAGTGCGCCTGAGTTCAAGTACAGCAACCGTACCATGGGCGGTGGTCAGTGGGACGCAGCGATGACAAGCAGCACTGCCTACGCCATCCCGGCTGGCTACGACGTTGATCAATTCGGCACCGACCTCACGAGCGGCAAGGTCGGCGCACTGAACTTCGTGGTGCCTGACCAGTGCGACGACATGCATGGCATCACCTTGCAGGGCACCGTGACCGGCAACCCGACCAAGGTCACTGCCAGCGACTGCGGCGGTAATTCGATCATCACGCGCGGCGACAACTACACCGACGCTGTGGTGAAGAAGATTCAGGCCTCTGCGCTGTGGAAGAACCCGCAGAAGCGTGTCGCTATTGTCGTGATGTTCGACGAAGGCACGGCCACAACGGGCTTCAACTCGTGCTGCGGCTGGAACGTGGCGAACAGCGTCTTGGCGCAACCGCTGAAGGACAATGGCGACGGAACGTTCTCGTCGGACGCTAGCATCGTCAGCTACAACAAGGGCAACCGTGGCCACGGGCAGAGCATCTTCGGCATTCTGACCAACCAGGCCAGCGCACCGAAGGGCGTGTTTGACAACGATGCCTACAGCCATTTCTCGCTGGTGCGCACGTTCCAGAACATGTTCGGTCTGGCTGACCCCGCCATCGATGGTTCCTACATGAACCGCTCGAAGTACACCGAAAAATTCATCGCTACCAACATCCTGAACCTGCCTGAGTACGCCGGTAGCGCCGATACCCACTTTGACTCGGTGCGCCCGATCAACCATGCCTGGGTCGCCCCGGCGAACTACAACCAGAAGCAAACGACGGACGTGACGACATTGCCACAGGTCGGTCCAGACGCCCAAAAGACCAACGTCTGGGCACTGAAGTAAGGCAGACCCGCCGCCGGCATTGGCTTTGCGCTTCGCCGGCGGCATGCCCGCCATCACCATGCGCACGCTTCTCATTATTCCGATGATCGCCACTGCCTTGGCTCTGTGCGCGTGCGGCGGTGTCGGCAACTCGACGTCGTCGTCTGTCACTGCACCGGCCATGCCTTCCTCGCCGGCGAGCCAACTGAGCCTGGCCGCGCAGGTCGGCGAGAAGATATTCTCCGACACGACGCTCTCCGGCTCCGGGAAGATGTCGTGCGCGACCTGCATGCTCCGAATGCGGCCTACGGGCCACCGATGTCAGAGCAAAACATTGCCGACCTGATCTGATTTCTGAACACCTTGACCGACGGCTACAAAGCGCCGGCCACCTCGACGACCTCCGGCGCCTGTATCCAATGAAGCACTCTCCAATAATATCCAAACCACTTAACATGAAGCCGATCCCTTACACGCCCCCTTACACACCCCTTTGTGCTGTCGTCGTGGCCAGCCTCATTGGCCTGAGCGCATGCACCCGCACCGCCGAGCCGACAGCTGAGGTGTTCACCGCTGCAATGAACACCTACCTCGCCAAGCGCGGAGACCTGTGCCTAGGTAAGAATACCTGGCCGATCGACGTGACGCAGCACGAAGTTGACGTCGGAGCGCGCAATGCGCTGCAAATGCCGGTGCTCGAGAAACTCGGGCTGGTGGCATCGACGGTCGCGGAGATTGATGTCAACGACGAGGGAACACTGCACCACATGAAGGTGCGGCGCTTTGCGCTGACCGACGCCGGCCACAAGTACTACCTGACACGTGACCCCGGGCGCGAGACGGCGAAGATCTCGGGCGCGGCAGCCCCGAAGGGCGATTTCTGTGCCGCCAAGCTGAACCTGGACCACGTCGTTGGCTGGGAGCTCCGCAAGACCGCCGACGGCGTGCAGCGGCAGGCGGTCGTGACCTACACGTACCGGATCGACGCTGCGCCGTGGGCACAAGACGCCCAGGTGCAGAAGGTGTTCCCGGTGGTCTCGAGCGTGGTGCGCGGCGCAGGTGTTGCCCAGCTAAAAGAGGCCTTCACATTGACCGACAAAGGGTGGGTCGCCGTCGACCTGCTGGGTTCATGACCACTATCGTCCGTTTTGCACCTGCACTGGGCGACTGGATCGGGCAGCAGCTCGACCAGGGCCAGACCCCGACAGCGCTGATTCAGGTCATGCAAGAACGCAGCATGGCATCAGCAGCGGCATGCGCCATCGTCGAGGCCTTTGTGCATGCCCGTCTCGGTGGCACGCCGCTGCCGGTCGATTCGGTTGAACTGCCAGAGGCGCAACCGTTTGAGGCGTCGGGCAATGCGGCTCCCGTGTACCGCTACCCGCCCTTGTCGCGTTTGCCCGCTGGCACCACCATTCAGACCCATGACCGCACGGTGTGCATCTCGGCGCGCGCAGAACGGCCCATGCTGGCAGTGTTGAGCGAGGTACTGAGCAGTTCAGAATGCACGGAGCTGATCGAGATGGCGCGCGGGCGACTGAACCCCTCCACCGTGGTGGATCCCCAGTCCGGTCGCGATGTCAGGACCGGATGGCGCACCAGCTTCGGTATGTTCTTTCGGCCACTGGAAAACCCGTTCATTGCCCGTCTGGAGAGGCGCATTGCCGAGATCATGAACCTGCCGCCCGAACATGGGGAAGGCCTGCAGGTGCTGCATTACCCAGCTGGCGCGGGCAGCGAGGCCCATTTTGACTTTCTGGCACCCTCGAATGCTGCGAACCAGGCCTCCATTGCGCGCAGTGGGCAGCGTATCAGTACGCTGGTGATGTACCTCAACGATGTGCCTGCTGGCGGAGAGACGGTCTTTCCTGTCGCAGGCTGGGCCGTTTCGCCCCAGCGTGGCCATGGCGCCTATTTTGAATACGGTAACGATTTTGACGAAGTTGACCACGCCTCAGTGCATTCCAGCAACGCGGTGCAAAGCGGGGAAAAGTGGGTCGCGGTGAAGTGGATGCGCTCGCAGCCCTTTGTTTGCGCGGGGGCCAAGAGCAGCGCGCAAGCCGGCTATTGAATAGCCCACATGGCGCGCATCCTCGGGCTTGATGTATGGCTACCTTGATCGGATCCATCACTAATGAGTGATTTTTTGAGATGGGATACCGGCAGGGGCCGTTCTATTACATTGATAGCTAATTGTGCTTTCTGCATCAGGGCTACAGCCCTAGAGCGATTCACGCAGAGTTTTGGCGCTGACACGGCGTCGATCAAGGCCTTTGGTCTGGACGTGGTGACCACCTGTGCGAACAACTGCAAGCCGGTGGTGCGCCGGGCCTGCATTTTTACGCCATGAACCAGAGCGTAGCAACGCTGGAAATTTGCCGAAGACTGGGGATTTGATATCGTTTTGATAGCTGCTTGCGCAGGGTGCATAAGGGCTGGCGGCTGTTTTTAGTCTTTTTTTGTCCGTGGGTGGCCGGAGATAGGTTGGGGCGGCGTCCTCATACTGTCAAACGCCCAGAAATCGGCCGCCACCCCAACCCATCCCCGGCTGGCGAGTGGTGTATGAATTTGGACGAGGGAGCAGAAATTCAGGGGCATGTCATTGGCAGGTATGTCGCGTCAAGAGTCTTTGGGGTTGTGGCAGCGAATGACTCTTGAGACCCGTATAAGATGGACTTTCTACGCTTGACGGCCATATGGCTTGGCGACTATTGGGGTAATCAACTATGAAATGTCCGTACTGTAAAAAAGACATCAACATTCCATTTTCTATCAGCCTATTCATGGTCGGGGTAGTGTCAGCGTTTGCCCTTTGCCCAAAGTGCATGGGCAAAATTACCTATACCTTCTCTGGTAAAAAAGTTATTTTCTTTTCTATCCCGGCTGCGTTTATATGTTCGCTTGCCTCGCTGTACTTGGGTGAATCAGCGTTCTTGATCTTCCCTCTGCTGATTTTGTTGCCGGCGATGAGCCTAGAGAAATGGTATTGACTCCGACACCAGAGTTTTCATTCTGGGTTGGGTGTTGATTTGATCGCTGCGAAATTTGGCGACCAACATTTCTCCGTCCGCAGCGTGCTTATTCCCCAACCCAATCGCTTCTCCAGAAACCACATCAAGCCAGCCAATCGCCCCGTCATCGGCCACCAGCCAATCGTCGGGTACTTCCTCTTTTTATAGCGTTGGCCAAATGGGGCTGTTTAGCTCCCCTTTCGCCCGGCGGGGCGAGAGGGGCTGGGGGTGAGTGGGGGAAAACCTACCGCCCATAAACATCCTCAAACCGCACAATATCATCCTCACCCAAATAAGACCCCGACTGCACTTCAATCATTTCCAACTCAACGCGACCAGGGTTCTCCAACCGGTGCGTCGTGCCCAGAGGGATGAAGGTGGACTGGTTCTCCGACAGCAAAAAGACCTCTTCGCCCCGGGTGATTTTGGCGGTGCCGCTGACCACAATCCAGTGTTCGGCGCGGTGGTGGTGCATTTGCAGGGACAGGATGCCGCCCGGCTTGACCACGATGCGCTTGACCTGAAAACGCTCGCCCGCATCGACCCCGTCATAAGAGCCCCAGGGGCGAAATACCTTGCGGTGAATCGAACCTTCAGCCCGGCCCTGCTGTTTGAGGATGTCGACGATTTTCTTGACATCCTGCGTCTTGTCCTTGTGCGCGACCAAAATGGCGTCTGCCGTTTCAATCACCACCAGGTCGCTCACGCCGACGCAGGCAATCAGGCGGCCTTCGGACAGGGCCAGCGTGTTGCTGCAGTCTTGCAGCAAGACATCGCCTTGGGCCACGTTGCCCGAGCTGTCTTTGGGCAGCACCTGCCACAGCGCGTCCCAGGCGCCCACGTCCGACCAACCGGCGCTCAGTGGAATGACCACGCCGGGCGGTAGGGAACCCGCACCAGCGGCCAGGCGTTCCATCACCGCGTAGTCAATCGAGTCGCTGGGGCAGTTAGCAAAAATGTCCTTGTCCACCCGTGCAAACTCGCCATCGGTGCTGCCTTGATCCCACGCGCTTTGGCAGGCTGCCAAAATGTCGGCCCGGCAAGCGCCCATGGCGCTCAGCCAGACCGAGGCACGCATCATGAACAGGCCGCTGTTCCAGAGGTAGGTGCCTGCATCCAGATAGGTCTGGGCGGTGGCGGCATCGGGTTTTTCTACAAAACGGGCGATCAGACTGGCGGCTGAATTATCTGTGCCGGATTTCCCTGGATAGGCCGCACCCGCCTGGATGTAGCCGTAGCCGGTTTCGGGCGAGTCCGGTGTGATGCCAAAAGTGACGACTGCGCCCTCGGCGGCCAGCGCTGCGCCCTGGCTGACCACGGCCTGGAATGCCGTGATATTGGTGATGACATGATCGGCCGGCATCACCAGTAAGACCGGATCTGCTCCGTTTTTAATAGCTGCTAGCGCAGCCAGTGTCAGGGCTGGCGCTGTATTTCTTCCTTTTGGTTCGAGAACGATGGTGCCGGGTTTGCCCAGCAGGCGCAGTTGCTCGGCAATGACAAAGCGGTATTCCTCGCCGCACACCACCATGGGCGCGGCCAGCTCGGCATCTGCAATGCCTTCGAGTCGGCGCACGGTGGCTTGCAAGAGGGAGTCCTCGCCAATGAGTGGCAGCAGTTGTTTGGGGTATTTTTCGCGGGAAAGCGGCCACAGGCGCGTGCCGGAGCCGCCAGACAGTACAACGGGTTGAATCAACATGGAAAATAAATCTCGAAAAATGCAGGGTTCAAAGGGATAAAGGTTTGCCCGCCCGGGCATCGCCCCAGCGCAACTGGGCGGTGTCGTCACCGCGGTACAGGGTCTCGCCATGGCGGTCCACGCAGTAGTCGGGTGAGACGATCATCTCGTTAAAGCGCATGTCGGCGGCAATACGGGTGTACTCGAACAAAATGCTGCGGACCACCTTGGCGCCGGTGCGCAGGTGGCTGCCATGGCCAATCCAGGCCGGTCCGGTGATGGTGACGCCGGGTTCGATGCAAACGCTCGAGCCGATGTACACCGGCCCTTCAATCGTGATCTTGTCCCAGGGGATCGAGGTGTTGAGACCGACCCAGACGCCGGGTTTGATCTCACGTCCCGGCATGTTGACTTCGGCCACTTCACCGCGCAACACGCGCTGCAAGACCGACCAGTAGTCGCTGACCCGGCCAATATCGATCCAGTTGAAGAACCGGTTCTGGGCATAGAACGGCAGTTTTTGCTCGACCAGTTGCGGAAACAACTGTGAGCCAATGTCATACACCTTGTTGGATGGCACCAGGTCCAGCACGGCGGGCTCGAAAATATAAATACCCGTGCTGGCTAGCGTGGATTTGGCTTCTGCCGGGCTGGGTTTTTCCTGAAACGATTCGATCTTGCCGTCCGGGGCTGCCACCACAATGCCGTAGGCCTGGACCTCCTGCAATGGCACCTCCAGCGCGATGACACTGGCCAGGGCGCCCTTGGTTTGGTGCTCATGCAGGGCTGCGCCGATGTCCAGATCAATCAGGGCGTCGCCGCACAACACCAGGGTGGTGGTGTCAAAGAAGCCGCTGAAGTCCTGAATGCGCCGCATACCGCCGGCCGAACCCATGGGGCGGGGCAGGATGTCGCCGTGGTCCAGCACGCCTTCGTAGGAATAACCAATTTGCACGCCCCAGCGACTGCCGTCGCCAAAATAGCGCTCAATGGTTTGATGGTGGTAGGCCACGTTCACCATGATTTCGGTGATGCCGTGGCGCGCCAAATGTTCGATTTGGTACTCCATCAAGGGCTTGCCCAGAATCGGCACCATGGGTTTGGGCAAATCTTTCGTCAAAGGCCGCACGCGGGTTCCTTGCCCGGCGGCCAGAATCATGCCTTTAGCCATTTTTCCACCTTGTTGTTATTCATCTGTTTTATTCCATTTCAAATTCGATGTGGAATTGGAAATGAAATCCTTCCTGTCGTCGTTGATATTTAACTGCTTAGGTAACCGTTGGGGTTGTGGCTTTGCCAACGCCAGGCATCTGCGCACATGGTCTCCAGTTCGCGTTCTGCGCGCCAACCCAGCAAGGCCAAAGCCCGCGATGGATCGGCGTAGCAGGACGCCACATCGCCGTCGCGCCGCGCCTGCACTTGGTAGGGCACGGGTTTGCCGCTGGCTTGCTCAAAAGCGCGGACCATGTCCAATACGCTGTAACCCACGCCGGTGCCCAGGTTGATGGCCCGGCATTCGCGCTGGTGCTGCAATCGTTCCAGCGCCTTGAGGTGCCCCAGCGCCAAGTCGACGACGTGGATGTAATCGCGTACACCGGTGCCGTCGGGCGTGTCGTAGTCATTGCCCCATACATTGAGAATCTCTCGGCGCCCCGCCGCCACTTGAGCCACAAATGGCAGCAGGTTGTTGGGTATGTCCTGCGGGTCTTCCCCGATCAGGCCGCTGGGGTGGGCACCGACCGGGTTGAAGTAGCGCAGGAGGGTGATGCGCCAGCTGGGGTCGCTTCGAAACAGTGCATTCAACATCCCTTCAATGACCAGTTTGGTCTGGCCGTAGGGATTGCCGGTGGACAGAGGGTGGTCCTCGGTCACAGGCAAAAACAGCGGGTTGCCATAAACCGCGGCGGATGAGCTGAACACCAGGGTTTTAACCTTGCACTGTGTCATGGCCTCCAGCAGGCGCACGGTGCCAACCACGTTGTTGTCGTAATAAGCCAGTGGGTGCTGCACTGATTCGCCCAGCACCTTGAGTCCCGCGAAATGGATCACGGCACTGGCGCCGCTCTGCGTCAAAGCGGCTACCAATGCGGCGCGGTCGCGAATGTCTCCTTGAATCAGGGTTGGTTTTTTGCCCGTGATCCGCTCTACCCGGGCCAAGGCTTCGGGCTGGCTGTTGCTGAAGTTGTCAAATACGGTGACTTCATGCCCGGCAGTGAGCAACTCGACGCAGGTGTGAACGCCGATGTAGCCAGCACCACCTGTCACAAGAATTTGAGTCATAAGGTGTGTCGTGCGCAACCGGCCCAGATTCAGGCCGCGCAGGCGTCCAGAAACGAAGCGCCTGCCGCATCTTTGGCCGAGAGTTGGGGCTGGCCATCGAGTTCAGGCCACTGGATGGCCAGTGTCGGGTCATTCCAGGCGATGCAGCGTTCATGCGCTGGGGCATAGTAGTCGGTGGTTTTGTACAAAAATTCGGCACTGTCAGACAGCACGACAAAGCCATGGGCCAGACCCGGCGGCACCCAGAGCTGGCGCTTGTTGTCGCCAGACAAAATCTCACCGACCCATTGACCAAACGTGGGGGAGTCGCGGCGGATATCGACCGCGACGTCAAACACTTCTCCCGCTACGACGCGGACCAGTTTGCCTTGTGGCTGGTTCAGCTGGTAGTGCAGGCCGCGCAGCACGTTTTGGGCTGATTTGGAGTGGTTGTCCTGCACAAACGGCAGATCCAGTCCGGTGGCCTGCTGAAAGGCGCGTTGGTTAAAGCTCTCGTAGAAAAAGCCACGGCTATCCCCAAACACACGGGGTTCGATCAGGAGTACATCGGCAATGGTGCAAGCAGTGACTTTCATCAATAGACCTTTTCCGCAAGCAAGCGCAACAGGTATTGGCCGTAACCCGACTTGGCCAGTGGTTTGGCCAGTTTTTCCAGCTGGGCATCGTCAATCCAGCCATGGCGCCAGACAATTTCTTCGGGTGCTGCTACCTTGAGACCTTGCCGGTTTTCGATGGTGTAGATGAACTGGCTGGCTTCCAGCATGGATTCATGCGTCCCGGTGTCAAGCCAGGCGTAGCCGCGACCCATGGTTTGCACATCCAGGGTGCCTTGCTCCAGATACAGGCGATTGAGATCCGTGATTTCCAGCTCGCCACGGGCCGAGGGCTTGACTTGTTTGGCCAGTTCCACCACCTGCTTGTCGTAAAAATACAGGCCGGTGACGGCATAGCGCGATTTCGGGTTGGCGGGTTTTTCGGCCAGGCTGATGGCGCGTCCTTTGGCATCAAACTCAACCACACCGTAGCGCTCGGGGTCTTGTACGGCATAGGCAAACACGGTGGCGCCCACGGTTTGCTCGTTGGCGCTTTGCAGGACCCCGGCAAAGTCGTGACCATAAAAAATGTTGTCGCCCAGCACCAAGGCACTCGGGGCGCCGCCCAGAAACTGCTCGCCAATCAGAAAAGCCTGGGCCAAGCCATCGGGCGAGGGTTGAACGGCATAGCTGATTTGCAGACCCCACTGGCTGCCGTCGCCCAGCAGCTGTTCAAAACGCGGGGTGTCTTGCGGGGTGGAGATCACCAGAATCTCGCGAATACCCGCCAGCAACAGCACGCTCAAGGGGTAATAAATCATGGGCTTGTCGTAAATGGGCAGCAGTTGTTTGCTGACGACTTGCGTGGCCGGGTACAGGCGGGTGCCTGAGCCACCGGCCAGGATGATGCCTTTGCGCTTGATGGGCGCGAGAGGCGTTTGTTGGGTGGTTGTCGTTGTCATATTTGGTTTCTTCCTGTGATTTCAGTCAGCATGCGTGCCACGCCTTGCTGCCATGGCGGCAGTGTCACGCCGAATGCTTCTTGCAGTTTGCTGGTGTTCAGGCGCGAATTCAAAGGCCTTTTGGCCGGGGTCGGGTAGCTGGAGGTTGGCGTTGAAGCCACTTGCTCAGGGCCTGCTTTGAGCGTCCAGCCCTGCGCCTGGGCTTGTGCCAGGACAAAGCGGGCGTAGCCATGCCAGCTGGTTTCGCCACTGGCAACGCAGTGGTACAGCCCGGCCAATGCGGGTTGATGCATGGCCGCGATCAGGGCGTGGGCCGCTACGTCGGCCAACAGTTCGGCCGAGGTTGGTGCGCCTATCTGGTCGTCAATCACGTTCAAAGTCTCGCGCTCGGCGGCCAGGCGCAGCATGGTTTTGGCAAAGTTGCCGCCGCGTGCCGCATAAACCCAGCTGGTGCGCAGAATCAGGTGTTTGGGGTTGGCTGAGACCTGTTGCTCGCCTGCGAGCTTGGTCTGACCGTACACGCTCAAGGGGCCGGTGGCATCCGTTTCGCGCCAGGCTTGCTGGCCGCAGCCATTAAAGACATAGTCAGTGGAAAAGTGCACCAGCCAAGCGCCCAGCTTTTGCGCCTCTGTGGCCAGCACACCAGGGGCCAGCGTATTGATCGTGCGGGCCAGTTCGGGTTCGGATTCGGCTTTGTCCACCGCCGTGTGGGCGGCGGCATTCACGATCACATCAGGGGCGACCCGGCGCACGGTTTCGGCTAAATCGGTCGGATTGTTCAGGTCGCCGCATAACTGGTCCGGGTTCTGCGAGGCGTCATGGCCCAGCGCCACCACCTCCCCCAGAATGCCAAGACTGCGTTGCAGTTCCCATCCCACCTGACCATTGCGGCCCAACAGCAAGATTTTCATGGATCAACCGCCGTATTGCTTGGCGACCCAGTCGCGGTAGCCACCGCTTTGCACGTTGGCCACCCAATCCGGGTGGTCCAGATACCACTGCACCGTTTTGCGAATGCCGGACTCGAACGTTTCCGCCGGCTTCCAGCCCAGCTCCTGTTCGAGCTTGCGTGCGTCAATCGCGTAGCGTCGGTCATGGCCGGGGCGGTCCGTGACATAGGTGATCTGGTCTTTGTAGGGCTGGCCATCCGCGCGGGGCTTGAGTTCATCTAGCAGGGCGCAGACGGTATGCACGATGTCCAGGTTAGGCTTTTCGTTCCAGCCGCCCACGTTGTACACCTGGCCAACCTGGCCTGCTTCGAGCACGCGGCGGATGGCGCTGCAGTGGTCGGTGACATACAGCCAGTCCCGAATCTGCTGGCCGTCGCCATACACCGGCAGCGCCTTGCCCGCCTGGGCGTTCACGATCATCAGCGGGATCAGTTTCTCAGGGAAGTGAAACGGGCCGTAGTTGTTGGAGCAGTTGGTGGTGAGCACCGGCATGCCATAGGTGTGGTGGTAGGCCCGCACCAGATGGTCGCTGGCGGCCTTGGAGGCCGAGTACGGGCTGTTGGGCTCGTAGCGGTGGGTTTCGGTGAAGGCTGCATCGCTTTTGCCGAGCGATCCATACACTTCGTCGGTGGAGACGTGCAGCAGTCTGAAAGCGGCTTTGGCGTCAGCCTGCATCTCGCCCCAATAAGCGCGCACCGATTCGAGCAGGTTAAAAGTGCCCACGATATTGGTTTGGATGAACTCGCCGGGGCCGTGAATGGAACGGTCTACATGGGATTCGGCGGCAAAGTTCACCACCGCGCGCGGTTGGTGTTGTTTCAGCAAGCTCGCGACGAGCGCTGCATCGCCAAAGTCGCCTTGAACAAACACATGGCGCGCATCGCCATCGAGCGAGGCCAGGTTTTGCAGGTTACCGGCGTAGGTGAGCTTGTCCAGGTTGATCACGGGCTCATCGGATTCGCGGAGCCAGTCGAGACAGAAGTTGCTGCCAATAAATCCGGCGCCGCCGGTGACGAGAATGGTCATATTGTTTGTTTTTCAGAAAACATAAAACGGCCCCGAGTGTCGCCACGTCGTCATTATTGAGACTGTTCGTAGCGCGGGTCGGGATGATAGTAGTGAAAAATGCTTCCAGCCCTTGTCGGCCATGCGTGAGAAGCTATTTTTCTTATAGCGACTGTTTTGCTGGTGGCCGACAAGAGCTGCGGTCATTACAGGAGGTTCATTTTCTTGGCCGCTTCCGTCAATTCAGCGCGGAAGCTGGGGTGGGCAATTGAGATCATTTCCTGAGCGCGTTGTTTGCCCGTTTTGCCGCGAAGCTGCGCGACACCAAATTCGGTCACGACATAGTTGATGTCGTTCTTGCTGGTGCTGACGTGGGTGCCCGGTGTCAGCGTTGGCACGATGCGCGTGATGCTGTCGTCTTTGGCGGTTGCGGGCAATACGATAAAGGCCTTGCCCCCGCGCGAGCGGTTGGCGGCGCGCACGAAATCGGCTTGACCGCCGGTGCCGGAATAAGGAACCGGGCCCAGGCTTTCAGAGCCGCATTGGCCGAGCAAGTCGATTTGCAGGGTGGCGTTGATCGCCATCAGCTTGTCATTTTTACCGGCGAGGTAAGGGTCGTTGGTGTAATCAACCGGGTGCATTTCAAGGGCCGGGTTGCGGTCCATGAACGTGTACAGTTTTTTCGAGCCCAGGCCAAACGTGGCGACCATTTTGCCGGGCAGATAGTTTTTCTTGCGGTTGGTGATGGCGCCGCTCTCAAATAGCGTCAAGATGCCGTCGCCAATCATTTCGGTGTGGATGCCCAGGTCGTGTTTGCTGGTCAGTTGCATCACCACCGCGTCCGGGATGCCGCCGTAGCCGATTTGCAGCGTTGAGCCGTCATCAATCATGTCGGCCACATACTTGCCGATGGCCTGCTGAACCGGGCCGATTTTGGGCAAGCCCACTTCCATGATTGGGTCGCTGCTTTCAATCAGCGCCGTCACTTGCGAAATGTGAACCAGGCAATTGCCATTGGCGAAAGGCACGTTAGGATTCACTTCAAGCGCAATCACGCGAGCCTTGGCCAAGGCGGCCATTGTGTAATCGGTTCCCAGACTGAGTGAGAAATAGCCATGCTGATCCATGGGCGAGGCCATGGAGAACACGACATCCGCCGGAATCTGATTGCGCTCGATCAGGCTCGGCATTTCAGAAAAGTAGCTGGGGATGAAGTCAACCCAGCCAGCTTGGCCGCCAGCGCGTGTGGCTGCACCATAGAAAAATGCAACATGGCGCACATGATCGACCGTTTCCGGGTCGATATAACCGTATTTGCGCACGGCCAGAATTTGACCGACCTTGACGTCATGGAAGCGGCGACGTTGTTCCGAGAGCGCAGTGAGCAGGGCTGGTGGTTCGCCAACGCCAGTGGGAACAATGATGAAATCACCATCTTTGATTAGATTGATTGCATCATCGGCGGTGCCGCGCTTTTTCTGGTACAGGTCTTGAACTGACATGATTCGCTATGTCCCTATCTGGTTGTGTTTAAGTAAATTTTGCAGCCGGGAATGTTAGTCGACGCAAGGGCGAGTCCACCTGACAGATGGGCGTAGCCATGTTGACGTTTATCAAGAAAACAGGGCGGAGTTGGTGGCGCTTAACCTCCAGAGTCAAGCGTGAATGCCGCGTGCTGGTCCTGTCCGAGAATTTCAACCAATTGTGGCAAGGCGAGTTGCAAGGCTGCTTTCAAGGTATGCGGTGGATTGATGATGAACATGCCGCTGGCAGGCAGGCCAGGGCGGATAACCTCACCTGCTTCATCGGATGTCAACTTGCTTGATTTAATGGTCAAGGTGGCATTCAGCCATTTTTTGCCGGACTTGGTGGCCAGTGTCTTGAGCTTGCGCGGCACATCGTGCGCCTCCGGGCGGGGAATGATGGGATACCAGACCGCATATGTGCCCGTGGCAAACCGGACAAGGGAGTCGGCGACCATGGCCACCACGCGGCTGTAGTCGTTTTTGATTTCGTAACTGGGATCGCTTAGGACCAGCGCCCGGCGCGCCGGCGGTGGCAGGAATTTTTTGATACCTTCAAAACCGTCTTCGCGTAAAACAGCGACCTGGCGACCCGCTTCGAGTTGGCCAATGTTGGCCGACAGCGTTTTGGAGTCGGTGGGGTGAATCTCAAAGAGTTTGAGTTTGTCGCGCTCGCCGAGCAGGTGCTGGATGATGAAGGGCGAGCCGGGATACACCTTGTGACTGCCCTTGCTGTTGAAACTGGCGACCAGCTCCAGGTAGTCCTTGATAATCGGCGCCAGACCTTCTGCTATTGATTTTGCAGCTGCAGACGCTTTTTTGGCGGGCGCTGGAGGCGTATTGATGTATGAAAGAAGTTTTAAAAAACCATTGGCAGCTTCTCCGCTGGTTTCTGCGTATTCGCCATCAAGACGGTATAAACCAGCTCCGGCGTGGGTGTCAAATACCGTAAGTGCGGTGTCTTTTTGCCGCAAATGCCGCAGGATGGCAATGAGCACAGTGTGTTTGAGAACGTCGGCATGGTTGCCGGCATGGAAGGCGTGGCGATAACTAAACATGCCCCTATGTTAACGAAGCGGGCGCGGTATATTGTGTAGACTTGACTACCGTACCGCCATCGCGTCCGGTTCACGCACAATAACGATCCCAACATGCGCAAGAATTTTCAGCTGTGAACGATTTGCCACTCCCGATACCAGAGCCTTTTCAAGCCTGTGTCATCCACATTGACGCGTTGCCCAATGGCACCCGCTTGGCCGAGTTTGAAATCCTGGGCCTGCTGGGCGTGGGGGGCTTCGGGATGGTTTACAAGGCATATGACCATTCATTGCAGAGAATCGTGGCGATCAAGGAATACATGCCCGCCGCCATTGTGGGACGGGCAGCAGGCCTGTCGTTGACCATCCGCTCCTCCATTGATCAGTCTTCCTTCTCGGCAGGATTGACGTCTTTTGTGGCGGAAGCCCGTTTGCTGGCCCGTTTTGATCATCCGTCACTGGCGAAAGTGTTTCGTTTCTGGGAGGCGAACAATACCGCCTACATGGCCATGCCGCTGTACATGGGTATGACGCTCAAGCAGGCGCGCAGCCAAATGCGAAGTCCGCCCCCGGAAGCCTGGTTGCGTCAGGTGTTGTGGTCGGTTCTGGAGGCCCTTCAGGTTCTTCATGATAACAATACCTTGCACCGCGATGTATCGCCAGACAACATTTTTTTGCAGGATGTCGGACCTCCCGTTTTGCTCGACCTCGGTTCTGCGCGGCGTGCGGTGTTGGATGCGGGGCAAAAACACACCGCAGTCTTGAAGGTGAATTACGCACCCATTGAGCAATACGCGGATTCAGTGGACCTGGTTCAGGGGCCGTGGACGGATCTTTATTCGGTGGCGGCGGTGATCCATGGTTGTTTGTGTAACGAGCCTCCCTTGCCCGCCACATTTCGGGTGTTGCGCGATCGCATGCCCACGATGGTCAGCGTTGCTGAAACCGTGAAAGAGCATTTTGGGGTGTCGTACTCGGATGAGTTTGTTGTAGCGCTGGATCAAGCCCTGTCGATTCAGCCTGATGCCCGGCCCAAAAATGTGGCCGCCTTGGCCGCGCAAATGCGGCTCAACCAGCCGGACGATATGTTGCGGTTTGATTGGCGTGCCGATGTGAGTGACTTGCTTGTCGCGCCCAGCGAGTCTCAACTCCCGTTGCAGGAAGGAGCATCGTCCTCAATGCAGACGATCCTGGCGGAAAAAACCAGGGTCCAGACGGCCATTGTTGACCCCAAAACGAATGTGCAGAGCGACCAGCCGGCGGGTAAAGACGGAAAGAAGAGTTTGAAGTTGACGCTGCTGGGGCTGGCTGCGGTCCTGTTCATTGCAGCCTGGTTTTTTCTGGGGCAGCAGCGCGAATCCGAGGTGGTTGCTGCTGTTGTTCCGCCGGTCGTTGCTGGAGTGCCTGTGTCAGCCACGCAACCAGGAGAGGCGGACAAGCCTGTGGCGTCAGACCCGCAGCTTGCTGCGTCGTCACCCAAACCAGCGGTTTCAGTTCCGCAACCTGTTGCTTTGCCTCCCGTAGCGGCCAAACCGGCGGCTTCTGCTCCAGTGAAGCGGATTGCGCCGAAGCTGGCGCCGCCGCCTTCGTCTTCAGCGCAGAAGGAAAAGGAGAAGGAGAGGACTACGCCTCATCCTGATGAGGCTGTCGCAGTCCAAAAGGAGGAAGTTGCTGCTCCGAAGGCGCCGGTGGTTTTGTGCGCTGACAGCAATTTCATCACGCGCCCCATGTGTATTTATCAGGAGTGCAAGAAGTCGCAATATGCCGAGTTGGCGGTTTGCATAGAAAGCCGTCGCCGCTACCCGGACAATTGAAGTCGCATCAAGCGTCCTCTTGCGGGTTTTTTGTGTGGACTGATGATGGGTTTTGGGGGGATTCTGAAGATTTGTATAATGTAAGGCTTCGCAGCGCTTTTGTGGCTCCGCGGCGAAGCCAGAACCCCACCTAAGAGATTCCCATCAGAGGAACGCCGACCGTGGAAAAGAGCCCGCCAAACCCTCCTTTAAAAGAGAAAACTCATGACCAAAACTTTCAGCGCGAAACCCGCTGACGTGGTGCACGAGTGGTTTGTGATTGACGCGACCGACAAGGTCCTCGGACGAGTAGCCAGCGAAGTTGCTCTCCGTTTGCGCGGCAAACACAAGGCCATTTATACGCCTCACGTCGATACCGGTGACTTCATTGTCATCATCAACGCATCTCAATTGCGTGTCACTGGCGCCAAGCCAATTGACAAGGTTTATTACAGCCACTCCGGCTACCCAGGTGGTATTTCTGCCATCAACTTTCGTGACATGCAGTCGCGCTTTCCTGGCCGTGCTTTGGAAAAAGCCGTCAAGGGCATGCTGCCAAAAGGCCCTCTGGGCTATGCCATGATCAAGAAGCTCAAGGTTTACGGTGGTGCAGAGCATCCCCATACCGCCCAGCAGCCCAAAGTGTTGGAAATTGCAGGCATTTCTGCCAATGCCACTAAGAGGGAGTCCGCCAAATGATCGGTGAATGGAATAATGGTACCGGCCGTCGCAAATCCAGCGTCGCCCGTGTCTTCCTGAAAAAAGGCTCCGGCCAGATCGTGATCAATGGTAAAGACATCGCCAAGTTTTTTGGCCGTGGCACTTCCATCATGATTTGCAAGCAACCCCTGTTTTTGACTAACCACGCTGAAACGTTTGACATCATGGTCAACGTGGCAGGCGGCGGTGAGTCCGGCCAGGCTGGCGCTGTGCGCCACGGCATTACCCGCGCCCTGATTGACTACGATGCAACGCTCAAATCTGAGTTGAGCAAAGCAGGCTTCGTGACACGTGATGCCCGTGAAGTCGAACGTAAGAAGGTCGGTTTCCACGGTGCACGTCGCCGCAAGCAGTTCAGCAAGCGTTAATTTCTTTCGAAATTTCGCCAACGAATTGTTGGAAAAATCAGCCGCCAGAATGCAGATTTCGGCGGCTTTTTTTATGCCTGCTGCTAGACTTCACGCCCCATGCGACTTCGCCTACTTCTTCGCCGTCTGACCATTAGCGCGCCACGCATGGCGGTACGCAGTGCTCTGCCGTGGCCGTTACGATGGGCCGGGCTGGCGATTGTCCTCGGTTTTTGTGCTGCCATTGGTTTGTGGGCCTTTGAGTTTGGCAAAGACATTGCCGGTCTTGATAAAGGTACCAAGGAAGAGTTGCAGCAAGTCAGGGCCAAGCTGGAGGATGTGCGGGCTGAAGTCCTTAACTTGAAAGGCGAGCGTGACAAGGCCCAGTCGGTTGCCAACACCGTGGATACCTTGATGACGTCAGAAAAAGTGGCGCAGGAACGGTTGGCTGTGCAGAACAAGCAGCTTGAAGCGGAAAATCAGCGCTTGCGCGATGATTTGGGTTTTTTTGAAAAGCTGATTCCCACAACCGGTGGGGATGGTCTTGCCATACGCAGCGTGCAGGCAGAGCTTCATAATGGTCGTGAAGTCAAATGGCAGGTGCTGGTGATTCAGTCGCAAAAGAATCCGCAGGAGTTCAGTGGGCAACTCGATCTCAGTTTTACCGGTGTGCTCAATGGCAAGCCTTGGGTTGCAACCTTGCCGGGTGGGTCCAAGTCTTTCAAATTGAAGCAATATGGTCGGATGGATGGCGTCTTTGAACCGCCACAGCAAGTTGTCATCAAAAGCGTCACAGCCAAGGTGATGGATGGTTCGGTCGTCAAGGCGACGCAATCCATCAAGCTATAGTCCGCCTATTTCCACTCGTATCTGGGGTCAATATGTTCAACAAGAAAAAACAACCTCCCATCAAGAGCCTGATTGCCGAGGGCAGCCAAATTGACGGCAATTTTAAATTCGCTGATGGCTTGCGCATCGATGGCGCTGTGAACGGAAATATCAGTGCCCAGAGCGAGCAATCGAGCATTCTGGTAATTTCAGAAACAGCCATGATTACCGGTGAAGTTCATGCCGATCACATCATCATCAATGGCACTGTCAACGGGCCGATTCATGCGCGTGTGATGCTGGAGTTGCAGCCCAAGGCGCGAATCACAGGGGATGTCCACTACGTTGCGCTGGAAATGCATCAGGGGGCCATCATTGCCGGGCAACTGCGCCCTGTCCTTGGGGCCGAGGAAAAGCCCACACTTAAATTAGCGGCAAATAACGCTTAGCCCAATGCTTGAGCAAATTGCTGTACTATTATTAAATTCAATTTAACGGAGCAACGAATGAGTGCCGTCGCAGAAAACATCCAGACTGAAATGCCGGGCCCAATTCTCTTCACGGACAGCGCCGCCGCCAAAGTGGCCGACCTGATCGCCGAAGAGGGCAATCCTGATCTGAAATTACGCGTTTTTGTGCAAGGTGGGGGCTGTTCCGGCTTTCAGTACGGTTTTACGTTTGATGAAATCACCAACGATGACGACACCATCATGTCCAAGAATGGCGTGTCTTTGCTGATCGATGCCATGAGCTACCAGTACCTGGTCGGGGCAGAAATTGATTACAAGGAAGACCTGCAAGGCGCCCAGTTCGTGATTAAGAATCCGAACGCGACAACGACCTGCGGCTGCGGTTCCAGCTTTTCTTAAATGAAATGACCCGGGTCAAGCCGGGTAAATTGCACCGAGTACACGGGCGCCTTTGGCGCCCGTGACTGTTTGCAGGCTGGCCGTTTCACGCGAAACCGTTTTGCGGGCCAGCCATGCAAAGGCGCTCGCTTCCACCTGCAGCGGTGGCAAGCCTTGAAGTTGTGAGGATCGAACTTGCAGCGTAGGCAACAGCGCTTGCAGACGCCGCATCAGGTGACCATTGAAGGCGCCGCCGCCACACACAATCAATGACTCGCTATTAAGTCCATAGCTGCTCACGCAGGCTGCACAAGCGTTAGCGGTCAATTCTGTTAATGTGGCTTGGACATCAACAGGCGCTACCAATGTAAACCCCTGGTCCAGTTTTTCAGCGAGCCAGCGTGGATTGAACAGATCACGCCCGGTACTCTTGGGCGCAGGCTGGTCAAAATAGGGCTCATTGAGCAGGGTGGCCAACAAGCCCGCATGCACCTTCCCGGTGGCCGCCCAGGCGCCATCGGCGTCGTAGGCGTGCCCCAGGTGCTGCTGGCACCAGAAGTCCATCAGCGCATTGCCGGGGCCGCAGTCAAAGCCCAGCACGTCGTCAGCGAGTTTCGGGCCCAGCACGGTGAGGTTTGAAATGCCGCCAATATTGAGGGCGGCCACCGTTTCGCCCAGGTGTCCGAACACGGATTGGTGAAAAGCGGGTACCAGAGGCGCACCTTGACCACCTGCGGCCACATCGCGGCTGCGGAAGTCAGCCACGATGTCGATGCCCGTCAATTCAGCCAACAAGGCCGGGTTGTTGAGCTGCAAAGAGTAGCCGGTACCGTCAAAAGCGAGCGGCTGATGCCGCACGGTCTGGCCGTGGGCGCCTATGGCGGTTACCTGCGTTTTGTCAATGCCAGAGGTCTCCAGCAAGCGGGCCACGACCTGTGCATAGACGCGCACCAAGGCATTGGCTGCCAGTGCGGCGCGGTGCAATTCATTGGCGCCGGGGGTGTTCAAGGCCAGCAGCTCCCGGGTCAAGTCCGCCGGGAACGGGGCTGTGGCATAGGCGACGACGTTCAGCTTGGGGTTGGCAAAGTCAACCAGCACCCCATCGACCCCGTCCAGCGAGGTGCCTGACATGAGGCCAATGAAAAGTTCAGCCACGCCGTGTCAAGCCCGGGATGCTTACTGGGCGCTGGTTTGTTGAATGCTTGCAGCAGCCGAGAGCGCCACCCGGTTCTCGGAGGCAAGCTTGGCAAATGCGGGTTTGGCGGCAGGCGATACCGGCACAGTCTCATTGCCGCGAGCCACCGTGAGCGGATCGCGGTAAACGCCGTTGATGCGGTATTCAAAATGCAGATGGGGCCCGGTGGCCCAGCCCGTGGCGCCGACCGCGCCAATCGTGTCGCCTTGGGCTACGTTGGTGCCTTTGCTCACATTGATGCGGCTTAGGTGGGCATAGACCGTGGTGTAGTTGTTGCGATGCTTGAGCATGACGACGTTGCCATAGCCATTTTGAACGCCAGCGAATTCGACCACGCCATCTCCAACGCTGCGAACCGGGGTGCCGGTGGGGGCAGCGTAATCCACGCCCTCATGGGCTTTCCAGATGTGCAGCAGGGGGTGGAAACGCATTTTGAAGCCGCTGGTGATCCGGGAAAAGGCCACCGGGGACGCGAGAAAGGCCCGGCGCAGGCTTTGCCCGTCCAGCGAGTAGTAGCCGCCTTTGCCTGCTGCGACAGGGTCCTGAAACCACATGGCCTGGAAAGTCTTGCCATTGTTGACAAACTCGGCACTCAGCACGCGGCCGGTACGCAGGGGCTCGCCATCGCCTTCCAGGGTTTCATAAACGATGGAGAAACGGTCGCCCTTGCGCAGTGAGCGGTGGAAATCAATGTCACCAGCGAAGATTTCGGCAATCTGCGTGGCCACGGCATCTGGAATTCGGGCTTCGTCGGTGGCGGCGAATAGCGACGATTCAATGGTTCCGCTGGCCAGTCGGGTGGTGGCTGTCAAGGCGTCGGATTCGGTCCGGGACTGAAAGCCTTTCGGTGTTTTTTCGACCACCAGGCGCTTGAAGCTGCCATCGCCTTCGGGGCTCCAGCGAGCGCTGAGTTTGAGCAAGGTGTTGTGTTCGCTGGTCTCGGCGGTGACATTGCGGCCACTGCGGCCCAGTACCAGGCGGGCGGCGGCATCGGTGCGCATGAAGGCGGCGGCCGCAGCATCATCCACGCCCAGGCGCTTGAGCAAGGTGTCGGCGGTGTCGCTGGAGCGGGTGACTTCGGATCTAAACAGGGTGAAAGCGGCGGTGTTCAGGTCAGACGCCGCATTCAAAGGCAGCGCTTGAACCGACTCCATAATCTGCCGCACGGGCAAATCAGCCGCATCAGGCGCGAAAGAAGCCACGGCAAAAGCGCCACCACCGCCACCGAGCAACAAGGCTGTAATGACGGCGATGATTCGTTTAGGATGTTTTTTGATTGTTTGGCTGGAGAATGTCAATAACGCGGTTTTGGCGTGAAGCAGGCTGGTCATCAAAAGAAGCTTTCCAAATGAAGGTCGTTGAGTGCGCAACCGAACAGACAAAGAAGGTGCTCACGCTTACCGAATTAAAATCTAGCCCCTGGGAGATCGCGAAGTATAACTGCGCCATCCCGTCAAACCAAAATTATCCTTATGAATCAAGCCCAGACCCCCAAGTACCCTGTAACAGACCGTGTCCTGGAGGCGCTTGCGGTGACCTTGCGGGGCTGTGAAGAATTGATCCCGCAAGACGACTGGATCAAGAAGCTGGCCCGCTCCGAAGCCACCGGTACGCCGCTACGCATCAAGCTGGGCCTGGACCCGACAGCGCCGGATATTCACATCGGCCACACCGTGGTGCTTAACAAAATGCGCCAGTTGCAGGACTTGGGGCACACCGTCATTTTCCTGATAGGCGACTTCACCACGCTCATTGGTGACCCGTCCGGTCGCAACACCACGCGCCCACCGTTGACCCGCGAGCAGATCGAAATCAATGCCCAAACCTATTACAGACAGGCCTCAATGGTGCTGGATCCGAGTAAAACCGAGATTCGCTACAACAGTGAGTGGGGCGACACGCTGGGCTCGCGCGGCATGATTGAGCTGGCCTCGCGCTATACCGTGGCCCGCATGATGGAGCGCAACGATTTTCATGACCGCTTCCACTCAGGCACGTCCATCAGCGTGCACGAGTTTTTGTACCCGCTGATGCAGGGCTACGACTCGGTCGCGCTCAAAAGCGATCTGGAACTGGGTGGCACCGACCAGAAATTCAACCTGTTGATGGGGCGCCACTTGCAGGCTGAATACGGCCAGGAGCCGCAGTGCATCCTGACCACGCCCTTGCTCGAAGGGCTGGATGGCATCGAAAAAATGTCCAAGAGCAAGAACAACTACATCGGTATCTCGGAAGACGCCAACACCATGTTCGCCAAGGTGCTCAGCATCTCCGACGTGCTGATGTGGCGCTGGTACACCTTGCTCAGCTTCCAGAGCGAAGCCGCCATTGCCGCTCTGAAAGCTGAAGTAGCGGCGGGTCGCAACCCGAAAGACGCCAAAGTGGCGCTGGCCAAAGAAATCACGGCCCGCTTTCACTCCGTGGCCGCTGCCGATGCCGCCGAACAGGACTTTATCAACCGCAGCAAGGGTGGCGTGCCCGACGAGATTCCTGAGGTCGCGCTGCCGCTGGGCGAGGGTGGTGCCCCCGTAGGAATTGGCGCCTTGCTCAAGCTGGCCGGACTGGCCGCATCGAGCGGCGAAGGCAACCGCCTGATTGACGGTGGCGGTGTACGTGTCGATTCCAGCGTGGTCAGCGACAAAGGGCTGAAGCTGGGCGCGGGCACGTATGTGGTCCAGGTCGGCAAGCGCAAGTTCGCCAAAGTCACGCTGGGCTGATCGCGCATGATGAAGCTGATCCCCGCCCGTTTTTTGACGCCGCAGCGTCTGTTGTTGGCCTCCATCGGGGTGGCGGTCATCACCATCGTTCTCAAAACACTGGCCTGGTACATCACCGACTCGGTGGGCTTGCTGTCGGATGCGATGGAGTCGTTTGTCAACCTGGCCAGCGCCATCTTCGGTTTGATGATGGTCACCATCGCCCAGCGCCCCGCTGATCTGGAACACCCGTACGGTCACCACAAGGCCGAGTATTTTTCAAGCGGCTTTGAAGGTGTTTTGATCATTGCCGCCGCCATGGGCATCATCTGGGCGGGCGGTCACCGCCTGTTTGACCCGCAACCGATTCAGGAAGTGGGCTGGGGGCTGGCTTTGTCCATCTTCAGTTCCGGCTTGAATGGCTTGATGGCCTGGGTCATGTTTGGCGCCGCCAAAACCCACCGCTCCATCGCGCTGGAGGCCGATGCCCGGCACTTGGTGACCGATGTCTGGACTTCGGTCGGCGTGGTGATCGGCATCAGCGCCGTCGCCGTGACCGGCTGGCTCTGGCTGGATGCCGTGGTCGCCATCGGCGTTGCGCTGAATATTCTGTTGGAAGGCTGGCACCTGATATGGCGCTCGTCGCAGGGCCTGATGGACGAGGCCGTGGAGCCCGATGTGCTGGGCGAAATTCACAAAACACTGGCGGCGTTTGACCCGCAAACCATCCGTTTTGACCATGTGGCCACGCGCCGCTCAGGCCAGCGCCGCTTTGTCGACCTGCACATGCACATGCCGACTCACTGGACGCTGGGGCGCGCCGCGGCGGTGCGAACCAGCGTGGAGCAGGCCTTGATGCGTGCGGTGCCGGGGCTGCGCGCCACCATTCAGCTACTGCCATGCGACGTGGAAGCTCACCTTGACGATGCGCAGGATTTGAAATGAATGGGGCAAATCGGGGCCACGATCTCCGCCGTGCTGGTGCGTTAAGTCGATTCATGCAAAAATATAGCTAGCCATATTTTTGGAGACATCAGATGCGCGCTATTGCCGTTTATGAAGCTAAAAACAGATTCTCTGAAATGATCGCCGCCGTCGAGCATGGCGAAGAAATCACCATCACACGGCATGGTGCGCCGGTGGCGCGGCTGGTGGCAATCGGCGCGACCGAGCCCCCCGCGTTGGAGCAGCGCCAGCGTGTACTCAGCGCCATGCAGCAACTGCGCGCCTTGGGCGCAGGCAGCGAGCTGGGCTGTACCATCCAGCAAGCCATTCAGGCGGGGCGCGACTGATGACCTTTGTGCTCGATAACTCGGTGGTTACAGGCTGGTATCTGCCCAGCCTGGCCTCCGACTACAGCAATGCCATGGCAATCCGGCTGGAGGTGGATAAAGCCCTGGTGCCCCCACTGTGGCAGCTGGAATTGGCGAATGTTCTGAAAACCGCCTGCACCAAAGGCCGACTGACCCAAGCCCAGGCGCGGCAAATTCTGGACACACTGAGCCAACTGCCGATTGAAGTTGACACGGGTGCACCACCCGGACAGCGATCCTTGTTTGAGTTGGCGATGCGCTACAACCTGAGCAGCTACGACGCCGCATATCTGGAACTTGCCATGCGCCACGGCTTGCCGCTGGCGACACAAGATGAACAACTCAAACTGGCCGCCCAAGCGGCCGGTGTGGATGTACTTTGAAAGTCTGCCCATGATCGCCGTTTTACAGCGCGTGTCCGAAGCCAAAGTCGTCATCGACCGTCAAACCGCAGGCCAGATCGGTGCCGGTTTGCTGGTATTGCTGTGCGCCGAGCAGGGCGATACTGCGGTGCAAGGCGACAAGCTGCTGGCCAAGATTTTGAAACTGCGCATCTTCAGCGACGATGCGGGCAAGATGAACCGCAGTGTGCAGGACCTCGATGGCGCTGGCCTGTCCGGTGGATTGCTGATCGTGAGCCAGTTCACGCTGGCCGCCGACGCCTCGGGCGGCAACCGTCCCAGCTTCACGGCGGCGGCCAAGCCGGAGGACGGTCGCCGTTTGTATGACGACTTCGTGGCCAAGGCCCGGCTGACGCACCCCCTTGTGCAAACCGGCCAGTTTGGCGCCGACATGAAGGTGCATCTGGTCAATGACGGCCCGGTGACGATTCCCTTGCGTATTGCACCCGTGCAGCAGTCGCTATAAATTAAGTAGCTGCTCGCGCAGTGTTGACGGGGGCTGCAGGTGGATTCTTCTTGAATTCATGGTGGTGATGATGCCAGCGAATGGGGAAGGCTGACGTCGGCAATGCAGCGGGAACTGCAGTTCAACGTCCGCACTCAATTGCGAATGAATCTTTGTGAAATACCACAACTAAAATCGGCTCAAGTTAGCCATGGATTGCCATTGGTTTTCGAGACCATCAGTCATTACTTGTTGCCCTATTGACATATCGTATGTATTTCATTTTTCATTGGAGTTTCACCGCATTTTTGATGCTCTGTTCTGTCACAGCTATCGGCGGCGAAACTATTTACTGCGCTTCAACATCCGAACTCACAAAATATGAGGGTGAATATGCAAGAAAAGATATTTGGGATAAGTTTAAAACAGCAAAAGACTGGAGTTCATTGGACGAAGTCATTTCGCGTAATGACAATATCATTTCCATAAGGATACCTACCTCCGGCGACTTTTCGGGAGCAATCAATCACTGGCATGAAGGTGCGAATCCCTGCATCAAGTTCAATAAGCTTCAATTGTGGGTAACTGATCCATCCAATGAATCCCCCCAAGGAGAGCTTTCAGTGCGAAAAGACGCTGTGTGGGTTGGCCCATTTATTCGCGTGGGGCCCGCTTTTTCAGAAAAAAGACTTTACTTCAATCAGTTATTCGGAAATAAGTGTTTTGAGTCATCTCGCGGCGATCCATGGTGTTTTGGTTCCGGCTACATTCAAGTTGGGGGCTCTCTTACTTACCGTGCTGAACTGGTTTTAGACCGAACTGAGATGCCAGATTATGGTTTTTCGGTTGTAGTAATACCCACAAACGAAAAGGAAAAGCTTTTGGTGTTTAAAAGAGACGGCGATGGTTGGCAGGTGTTTGAAGAAAAATGGAATTTCGAAGAGCGTTGGGCTGATAAGCACATCCGAAAGCCTTGGCGGATATTGAAAACACCCGTGAAATAGTTTCATTGGGCGACTAAATAGTTATGTGAGTGACGCTGTAGGCATTCATGCGTCAGACTAGATCACCAGGAATGAAGGCTTACTCGTCTGCTGTTTTCAACGGCTGCTATCAAGAAACTCGAAGGACCGGGTCCACTCTAAACCAACTGCCGAGCTTCACAACTGACCCCGTCAGCCTTGAGCTCAACCCGTTAATAAGGACTGTCAAACCCTAGGCGCGTCAAAATCTCCACCTCCCGCAACTCCATGACCTGGGCGTCCTCCTCGCTGGTTTCGTGGTCCCAGCCCTGGGCATGCAGTGCGCCATGCACCAGCAGATGCGCGTAGTGGGCTTGCAGCGTTTTGCCTTGCTCCTTGGCTTCCTGCGCAACCACCGGTGCGCACAACACCAGGTCGGCGGTGACCACCGGTTCCAGCGTGTAGTCGAAGGTCAGCACGTTGGTGGCGTAGTCTTTTTTGCGGTAGTCACGGTTCAGCGCTAGGCCCTCTTCAGCGTCCACGATGCGCACCGTGATTTCGGCGTCGCTTTGCAGCGCGTGGCGAATCCAGCGGGCCACCTTGTGGCGGGGCAGGGCGGCGCGGTGCAGCGCGGCATCGTCGATCTTGCCGAATTGCAGGGATAAAGCGAGTTGGTTCAACATTAACATAGGTAAATAGGCCTCTAGCCCCCGATTGATATGCGTGAGTAGCTATTGTTTTAATAGCGATTGAATGTGCTAAATCAGCTTTTTGCGGCTGCGCGGACGGGCCACCACGGCCATCACCTCGGGGTCGGCATCGTCCCGGCGCTCCAGGTTGATGCGTCCGGGCGCGTCGTAGGCGTCCACGATGCGCGCCACCAGCGGGTGGCGCACCACATCGGCACTGGTCATGCGGCAAATGGCAATGCCGTCCACGCGCTTGAGCACGCGCTCGGCGTCGATCAGGCCGCTGAGCTGGGTTTTGGGCAGGTCGATCTGGCTCACGTCGCCGGTGACCACGGCTTTGGAGCCGAAGCCGATGCGGGTCAGAAACATCTTCATCTGCTCGGGCGTGGTGTTTTGCGCCTCGTCCAGAATCACAAACGCGGTGTTGAGCGTGCGCCCGCGCATGAAAGCCAGCGGCGCGATTTCGATGGTTTGGCGTTCCAGCGCTTTTTGCACCTGGTCGTAGCCCATCAGGTCATACAGCGCGTCGTACAGTGGGCGCAGGTAGGGGTCGATTTTTTGTGCCAGATCGCCGGGCAAGTAGCCCAGTCGCTCCCCCGCTTCCACCGCCGGGCGCGTCAGCACGATGCGCTGCACAGCGCTGCGCTGCAAGGCGTCCACGGCCATGGCCACCGCCAGGTAGGTTTTGCCGGTGCCCGCCGGGCCAATGCCAAAGGTGATGTCGTTGGCGGCGATGCTGTCCAGGTAGGTGGCCTGGTTCATGGTGCGGGGCTTGAGGTCGCTGCGTTTGGTTTTGAGCGAGGGGCTGTCGGCGTCATTCATGTCAGGGTCACCGGCCAGCATCAGCTGGATGGTGGCGGTGTCGATGGGGCGCGCCGCCATCTCATACATCGCCTGCAGCATTTCCATGCCGCGCTTGGCATTGGCCTTGGTGCCATCCACTTTGAACTGCTCGTGGCGGTGCGCAATTTTGACTTGCAGCGCCACTTCGAGGGTGCGCAAATGTTCGTCCATGGGGCCGCACAGGTGGGCCAATCGGGTGTTGTTGGGCGGCGAAAAAAGGTGTCTGAGGATCAAGTTGATAATTCCTGAAAAAGTTACCCATGATAGGCAAGAAATGATCGGCAAATTAACAGGCACGTTAAGCGACAAAAATCCACCCCAGGTGCTGGTGGATTGCAACGGTGTGGGCTACGAAGTTCATGTCCCCATGAGCACGTTTTACAACTTGCCGGAACTCGGTGCCAAGGTGAGTCTGCTGACGCATTTTGTGGTGCGTGAAGATGCGCAAATCCTCTACGGCTTCGAGAACGCGGGTGAACGCGAAGCCTTTCGCCAGCTCATCAAAATCACAGGCGTCGGGCCGCGTACCGCTTTGTCGGTGCTCTCTGGCATGAGCGTGAGCGAGTTGTCTCAGGCGGTGACGATGCAGGAGTCCGGTCGCTTGATGAAGGTGCCCGGCATTGGCAAAAAGACGGCCGAACGGCTGCTGCTGGAGCTCAAAGGCAAGCTCGGCCCGGACATTGGCGTTTCAGCCAGCGTGGCCAACGACGCACAGGGAGATATCTTGCAGGCCTTGATTGCGCTGGGTTACAGCGACAAGGAAGCGGCTCTGTCTCTCAAGGCCTTGCCCGCTGATGTGGGGGTGAGCGAAGGCATCAAGCTGGCGCTGAGGGCGCTTTCCCGAAGCTAATTTTCCAGGTCGCAACGCTTACTGCGCATTCCTGATCGCCCGTCCATTGGTCGGTTGCACCGGTCGGGCGTTTTGGGGGAACAGTTGAGAAAACAGCTTGATCTGTTCCCGGCTGGCCGTGGCGGTCTGTTTCAGCACCATCCACAACACGCCTTCGGTGCAGGGCGGTGTGGTGAGCGAGCCCATGAACTGGTAGTAACGCTGATCCTGGGGCAGCAGTGCGGTCAGGTCGATCAGACCCATGGGCATGCGCACGCGGTCACCGCTCTCCAGCGGCATATAAGTCCAGACCTTGTTGATCAAATCGTTGGCTTCGCCCGCATCGAGCAGGACGGAGACTATCGCCATTTGCCCCTCTGCATTTTTGTGAACCAGGTGGACCACCATGGCAAAAGAGCGGAAATTGATCTGTTCTTCAGAAGGGTTGTGAAAATCGAAATGCACCAGTTTGTAGTTGGAGCCGCGTACGGTCAAAGAGTTGTCGCCGTACAAATCGACCTGGATGGTGTGGCCGTTGTTCAGCACGGAACCGCCGCTGGGCGTGTAGTTGAACTGTAGGGGTTCAGCCGGACCTTGCAGCGTGGTTGATTCGTCAATGTTGATCGGTGACTGGCGTTTGCCGGTGGCGCACACATTGAATTCGGGTTTGAGTTTGCCCCAGGCTTGAGGACCGGTTTCACCTTCATAACTCCAATGGAGTTCACCCCCTTGATGCGGGTCGCCGATGGCGACCACCGGTGCAGCCGGATGCTCCAGGATGGTTTCATGTTCTTTGGGAGGGGCTGCTTTGTGAACACGCGGGTGGCTGGGCTTTGCTTTGATCACAACCGCGACGGAGTTCGTGGCCGGAGCCGCACTGCGTTCACGTTCTGCGGCCTTGGCGGGTGTTTCTGCCGGTACTTCAGCAGTTTCCGTTTTTGGTTTGGCAGGAACCGTGATGAATTTTTTTTCCTTGCCGTTGACCACCAGCGTGATGCGTTTCTTGTCGTTGAAGGTGTCAACGGCTTCGTGCACCTGTTCACCCATACCTTTTGCGGCAGACGCTGACGATGCTGGTTTTTTTGCCGCCGTAGCAGGCGCTGCTTCAGTTGCCGGGGCGTGATCAGCGGCCCGTGCCATGTGGGGCAGGCTGGCGGCCAGTGCGATGAGCAGGCTGCAAGTGAGTCCCCAGGCAAATTTGTAGCGGAGACTGGGATGCAAAAGTTGGCCTGTCGGCATATGGCGTTGCGGCTGGCGATTCGGGTGAGTCGTATTCATGTCAGTCAGGCCGAGTGGGTTCACGATGATCTGCCCATTTTGAAAAAACGGGTTATGGACATCTTATCGGCATATTTATGCGCTCACTTGAGGCTTGGGCCTCGTCGCAAGCTATAGTCAAGCTCCATTTTGGACCCCATTGCCGTGAGTATTCAGACCGACGATTTCGCCCCCCCGCCGCCCAAACGCATGGTGTCTGCTGCGCCCGCCTCTCCCAACGAGGAAGCGATTGAGCGCGCCCTGCGCCCCAAACTGCTTGACGAGTACGTCGGCCAGGCCAAGGTGCGCGAGCAGCTCGAAATTTTTATCAGCGCGGCCAGGATGCGCGACGAGGCGCTCGACCATGTGCTGCTGTTTGGTCCCCCCGGCTTGGGCAAAACCACGCTGAGTCACATCATTGCGCACGAACTGGGCGTGAATTTGCGCCAGACCAGCGGTCCGGTGCTTGAAAAACCCAAGGATCTGGCGGCACTGCTGACAAATCTGGAGAAGAACGATGTTCTCTTCATCGACGAGATTCACCGCCTGAGCCCGGTCGTGGAAGAGATTTTGTACCCCGCGCTGGAAGACTACAAAATCGACATCATGATTGGCGAGGGACCGGCGGCGCGTTCCATCAAGCTCGATCTGCAGCCCTTTACCCTGGTCGGCGCCACCACCCGCGCTGGCATGCTGACCAACCCGCTGCGCGACCGCTTCGGCATCGTGGCGCGGCTGGAGTTTTATACCGCCGAGGAGCTGGCGCTGATCGTGCGGCGAAGCGCCGGTCTGCTCAAGGTGCCGACCGATGACAAGGGTGGCTTCGAGATTGCAAGGCGTTCGCGTGGCACGCCGCGCATTGCCAACCGGCTGTTGCGCCGGGTACGCGATTACGCCGATGTCAAAGGGGTCGGCGAGATTACTCTGGACATTGCCAACCGCGCGCTGGCGATGCTTGATGTCGATCCGCAGGGTTTTGATTTGATGGACCGCAAGTTGTTGGAGGCTGTGATTCACCGCTTTGACGGCGGCCCGGTCGGTTTGGACAACATTGCCGCCAGCATTGGTGAAGAGCGCGAAACGATTGAAGACGTGATTGAGCCCTATCTCATCCAGCAAGGCTACTTGCAGCGCACGCCGCGCGGACGCATCGCCACGCTGGCTGCCTACCGGCATCTGGGGGTGACGCCGCCGAACACGGATGGTGGCTTGTTTGCGACAGATTGAGCTGTTGTCCGTCACGACATCGCCATTTCAAAGTTCTCAGGTGCTGGTTTCGTCCAGCGCGTGATCTTCTTCCAGGTGACGCTCGTCAGACCAGCCGACCAGTGTCAGACCGTCAGGGGTCCACAGCAAGCGGTTGATGGCTGCATTTCCCAGTTTCCAGGTGCGTGGTGCCTGTAACGCCTGTCCTGTGGCAATGCGGTACAGCGCGTCCATGATGCCGCCATGGGCCACCAGCACAATTTGCTCGCCCATGTGCCGCTCGGCCAGTTCAAAAGCGGTTTGGGTAATGCGGTTGCGCACCGTCACCAGGGATTCACCGCCTTGTGGCGCCCAATCCGGGTCGCGCTTGCGCCAGCGCATGGATTGCTCGGGGTCGCTCACTTCGACTTCGGCAAAGGTCTTGCCCTGCAGCACGCCGAAATGACGTTCGCGCAAACCGGGATGGGCATGCAGCGTCCCGCCGGTGCTGGCGGCAATGGCGCGTGCTGTGTCCCAGGCCCGCATCAAGTCGCTGGAGTAAATAGCTTGAATCGGTTCGTCTACCAGTGCCCGCGCCACCCGGCGTGCCTGGTGGCGACCGGTTTCGTTCAGGCCAATGTCCAGGTGTCCCTGGATGCGGGTGCCCAGGTTCCAGTCGGTTTCTCCGTGGCGGATGGCGATGATGCGGGTGGCTTGCATGGCAATCAAAATTTAAAGGGTGACGACCTGCAGGCCCGGCAGCGAGGCCACGGGAAACTCTTCGGTATCAAACACCTTGTCGCCATCTTCGTCGGGCACGCCGGTGGTCTTGATGTTTTTGAAGTCATGCCGGGTGGCATCCATCAGGTGTGAAGGCACCACGTTTTGCAGCGCAGTGAACATGGTCTCGGTGCGGCCGGGGTATTGTTTTTCCCAGTCGCGCAGCATCTGGCCGATGAGTTGGCGCTGCAGGTTTTCCTGGCTGCCGCACAAGCTGCACGGAATGATCGGAAATTCGCGGTGCGCGGCCCAGCGGATCAGGTCTTTCTCCGCCACATTGGCCAGTGGACGGATCACGATGTGGCCGCCGTCGTCGCTCACCAGTTTGGGCGGCATGCCCTTGAGCTTGCCGCCGAAAAACATGTTCAAAAAGAAGGTCTGCAGCATGTCGTCGCGGTGGTGCCCGAGTGCGATTTTGGTGATCTTGAGCTCATCCGCCACCCGGTACAAAATGCCACGGCGCAGGCGACTGCACAGGCTGCACATGGTTTTGCCCTCGGGCACCACTTTTTTGACGATGCTGTAGGTGTCCTGCGTTTCGATGTGGTATTCGATGCCCAGTTTGGACAGGTACTCGGGCAGGATGTGGGCCGGAAAGCCGGGCTGCTTTTGGTCCAGGTTGACTGCAATGATCTCGAACTTGATGGGCGCGCGTTTTTGCAGTTTCAACAAAATGTCCAGCAAGCCAAAGCTGTCTTTGCCACCGGAGACGCAGACCATCACGCGGTCGCCTTCCTCGATCATGTTGAAGTCGATGATGGCTTTGCCAACCTGATGGCACAGGCGTTTTTCCAGCTTGTGGGTTTCGCGTTCTATTTTTTGCGCCTTCGCGACCGACATGCCCGCCACAGGGACTTCGGTAGTTGTTTCGTTTTCTGTCCAGACTGCACTCATGATGTCATTCTCAATTCAATTAATTCTTACCACTGGCCGGTTTCGACACGAATGGCGACTTCGCAGTCGTCAAAAATCTCCAACTTGGCAATCTTGACCCGCACCCCCACGACGCCGGGTAACTGCATCAGGCGGTTAGCCAGCTTGCCGATCAGCGTTTCCAGCAGATTGACATGCTCTGCTGTGCATTCGTTGATGATGATCTGGCGCACCTTGCGGTAGTCCAGCACGCGGTTGATGTCATCGTCGTGTGGCAGCAATGGCTGCTTGCCCAGGCTGAGCTCGGCGTCAACCTGGATCGGCTGGGGTGCCGTTTTCTCCAGCTCCAGAATGCCCAAGTTGGCGTCAAAGCGCAAGCCGGTGAGTGTGAGGGTTTGACTGCCAGAGGTGTGGGGCATGATGGGCGCGGGTAAGTGTGGCTGGGGTGGAGATGCTTCACAGCATCGAAAAATCGCGCTCGAATTTCATCAGGTGCTGACCACCATCGACCAAGATGGTGGTGCCGGTGATGGACTGGTTGTCAATTGCGAATTTTACGGTGGCGGCCACATCGGCCGGGGTGGACGAGCGGCCCAGCGGCGAGAGCTGGTGCAGTCCCTCAAATTTTTCCGGACTCAGCAAGTGGCTGGTCAAGGTCAGGCCGGGGGCCACGCCGACCACGCGAAGCTGCGGGCTCAGCGCCATCGCCAGCATGGTGTTGGCCGCTTCCAGCGCCGCTTTGGACAGGGTGTAGCTGAAAAAATCGGGGTTCTGGTTCCACAGTTTCTGGTCCAGCAGATTGACCACCACACCCAGCGGGCGGCGCGCCTGGGCGCTGGCCGAACCATCGCGCTGAACGACGTGGGCATGCAGGGCTTGCGCCAGAATAATGGCCGCGCCGGTGTTGCTGCGCAGGTGCTTGTCCATGGCAGCAAAGCTAAAGGTGGCCGCGGTGTCGTGCTCAAAGGTGGAGGCGCTATTGACCACGGCATCGACCCGGCCGAATTGCGCAATGACTTGCGGCAGCAGGTTGCGCACTGCGGCTTCGTTCGTTAAATTTGCACGAAAAGCGGCGCTACCCCTTGTCAGTCGTGCGCAGTCGGCTACTGTTTTTGTAGCATCTTCGAGTGAGTCGCGGTAATGAACCGCGACCCGCCAGCCATCTTTGGCCAGCGCCAGCGCGATTTCACGCCCCAAGCGTTTGGCAGCGCCCGTAACAAGAACCGTGCGGAGAAGGGGATGGGAAGACATTCGGGGACAATTCAGGCGTTATGAAAACACCCTACAGTTTAACGAGCGCTCTTTCTGCGCACTTGGCACAGGCTATTACGACCCAGGGCGGCTGGATCGGCTTTGACGAATTCATGTCGTTGGCCCTGTATACGCCGGGCCTGGGCTACTACGCCAACGACAGCACCAAATTCGGTGCCATGCCCGAGGCGGGCAGCGACTTTGTGACCGCGCCCGAGATGACGCCTCTGTTCGGCCGCACCCTGGCGATGCAGGTGGCGCAAGCCTTGCAGGTGACTCACACCACCGAGGTCTGGGAGTTTGGCGCCGGTTCTGGCGCGCTGGCGCTGCAACTGCTGCAAACGCTTGAGGCGCTGGGCCAGCCCCTGACGCGCTACAACATTGTGGATTTGTCCGGCAGCCTGCGCGCACGCCAGCAGCTCAAGCTGGAGAAATACGCCGACACCGTGCAGTGGGTGAGTGCTTTGCCAGAAGCTATGCAAGGCGTGGTGGTCGGCAACGAAGTGCTGGACGCTATGCCGGTGAAGCTGCTAGCCCGCATCAAGGGCCTCTGGTACGAGCGCGGGGTGTCGATGGCGCCGCTCGGTGATGAAGCGCCGGTGGATGCCACGCCCGAATTTGCCTGGCAAGACCGTCCCACCGAACTGCGTCCACCGGTTGAGATTGAAGGCGAGCACGACTACCTGACCGAAATCCACACCCAGGGCGAATCCTTCATGCGCACGCTGGCCGACAAACTGACCGTGGGCGCGGCTTTCCTGATTGATTACGGATTCCCCGAGCAGGAGTACTACCACCCTCAGCGCCACATGGGCACGGTGATGTGCCATTACCAGCACCGCTCGGACCCCGATCCGTTGACTCAAGTGGGCCTCAAAGACATCACCGCCCACGTCAATTTCACCAGCATCGCGCTGGCTGCTCAGGACGAAGGTCTGAATGTGCTGGGTTACTGTACCCAGGCGCGTTTTCTGATTAATTGCGGTATCGGGCCTTTGTTGGACGCGTCCCCCTTGCCGGTGCGGGCGCAGGCGCAGTGCCTGATCATGGAGCATGAGATGGGTGAGTTGTTCAAGGTCATTGGCCTGACCAAGGGGGAGCCGTGGGACGCCATCGGTTTTTCGCAGGGTGACCGCACGCACACGCTGTAGCCGCTTGAATTAGGGTGAGTGACCCCGCAACTGATGACTTCACCTGATTGATTGAAAGAACCCGTCATGACCGATCCGCTGCACATTGTCTGTCCGCACTGCCACACCACCAACCGGGTGCGGCAGGAAAACCTGGCCCAGGCGCCCGATTGCGGCAGCTGCCATCATCCGCTGTTTGTGGCGCATTCGCTGGCGCTGGATGATGCCAATTTTGACCGCCACATCAGCCGCAGCCAGATTCCGGTGCTGGTGGATTTTTGGGCGCCATGGTGCGGGCCGTGCCGCCAGATGGCCCCGGCGTTTGAGCAAGCCGCGGCGCAGCTGGAGCCTTGGATGCGGCTGGTCAAGGTCGATACCGAAGCCCACCAGGCCTTGGGCGCGCGTTTTAATATCCGCAGCATCCCGACGCTGGCCCTGTTTTTGAATGGCCGCGAAATTGCGCGCCAACCCGGCGCCATGGGCGCGGCCGACATCGTGCGTTGGGCACAATCACATCTTTCCTGAACACGCTGCGGCCACCAAGCCGCTGGTGGCAGGCAATGCCATTGCCCGGCGTTTCGGGTCAATGGGTTACCCCGATTCCGCTACGATTTTTGTAGCTTCTTACGCAGGTGATACGAGGGATGCAGCCATTATTGATCGAATTGTTCCGAGTGATGGGGCGCACGCTCTACAACTTGATCGTCACGCTCGATTTGCAGCGCATCAGCCTGGGCGGCGGCGTGTTTTGGCGCGCTGGCGCTGGTGGTTTAAGCCAGCGACCTGGCGGCAATGAAGGCTTCAAACTCTTCTACCGGCAAGGGCCGCGAGAACAGGTAACCCTGCGCGTAATCGCAACCGGCAGCGGCCAGCAACTCGCGTTGTTGCTCCGTTTCGACCCCTTCGGCAATCACTTTGAGGTCCAATGCATGGGCCATCACGATGATGGCCTTGCACAAAGCCAGGTCGGTACAGCCAGGCACCAGGTAGCTCACAAAGGAGCGGTCAATCTTGATGAAGTCGATGTTGAATTTTTGCAGGTACGACAGGGAGGAGTAGCCGGTGCCAAAGTCGTCCAGGGAGACGCCGATGCCCGCATCGCGTAGCGCCAGCAGGTGATCGGCCACGTTGTCACTGGAATCGAGCAGCAGCCCTTCGGTGATTTCCACCACCATGCACTCGCCCGGCAGCGCCAGCGCTTGCAGTTGTTCTGGCCAGGGGGTGAAGTTGCTGTCGCTATGGTGAAACTGGACCGGTGATTTGTTCACGCTGATCTGGAATCGCGGGTCCAGCGAACTGCGCCATTGCAGCACCTGCTGCGCCGCCTGCTGGAATACCCATTCACCAATGTCAACGATCAGGCCGCTGGCCTCGGCAATCGGGATGAACTCGACCGGGCTGACCGTGCCACGCGTGGGGTGATGCCAGCGAATCAAGGCTTCGGCTTTGTGAATGGAGCCTGTGGCCAGTTCGACGATAGGCTGGTAAAGCACCTGGAATTGCTGACCTGTCAGCCCGCTGCGCAAGTCACTGGCCAGCCGTGCGCGCGTTTGGGCGGCTTCTTGCAAGGCCGGGGTGAAATAGCTGAAGCGGTTGCGCCCGGTGCCTTTGGCCACATAAAGCGCCTGGTCCGCGTTCTTGAAAAGATCTTCGATTTCGGTGGCATCGAACGGGTACATCGTGATGCCGATACTGGCCGACACAAACACCTGCTCGTCGCCCAGTTGGAACACCGCCTCCAGCGCTTGCAGGATGTTGTGCACGATGCGCTCCAGGCTGCTGGTGTCAACGAGATGGGGCAGGATCACGGTGAATTCGTCGCCCCCCATGCGGGCCACCGTGTCGGACTCGCGCACACAGCCGCGCAGGCGATGGGCCGCTTCAACCAGCAGCTGGTCGCCGTTGTCATGGCCGAGCGTGTCGTTGACCTCCTTGAAGTGGTCCAGGTCCAGAAACAGCAGGGCCAGTTGCTGGCCGTCGCGTTTGCATTTCTTGATTTCCTGCCCCAGCCGGTCCCGCAGCATATTGCGGTTGGGCAAGCCGGTCAGGGCATCAAAGTGGGCCTGTTGCCAGATCAGGGCCTCGGCCTTCTTGCGGTCGGTGATGTCGGTGTGGGTGCCGGTCATGCGCAAGGGCTGGCCCTGGGCATCGCGGCTGATGATCATGCCGCGGGTCAGCACCCATTTCCAGCTGCCGTCCTTGCAGCGGATTCGGTGTTCGTTGATGTAAGTGGGGACGAGACCGTCAAAGTGGGCCTGGCGGTCTTTGTGCATTTGCGCCAGGTCATCGGGGTGGGTGCGGGCATCGAGTGTTTCGGTGCGGTCGATGGCATCGTTTTCGCCAAAGCCATAGATTTCCAGCAGGCGTTTGGAGAAAAACTCTGCGCCACTGGGAATATCCCAGTCCCACACGCCGTCGCCGGTGCTCTCCAGCGCCAGCTTCCAGAGGGCCTCGTTTTCGCGCAAGGCGGCCTTGGCCTGGACGTAGTCGGTCACATCGGCGAACGTGCGCACCATGTCTCCCGTGGGCAGGAGGTTGGACTTGACCTCCAGAGTGCGGCCTGCGGATGTGACCCGCAAATATCGGGCGGGCACAAAGCTGTTGCCGCACGCCAGCACGTAGTCGCGGGCACTGGCTTCGACCTGGCTGGCATGGGGGCCGAAGTCACCCCGTGCGGCCTGATAGGCGTGAATGTCTTGCAGTGTCGGGTGCGCCGCCAGAAAACCTTCGGGAATTTCCAGTAACTCGCAGACTCGGGGGTTGAATTGCTTGACGCGCTTGTCGCAGTCAAACATCAAAATGCCCTGGCTGATGCTGGTCAGGGTGGTTTGCAGCTGGTCGGATTTTTCCAGCAGTTGCAGGTTCAGCTCCCGCAGCTCGGCCTCGCTCTGCTTGCGCTCGGAGATGTCGGTGTGGGTGCCCGTGATATGCAGGAGCTGGCCCTGCGCATCGCGGGTGACCACCATGATGCGCGTCAAAATCCATTTCCATGAGCTGTCCTTGCAGCGCATGCGCAGCTCATAGGCATTGCTGCTGGAGCCGTCTGTCAGGTAGATTTTTTCCGATGCCTTCAGCGGTCCGAGGTCGTCGGGGTGGACCCGGCTCGTGAATTCGTGGTAACCGGTCCCGATCTCATCGTCGGTGTAGCCGAGCATTTCCTTCCAGCGCGGCGAAAAGGATTGCTCGCCGGTGACGACATTCCAGTCCCAGACGCCTTCGCCCGAACTCTCCAGAGCCAGCTTCCAGGGGTTCTCGTTATCGGGTGTGTGTTGTGGTTCCATGACGCGTGATCAGCAAACAGTGCATGACCCGAGCATAACAAGCCCTCAAGCTTGCCAGCTCGCGTGCACCGCCTCAACTCGGGCCTGATGGATGTGTTCACCTATTTTTTGGCCTCCAGAGCCCGTCGATAGTGCGTGAGTAGCTATCAAATTGGTAGCAACCCCTTGCGCGGTCGACAAGGCGGCCAGCAGTCGGGGCGCTTGCGGGTAAGGTGACTCGGAGAAACCCAGGCGGCCCCGTGCATCGCATTCGCAGGCTAGCAGCAGGTCGGCAAAACGTTGCGGCTTGCGAAAAGCGTCGCAGCGCTCTAGCAGGCGCACCACGGCGCCAGCGCTCAAGTCCAGGCTGCGGTGCACGTTGCTGTGCTCGCGCGCCATCACATCGGCCAGTTCGCGGCAATCGGTGGGAATGCGCAGGCGCTCGCAAACCACTTTGAGCAGGCGGGCGCTGCGATCTTCATGGCCGATGTGGCGCGGCAAGATGTCAAGCGGGGTGTTGCCCTTGCCCAGGTCATGGAATAGGCAGGCCAGGCGCACCGGCAACGAGGCCCGCAAGCGTGCGGCCATGTCCATCACCAGCATCAGGTGAATGCCGGTGTCGATTTCGGGGTGGTAGTCGGCGCGTTGCGCCACGCCCCACAGTGCGTTGACCTCGGGCAGCAGCTGAGCCAGCGCGCCGCAGTCGCGCAGGACCTCGAACATGCGCGAGGGGGTGTTCTCCATCAGGCCTTTGGCCAGTTCCTGCCAGACCCGCTCGGCCACCAGGTGATCGGCTTCGCCCGCCTGCACCATGTCCTGCATCAGTTGCCGGGTTTCAGGCGCGACCATAAAGTCGGCAAAACGCGCCGCAAACCGGGCCACACGCAGGATGCGCACCGGGTCTTCACGAAAGGCGTCGGTGACGTGGCGAAACACCTTGTTCTGTAGGTCCTGCTGGCCGCCAAATGGGTCGATCAGGATGCCGCTGTTCGCCCACGTCTGGGGTTTTGTCAGGGGTTGAGTGTCAAATAGGGCTCTAGCCCCCGTCGAATGTGCGTGAATAGCTATTGAATTGATAGTGAGGTCACGCCGTGCCAGGTCTTGTTCCAGGGTGACCTCGGGCGCGGCGTGCACTTGGAAGCCGTGGTAGCCCGGCGCGGTTTTGCGTTCGGTGCGGGCCAGGGCATATTCCTCGTGCGTTTGGGGGTGCAGAAATACCGGAAAGTCCTTGCCCACCGGCAAAAAGCCCTGCGCGACCAGGGCGTCAGGCGTGGCGCCCACCACCACCCAGTCGCGGTCTTGTACCGGCAAACCCAGCAGGGCATCGCGCACCGCACCCCCGACCAGATAGACCTGCATGTCAGCGGGTCAACCGGTAAGGTTCTTCAAAATCGAGAAAGTCTTTTTCTTCCCGTGCGCCGTCGATCCAGGCTTTGACGCCGGGCAGTGCGCACACCCGTTCGATGTAGGCTTCAATCGCGGGTGGCACCGGCAGGGCGTAGGTTTTCAGGCGCATGCAGACCGGGGCAAAGTAGGCATCAGCTACTGAAAAATCACCCAACAGCAGCGGTCCGCCGTATTGCTCAAGCAGTCCCTGCCACATGGCGATCAGACGGGCGACATCGGCCCGCACGTCTGGTTTGTCGCGCCAGATCAGGGCGCCGACTTCGGGCAGCGCGGCTTCAATGTTCATTGTGCAGTTGCCGCGCAAGGCGCTGAAGCCAGCGTGCATTTCGGCGCAAATACTGCGGGCCCGCGCCCGCGCTGCGGCATCCACCGGCCAGAGCTGTCGGTCGGGAAACTGCTCGGCCACGTATTCGGCAATGGCCAGCGTGTCCCACACCACCAGGTCGCCATCGACCAGCACCGGCACCTTGCCGGTGGGCGTGACCGCGTTCATCGTGGCTTTGAATGTGGAGTCGGCTTCAAACGAGTCAAAACGAACATTGATCTCTTCAAACGCAATGCCCGCCTGGGTTAGCAGCACCCACGGGCGCATGGACCAGGATGAGTAGTTTTTGTTACCGATATAGAGTTTGAGCATCGTGTTCTCCAAAAGCTCAATGCTAGCGCACCGCTTGGGCGTCATTGATGAAAACCCTGCATGGCTTTGATGCGAACGGTAGCAAGCGCTCTCTATAATTTCAGCAGATTCTGCAGACAGAGTGCGCGCCAGTGGGCGATGCACCGGCAGTTCAGCATGTTGAAGTTCAACATGTTCCACCCCAACGAGGAGGAGACACAATGACCCAACCATCCCGGCGCAAGTTTCTGGCGCAAACATCCGCACTCACGGCAGGCACGCTGGCTACTGCTTTGCCTGGCACCTCGGCCTTTGCCCAGGCGCCCGCTGAGTACCGCATGAAGTTTGCGAGCAACTTGCCCGCCGCCCATCCCTTGAACGTGCGTGCCAAAGAAGCTGCGGCCGCCATTCTCCAGGAAACCGGGGGTCGCGTGGACATCCAGGTGTTCCCAAATAACCAGTTGGGTTCAGACACCGACATGTTGTCGCAGGTGCGCTCGGGCGCCATTGACTTTTTCACCCTGTCCGGGCTCATTTTGTCCACGCTCGTGCCGGTGGCCTCCATCAACGGGATCGGCTTTGCTTTCAAGGACTACGAGCAGGTGTGGGCCGCCATGGATGGCGATCTGGGCGCTTATGTGCGCGGCAAAATTGCCAAGGCCAATCTGCATACCTTCGACAAGATTTGGGACAACGGCTATCGCCAGATCACATCCTCCACCCGGCCCATCACCACGCCCGCCGATCTCAAAGGCTTCAAGATTCGCGTGCCCGTGAGTCCGTTGTGGACGGCCATGTTCAAAGCATTCGATGCGGCGCCGGCGAGCATCAACTTCAGCGAGGTGTATTCGGCGCTGCAAACCAAGATTGTGGAAGGTCAGGAGAATCCGCTGGCCATCATCCAGACCGCCAAACTCTTTGAAGTGCAGAAATACTGCTCGCAAACCAACCACATGTGGGATGGTTTCTGGTTCCTGGCCAATGGCAAGATGTGGGCTAAGTTGCCCAAAGACCTGCAGGACATCATCACCAAGCACATCAATGCCGCCGCGCTCAATGAGCGCAACGATGTGCGCCGCCTCAACAACACGCTTGAGGTGGAACTCAAGCTCAAGGGCCTGACCTTTAACCCGGTCAATCCGGCGCCTTTCCGTGCGGTGCTGAAGAAAGCCGGTTTCTACGCGGATTGGAAAGCCAAGTACGGTGCCGAGGCCTGGACCGTGCTGGAAAAATACTCAGGCAAGCTTGAGTGAGTCATGACCGCGCCCACGCCAGCATGAGCCGAACCCATGCCAACGCCAACAGCCCGCGCCATCCTGTTGTCGAACTGATCGACGGTGCGATTCGCTGGGTCAGCGAAATCTCGGCCGCCGTGCTGGTGTTGCTGGAGATCATTGTGCTGCTGGCGGGCGTCGTGGCGCGCTATGTTTTCAACGCGCCGCTGACCTGGTCGGATGAACTGGCCTCTGTGCTGTTTCTGTGGTTGGCCATGCTCGGGGCCGTCATTGCCTTGCGCCGTGGCGAGCACATGCGCCTGACCACGTTGGTCAACCGTCTGCCTGCCGCGGCGCGTGCCTGGGTTGAGTTGCTGGCCCGGTTGGTGGTCATTACCTTTGTGGTGGAAATCATTTTTCCGGCCCTGGAGTATTTTCAGGATCAGTGGGACATCGTGACCCCCGCGCTGGAGCTCCACGATGGCTTGCGGGTGGCCGCGATTGGGGTGGTTGCGGTGATGATGCTGCCCATTGCGTTGCTGCAATTGGTCGCGTTGGTGCGGTGGCCTCAAATCATCATCGGTAGCCTGGTGTTTGTGGCCTTCGGCGTGGGCATGTGGTTGGCACGCCCTTTCTTCATGCAACTGGGCAATATCAACCTGTTGATCTTTTTTGTTGGTCTGGTGGCTGTCTGCGTAGCCTGCGGTGTTCCGATTGCCTTCTCTTTTGGTGTCGCCACCCTGTCGTATCTGGCGCTCTCCACCACCACGCCGCTGACCATTGTGGTCAGCCGCATGGACGAGGGCATGTCCAGCCTGGTGCTGTTGTCGGTTCCGTTGTTTGTTTTTTTGGGACTGCTGATCGAGATGACCGGCGTGGCCAAAGCCATGGTCGATTTTTTGGCATCCTTGCTGGGGCATGTTCGCGGTGGCTTGGCCTATGTGCTGCTGGGCGCCATGTACCTGGTGTCCGGTATTTCGGGCTCCAAAGCGGCTGACATGGCTGCGGTCGCTCCAGCTCTGTTTCCTGAAATGAAACGTCGCGGTGCCGAAGACGGCCGCCTCATCGCCTTGCTGTCATCGTCGGGCGCAATGTCGGAAACCATTCCTCCCAGCCTGGTTCTGATCACCATTGGTTCGGTCACCGGCGTCTCCATTGCCGCCTTGTTTACCGGCGGCTTGCTGCCCGCACTGGTTGGCGCGCTGGCACTCACCGTCGTGGTGTTCATCCACTATCGCCATGACGATTTGTCGCAGGTCAAACGCGCCAGCCTGCGCAGCATCGGCAAGTCATTTTTGGTGGCCGTACCCGCTTTGACCCTGCCTTTCGTGATTCGTGCGGTCGTGGTGGAGGGGGTGGCAACGGCCACGGAGGTTTCCACCGTGGGCATTGCCTACACCTGCATCGTCGGGTTGTTGATCTATCGCCGTTTTGACTGGCGCCGTCTGTACCCGATGCTGGTTGAAACCGCCTCTCTGTCGGGAGCCATCCTGTTCATCATTGGCTGTGCCACCGCCATGGCCTGGGCCTTGACGCAGTCGGGCTTTTCGCGCGACCTGGCGCAATACATGGCCCTGGTGCCCGGCGGCAAGGCTGGGTTCATGGCTATTTCAGTGCTGGCGTTTATGGTGTTGGGCAGCGTTCTCGAAGGTATCCCGGCCATTGTGCTGTTTGGCCCCTTGCTGTTTCCGGTCGCCCGTGCGGTGGGCATCCATGAAGTCCACTACGCCATGGTGGTCATCTTTGCAATGGGGCTGGGGCTGTTTGCACCACCGTTTGGCGTGGGGTTCTACGCGGCTTGCGCCATTGGCAAGGTCGATCCAGATCGTGCCGTCAGTTATGTGTGGCCTTACCTTGGGGCGCTGTTTGTGGCACTGGTCATCATTGCCGCAGTGCCTTGGCTGTCGATTGGCTTTCTGTAGGCCAGTCAGGCTTGGTAGGTTTTGAGCACGGCGGCATCATCCAGGTCCGCCCAGCCGTTTGAGACCGTTTCCTGGAACTTGGCCAGTGCGACATCGCCCAGTGGCGTGTTGTGTCCTACGCTAGCGGCCATGGCGGTGGCCAGTCCCACGTCCTTGGTCAGAATGTGGGCCGCGGCACGCGGATGAAAATCTTCTTGCAGCGCCCGGGTCATGCGATCCTCAAAAGCCCATGACGAACCACTGGAGCCGGCAATCACGTCGAATATTTTTTGCCCGTCCAGGCCGAGCTTCATGCCCAGTGCCAAGGCTTCGGCGCCGGCCACGAGATTGATGCCGGCCAGCAGGTTGTTGACCAGCTTGGCTTTGGCACCATCTCCCATATTGGCGCTGATGTAAAAGCGTTTTTCGGCCAGATCGGTGAGCAGGCCTTGCAGGGATTCCAAAAGCGCCGGGTCGCCCGCAAGCATCATGCTCATGCTGCCCGTCAGCGCCCGGGCAGGGCCGCCGGAAATCGGGGCGTCAATGCAGGCGATGCCGTGTTGGGCCAGTTTTTGGGCAAAGGCCACGGTGTCTTGGGGCGCAATGGTCGAGCACAGCATAACGATCTTGCCGGTCAAGCCCGATTGCGCAACCCCTTTCGTCACTGAATCAGTGCCAAAGAGCACGTCATCTATCTGCTGGGCGTTAACCACCACGACCAGGATGACATCCACCAAAGCTGCCAGTTCGCTTGGAGAGTCGCACACGATCATGCCCGCTGCCTGAGCTTCAATTTCAGCTTCTGGCCGCACATCGCGTACGCCGACCAGATAGCCTTTTCGACGAAGGTTGTGCGCCATGGCCATGCCCATGGCGCCAATACCGATGACGCCAACACGCCACGAAGAGATCGACACCGTTTTACGTTCACCTGAAGAATTCATAAGTTCCTTTGAAGCGTGAAATGAATGTGAAACGCCGGTGAATGTCAGGGTAGGTCGGCGTTCAAAGCGGCCAGACTGGCATCGCGTGGCCCCACCATGCCCAGGCGTCTCTTGAGTGATTGCGGTTGCCCCGTGATCAGCGCAGCGTAATTGGTGGTGTTGGAGAGCACTTTTTTAACGTAATCGCGTGTTTCTGCGAATGGCACGTTTTCGGCCCAGATGGCAGCCTCCATCAGCGGTGAGCCGGTTTGACCGCGCCAACTGCGAGGGCGGCTAGGGCCGGCGTTGTAGGCCGCCGCAGCCATGGGCATGGAGCCTGAAAAATCATCCAATATCAGCTTGAGATAGCCAGTGCCGATGGCAATGTTGATATCCCGGTCAGCGAGCTGGTGGGGTTTGAAGTCAGTCAGGCCAATTTTTTTGGCGGTCCATTTGGCCGTCGGTGGCATCACCTGCATTAAGCCGGACGCTCCCACGCCCGATCGGGCATCCGTCACAAAGCGACTTTCCTGGCGAATCAGTCCATACACATAGGCCGGGTCCAGGCCGATCTGGCTGGTGCGTTGCAGCACAGCGTCTTTGTGCGGCATGGGAAAGCGCTGCGTGAAGTCAATCACCGTTTTGGTTCGTTCACTGGTGTTGATGCAGCGGTCCCACACTTCATGCTGGCAGGCCAAGTCAGCCGCTGCCAGCAATTCGCGGTCGTTCATGCCGCCCTGCTGGTGCAGGTTGGTGTTGTAGTTCCACTCGCGCACGCCTTCGCTGCGCAGACCGATCTGGATGGCGTACAGGCTATGGTTCAGCCCAACGTTCTGGCGGGCTGCCTCTTTTTCCGCCGCGGTAAGGGGACTGGGGCTGGCCGGGGTGGTAATGGACTGCCCCAGTTCTTCCTGAGCCAGCTGTTCGTAAAAACCGCGAACGCCAGCAATGCTCTGTAGCAGTTGGTTGGCCTCAAGCCGGTCGGCATCGTGTTTGGCCAGCTTTAACAGTGCGCGAGCCCGCCAATAAACCCAGGTAGATTCCTGACGACTTTCCATACTCATGGCGTTGGTCGCTGCCAGCACTTCTTTCCATTGAGATTGGCGAAGAGCGGCGCGTATCTTCCAGCCCAACTGGTCGTCGCTTAAATCACTGTCTTTGGCTTTGGCGAAGTAGCTCATGGCGTCGTCTGACAACCGCTGTGCCATCTGTTTGCCAATGACGCCCCAAGCCCATGAGCGTTGCTCGGGATTGAGGTGCACGCTCCAGTGATTCTCCAGCACGCTGGCCGCCATGTCGGGATCATTCAAACTCATGCGGATCAGGGCCAGCACCACAGATTCTTTGGCCACATGACCAGCCGCCACGACGCGCTTAGACAGGTAGCGAGCCGGGTTGTTGGTGATTTCATCAATGGGTTTGGCCGCATCTTGCGAAATGATTTCTGCAGCGAGCCGAGCTGCCTTGGGTCGGTTGGCCTCCATGGCCAGTCGAGCTTTGCGCCAGATATCGGACTCGGTCAGTTTTTTGGCGGCATACAAGCGGGTTGCCGCAAAGTTGCAGCCGTCATCAGCCTCTTTTTGCGCATACCACTCGCGTTTAACGCTGGCGCTCAGGTCAACGTTGTCTTGTATCGGCGCCACGGCGAGTGCATAGCAGCGCAGTTCGCGGTCATCGTTCATGCGGTAATTGGGCAGTTCGGCGGCGAACGCCACCCAGTCGCGGCGTTGGCCCAGCAGCAGCAGCCAGTCATTGCGCAGGCGATCTTCCTGGTAGGTGCCTGCAAAACGGGTCAGAAATTCTTGAACTTCACCCGGAGCCGCCGACTCCAGTCGGGCGCGCAGTTCCCAGTAGGCACCCCAAGACTCCAGTTCATGGCCCCGCACTTGGGGCAGCAGCGTTGTCAGGCGTTTTCGGTCGCCCTTCTTGAAAGCCTGGTTCATTTCAAGAATGGTTTCATCCGCTTGGGATTTGCCCCCGGCTGTGGATTGGGCGTGCACCGGGGCGGTTGCCGTCAAACTCAGGCAACCCAGTGCGGCAATCGATGTCAAAATGGTGTGAAACTGCATGTGGAGATTATGGATAACTCTGATGAAAAAAAAGCGCTTGAGAAAAAAGCCCTTCGTAAACTTCTTATTGAGCAACGTCTGAACCTCCCGGACCGTCTACAACGATCTGATCTACTTCAGCGTGTGATGCGTATCTGGCTGGTGGGCCGTCCTGATGCAGTGATCGGCGCTTATTGGCCCATCAAGGGTGAGTTTGACCCTCTGCCGGCCCTGCACCGGTGGAAAGAAGATGGCGAATTGCTTGATCAACCCCAGCCCCGACGTATTGGATTGCCAGTGGTGGATAAAGTTCACAAAACCATGACTTTTCATGCTTGGTATCCGGGTTGCCCCATGGAAGAAGATGCTTATGGCATTCCAAAGCCCAAGGATACGGAGGTGATCGTGCCCACGCTGCTGTTTGTATCGTGTGTCGGTTATGCCGCTGGCGGGTATCGACTGGGCTATGGCGGTGGTTTTTATGACCGTATGCTGGCTTCTTTGGAGCCGCGTCCATTGACGGTCGGGCTTGGGTTTGCACCAGGGTTCTTACCTGATTTTGAACCTGAGCCGCATGATTTTCCGATGGACGCGATCCTGAATGATCACGGCGTGGTCTGGCCGGTTTGAGCCTGAATGAAGGCGTTTAATCCAGCCCGTCCACCGTGTCAGGATCGGGTATTTCTCCAATGGCGATGCGCGTGAGAGCCGCCTGTGACATCAACCAGTCACAAAATGCCTTGATCTCCGGTCGTGCGGCACTGCGCGGGCCGACGATAAGCCAGTAAACCAGAGGCGAATCAAGACGCATGCCTGGCAATATTTCAACCAGGTCGCCAGAGGCCAGACTGTCCGCCACCATGGGTAGTCGTGCCAGAGCCACCCCTTGACCTGCCAGTGCGGCCTGCGCGATTTGATGTGCGTAGTTGAAATGCAACCAACTTTTGGGTTCGAGCTTGTTGAGCTGGTGAGCGTCTAACCAGCGGCGCCAGGTCAACCACTCCAGATGTTGTATGCGTTGGGCGTGGCTGGCTTCGATCAGGGTGAAATGAGCCAGGTCTTCACCCTGTTGCAGGGCGTGTCCACCTTTGAGTAGCCAGGGACTGGCGACGGCGGTCAATTGCTCGCCAAACATACGCTGGGCATGGGCCGGTACCGTGCCCGGCTGCTTGTAACGCAGCGCCAAATCAACATCCGCCGTGTCAAGGTCCACTGATACGTCCGTGGCATCAATGCGAATGTCGATATCAGGATGTTCGCTCTGAAAAGCCTCTAGCCTGGGAATTAGCCACATGGACGCAAAAGAGGCCCAGGTGCTGATGGTGACGCTTTTGCGCCCGGCGCTACGCCGAATCTGTTGCACGGCGCTGTCCATTCGATCCAGTGACGGCCGAACAGCTCGCAATAACTGGGCGCCTGCACTGGTGAGTTCGACCGCACGCGTGTGGCGCAAAAACAAGCTGACACCTACCTCGTCTTCGATGGCTTGAACCTGCCGACTTACGGCACTTTGGGTCAGCGACAACTCGTCCGCCGCCGCACGAAAGTTCAGATGGCGTGCCACTGCCTCAAAAGCACGCAATTGACCGACCGAAATGGGGCGGGTCCGAAGCTTGTTTTCAGAGGGTTTCATGGGCGTTGTCTTGGACATGGATTTGTGATTAATGCGAAATTGGAATTAATAGCTTACCTCGAATTCATTGGACGAATCAACGGGCTGAGCCGATCATTCAATGCCAAACCGCATCAAAGGAGTTTTTCATGCTGACAAAAAATATTCTTGAACTGCAACAATCAAACGACGAGCCAACCTTGTCGGGATGCTGGAAATTGGCGCCTGCAAGGGCCATCAGCCTGCAGCCTCGCGCGGCCAGTGTGCTGCGTATTTCACAGGGGCGGGTATGGATCACCTTGGATGGCCCACATCAAGGTCACGGCAATGAATCGGGCGATCATTTTTTGCAAGCGGGGCAACAAATGGAAGTGGGTGCCGGGCAGCGGCTTGTGATGGAGTCCTGGAGCGAGGCGGCTGTTTATTTTGAATGGACTTTGCGCCCAGTCCCCGCAGGCTTTTTGGCGCGTTGGGTCGCGGGTTTGGACTGGCGTGCTTTCAGGGCCGCTTCCAGCGCCAATCGAGCCCAGGGCGCCATAAGCTGCGGGGACTCCATTGCGTCATCGGGCGCGCTGTAGTAGTTCATGCTCATCGTTTTTTCTTTTGCCTGATAAACAAAACGTTCGCATCCCGCCTCCTCAAAAATGGACCGGGATGCGTCGTCAGCTTTGAGCCAGAGTTTTTCTCCAGCCCCCAGGTCAGCCAGAATGGCCAGTGTCAAACCGTCTGTGCTGATGCCGAACCCGCCAAACATTCGCCGCGCGACACAGGAACCTGCTGCATTGAGCAATTCACAGCAGTACTGGGAGAATTCATTTCGTTGGGTCATCGCTCGATAAATCCGTGTGTATTTTTTGCAGAAACAGCAACGCATGGCACTTCTTGAGTTTTGCGTTCTTGGGGTAGAGCAAATCCTCAAGGGCAGTTACCATGTTTGTTTGAAATACTGAAAAATCCAATTCAGCAAATCGACCGTCATGTTATCAACCGTAAAAAAGCCCAGGATCCTTGTTGTCGAAGACGAAGTCATCATCGCGCGTGACATTGTCATGCAGCTCGAAAATCTGGGTTATGAAGTGGTGGGTAATACAACGCGTGGTGACCAGGCGGTTTGTTTGGCCGGGGAATTGCGCCCGGATTTGATATTGATGGATATTCAACTTGACGGACCCATGGATGGCATCACCGCGGCTCAAGTTATTCGCACGCAATATTCATTGCCGGTGGTATTTTTGACCGCTTTTGCCGCCGATGAGGTCCTGGCGCGGGCCAAGTTGAGTGAGCCTTATGGTTATATTCTCAAACCGTTCTCCGAGCGTGAGTTGCGCACGGTTCTGGAGATGGCGGCGTACAAACATCAGACCGATGACCGCTTACTCACCAGTACCCGGCAATTGAAGGCCTTGTCGCGTCGTGTGCTTGAGGTGCAAGAGTTGGAGCGTCGCCGTGTGGCCATTGAGTTGCATGATGAATTGGGTCAGTCCCTGACGGCCATCAAAATCAACCTGCAGTTGATCGAACGTTTCAAGGGCGAGCCGACCGGTGATTTTGTTCAGGAAAATATTCAAATCGTTGAAGATGCCCTGGCGCAAGTGCGTCGGTTGGCCACAGCGCTTCGTCCTTCCATGCTGGACGATTTGGGCTTGGCCCCCGCCTTGAAATGGATTGCAGAACAAACGGCACAACGTAGTGGTTTTGAGGTTTGCTTTTTGCATGAGCGCAATCAGGAGCGCCTGTCCCCGGAAATTGAAACCGCCTGCTTTCGCATTGTTCAGGAGGCCTTGACAAATATTGCCCGCCATGCGAACCCCACGCGTGTGGAGATATCCCTTCGCCGTGATGTGGATCAACTGGTGCTGTGCGTGCAAGATGACGGCATCGGTTTTGACCTTGGCGCAATGAGTGAGCGCGCCGTCGCGGGAGGCAGTCTGGGGGTTTTGGGTATGCGCGAGAGGGCCATTTTGTTGGGTGGGCAGCTCGACATTGAGTCCACGCCTGGGCAGGGCAGCAAGGTGAAACTGATGTGTCCGTGGCGCGTGCTTGAGGACACCGTATGAGTCCGGTTCGGGTATTGCTGGCGGATGACCACACGCTGGTTCGAGCGGGGTTGCGCAAGCTGCTCGAATCCATTGCCGACATGGAGGTCGTCGGTGAGGCCGGTGATGGGCTTGAATTGCTCGCGTTGGCAGCTCGGCTACAACCGCAGCTGGTGCTGATGGATATTGCCATGCCGGGGCTCAATGGGTTGGAGGCCACGGCCCGACTCCTCAAAGAGAGCCCCGGCATTCGCGTGCTTATTTTGTCGATGCATCAAAACGAAGAGTATGTGCGTCAGGCGCTGCGCCATGGCGCCGTGGCGTATCTGCTCAAAGACGCCGCGCCGTTGGAGCTTGAGCTGGCACTCAAGGCGGTGCTGCGTGGCGAAACCTACCTCAGTCCGGCGGTTTCCAAAGGCGTGGTGAGTGATTATGTTCACCGTCTTCGCTGCGATGCCGTGGCCGCAGACCCGTTGACGCCACGCCAACGCGAGGTTTTGCAACTCATCGCTGAAGGGCAAAGCACCAAAGAGATCGCGCGTCGACTCGATTTGTCTGTGAAAACCATTGAAACCCACCGCAGCCAGTTGATGAAGCAACTCGATATCCACGAAGTGACTGGTTTGGTCCGCTATGCCATGCGCGCCGGGCTGGTGAGTGAAGGTCGCTGAATGCTCCGGCGAGCGTTGCATCTGCTGTGTTGCCGATGGATGTATGTATAAAGTGCCTCCAGCCCCCGTCGTTACTGCGTGAGCAGCTATTATTTTATGAGCGACTCGTGGTTTTACCGTTGCTTGGCTGCTGTACCGATGCTTCTTGTCTATGGATCAGTGCTGGCGGTGGTGGTTTTGCTGCTGTGGAATCGCATGCTCAGTCTGCGCGTGCGGACAAAAACAGCGCATCTCACTGACTCGTTAAAGGCGCTGGGTGTCGCAAGGCAGGAAACCGAGCACGCGCTGGCTCAGACAAAGGCCATGTTCGAAAACCGCATGGTCGGAATTTTCAGAGTCGCTGGGCGACGCGTGCTTTGGTGCAATGGAGCGTTGGAAGATATGTTGGGCTATTTCCCCGGCGAACTGGTTGGCGTTTCGGCGCGTCAGTTTTATCCAACTGAACAGGCTTTCATCGATATGGGGGATCCCGCTTACCCCACCATGCAGGTAGACCTAACATACCGGACTGAAACTGAGTTCAAACGCAAGGATGGCGCGAGCATCTGGGTGAAATTGAACTGTTCGATGCTGGAGCCTTCATCGGGTGAGTCCCTGTGGATTTGTTTGGACATCACGCAAGGAAAATTGGCGCAAGATGCCCGGGATGAAGCGCTGAGTCGCTTGCAGAAACTCACCAATAATGCCCCCGGGATGGTTTTTCAGTTTCTTTTACGCCCCGATGGCAGCTCCTGCTTTCCGTTTGTCAGTGAAGTTATCCGGCCTATTTATCGGCTCAGTCCGCAAGACGTTCTCGCTGATGCATCAAGTCTATTCGCCCATATTCACCCGGACGACCGGGCCAGTGTAGATGTCTCGATTCAGGAGTCTGCCCGCAACCTGACGCCCTGGCAGAGCGAGCATCGGGTGCGGTTTGAGGATGGTACGGTCCGCTGGCTGTTTTGTAATGCATTGCCAGAGCGTCTTGCCGACGGTTCAGTGCTTTGGCACGGTTTTGTCACTGACATCACTGAACGCAGGGCGGTCGATGAGCGCTTGCGACAGTTGTCACGCATCACAGAGCAGGCGCCTATTGCCATTGTTATTACGGATCTCTCAGGCACCATTGAATACACCAATCCTTATGTCACGAAGGTCACAGGCTATGACGCGCAAGAGGTATTGGGACAAAATCCGCGTATTCTTCATTCTGGGCAGACACCGCCAGAGGTGTTTCAGGATTTGTGGGCGACCCTGCAAGCTGGCAATGTGTGGCGTGGAGAGTTTCAAAACCGTAAAAAAAATGGTGACCTCTTCGTAGAGCATGCTGTGATTGCCCCGGTGTTAGACCAAGACGGGCAAGTCTCCCACTATATTGCCTTGAAGGAGGACGTCACCGAGCGCAGGCGAGTCGATCAAGCATTGCAGACGTCCTTGTTGGACGAAGCCGCTACGCGGAGTAAGCCACCCCGAGACTGCGCTGGCTGAGACGATTTATTCTGCACCTTCACCCCGTCAATTTCGATGGGGTGATTCTGCAACAAATCGCAAGGACTCCCCAGC